>Ga0209382_10005176_pt1 | contig 17033 bp, 14 predicted proteins | sample SoiMetdeltSBSDD5_FD_187599 | JGI IMG/M metagenome (GOLD analysis project Ga0209382, IMG submission 187599) | Bulk soil microbial communities from a Populus tree surrounding site in Tennessee, USA - Soil MetaG P. deltoides SBSDD5 (SPAdes) (version 2) | ecosystem: Environmental > Terrestrial >...
ATCGGGTCCGCCGCGTGCTGCTGATCGACGACGATGAAATCTCACGCTACCTGGTGCGGCGCTTGTTGGACGACATGCCCTGCATCATCACCGAGGCGTCGAGCGGAACGGCCGGGCTGCGTCTGGCACGCAAGGACCCGCCTGACGCGATCGTGCTGGACCTCGCCATGCCGGATCTCAGCGGCGAGGTCGTCCTCGCCGAGCTGCGCGCGGACAGCGCCACCGCCGCGATCCCCGTCGTGATCGTGACCTCGCGCGTCCTCGACGACGCCGAGCGTACGCGGCTCGCGCGTGACGCCGCCGCCATCGTCGACAAGGGCACCGACCGCCGCGTGGCGACCGGCCAGATCCGTGCGGCACTGACCGCGGCGGGAGTGTTCGCCAACAAGGCATGAGCAGACCGCTCATCTTGAACGTCGACGACTACGAGGCGGGCCGCTACGCGCGAACGCGGCTGCTGCGCGCCTGGGGCTTCGAGGTGAAAGAGGCGGGCACCGGGGCAGAAGCGCTGCGCCTGGCCAAGCTCGAGGCGCCTGCCCTCGTCATTCTCGACATCCGCCTGCCGGACATGGACGGCTTCGAGGTGTGCCGCCGTCTCAAGCTCGAGCACGACGGCGCGACCCTGCCCGTGCTGCACGTCTCGGCGACGTTCACCAGCGGAGCGCATCAGGCGCTCGGCCTCGAGGGAGGCGCCGACGGCTATCTCGTGGAGCCCGTCGAGCCCGTGGTGCTTCGCGCAACCGTCGAGGCGCTGCTCCGCGTGCGCCGCGCCGAGCGTGCGCTGCACACCGCCGCGCGCCAGTGGGAGGCGACGTTCGACGGCATCGGCGACGGCATCGCCATGCTCGCGCCCGATCTTGGCATCGTCCGCTGCAACGTGGCGTTCACCCGGATGTTCGGCGTGAGCGCGCCGTCGCGTGAGCCCGTCTCCGCGCTCTGGGACACCGCCGACGCGGTGCCGCCGTTCGTCCGCGTGTGGAAGACCGTGCAGCGTGAGATCGGCGACGTCTCGCGCGGCGGCCGCTGGTTCCGCCTCACCGTCGATCCGGTGGTCGAGGACGGCGTGACCGTGAATGCCGTGTGCTTCGCCTCGGAGGTCACCGAAACCCGGCGGCTCGAGCACGAGCGCGAGACACGCTTCGCGTCCGCGCACCAGGCTCGTGCCGAGGCCGAGGCCGCGAATCGCGCGAAGGACGACTTCCTCGCGGTGCTCGGCCACGAGCTGCGCACGCCGCTCATGCCGATCGCGCTCGCGATGCGGGCGCTGCAGCGCACCCATCCTGGCGATCCGGCGATCGCGCGTGCTCAGGACATCGTGGAGCGTCAGGTTCACCATCTCACGCGGCTCGTCGACGATCTGCTCGACGTGGCGCGGCTCACCCGGCGCAAGCTGCAGCTGCACGTCGAGCGGGTGGATCTGTCCACGGTCGTCCGCGATGCGGTCGAGGCCGCGCGTCCACAGGTCGACGCGCAGCGACATCGTCTCGCGGTGCACGTGCCCTCAGCACCCGTCTGGGTGAACGGCGACTCCGTGAGGCTCGGACAGATCGTCGTCAACCTGCTGGCGAACGCGGCGAAGTTCACGCCGGCGGAGGGTGAGATCGCGGTGACGCTCGAGCGGGAGGCGAATGACGCGGTGGTTCGCGTGCGGGACAGCGGCATCGGCATCGACGTCGACTCGCTGCCGCTGATCTTCGAGCCATTCGCTCAGGGGCCGCAAGTGCTCGGCGCGTCGGAGCGGGGGCTCGGGATCGGCCTGGCGCTCGTGCAGGGACTCGCCGAGGCGCACGGTGGGAGCGTCGCCGTGAGCAGCGATGGACCGGGCCGCGGCAGCGAATTTACCGTGCGGCTGCCGCTCGGCCCGTCCGCAGACTTCATCCCCGACGCGCCCCGAGCCACCGCCGCCGGCACCGGCACGAAGATCCTGATCGTCGAAGATCACCCGGACAGCCGTGCGATGCTGGCCGAGATGCTGGCGTTCGAGGGTTACGAGGTGACCGCCGTCGCCGACGGCGCCGAGGCGATCGAGACCGCGCGGGTGTCCCGGCCCGACGTCGCGATCATCGACATCGGTCTGCGCGGGATGGACGGGCATGATGTCGCGCGGCGCCTGCGCGCCGCGCACGGCGAAGCCATCCGGCTCGTCGCTGTGACCGGATACGGCCAAGCGGAAGACATCGAGCAGTCCCGCGCGGCAGGATTCGACAGCCACGTCACCAAGCCCGTGGATGTCGACGCGCTGCTGCGCATCCTACCGAGCGGGCCACGCCGCTGAGCGCCGCGCCCTTCCTGCTGCTGATCTCGATCGACGGCTTCGCGGATTTCTACTGGCGCGACGAGCGGGTGAAGGCGCCGACGCTGCGCGCGCTGTCCGAGCGGGGGGTCGTCGCCGACGGCGTGCGCACCGTCTTTCCGAGCACGACCTGGCCGACCCACGTGAGCCTGACGACGGGCGTGACGCCCGCCCGCCACGGCGTCGTCGCCAACCACGTCCTCAACCGCGCGCGCCGCCGCGCTGAAGACCTGACCGGCGATCCGATCTATGACGCCGAGGCGCTGCTGCGCGCGCCCACCGTCTACGATCGCGCGGCGGCCGCGGGGCTCAAGGTGGCCGCCGTCGACTGGCCGGCGACGCGGCGCTCGCCTTCACTCGTCTTCAATCTGCCGTTCTTCAAGGACCAGCGCGTCTTCGAGACGCAGACGGCGCGCGAGGTGTGGGACGAGCTCGCTGCCGCGGGCTTTCCTCTCGACCGGCAGGGCGAGTGGGCGCTGTTGCCCAAGCGGTTCATGAAGGACGCGATGGTGGCCGACGTCGCAGCGCACGCGATGCATCGACACGCCCCGGACATGCTGATGGTGCACTTCCTCTGCGCCGACAGCCACCAGCACCTCTACGGTCCGCGCACGCCGGAGGTGTACTGGGCGATCGAGTACATCGACGCGTGCATCGGCCGCCTGCTCGCGGCCCTGCCGGCCACGGTGCGCGAGCGCGCGACCGTCGCCGTCGTGTCCGACCACGGCTTCCTGCCCGTCACGCGCGACATCCGGCCCAACGTTCGGCTGCAGCGCCTCGGAGCGCTGCGCGGCGGCGGCGCGGCGGCATTTTCCGGCGAGGCGTGCTTCGTGATGAACCACGGCGCGGGCTATCTCTACGCCCTCGACGGCGACGCCTCCGCGGTGGGCACGCTCGCCGGCGAGATCGTGAAGATGGAGGGCGTCGCGGCGGCGTGGCCGCGCGAGCGATTCGCGGAGCTCGGTCTGCCGAGCGAGCATCCGATGCTGCCCGACGCGGTGTTCGAGGCGAAGCCCGGCTATCAGTTCTCCGACGAGCTGGCGGGCGACGAGGAAAACGGCGCGCCGAAATACCGCGGCACGCACGGCCAGCGTCCCGATGCGCCGGGCAACGCGGCGTTCTTCATGGCGTCGGGCGCCGGCATCCGCGCGGGCGCCAAGCTCGGTCGGATCGAGAGCCGCGATGTGGCGCCGACGCTGGCGACGCTGCTCGGGCTCGAGATGCCCGGCGTGGACGGCCGCCTCCTCAGCGAGATTCTCGACGCCTGAACCGCTGATAGCGTTGTCGGCGGGGGCTCACCAGCCAGCCGGCGACCCCGTTGCGGGTCACGAGCGCACGCTCTACCATCGAGCCCCGAACCGTCATGCGTGCCTTGACCGAAAACCTCGGTCCGCGGGAGCTGCTGGCACTCGTCGCGATTGCCCTGTTCGCGCTGGCGTGGGTCATGTGCGTGATCGGCGCCGGCTTTTATGCGGCTCGGCTCAGGCGCAATCCGGCGTGGTGGGGGTTTCTGGCGTTCGTCGTCTCACCGCTGCCGGTGTTCGTGCTGCTGTTCGGGCTGGGCGCGCGGCACGAAGAGGACTACGACCACATCATCTGCCCGTTCTGCGCCGAAGAGATCAAGTCGGAGGCGAGACTCTGCCCTCACTGCCGCAGTGATCTCGTCGGGGGGGCCACCGAGCGCGTGCGCCGGATCTGAGCGTCTAGCGCCTCCCACACGCGCGCTGACGTGAGCGGCAGCTCGTTCGTCTCGATGTCGAGCGCGTCGGCGACGGCGCCCGCCAGCACCGCCGCCGGCCCCAGCGTGCCGCCCTCGCCGACGCCGCGCACGCCGAGCAGGTTGTCGGCCGGCTCCTCGAGATGATCGAGCTCGAACGTCGGCAGCATCGTCGCCGCGGCGAGCGCGTAGTCCATGAAGCTGCCCGTCAGCAGCTGCCCCGCGTCGTCGTAGACGAGATGCTCGAAGAGCGCCCCGCCGATGCCCTGCGCGACGGCGCCGTGGACCTGACCCTCGACGACCATCGGGTTGATGACGCGCCCCGTGTCCTCGACGCAGACCCAGCGGCGAATCGTCACCGCGCCGGTGGCCGGATCGACCTCGACGATCGCGCCCTGTGAGCCGGCGGCGAACGTGCCGCGGATCGGATCGTAGAAGCGCGTCGCCTCGAGCCCCGGGTCGACGTCCGGCGGCAGCCGATTCGTTTCGAGATTGGCCACGCGCGCGACCTCGGCGAGCGTGACCGAGCGACCGGGCACGCCGCGCACGCTGACGACCGCGTCGGCGAGATCGAGATCGTCGGCGGCGGCCTCGAGCAAATGCGCCGCGATTCGCAGCGCGCGCTCGCGCACGGCGCGGGCGGCGAGCGCGACGGCGCCGCCGCCGATCACGGCCTGGCGCGAGGCGAACGCGCCGAGCCCGAACGGCGTGGCGTCGGTATCACCCAGCACGACCGTCACGGACGAAAACGGCACGCCGAGCTCGGCCGCGGCGACCTGCGCGAGCGTCGTCTCCGTGGACTGGCCCTGGGAAGTCACCCCGGCCAGCACGGTGATCGCGCCCGACGGATCCATGCGCACGGTCGCACCCTCATGGCCGGTGCGAAACGGCATCCGCGGGCCCGCCGACGCCGCGCGGCCCAGGCCTGTCAGCTCGTTGTAGTTGGCGAACCCGATGCCGAGATAACGCCCGGCGCGACGGAGATTCGCCTGCTCGGCGCGGAATTTTTCGTAGTCGAGCGCCTCGACGACCCGGGCGAAGCACACGGGATACGCGCCGCTGTCGTGCACCAGTCGGGTCGCCGAGGTGTACGGCAGATCGTCCTTGGCGACGAGGTTGACGCGGCGGATCTGCACGGGGTCGAGGTTGAGCGCCCGTGCACCGAGGTCCAGCACGCGCTCCATCACGAACGTGGTGGCGGGGCGTGCAACGCCGCGATACGGCCCCGCCGGCGCGGTGTTCGTCGCGACCGCGCTGACCTCGCAGCGATAGTGCTCGAGCTTGTAGGGCCCGGTCAGCAGCCCGCCAACCATGAGCGGCTCGATGCCTGCCGTCCACGGCACGACCGAGTACGCGCCCGTGTTGCAGAGCACCCGTGCGTCGAGCGCCCGTAGGCGGCCGTCGGCGTCGAAGCCCGCCCGCACGGTGTAGTGGTGATCCCGCGCGTGCGCGCACGCGAGAAAGTGCTCGCGGCGGGATTCGACCCACTTCACTGGACGCTGAAGGCGCATCGCGAGCAGGCAGAGCGCCACGTCCTCCGGGTAGAGGACGCCCTTCACACCGAAGCCGCCGCCGACGTCCGGGGCGACGACGCGGATGCGGTGCTCGGGCATGCCGAGCACCTCGGCCAGCGCGTGACGCGCAAGGTGCGGGACCTGCGTGCCCGACCAGAGGGTCAGCCGCTGCTGTGCTCCGTCCCAATCGGCGACGCCTCCGCGGCCCTCCATCGGCGCCGCCGTCTGGCGGTTGGTGCGAAACGTCCGATCGACCACGACGACGGCGCCGTCCATGGCCAGATCGACGCGGCCGTTCTCGAACCGGCGCGAGAGCAGCACGTTGCGCTCCGCCTCGTCGTGCACGCCCGGCGCGCCCTCGCGCACGGCGGCAACGGCATCGACGGCCGCCGCCAACGGCTCGTACTCGACCTGCACCAGCCCCGCCGCATCCTCCGCGGCGTACCGGTCGGCGGCGACGACGACCGCCAGCGGCTCACCGGCGAAGCGCGCTTTCGCGTGCGCGAGAATGGGCTGCGCGGTGGTGACGTAGCCCGGCGCGGCCGACCGCGCCGTGAGCCGAGCATGAGCGAACGTCTCGTCAGCACCGGTGGCGACGTGCACGACACCCGGCGACGCCATCGCGCGCTCGGTCGCGATCGCGCGTAGGACTGCGTGAGCGTGCACGCTGCGCACGAACGCGGCGTGCAGCATGCGCGGCACCTCGACGTCGCCGACGTAGCGCCCGCGGCCTCTCACCAGGCGCGCGTCCTCGCGCCGCGGCTGTCGCGCTCCGAACGGAGAAGGCGGCACGCGCGCGCTCAGGGCATCGCGTAGCCGCCGTTGACCGAGACGATCTGGCCCGTGATCCACGCCGCCCGCGGCGACGCGAGCAGCAGGACCATCGGCGTGACGTCTTCGGCGCGGCCCACACGGCCCAGCGGGTACTGGGCGACGATTTTCTTCATGCGCTCGTCGTCGGCTCCGCCCGCGTGGGCATCGAAACGATCGGTTTGCACGAGCGCGATCGAGACGCAGTTGGCGCGGATGCCGGCGCGCGCGAATTCGCGGGCCAGCGACTTGGTGAGACCGACGGTCGCCGCGCGCGCGGTGGCCGTGACCAGCAGCCGCGACTCGCCGACCCGGCCCGAGTCGCCCATGAGATTCACGACGGCGCCCGAGCGACGCGCGGCCATGCGGGCGACGACGGCCTGGGTGATACGCAGGGTGCCCTTGACCGTCACGTCGATCTGCGCGTCCCAGTCCGCCGCTGTCGTCTCGAGAAACAGCTTGCGCTGCGTGGCGGCCGCATTGTTGACCAGCACGTCGATGGGGCCAAGCTCGCGCTCCACGCGGTCGACCGCGCGCGCGACGTCGGCCTCGACGAGCAGGTCGGCGGCCACGGCCAGGCTTTTGCCGCCGAGCCCGCGCGCCTCGCCGGCCGCGCACTCGGCCCCGTCGCCCGACGCGCGATAGTGAAACGCCACGTGCGCGCGCTCCGCCGCGAACGCGAGCCCGAGGGCGCGTCCGAGGCCCTGCCCCGCGCCCGTCACGAGCACGACCTTGCCGGCCAGCCCGAGATCCATGCGACGGATACTAACAGCGCCTGGGGTAGGAAAAATTTTTCACGCCTCCGCCGCGGCGTCCGGCGAAATCTGCGGCAAGCCGGCATTTTTCGGCTTACGCTGAGGGCGTTATTTTGCACCCATGATCGGACCGACACCCGAAGACATCGTCCGCGCCCGCCTGGCCGCGATCGTCGATTCCTCCGACGATGCGATCGTGAGCAAGACGCTCCAGGGTGTGATCGTCACGTGGAACCGCGCCGCCGAGCGGATGTTCGGCTACACGGCGGCCGAGGCCGTCGGCCAACACATCACGCTCATCATCCCGACGGAGCGGCACGCCGAGGAAGACGACGTGCTGGCGCGCATCCGGCGCGGCGAGATCGTCGATCACTTCGAGACGGTGCGACAGCGCAAGGACGGCACCCGCCTGAGCATCTCGCTCACCATCTCACCGATTCGCGATGCCGGCGGCACTATCGTGGGCGCGTCGAAGATCGCACGTGACATCAGCGATCGCAAGCGGGCCGAGGCCGAGCGCGTCTTGCTATTGGAAGAGGCGCAGGCGGCCAACCGGGCGAAGGACGATTTCCTGGCGATGTTCGGCCACGAGCTTCGCAATCCGCTCGCCGCCATCGCCAGCGCCGCCGACGTGCTGGATATTGCTCGGACCATTGACGATGTCCGCAAGCCGCGCGACGTCATCCAGCGTCAGGTCGTGCACCTCAAGCGGCTCATCGACGATCTGCTCGACGCCGCACGGGTGCGCACCGGCAAGATCGTGCTCGAGCGGCGGCCGGTGAACCTCGCCGAGGCCGTCGAGCAGGCGCTCAGCGTCGTACGCGGCAGCGCCTCGGGAGGTCGTCACGTCGTCGACCTGCTGCTCGATCCCGTCGGCATCGACGCCGATCCTGTGCGCCTGGACCAGATCATCCTCAACCTCCTCACCAACGCGATGAAGTACACGCCGGCCGGCCGCACCATTCGCGTGCAGACGTATGCGGAGGGCGATCGCGGCGTGCTGCGCATCGAGGACGAGGGCGTCGGCATCGCGCGCGACGTCCTCCCGCGCATCTTCGGTCTGTTCTTCCAGGCCGAGCGCGCGCTCGACCGCCCGCACGGCGGCCTCGGCATCGGGCTCACGCTGGTCCGGATGCTCGTCGAGCTGCACGGCGGAACAGTCACCGCCGAAAGCCCCGGGTCTGGGCTCGGCAGCGTCTTCACCGTCCGTCTCCCACGTGTCGCGCTCCCCTCAAAGGCGCAGGCCGCGACCGCCCGGCTGCCCACGATCCGGCGGCGCGTGCTGATCGTCGAGGACAACGACGACGCTCGCGAGATGCTCAAGGCCCTGCTCGAGCAGGAAGGCCACGAGGTCTACGCGGCGGCCGACGGCACGGAGGGCGTGCGCGCGGCGTCCCGGCTTCGGCCTGATCTCGCCCTCGTCGATCTTGGGCTGCCGATCCTCGATGGTTTCGAGGTCGCCCGTTTCATCCGGCGGCAGGATCACCAGCCGCAGCGTCTGGTCGCGCTCACCGGCTACGGACAGGCGGAGGACCGGGAGCGTGCGCTACGCGCGGGCTTCGACGATCACCTCGTCAAGCCCGTGGATCCCGACCGCCTCGCCGAGCTGCTTCAGACTCTGCGGTGAGAAGACGGCGGCAACGCCGTAGGGCCGCGCGGCCCGGTCGCCGATGAGGCTGCGCTCACACCTCGTCGCGCTGGTGCTCGCGGTCCTGTTGCCGATGATCGCGTTCTCCGCGATCGCGCTCGTCATGCTCGACCGCTATCAGCGCCGGAACACCGAGCGGAGCGCACTGGAGCTCTCGCGCGCGCTCATGAGCGCGGTGGAGGAAAACCTTTTCAGCACCCTCACGACGCTGCAGGCACTCGCGACGACCCCGGCGCTCGAGGCGTCCGATCTCCGCGCATTCGACGCTGAGGCGCGACGCGTGCGGGCGACACAGCACGACTGGATGGATGTCATTCTCCTTGCCCCCGACGGCCGGCAGCTGACGCACACGTCGGTGCCCTGGGGTCGCCCTTTACCGACTGCGGCGGAGCCGGCCAGCATCACGCAGGTCGTGAGCTCACGTCGCCCCGTCGTCGGTAGCATCGCGCGAGGGCGCCTCGGGGGCGACTACGCCATCCCGCTGCGCGTGCCCATCATTCAGGACGGACGCGTGACCTACGTGCTGACAGCTGTGCTGAAGCCCGAGGCGATCGTCAGCGTGCTCGCGCGGCAGGAGATTCCTGCCGACTGGGTGGGCACGGTGTTCGATCGAAACAAGAACGTCGTCGCCCGAACGCGGAGCCAGGAGCAGTTTCTCGGACGTCCGATCTCCCCGCAGTTTGCCGCGCTCATCGAGGCGCCTCCCGAGCGCTGGAAGGTGACCCACACGCTCGAGGGCACGCCGGTGTACACCTCCTGGGCGCGCTCGCCGCGCACCGGCTGGGGCATTGGGCTCGGAATTCCGCAGGCGGCGGTGGAGACGCCGCTGCGACGCTCGCTGCTCGCCGTCGGTGCGGGCGGACTCGGCTGCACGGTGGTCGCACTCGGCCTGGCAGTGCTGATGGGCCGCCGCATCGCCGAGCCGATCGCGGCGCTGGCCGCGGCCGCCAAGACCTTCGGGCAGGACGGCGCGGCGCCGACCGCCGGCACGAGCCGCGTGCAGGAGGTCGACGACGTACGACGCGCGTTCGCGGATGCCGCGGTGCTGGTGCAGCGGCGCGCGGAGGAGGCGGCCGAGGCCAACCGCGCGAAGGACGAATTCCTCGCCGTGCTCTCGCACGAGCTGCGGACTCCGCTCAACGCCGTCTACGGGTGGGCGCGGATGCTGCAGGCCGGCCAGCTCAGCGGTGACCGCGCCGCCCGCGCGCTCGACGTGATCGTGCGTCAGTCCAATGCCCAGGTGCAGCTCATCGACGATCTGCTCGACGTGTCACGCATGGTCAGCGGCAAGATGCGGCTGGACATCCGGCCCGTCGAGCTCAAGGGCGTCGTCGAGCAAGCGCTGGACGCCGCGCGGCCGGCGGCAGAGGCCAAGGAGATCCGCATCCAGAGCGCGCTCGATCCCAGCGCCGGCCCGGTGAGCGGCGATCCCGATCGCCTGCAGCAAGTCGTCTGGAACCTGCTGCTGAACGCCGTGAAGTTCACACCGAAGGGCGGACGCGTCGACGTGCGTCTGCAGCGTGTGGAACGACACGTCGAGATCGTCATCTCCGACACGGGTCAGGGCATCGCCCCGGACGTGCTGCCGTTCGTGTTCGACCGCTTCCGTCAGGCCGATTCCTCGAGCCGCCGCGCGCACACCGGCCTGGGGTTGGGACTGGCACTGGTCAAGCACCTGGTCGAGCTCCATGGCGGCAGCGTGAGCGCGCAGAGCGCCGGCGAAGGCCAGGGCGCGAAGTTCGTCGTGAGGCTTCCGCTGGCGGCGAGTGAGTCGACGGCGGCGCTCTCAGCGACGGCGCGCGGGGCCGTCGGCGACGCGCCGGGATCGCGCGTGCTGGATGGACTTCGCGTGCTCGTCGTCGACGACGACACCGAAGCCCTCGACCTCGCGGTGGCCATCCTGACTGCGGCGGGCGCGGTCGTCCGCGCCAGCACGTCGGCGGCCGACGGACTGGACGCGGTTCGCGCATGGCACCCCGACGTGCTCGTCTCCGATATCGAGATGCCCGGAGACGATGGCTACTGGCTGATTCACAAGGTGCGCGCGCTCAGCGAAGCCGACGGGGGTCGAACACCCGCGATCGCACTGACGGCGTACGGGCGCACACAGGATCGGGTGAGGTCGCTCACGGCCGGCTACACCATGCACGTCCCGAAGCCGGTCGACCCCGGCGAGCTGACCACGATCATCGCCAGCGTCGCTAGCGATCCAGCTCGACCAGATACTCCTTGATGCGCTTGGCATCCGGCGCGCCGGGCTTGAGCGCGAGGTATTTTTCGAACGCGGCTTTGGCCTTCGCGTTGTCCTTCTGCTGATAGTAGAGGAAGCCGAGCTGGCGGTAGGGCTCGGGCGCCCCCGGGTCGAAGTCCACGGCCTTTTCGTAGGATGCCAGGGCCAGGCGGGCGTGCTCGTCTTTCTTCGCCGTCTCGCGCGCGCGCTGCGCCTGCAGGCGATGCAGGTCGCCGTAGTACGTATGGGCGACGGGGTCGCGCGGCGTGATGGTCAGCACGCGATCGAGCTGCCGCTGCGCGAGCGTGAAGCGTCCGGCGCGGATGTCCTCGTAGGCGTTCTCACGCACGACGGTCCGCATGCGGAGCTGGAAGTCCTCGGTGTCGCGCGTGGTGTTCGGCGCCGCGGCGGCGTCCGCGTACTTCGTCTTCACCAGCCCTTCCGTCGTCTCGATGCGTTCGGTGAGGCGCGGATGACTGCCGAAGAAGAACGTCTCGAGCGACCCGCGATCCTTCGACTCCGAGCGCAGGAGCGCGAAGACCTTCGGCGCCTCCTTCGGGTCGTAACCCGCGCGGACGAGATTCTCCATCCCGGCGTTGTCCGCGTCGCGCTCGAGGTCGCGCCCGTAGCCGTTGATGGCGGCCATGGTCGTGAGGGCCAGGCCCAGACCCAGAATCGCGTTGGCGGTCTGGCCGATGACCGCGGCGCCGACGTAATCGCCCTTCCCCGCGCGCGAGCCGGCGACAGCGGCCACCCCGACGGAGGCCGCGACGGCGGCGACCGTGTAGACGATCTGCTTGGTCTGGATGTCGCGCTGAAACGACAGCGCGTGGCGGTGCGTGACGTGGGTCATCTCGTGGCCGAGGATCATCGCCAGCTGCGATTCGTTGTCGAGGCGGCTCAGCAGCCCCGTGTGGACGTAGATGTGGCCGTTCGGCAGCGCGAAGGCATTGAGCGTCGGGTCACGCATCACGCCGAACTTGAAGCCGGGCCCGCCGGCGTTGCGCACGTCGTCCGGCGTGAGACGGTCGCCGATGCGGGCCAGATACTCTTCGAGCAGCGGATCGTCGTACACGCGGGCCTTCTTGAGCAGCGCCTCCTCTTCCTTCTCCGCCTTCGCCCACAACGCCCGCTCGTCGGACTCGGGCTTGAAGGGCTGACCGCCCGCGCCGATCGGCGGCACGTTGCGGCTGGCGCAGCCAGGCACGAGAAACGAGACGAGGACGAGCCACGCGAGCGTCTTGCGCATCAGTTCCTGGACCCGAGCTGCTGGCGCACTTTGCGCAGCTCGTCGCGGAAGCCGGCGGCGTCGGGGGCGCCGGGAAAGCGCGTGAGATAGCGCTCCCACTCCTGCGCGCCCTCGTGCAGGCGTCCCATCCGCACGAGCACCGTGCCCCGGTCGCGCCGGTGAACGCCCGATTCGGCGTCGAGCACGAGCAGCCGGTCGACGACGCCGAGCGCGCGCTCCCAGTCCTCACGCTTGGCGTAGATGCCTTTCAGATTGCGCAGCATGCGGACGACGATCTGGTGCTTGCTGCAGGGCGCCCAGTGCGCATCCTCGAGCTTCACGGGACGTCCCACCGCGCGCGCGGCGATCTCCTCCGCGCCTTCGGGCGTGACGACGGTGCCGCCGTGGAACGGATCGAGAAACACGCGACGGCCGCCGACATGCGCGCCGACGATGAAGTGTCCCGGCAGCCCGACGCCGTCGACCTCCACGCCGACGCGGCGAGCGATCTCGATCGTCAGCACCGAGAGCGTGATGGGGATGCCGAGCCGGCGATCGAGGACGTCGTTCAGACACGAGTTGCGCGGGTCGTAGTACTCCTTGTCGTTGCCCCGGAAGCCTTCCTGCTGGAACAGGAACGCCACCAGCCGATCGAGCGCCGCCTGCGGCCCGCGCGACGTCGCGGCACCGGAGCGCGCCGCCAGGGCGTCGAGCCGCACGACCTCGCCGTCGATGTCGAGATCCGGATGCTCGATCCGGGCCACGGCCAGCGCCGCGCGCGTGAGATCCACCCGGCTATCCGGTGTACGCGCGAGCTCGCGGAACGGCTCGAGGCAGTCCATCAGCACCCCGGCGCGTGGTGGATCCCGCCCGTGGCGAGCGCCTTCTTCTGCAGCTCGTCGGCCAGCTCCAGCGTGCGTTGCGCGGCGCGCCGCGCCGCCGCCTGCGCCTCGGGCGTCCCCGCCAGCCGCAGCAGCGTGCGCCGGCCCAGCTCGTGATGATGGCGCTCGTCCGGCTCGATGACGTCGCGATAGAGCGCGGCGGTCTCCTTGTCCCCTACCCGCTCGCAGAACTCGATGAACTGCCGATTCTTCACGATCGCGATCGCCTCGCGCGTGAACTGCCCGGCGGCCACGCGCTCGACGCTCGTCGTGAGCGCGTCGAGATACGCGCTCAGCGGTCCAAAGCCGCCCGCCAGCGGATCGAAGCCGTCGGCGTCGAAGCCGAGCTGTCCCAGCCGCTTGGCGATGAGCTCGTAGTGCTTGGCCTCGTCGGCGGCCTGCCGCGCCAGCCCGAGGATGAGCTTGATGTCGTCGCACGCGGCCGCCCAGCGCGCGGCAATGAGCGTGGCCTCCGCCTCGTTGCGGAGCGCGACCCTGAGGAGGTTCGGGACGTTGAGGGGCCCCTTCACCTCCGGGATCAGCGTGGCGTCGGGCTCGAGCCCGCGCAGGCGCGCCTGATTGTCCGCGTCGAGCGCGGCGACGAACTCCTCGGCCGTCACGAAACCCCCTCGCGCAGCAGCGCTGGGAGCTCCTGGGTCAGCGTCTCCTTCGTGACCACGCGAGCGCAGCGCGCGTGCCAGGGCTGCGTCTGACGCGCGAGCGCGTGGGTCGTGTAGCCGAGCACCGGCGGCGGCGGCGCCGCCCGCTCCACCGCGGCGAAGACGGCGGCATAGTCGAAGGCTCCGGTGAGGTCGAGGAGAACGAAGCGGGCCCCCTCCGCCAGCGCGGCATCGATCTCTGCGGCCGATCGCGCGAACACGAGCGGAACGCCGGCCAGGCGCGCGGTTTCGCGGATGCGCGCGACGAAGAAGAGATCGGAGACGACGGCGACCACGCGGCCGGGCGCGGTCTGTGGCCGCGCGGGCGCGGGGCTGCCGCCCGGACTAATCACTCGGCTCGCGGACGCCGAGCCAGTAGCGCTGCCACTCCGCAATGTGGCTCAGCGTGCGCAGGTCGCGGATGCGGTCGACGTAGACGATGCCGTTGAGGTGATCGGTCTCGTGCTGGATCACGCGCGCGAAGAAGTCCTTGGCGACCAGATCGACGGCCTTGCCCTCGCGGTCGAGGCATTCCAGCCGCACAGCGGTGTGCCGCGGGACGACGCCCCGCATGTCCGGCACCGACAGGCAGCCTTCCCAGCCGTCCTCCATCTCTTCGCCGATGGGCGTGACGACGGGATTGATCAACACGGTGAGCGGGATTTCCGGGGCGTCGGGGTATCGCGGATTCTTTCCGACCTCGATCACGGCGATCTGCTGCGCGATGTGCACCTGGTTGGCCGCCAGACCCGCGCCATCGTACTCGTGCATCGTCTCGATCATGTCGTCGATCAGCCGCTGTATGGCGGCGGAGCGGACATCGGCGGGCGCCACGCGCTCGGCCCGCTGGCGCAAAATGGGATGGCCGAGCCGCGCGACCTTGAGAATCGCCATAACGTCCTGAAATCCTACACCCTTGGCGACAGCGCGCCAACCAAGGAGAAGCGCGGCGGATCAGTATTCGCAGTAATTCACGCCGGGCCGCCAGGTCCCGGCGGTACCGGGCGTGGCGCCGCACTGCGCGGGGGTATTCCACCCCGAAACCGACGGCCCCGCCACAGTGCCGGACGAACACCCCAGAGCCGCCGCCGCCGCGGCGAGCGCGAGCAAACCCGGAAGAGCACGGCATCCCCGCAGCATGTCGGTCGCCTCCGCCTATTTCGCCTCGACCCGCCCGACGCGCCGCACCCCCTCGGCCAGACGCTTGGCGTCGGCGTCGAAGAAGCGCTGGAACTCCTCGCCCTGCTTGAAGGTCACCGGCGTCTCGAGCTTGTCCATGGCGCTCTTGAACTCGGGATCGTTCACAGCCTCGCGCACCGTCGCGCGCAGCTTCGCAAGCACCGGCTCCGGCGTCCCTTTCGGGGCGAACAGGCCGGCCCAGATGTAGAACTCGGCGTCGGGGTACCCGAGTTCCTTGAAGGTCGGCACGTCGGGGAGCGCGGCGATGCGCTTGTCGCCCCAGCCCGCGAGCGCACGCAGCTTGCCGCCCTTGATGTGCGGCAGCACCACCGAGGGCCCGGAGGCGAGCGCGTCCACGTGGCCACCGAGGACGGCGGTCAGGGCCGGGCCACCGCCCGAATGCGGTACGTGCCGCAGCTTGATGTCCGCCGCCTGCGAGAGCAACTCCATCGCCATGTGCAGCGTGCCGTAGATACCGGACGACGAGTACGAGATCTGGCCCGGACGCTTCTTCGCGTCCTCGATGAACTCCTTGGCCGTCTTCCACGGCTTGTCGGCGGGGACGACGAGCACCGTCGGATCGGCGGAGATCAACGCGATCGGCGCGAACTGGTCGACGGTGAACGCCGGCGGCCGGTTGAAAAGACGGTCGGCCTCGGGAATGATCGAGATCGACGACAGCGCCAGCAGCAGCGTGTAGCCGTCGGGCTTCGCGACGGCCACCGATTGCATGCCGACCGCCCCCGCGGCGCCCTGTTTGTTCACGACCCCAACCGGGCTCTTGAGCACCTTCTCCATCGCCGTGGCGATTGGACGCGCGGTCAGGTCGGCCACACCGCCGGGGGGAAACGGCACGATCATCGTGATCGGCCGGTTGGGATACGCGTCCTGCGCCGCGACCGGTGTGACGACGGCGGCGGCGAGCAGCGCCAGGGCGAGACACGCGAGACGATGCATCATGAACCCTCTCCCTTCTCCGCGAGCGCGATGCGCGCACGCCAGTCGAGCCCGCGGCGGGCAAACGTGTACATGTTGAGGAGGACGAGCACGAGGCCCACCGCGAGCAGCAGGGCGGCGATCTTGTGCTCGAGGAAGATCGAGTAGCGGCCGTCGGACATCGCCAGTGACTGGCGCAGGCTGAGCTCGATCAGCGGCGCCAGCACCACACCCAGCACGATCGGCGCGGTCTCGAAGTCGAGCTTACGCAGCACGTACCCGAGCACGCCCATGATCAGCATGATCCACACGTCGACGACGGAGCTGTTCACGGCGTACACACCGAGGATCGAGAACACGAGAATCGCCGGATAGAGGTACGGGTACGGCACGCGCAGGATGTTGACGAACACACCGACGAGCGGCAGGTTCAGGATCAGCAGCATGACGTTGCCGACGTACATCGAGGCGATGAAGCCCCAGAACAGCGCGGGCTGATTCTGAATGAGCAGCGGGCCCGGCGCGACGCCGTGGACCATCAGCGCGGCGAGCATCACCGCGGGAATCGGACCCGACGGCACGCCGAGGGCGAGCATCGGGACGAATGCGCCGGAAGTTGCCGCGTTGTTGGCCGATTCCGGCCCCGCCACGCCCGCCACCGCGCCGTGGCCGAATTCTTGAGGACGCCGCGACAGCCGCTTCTCCACCGCGTAGGAGACGAAGCTCGCGATGATGTGTGCAGAGCCGGGCAGGATCCCGATCAGGAATCCCAGCACGCTGCCGCGTGCGATCGGCCACGCGGAATCACGCCACTCGCGGCGCGAGGGCAGTAGCTCGCGCAGGCGCGGCTTGACGACCGCCGGCGGCGTTGGCGCGCCCGCGGTGGCGAGGATCTCGGCGACGCCGAAGAGGCCCACGGCCACCGGCACGACGCCGAGGCCATCGCCCAGCTCGACGACGCCGTACGCGAAGCGCATGTATCCCGTCATCTGATCGATGCCGATGGTGCCGAGCAGCAGCCCGAGCGCCGCCATGGCCAGCGCCTTGAGCATCGACCCCGAGCTCATGTAGGCGAGCACCAGCAATCCGAGCAGCAGCAGCGCGAGCTGCTCGGGGGGGCCGAAGCGCAGCGCGATCGCCGCGAGCGGCGGCGCCATCACCATAAGTCCCACGACGCTCGCCG
>Ga0209382_10005177_pt1 | contig 17032 bp, 12 predicted proteins | sample SoiMetdeltSBSDD5_FD_187599 | JGI IMG/M metagenome (GOLD analysis project Ga0209382, IMG submission 187599) | Bulk soil microbial communities from a Populus tree surrounding site in Tennessee, USA - Soil MetaG P. deltoides SBSDD5 (SPAdes) (version 2) | ecosystem: Environmental > Terrestrial >...
CGCGGCGCACCGTCCGGTCGCGGCGCACCGTCAGGACGCTGAGCACTGTCAGGACGTTGAGCGCCGTCCGGACGCTGCGTGTTGTCTTGGCGCTGAGCGTCCGGGCGCCGTGCATTGCCCCGCTGCGCGTTCGGGTCGGGCGGATCCGGCGCGCCGAACTGCCGCTGCGGCGGACGCTGACGTTCGATCTGACTGTTGCCAAAGCTTGGCCTGCCGGTGGTCGCCGCCGGCCTCGGCGCCGGAACGATGCGCGGCGGCGGCGCCCCTGCGCCATCGGCCGCGCGCGGGCCGTCGGCGCGCGGACCGTCGCTGCGTCCCCCCTCGACGCGCGCCGCGTCGTTCTGAGCCTCGCGACGAGGCGCACGTGTGGCCACGACCGCGCGCGTGATCGTTTGATCGGGCGGCCGCGTCCCGCGCCCGCTCGAGGCGACGAAGCTCGACGCGTCCGGGGCCACGCGGACCGGCGCGCGCGCCGGCTCGAGATGACGGACGTCGACCTGCGCGATGCGTGCCTGCTGGACCGGGCCACGGCCGAAATGATCCTCGCGCACGGCGACCACGGCGTAGTTAACGGTGGTGTTCCGGTAGACGTTGATGTTGGTCACGTTCACGACGGTCGTGCGATTGACGACCACGTTGTTGACGACCCGCGGCCCGCCCCAGCCGACCCAGCTCGGACGCCCGACGAAGTGCGGCCGGCCCCACCACGGGACGAGCGGCTCGCCCCAGCTCAGGGCGACCCAGCTCACCCCCGGGACGCCGATCGCCACGCGCACGCTCGGCGGTCCGAAGAACGCGACCAGCGCGGGCGCGTACACCGGCCGGACGACCACCGGACCGGGCGCCCACCCCCAGTACCCGCTCACGAAGACCCAGCGGCCATAGTGATAGGGGGCCCAGCCCCACGGCGCGGTGTCGACCCAGGTCCAGCCGTAGTACGGATCCATGACCCAGCGACCGGTGGTGTACGGCGCCCACCCCGAGGGAACTCCTTGAGGCACCCACACCGATCCGTAGTTGGGCACGACACGCCAATCGCCGTGGTGATCGAGATCGTCGACGCCGTAGACGCCGGCCGGGACATAGCGAGAGCTGATCGCGTCGATGAGCTCGTCGGTGCGCGCGTAGTTCCAGCGGTCCCACACGTCGAGCTCCGGAGCGACGTAGCTTCGAACGGTCGGCGTCTCCGCGCCCTCGAGCACGACTTCTTCGCTTGCCGAGATCGCGACGGCCTGTCCGCCGGCGGGCGTCATCGTCGCCTGGCCGGAGCGCCGGGTCACGAACGAGCTCCCGGACTGCGTCACGTCGATACGGTAGTAGCCGGCGCGCTCGATGGTGAACGCGGCTTGCGGCGTGTCGATCTCCACGGTGCGCCCCGAATCGATCGTGCGGAGGTCGAGCGCCACGTGGCCGCTAGTGACCTTGATCTGCACGAAATCCGGCTCTTGGTTGACGAGCCCGAGCTGCGAATCGCCCCAGGCCCGCACGTAGGCGCGCGCGCCGATCTGAAGCTCGAGATTGCCCCGATTGCCGGTGTAGAACTCGTCGCCCGGCGCCACGGCCGTGTTGACCTGCGCCGGAGCCCAGTCCTGACCGCCCGGACGGAAGTAGGAAACCTCGCCGTCGGCGTAGCTCAGCCGGGGCGGCGTGCGCCCGATTGCGTCATCATCGCTGTCCGCCGCCTGGACGGCTCCGAGCCCCAGAGCCATCTGGGCGACGAGCGTGAGCATCAGAACCGCTGAGATTCCCAGCCTTCCCGCGCGCCAGAGCATGAGGAATCCCCCTTTCTTTCCAGCAATTCATTTACTTGGACGGAGCAGCAGGGGCCGGCATTTCATCCGACGCCCGACCCTGACTTGACCGTGTCAGGTACACGCGCGCACACTCTGTGCGTCCATTAGACGACGAGGAGAGGTACTCGATGGCAAGAAACGGTCTGATCGTCGCCACAGCGTTGATCCTCGTGAGCGTGGCCTCGATACCGTCGCCTGCCTTCGCCCAGCGATCGCGCAATGTCGTCGGCGGAGCCAGCGGAGGCGCCGTTGCCGCGAATAACGGACGCGTGGTCGTGGGTGGCGGCGGCCGCGTCGTCGTGGGGGGCGGACGTCCGATCGTCACCCCGCCGATCGTCGTCCCGCCGCGCTTCGGTCATCGCCCGTTCTTCCCGAGGCCGTTCTTTCCGTTCGCGGTGGTGGCGGCCGCGCCCATTTACTATCCGCCCCCCACCTACTATCCGCCGCCCGCGTACTATCCGCCGCAGTACTACGACTATCCGAGCTACTCCGCGCCGGTGAGCTACGCGCCGACGCCGAGCCCGACCGTGTCCGTCGCGCCGCAGAGGCCCCAGCAGGACGTCGTGCAGTTCGCGACCGGGCGATACGAGCTGCGCGGGGATGGCGTGTCGACCCCGTACACCTGGGTATGGATCCCGAATCCTCCGACAGCGCCGCCGCCCGCGGCGCCCACGGCTCCGCCCAGCGAAGCGCCACCTGCCACAGGCCCGAGCTCGAGCACGCGGCAGCCCACACCGCGCGCGGGCCAGCTCTACCGATGGGTCGACGCGCAGGGTGTCGTGTACTGGACGGATCGCCTGGACGCGATTCCCGAGCAATACCGATCGCGCGCGAAACAGATCACGCCGTCCTGAGCGGCGGCGTCGGCGCTCGGCGCGTTACTGGATCAAGAAATCGCGCACGATCCTGGCGACAGTGTCCGTCTCTTCGAGGTGGGGCGCGTGGCCCGCGCCCTCCAGCGTCTCGAGACGGGCGCCCGAGAGCCGGCGCGTGAACTCCTCGGCGTAGACGGCCGGCACCAGGCGGTCCTGGCGGCCCCAGACGAGCAAGGCGGGCGCCTTGACCCGGTGGATGCGCTTCTTGAGCCCCTTGTCGGGGATGGGCCAGATGAACTTTCCGGTCGTGCCCATCGCCCACGTCAATCGCACGCGTGCGTCGGTCGTTGCGGCATCCTGCGCGTCGGCTCGCGGGAACATGCGGCGCGCCGCGGCGCCGTCGGGATCGCGGAAGATGTGGGCGCGCAGCGCCCCGGGCTCGAGCATCATCCAGTTCACGATGTGATCGGGATCGCGCCAGAAACCGAGCGGCGCGATCATCGCCAGGCGCCGGACTCGCTCGGGATACGCGGCCGCCATCTCGCACGCGACCATGCCGCCGAACGAGTGGCCGACGAACGCGGCGTTACGGATCGCCAGCGCGTCGAGCAGCTCCTCGTAGCAGAGGACGAGATCCCAGAGCCCGTCGAGGTGGTACACGTCGTCGTGCGCATCCGGCGTGGTGCCCGGGTGCTCGGGCGCGTACACGGTGAAGCTTTCCGCGAGACGATCGAGGAACGGATCCCACGTGAGCCCCCACGGGCCGTGGAAAAAGACGAGCGCGGGCCCGCGGCCCTTGGAGAGCACGCGCATCCGCACGCGCCCCTGCCACACCGTGAGCGTGCGCTCCTGCGTGCCGCCGGCGATCGGTGCTTCGGCGCTGACGCTCATGCGCCGCCCGCCGCGATGCCAGCGGTCATCGGCGTGGCGCGCTGGCGCAGACGCTCGGGCCACCAGTGATTCACCCAGCCCTCGTCGTCCCAGACATCGCGGAGCCCCGGCAGCACCTCACGGCCGAACAGCTCGATGTTCTCGAGCGCCAGCTCGTGCGGCATCGATCCGATCTGGAGCAGAACCATCAGGTTGCCGACGCGCAGGCTCTTGATGACTTCTTCCTTCAGGCGATCGCGCACGGTCGACGGGCTGCCGGCGATGACGAACCCCTTCTCGACGAAATCGCGGTAGCGAAGGTTCTTGGGATTCTCGGCCCGGCGCACCGGATTGCTCATCGTGGCGACCAGGCTGCGGTAATCCTGGTTGCCCGGAGGGGAGAACCACATGGCGGGCACGTGCAGGCACTTGTGATAGAAGTACTCGACGTGCCGCGCGTACTTTTCCTCGGCGCGCGCGTCGTTCTCGGCCACGACCACGAGCTGCAGGAAGCCCGCGCGATACGGATTGCGATCGCGTCCCTTCTGCTCGACCACGCGCCAGGATCGCGTCCCTTCTGCTCGACCACGCGCCAGTAGCCGTCCATCATCGTCTTGGCGGACTTGGCGCCCGAATAGCTCAGGAAGCAGTAGCAGACGTCGTGCTCCACGGCGAAGTCGAAGGTGCTGATGCTGCCCGAGCCCGGGATCCACACCGGCGGATGCGGCTGCTGGATCGGCCGCGGCCACAGGTTCACGGTCGCCAGCTGGAAGTAGCGCCCGTTCCACGAGAAGATCTCGCGCGCCTGCCACGCCTTCAAGGTGAGCGCGACGGCTTCGCGATAGCGCTCGCGGTGCTCCATGGGCGTGATGCCGTAGCAGAGGTTCACGTCCATCGGGCTGCCGAGCGGCAGACCGGCCACCAGCCGTCCGCCGCTGATGCAGTCGAGCATCGCGTACTCTTCGGCGACGCGAAGCGGCGGGTTGGACGTCGGTAGTGTGGCGCCCATCTGTACGATCGCGACGTTGCTGCCGTTCGTCGCCCGCGCCAGCACGCTGCCCATCAGATTCGGGCTCGGCATGAAGCCGTACGCGTTCTGGTGGTGCTCGTTGGTGCACACGCCGTCGAATCCGCACTTGGCGGCGTACGTCAGCTCGTCGAGCGTCCAGTTGTAGTACTGCCCCACTCGCCGCGCGTCGGCCAGCTCCCACCAGGGCGGCGTGACCCACACCGACTCGTAGCGCTGCTCGAAATCGGCGGGAAGGTCGCGATACGGCATTAGATGGAACGCGCTGATCTTCATAGGCCTTCAGTCTCCCTGATACCGAGGCGGGCGGACGAAGCCGCCGAGCTCGCGCCCGACGAGCGATGCAAAGCGGATCGGCGTGCGGTCCTCGAGATAGGGCCCGATCGCCTGAAGCCCGATCGGCAGACCGCCACGGCTCTGTCCCGCCGGGAAAGCCGTCGACGGCTGCCCTGCGAGCGTCGCGACCGACGCGCAGAACAGGCCGAGCTCCGCGATCACCGGCTTGCCGTTCACGTCGAGCGTCTTCTTGATCGACTCGGGCGTGTTCGGCCACGGCTTGTCCCAGTGGGGGTAAGCCGGCGTGATGAACGTCGGCATCAGCAGCACGTCCCATTCACGAAAGAACGCGCGCCACGCCGCGCGATACTGCTCGCGCTGGCCGAACCAGGCGATGTAGTCCGGCGCGCCGCTCTCGATGCCGCGCTGCGACGCGCGGCTCCACTCGTCATCGCGGCTGCGTAGCACGTCGAGGCGCGCGCGGCGATCGGCGGCCGGCACGCGCGCCGACGTGACAGCGGCCAGCAGGGACAGGTAGAGCGCGTAGTGCTGGCGATGGTCGCCGAGCGCGTCGGGCTGAGTCGCCTTCACCTGACAGCCGAGGCGGCCGAGGCTGGCCGCGGTGCTCTCCAGCGCAGCGGCCACTTCGGCATCGAAAGGCACCCAGTCGAGCGACGGGAGCACCGCGACGCGGAAGCCCGAGAGCCGATCCCGGCGCGCCGCGGGGATCGCGATCCTCCATGCGACGTCCTCGCCGACCTCGGGTCCGCTCGCCACGTCGAGCGCCAGCTCGAGATCGTCGGCCGAGCGCGCCATCGGGCCCTGCACGCCCATCACGACCGCGGCGTTGGGCATCGGCGGCATCGGGAACTGCCCACTGCGCGGCATCGCCGTCTCGCTCGGCCGGTGGCCGTAGACGCCGCAGAACGCGGCCGGCACCCGGATCGAGCCGCCGATGTCGCTCCCGAACTCGAGGGGCGTCAGCCCGGCGGCGAGCGCTGCGGCGCCACCCCCCGTCGATCCGCCCGGCGTGCGGCCGAGATCCCACGGATTGTTGGTGCGTCCGTAGACCGGATTGACCGACTGCCAGTCGGCCAGCATCTGCGGCACGTTCGTCTTGGCCATGACGCTCGCGCCCGCGCCCTTCACGCGCGTCGTGACCGGCGCATCGTGCTCGGACCGGAAGTCCTTCCACGCGGCCATGCCGGCAGTCGTGCGCAGCCCGCGCACGTTGATCGATTCCTTCAAGGTCATCGGAAGCCCGAGCAGCGCGGCGTCTTCGCCGCGCGCCCGCCGTGCGTCGGCGGCCTCGGCGTCGCGTCGCGCGCGCTCGAAGTCGGGCTCCACGATGGCGTTCAGCTCGGCATTGTGCCGCTCGATCCGCTTGCGGTGCAGGTCCAGCAGCTCGACGGCCGACGCGCGCTTCGTACGCAGCGCGCTCAGCATCTCGGTCGCGGTGGTGAACGCGTCGATGCGGTCGCTCATGACTCACCTTCCCTGGAGAAACGTGAGCCGACATTACCGCCCCCACCGGACAGGGTCAAGGATTGGTCCCGCCGCGCACGCGTCGGGCGGCGCGCTCCAGCGCCGTCATGAACGCCTGCAGCGCAGGACGCGGCGCCCGGTCTCGACGCCGGATGATACCGATCTTGCGATGGAGCGCCGGCCGCAGCGGGATCAGGCTCAAGGCGCCCGTTCTCGCCTCAGCCTTCACGGCGACTTCGGACACGACGGAGAAGCCGAGCCCGGCGCCGACCAGCTTTTTGGTGGCCTCCGCGTTGCCGAGCTCCATCACGACGTTCGGCGTCGCGCGCCCGCGCCGGAACCAGTCGTCGACCACGCGCCGGATCGTGCCGCCGCGCTCGTACAGGATCACCGGCTCGCGCGCGAGCTCGGACGCGGTGACCGGCCGACGGCCTCGCCGCCGCGGGCGCGGCGGGGCGATGGCCACGAGTCGATCGACGTAGAAGAGCGAGACGTGCAGCGACCGGCCCACCGGCACCGGGAGCGTGACGATCCCGACGTCGAGCTCGCCGCGCGACACGGCCGAGGCGATCTCGCCCGAGTTGCCGGTGACGACAACGAGCTCGAGCTGGGGATGGCGCGCGCGCACCCGCCGCAAGAGGGCCGGCAGCAGATAGATGCTGGCGGTCGCGCCGGTGCCGAGGCTCACCCGACCGGCCACGCGGCCGCGAAGACGCTGGATCGCCTCGCGCGCCTCGTCGAGCGCCTTGAACGCGCGGCCGGCGTGCTCGAGCAGGATCACGCCCGCCTCGGTCGGTGAGGCGCGCCGGCCGCGCCGGATGAGCAGCGGCACGCCGAGCTCGCGCTCGAGGTGTCGCACGTGGTGGCTGATCGCGGGCTGACTGAGATGGAGCGTCTCGCCGGCGCGCGAGAAGCTGCCCGAGCGGGCGATCGCCTGCAGGGTCCGCACGTGCGCGGGGTTGATGTCGGGCGTGCTCTCGCTCATCACAGTGGAAAAATACTCGAATCATCTGCATTCATACAATTCATTTCATGAATGTCAGAGCACGCGGCACACTCACGTCATGGACGCGATCGCGATCCGCCCTGCCGAACCCGCCGACGCCGAGGCGATCGCCGTCATCTACAACCAGGGCATCGAGGACCGGCTGGCGACGCTCGAGACCCAGACGCGGAGCACCGAAGAGCGCCGCGGCTGGCTGGCGTCGCGCGGGCCCCGCCACCCGGTCCTGGTCGGCGAAGCGAACGGCCGTGTCATCGGCTGGAGCAGCCTGAACTCGTTCAACCCGCGGCTGGCCTACGACCACGTCGCCGACATCTCGGTCTACGTCGAGCGCGGCTGGCGCGGGCGCGGCGTCGGGCGCCGGCTGCTGGAAGCGCTGATCGGCTGTGGACGCGAGCTCGACTATCACAAGCTCGTGCTCGCCGCGTTTCCGTTCAACGCCGCCGGCGTCTCGCTCTATGGCCGGGTCGGCTTCACCGAGGTCGGCGTGTACCGCGAGCAGGGCCGGCTGGACGGCAAATGGGTCGACGTCGTCGTGATGGAGAAGCTGCTCTGACCGGCGTCGATGGACCGAGACCCGGAAAGCGCGCAGGCTGCCGTTTCAGCAGCCTGGCTAGGCGACTTCCAGCGGGCGGGCCACCATGATCCCGCTATGCGTCTTGACGCTCGCGACGTACGTGGCCAGGTCCTCGTCGAGCACGACCGCGTTGCGCGTGGTCGAGGCGTGCAGCAGCCGCGGCACCCCGGCCTCGTCGCGGTAGCACACGCCCGAGTGCGCGCAGTCGAGACCGTCGATCGTCGTGGTGACGCCGATGATGTCGCCGGTCAGCAGGAGCCGCTGGACAGCCGCGACCTTGTCCTTCGGCAGGTAGTACACGACCCGCGCGTTGATCTCGGCTTCGCGCTGCGCGATCTTCGCCCGCTGCTCCGCGCTGGCCTTGAGCTGTCGATAGGCGTCGGGATGGGCGCTCATGAAGCTCACCCGGCGGGTGAACCGCTCGGCGCCGGGAAGCTCGGGCGTGACCTGACGGACGACGCGCTTGGCCTGGTTGTCGAAGAACCAGTCGCTCAGATAGTGCAGCCGTGACGCATAGTCGCTGACCTGGCCGCCGCGATAGCGCAGGAATGCCACCTCCGCCAGGAGCGACTCCGGCGTACGCTCGCCGCGCTTGAGCATCCGCGCCAGAGCCAGCGCGAGCTCGAAGAAGGTCACGCAGTCCAACCCGCGAAAATCGACCGAGCACACCTCGCGGTCGTCGTACAGCTCGAGCGTCGAGGCGACATAGGGAGTCTGACGCAGTGCCATCCCGATGGCGCCGATGCGCTCACCGATCGGCAGCTCGCTCCACCGGCGCTCGCGGGCCTGCGCCAGCAGGCGGTCGAACACGTCGCGCCCCTGGAACACCTTCACGTCTTGCGCGCCGGCCAGCACGCGATGCGGCCCGATCGCGCCCAGTGCTCCGGCGGCGGCCAGAGTCCTGGCCGCCAGGGCGAGGAATGCGCGGCGCTCGAGCTGTGAATCACCCATGGCCTTCAGGATCGCACGCTCAGGCGCGCTCGGCCGAGCGCCGCGTCACCTCCTCGGCCAGGGCCCGATGCTCGGCACAGCCGATAACGGAGAGCTCCGGCCGCGGTCCGGCCGCGTCGATCAGCCGCCGGATCGCGCGGCGCCGGCGCTCCACGGCCGCGACGTCCAGGATCCCGAGCTCGATATCGCGGCCGATCTTCAGCACGGCCTCGTCGCGCGCCTCGGCGCTGCGGCAGATGAGCGCGAGGTCGCCGCCGGCGCCAAGGAAGCGTCGGGCCGCCTCGGCGACGCCCCAGCCTGCCGCGACGGCCGCCATCTCGAGATCGTCGCTCACGATGAGACCCTCGAAGCCGAGTCGGCCCCTCAAGAGCCCCGAGACGATCTCGGGTGAGAGCGACGCGGGATTCTCGGCGTCGAGCGAGCGATACCGAACGTGGGCGACCAGGACGGCCGGGCAGCCCGCCGCCAGCACGGCGCGGAACGGAACGAGCTCGCCGCGCTCCAGCTCGGCCAGAGTTGCCGAAGTCTCCGGGAGCGCGTGATGCGAGTCGACGGATGTAAGCCCATGTCCGGGGAAATGCTTGGCGACCGGCACGAGACCCGAGGGCAGCATCGCTTCGACGAAGGCCACGCCGAGCGCCGCCACAGCCTGCGGCGCCGAGGCAAACGCGCGATCGCCGATCACCGTATTGGCCGGATCGAGCAGAGAGTCGAGCACCGGCGAGAGACCGGAGTCGAACCCGGCCGCCCGCAGCTCACGCGCCATCGCGGTCGCCACCGCGGCGGCCAGGCGTGGATCACCCGAGCGGCCGACCGCGGCCGCCGGCGGAAACCGCGTAAACGGCGGCGGCAGGCGGTGCACGCGGCCGCCCTCGTGATCGACCATGACGAGCAGGTCCTGGTCGAGGGCGCGCGCCTGGGCGGTCAACGACAGGACTGTCTCGAGGCTCGGGCAATTGCGCGTGAACAACACGACGCCGCCGAGCCCGGAGCGCTCCGCCAGCGCCGCGACCTCGTCGGGCAGGCGCGTGCCGTCGAAGCCGACGCCCAGCAGGTAGCCGGCGCCGCGTCTCACCCGGTGAGCGACCGGCCGGCGAGATTGGCCACGATCACGCCGAGCTCCACCGGGTCGACCGGTTTGGCGACGTGCATGCTGTAGCCGGCGGAGAGCGTGCGCACTCGATCCTCGGGTCGTCCATAGGCGGTCAGCGCCACCGCAGGGATCTGCCCGCCCTCGGAACCCGAGAGCTCGCGCACCTTGCGGATCAGCGAGTAGCCGTCTTCGCCGGGCATCTCGATGTCCGACACGAGCACGTGCGGCTTCCACGAGCGGAGCACGTCGAGCGCTTCGGGCGGCGACGTGCACAGGCGGGCTTCGGCTTCGGCGCGGCGCAGGATCGTCGCGACCAGATCGAGCGCGTCCGGGTCGTCGTCGACGACCAGAACGCGCAGCCCTCGGAGCGAGGGCCCGCGGTAGGACGGCGGCGCCTGTCGAGCGGTTGGATGCACGCGCTCCTCGCCGGCCGCGACGAGCGCCGCGACCAGGGGCAGCTTCACCCTGAAGGTCGAGCCCTTTCCCTCGCCCGGGCTCTCGGCGGTGACGGAGCCGCCGTGCAGCTCGACCAGATGGCGAACCAGCGCGAGGCCGATCCCGAGACCACCCTGATTGCGCGTGGTGCCGCTCTCGCCCTGTTTGAAGCGGTCGAAGATCAGCGGCAAGAGCTCGCTCCGGATGCCGGCGCCGGTGTCGCTGACCACGATCTCGACGTGGGAGTTGACGCGCTGGAGCGCCAGCTGGATCCGTCCGTCCTTCGGCGTGAATTTGACCGCGTTCATCAGCAGATTCCACACCACCTGCTGCAGGCGGTCCGGATCGCCGTTGAGCGGCCCGGCGCTCGGATCGATCAGCGACTGGAGCCGGAGCCCCTTGGCGTCTGCGGCCGGCCGAACCGCATCCAGCGCGGCCTCGAGCACGCGCGGGAGATCGACGGGCCGGATGTCGAGTCGCATCTTGCCGCTGATGATGCGCGATACGTCGAGCAGATCGTCGATCAGCTGGAGCTGAACATGCGCGTTGCGGACGATCGCGTCGAGCGCGCGCGGCGTCGCCGCCGAGTCGATCTGTCCCATCTGGAGCATGCGCGCCCAGCCGTACACCGCGTTCATCGGCGTGCGCAGCTCGTGCGACAGCACGGCGAGGAATTCATCCTTCGCGCGGTTGGCGCTCTCGGCCTGGGCGCGCGCCTGATCGGCGTCGCTGAACAGCGTGGCGTTGTCGACCGCCAGCGCCGCCCGTCGCGCCAGCTCTTCTGCCAGGGCGACGTCGACGGCGCCGTATGCGTGCCCCGAAGTGGTCCGGACGAGCGTGATGGCACCGACCGTGCGCTGACGCGTCACCATCGGGACGGCGATCGCCGAGCCCGGTCGCAGCCGGCGCATGATCTCCAGATGCCGCGCGTCGCGCGAGGTGGACACGAGCGTCTCCTCCGTCACTTCCGGAATGAGCATCGTGGTCCGCGTGCGCAGCACTTCCGCGGCGGGCTGGGATGAATTCCAATCAGGAACGTACTGCTGGAGCTCCAGCAGCAATACTTCGGCGTCGGGATCCCCCGCCGACACGGCGACGCGCTCCACCGTATGGTCGCGCGCGACGAGATCGATGATGCACCAGTCGGCGAATCTCGGTACGACCAGGCGCGACACCGTGCGCAAGGTGGTGGCGGAGTCGAGCGACGCGCTCAGCGCCGCGCTCGACTCGGAGAGCAGCATGGCGCGCTCCTCGGCCGATTCGGCGCGCTCCCGCTCCGCCTGCTCGGCGGCGAGCAGTTTGCCTCGTTCGGCCTCGGCGCGGCTGCGCTCCGTGATGTCACGGGCGATCTTCGAGGCGCCGATGATACGGCCGTCGGCATCCCTGATCGGCGACACCGTCAGCGCGATGTCGACCGGCGTGCCGTCCTTCCGGACGCGCACCGTCTCCATGTGCTCGATCGACTCGCCGCGGCGCAGGCGCCTCAACACCTCGTCTTCCTCGCTCTGGCGATCTGCCGGCACGATCATTCTGATGGACCGGCCGATCGCCTCCTCGGCCGTGAAGCCGAACAACCGCTCGGCCGCCGGATTCCAGGCGGTGATGATCCCGTCGAGGTCCTTGGCAACGATTGCATCCTCGGACGAGCGCACGATGGCGCCCAGTCGCAGCCCGGCTTCGTCGGCCTGCTTGCGAGCCGTCGTGTCCTCGAGCAACGCCGAGAAGCCATCCGGCGTCGGAAAGACGCGGGTCCTGAACCACCGCCCATTCGGCTTGTAGAACGTCTCGAACTCGACGGGCTCGTTTCGGCCGGACGCGCGGCGCAAATCGGTTTCGATCTCGGTGCCGGCGATGTCGGGGAACACGTCCCAGATCGCCTTACCGAGCAGAAATGACGCGGGCTGCCGCAACAATTCGGCGGCTCGCTCGTTCACGTAGCGATAGCGCCAATCCATGTCGAACACGACGAAGCCTTCGTCGATGCTGCGGAGCAGGCCCTCGAGCCGCCGTCGTCCGCGGTACATCGTTTCGCTGAGCGCGCAGATCATCGCGCCGATCGTGGTGAAGATGACGAGCGCGATGAGCTCGCGGCCGGTCGCGAGTCGGAAGCTGTAGAAGGGCGGGAGCCAGAAATAATTGGCGAGCAGCGCGCTGATGACCGTCGTCGCCATGCCGGGCCCGAACCCGCCGGCCCAGGCGCTCAGCACGATCGCCGGAACGAACATCAAGAACGGCACGGAGTCGCCCCAGAGCGTCGACAGCAGACCACGTACCGCCGCGGCCGAGAACGCGAGGCCGACGGCGATGAGGTAGCGCGCGGGCGTCGGCCAATCGGAAGCTCGAAGGTAGCTGGCTCTGGTGATCACGATCCGCAACTTGAAGAAATACCACAGGAAACGGCCACAGCGGAACGTCCGGGATTACCCGCATGGCTTTTGCGGGCTTCACCGTACGCGCCGCTTGCGGCATCTCGGTCGCCCACGGCCCGCGAATTCGGCGGACCCCAAGGCGCCGAATTCGGCCGACCCACGGGCGGCCGCTTCTGCGATAGTGTGTGCCTCCCAAGGGAGGACGGGATGAAAGCGATCGTGTTCGCGCAAACCGGTGGTCCCGAGGTGCTGGCCCAGGCCGACGTCCCGAAACCCGAGCCTCGGGCCGGCTGGGTGCTGATCAAGAATCACGCGATCGGCGTGAACTTCGCCGACACGCGCTATCGCCAGGGCACCTACACCGTCAAGCCGAAGCTTCCCGACATCCCCGGGATGGAAGCCGCCGGGGTGATCGAGGCGGTCGGTGACGGCGTGACCAACCTGCGACCCGGCATGCGCGTCGCCGCGTTCACGAGCCGGGCCTACGCGGAATACTGCGTGTCGCCCGCGTTCATGGCGGTCCCACTCCCCGACTCCGTCAGCTTCGTCGACGGCGCGGCGTTTCTGATCCAGGCGCTGACCGCGTACCACGCGCTCCACACGATGGATACGACCGGGCCGGGCAAGACGGTCCTCGTGCACGCCGCAGCCGGCGGCGTCGGCCTCGCCGCGGTCCAGCTCGCCAAGTCGGCCGGCGCGCGAGTGTTCGGCACCGTCTCGAGCGACGCGAAGGCCGGCCTCGCGAAGGAAGCGGGCGCGGACGTGGTCATCAACTACGTCAAGGACAAGTTCGCCGACGAAATCTTGAAGGCAACCGGCGACCGGGGCGTCGATCTGATCCTCGACGCGGTCGGCAAGCCCACCTTCGAAGAGGGGCTTCGCTGTCTGGCGCCGTTCGGCAACATCGTCCTCTACGGCCGCGCCGGCGGTGCGCCGGATCCGCTCAACTTGTCGGTCCTCTCGCCGAAGTCGCAGAAAGTGAGCGCCCTCTCGCTCCCGACCATCACGCGGAACTTTCCCGACAAAACGCGCGAGAGCGCGGAGCGGTGCTTCGCCCTCATGCGCGAAGGGCGCCTCAAGGTCTACATCAGCCGGACGTACCCCATGGCGCAGGCGGCCGAGGCGCATCGGCATCTCGAGTCGCGCGAATCGACGGGTAAGCTGATCCTGCTCCCCTAGCGCCATGGACCGCACGACCGCGACGTTGGCTCGTTACGTGACCTCGCTCCGCTACGAGGATATGGGCGCACGCGCGATCCGGGAGGCCAAGCGGCACGTGATCGACTCGCTCGGCTGCGCGATGGGCGGCGCCGAGAGCGAGCCGGCGGTCGTCGCGCGGCGTGTCGCGCCCGCCGCGGTCGGCGCGCCGTCGGCACGTCTACTCGGCGAGGGCCGCGCGACGACGCCCGAAGCTGCGGCCTTCGCCAACTCGGTCATGATCAGGTTTCTCGACGCGAACGACACGTACATCACTCGAGGCTCGGGCCATCCGAGCGACATGCTCGGCGCGATCCTCGCCGCCGCCGAGCTCGGCGGCGCGACCGGGAAGGAGTTCTTGCTGGCGACCGTCGCGGGCTACGAGATCTTCGGCGCGCTCGCGGACCGCGTACCGATCCGCGACCGCGGGTGGGATCAGGGCGTGTTCGTGGCGCCCGCCGCGGCGGCTGGCGCCGGGCTTCTGTTCGGGCTGTCCGTGGAACAGATGGCCGACGCTCTCGCGATCGCGGTCACCGCGAACGTGGCGACGCGACAGACGCGGGCCGGCGAGCTCTCGATGTGGAAGGGCTGCGCGACCGCGGCGGCGGCCAAGGCCGGGCTCTTCGCCGCTCAGCTCGCGAAGGCAGGGATGACGGGTCCGACCGCCGCCTTCGAAGGCCGCCACGGTGTGTTCGAGCAGGTGACGGGCCCATTCGAGCTGGACGATCTCACCCAGACCCGACCGTTCGCGATCGAGCGCACGAACTTCAAGTTCTTCGCGGCCGAGTACCACGCGCAGGCGCCGCTCGCGATCGCGCTCGGCCTGCGCGAGCGTGTACGCGCCGACGACATCGAAGCGCTCGACGTGCACACCTACGCGACCGCGCACAGCGAGATCGGCAGCGAGCCGGCCAAGTGGGATCCGCGCACCCGCGAGACGGCCGATCACAGCCTCCCCTATATGCTCGCGGTGGCCCTCGTGGACGGGCGGCTGACTCCGGCCAGCTTCGAGCCCAAGCGCTATCTCGATCCGAGCCTGAGACCGCTGATGAGCCGGATCCGCGTCGCCGAAGATCCCGAGCTCACGCGACGCTTTCCCGCCGAGCTGGTCTCGCGCATCGAGGTGATCACGCGCTCGGGCCAGCGATTCAGCGAGCGCGCCGAGTACCCCAAGGGGCATTCGAAGAACCCGATGACGGACGCGGACGTCGAGAGGAAGTTCCGCGATCTGACCGAAGACGTTCTCGGCAAGGTGAAGGCCGCCGGCGCGCTCGAAACGCTCTGGCGGCTCGACGAAGTGGGCAAGATGGCGGCGGTCGTCGATCTGTTCACCTACAAACGCTGACGAGGTGAAGCGATGGATCTAGGACTGAAAGGCAAACGCGCGCTCGTGACCGGCGGCAGTCTCGGCATCGGCAAGGCCATCGCGCTCGAGCTGGCGCGCGAGGGCGCGGACGTCGCGATCGTGGCGCGCACGAAGGACCGGCTCGAGGCCGCCGCGCGCGAGCTGGAAAGCCAGACCGGCCGCAAGATCATCCCGCTCGCGGCCGACGTCACCAGTCGAGAGCAGGTCGACCGCACCGTCGCCCAGGCGGCCGAGCGGCTCGGCGGGCTGCACATCCTGGTCAACAGCGGCTCGGCGCCCGGCGGCTCGGCGAGCGCCACCGGCCCGATCGAGAACGTCGTGGACGAAGATCTCCTGCAGGACTTCAACGTGAAGTACGTGGGCGCGCTGCGCTGCGCCCGCGCCGCCATTCCCTTTCTCAAGCAGCAGGGCTGGGGGCGCATCATCAACATCAGCGGCACCAACGCCCGCAACGCCGGCAACCTGAGCGGCGGCGCGCGCAACGGCTCGCTCGTGCACCTCACCAAGACGCTCGCGGTGCAGCTCGGCCGCTTCGGGATCACGGTCAACTGCATCCACCCCGGCACCACGCGCACCGAGCGCACGCCGCGGCTTCTCGCGGCCCGCGCCGCCGAGCTCGGCATCCCGGTCGACGAGGTCGAGAAGCGCGACTTCGCCTACGAGTCGCCGCGCGGCAACTCGATCTGCCGCATGGTCGACGCGTCGGAGATCGCCTATCTCACGGTGTTTCTCGCGTCGGACAGGGCGTGGGCCGTGAGTGGTGAGCTGGTCGTGGCAACCGGCGGCGCCGGCCGCTCGGTGTACTACTAGACGCTTTGCGCGCCACAGGCCGTCGCGGGGCTGGGGCCCCGCCGGCCGAGGCGCGCTTATGAAAGGACAGGCGATGGCCGACTGGAAGCCGCCCACGCAGGATCGCGTCGAAGGCTACTTCAAGGAGCTCAACAACTGGGGCCGCTGGGGACACGACGACCAGCGGGGCACCGCGAACCTGATCACGCCGGCCAAGCGCGCTCAGGCGGCGTCGCTGGTGAAAACCGGCCGCACGGTCTCGCTGGCCCGGGACATCGGCCCGCAGCCGGCGATCATGTACAACGTCACGTTTCCGTCGAACCGCGAGCGCGCCGACGTGGTCCTCGACCGCTTCGACCTCGTCTATCACGGCTTCTCGATCACCCACATCGACGCCCTCTGCCACGTGGCCTGGGACGGTGAGCTCTACAACGGCCGTTCGTTCAAGGACAGCCTCACCGCGGCCGGCGCCACCTGGTGCGCGATCGACGCCTACTTCGACGGGCTCACCACGCGCGGCGTGCTGCTCGACGTGGCCGCCGGCCGCAAAGAAGGCTACGTGACGGTCGGCCAGCCGGTCACGCCCAGGGAGCTCGACGCTGTCGCGGCGCGAGCGGGCGTGAAGGTCGAGCCGGGCGACGTCGTCGTCGTGCGCAACGGCGACGAGGCGTTTCGCCGCGCGAACCCGGATTGGGTGCCGCGGGTCTCGCCGCATCCGGGCATGCATCTGTCGTGTCTGGAGTGGTTCCGCGAGAAGGACATCGCGGCGATCTCGTGGGACATGATGGACGAGCGCCCGACGAGCTACCCGGGATTCGCGATGAGCACGCACCTGGCCATCCCGTTCCTGGGCCTGGTGCTGGTCGACAACACGAATCCGGAGCGCCTCGCGCGCGCGTGCGCCGAGGAGGGACGCTACGAGTTCCTCTTCACCGCGACCCCGATCCGCCTGGTCGGCTCGACCGGCGCGCCAGCGCACCCCCTCG
>Ga0209382_10005179_pt1 | contig 17023 bp, 15 predicted proteins | sample SoiMetdeltSBSDD5_FD_187599 | JGI IMG/M metagenome (GOLD analysis project Ga0209382, IMG submission 187599) | Bulk soil microbial communities from a Populus tree surrounding site in Tennessee, USA - Soil MetaG P. deltoides SBSDD5 (SPAdes) (version 2) | ecosystem: Environmental > Terrestrial >...
AATGACATATTTGGCGGAGAGGGTGGGATTCGTCCACCTCCGCGCCTTCCACCTTCGCGCTACGCGCTACGGCGGACAAGTCGGCGCTACAGATCTCATCGCGTCAGCGCGCCAACCTTCGACTGTCGGTGGAGTGAGCTCGCTGGCTTGCCATCCGTAGCTCGCTCACGAATGTAAGCGAGCGAAGGATGGCGGAGAGGGTGGGATTCGCACCACTGCTGGGTATTGAAAACAAAGAACTTAAGGGATTCTCTCTTCCTCACGATCCGCCGGATCCGCTCGAAAGCTCTGGTAGAGACACGTATTGAGCACGCGCAGTCATTTCCGAACGCACTCATACATCTTCAGCGCGAATCTCGCTAGGGTCGCCGGTCGGCGCGACTCGGCGACTCGATCCCTTGGCCTGAGCGAGGCCGGGTTAGGAAATCCGGGTACATCTCACCCGCTCGTGGCGGAGGATGATGGTGGCCATGCAGTCGTCTCGCCCTTGATCAGGCTAGAGGCGACTCTGGCCAGGCGCGATAGGCGTACATCCTCAGCGGCCCGAGGTCGCCCACTAACTGCAGGTTTTTGGCGGACGAACGGCATAGAGCGCACCTTGCGGAGTGCCAACGTAGAGCATTTCTGCGGTCCCACCAATCGAGCGGATGGGGGCTATGGGAACCTTGTGTGACCAGGCCGGAGACCCATCCGCGACACAGTACGCGGTCAACTCGCCCGTGGGTTCGCCTACAATCGTTGTGTTGTCGGTCGCGAATACGCGGGAAGTGGTCCACCGCGTTGGTGCCTCACGACGCCACTTCACCCTGCCCAACGCTGGATCGAGTGCGACCAGTGCACGATAGTCTGCTCCCTCGTCCGCCAGCAGCACGAACACCGCATCCTTCGTGATCAGCGGTGCCGAACTTGGCTTCAGAGCAGAATCCAGTTTCAGGGACGACAGCGGTTCGCCAGTTGCTGCCGATAACCGATGCATCGCACCGTCGCTCGTGCCGACGTACAAACTCGAGTCGTTCGCACGAATGGATGTCGCGATCGCCGCGGTCAGTTTCCGCTGCCATTCGATACGGCCGGATTCAGCACTGAACGCATACAGGGACCCGTCGTCGGATCCGCCAAACACACGGTTGACCGCCACGCCCGGGCTCTCCCAGGCCGAAGCCTTCAAGGGGTGGCTCCAGGCGAGCTTTCCCGAGTCGATATCGAGTGCGATCAGATCACCGGAAGCGGTGTATGCAAACACTCGTCGACCGATTCCGACGACAGCGCCAAGCACACCGCGGCCGGTTCGATAGGCCCACAGTTGCCGACCAGATTCGCGATCGAACGCATGAATTCCCGCCTCGACGCCAGCACCCTTGTCGACGTCCGCGCTCGCGACAATGCGGTCGCCGAGGACAAAGACGTCGCCGTGGAAAAAGTATTTGCTCGCCTCTCCGCCGACTTTCGTTTCCCACTGCACGTTGCCAGTGTTAGCGTCGAGTCGACGAAACAGGCCGTTGCATGAACCGATGAACAGCGAGTCACCCGCGACCGCGGGCGTGTGGGCGAGTCAACCTCCTGCGGCGAACTTCCAAACCGTTTCGGCTGCCTGAGGATTCTCCGGCTGACCTCCTCGCGCTCCCGAGGTGACAACCGCCATCAGTCCTGCGAGGGCGAGAACCTTGTAACACATCGCTTTCTGGCTCCTTCTGCGCCGCCGGAACCCGTCAGTCCGGCAGACTGCTGGATCTGCAATGCCGACCGTATCGTAGTCCAAGCATGACCGTCGTTCAGCTCAACGAACTCCCAAGCGAACGACACTTTGGTATGCTGACGATGGCGCTCGGGGCGCCGCCCACGTCCGCGGGAAGGACCGCGTCCACCCCGAAAATCGAACGTCACCGCATTCGTGACATGAACTCCTTTCTTGCCCGTTGCAGCGGACGGCGGCACCAGCGGCACGCGTGTAGAACGCGCGGCCACGAAAGGAGCTCATATGCCTCACAAACCACCTACTCGCGCTATGCGCGAGACCCCCGATCTCGAGCAGCTGAAACGGCAGGCCAAGGAACTGCTCGACGACTACCGGGCATCGTCTCCCGAAACCGTTGCCGAAGTTGACGCCTATCACCGCACTGCCACGCCTGCGACGTTTGCCCTTCACGATGCCCAGTTCGTGCTAGCCCGGTCGTATGGGTTCGAGAGCTGGCCAAAGTTAAAGGCGGCCGTGGATGGCGTCACGGCAGTCAAGCTTCACGAGGCCGTTGAAAGTGGCGACCTCGAGACAACACGTCATCTGCTCGTCCGACGCCCCGAGATCGTTGATCTCGGGCGCGGGGAAATGCGCGCGTTGCACATGGCCGTCCTCAGACGTGATCTGAGCATGACGAAACTGCTGCTCGAATTCGGAGCTGATCCGGACGGCGGCATCTACCCCAATCGCGATGCGACAACCCCCTTCGTGATCGCACGCGACCGAGGTTACGACGAGATCCGCGAGGTAATCGACACGGCTCGCCGAAACCGTGGAGCACGCGGGCCGTCAGGCCCGACTGACGCTACGCGCAAACTCCATCAGGCACATCAGAGCGGCAACGAGGAGGCCATGATCGCCGTCTTCGAGGAACACCCTGACCTGGCGGATCTCTGTCCGCCCGACGGCCAAACGCTGCTGCATCACATGGCGGGCTGCGGTGCGCTGCGCGTGATGAAGTGGCTGCTCGATCATGGTGCGGAAGTAAACCGCAAGTCCGACGAAGGCTGGACGCCGCTCGACTTTGCTGCCACCGGTAGGGGCGGCGACTGGATCTTCGACAACGCGAAGTTTGACCGCGTCGCCGAACTGCTCGTCACGCATGGCGCCGAGCTCAGCCCTCTGTCAGCCGCGGCGCTAGGACGCTGGGACTATTTGGCGAAGTGGTCGAAACGAGAACTGGAGGGGAAAGGCGTCTTGGAGGCGGCCGTCAAGGGCAACCAACCCGATGTTCTCCGCCGCTTGCTCGACGCCGGTCTGGATCCTGACGAGCGCACGCAAGTCGGCCACATCGCTGAGCAGGCGTGGTCGGCTGGCGGCCCATTGTTTCAAGCGGTGGTTCTGAACCGCATCGAGATCGCACGATTGCTGCTCGAGCACGGCGCAGATCCCAATGCGAACGTCTGGACGGCGGGTTCGCCGGCATACCGAGCCTATGAGGGTCGCAATCCCGAGATGATTGCGCTGATAGAACGGTACGGAGGTTGGATCGATCCCGGTTCGGCAGGATACGCGCGGCAGACAGAGATTGCGCGCAAGATGCTCGCCGGTGAAATCGATCCGCACCTCGAGCCGAACGATTTTTCAGGTCGCACGGTCGCGGAACAACTGCTGTGGGGCGGTGCGAGCGCGTTGTGCGCCGAGATCGTCCGCATGGCGCTCGAGCACGTCGACTGGCCGCCTGATGACCCGCGCTGGTTCTGGATTCTGTGGAGGCCAGTGCCCGGTCATGAAGACTACAACTCTCAGCAGCAGGCCGAGTGTTGTGAGTGCGTCACGTTGATCCTGGCCCGGTGCGGTCCGCACCATCGCGCTTCAGATTACGGGCAGACGATGTTGCACGAAGTCGTCGCGCGCGATCACGGTGTGGGCGTTCAACTCGCTACCATTCTGCTCGATGCCGGCGCGCGGCTCGACGTGCGCGACACGCTGCTCGAGAGTACTCCGCTCGGATGGGCGTGCCGGTGGGGCCGCATCGAGCTGGTGCGGCTGTTCCTTGCACGCGGCGCGGACCCCGTCGAAGCGGCCGCGGAACCGTGGGCCTCACCGCGTGCATGGGCTGAGCGCATGCACTGGCCGGAGATTTTGGAACTGCTCACCCAACCGCAGCGTTCAACGCCCTGAGATCGTGGCCGCGCGGGCGAACAGCGCGAGCAGACGGCCCCAGTCGCCTTCGACGTCGAAGATGCGCCGCATCTCGTCACGCCGGGCGCCGTAGCGATCGAGGTGACGATGCTCTAACACGACGCGAGTGACGTTCTCACCGTCGGGAATGAAGCGCACCTCGATTTCCGTATTCAGAGTCGGCTCTGGCTGCCACTCCGCATTGATGTCCCAGGACAGCACGAGACGTGACGGCGGTTCCCACAAAAGCACGCGTCCCCAGTCACACGTGCTTCCATCGTCGCCTCGCTCGTACCAGCGCCCGCCGACCTGCGGCTCGATCACCGCGTCCACCGCATTGGCTTTCCCGATCTTGTAGTTCGCGAGCGGCCACCACGTGCCCATCTTCTGCGTGAAGACACGCCAGGCGACGTCCTGTGGTGCGTCAACGCTCACTGTTTTCCGGACGCTGTTCGGATCAATGCTGCTGTCAACCCTGTTTTCGCTCACGATCGTTGCCTCTCCCTGGCCTCTCGTTCGGCCGCCGCCTTGAACGAGAGCAGTGCTTCACCCCAGAATCCGTCAAGCCAAGTGCGCAACGCTTCGAGTCCGCGAGTGTCGATCGCGTACAAGCGGCGGGTTCCTTCGGTGCGTGCCACGATCAAACGGGCATCCTGCAGAACCTTGAGGTGCTGGGATACGGCTGGCCGGCTGACGTCCATGCCGTCGGCGAGTTCTCGGACGGAACGCGTCCCCTTTCGCAGTCGTTTGAAAACGAGGCGGCGCGTGGGATCGCCGAGCGCATCGAGGACACGCTCGGCATAGGCGGTTTCCATTACCCTGCGAGCCCCGGATATCCCAGCGATTTGCGAATGAACGACAGTTGGCCGACGTGGTAGGACTCGTGGAGTGCGAAGAATGCGAGTTCGTCAGCGACTGTCGCGGTTCCCGGCACCTGCAGAGTGGCTGGGCGAGTCAGAACGTCGTCTTTAAGCAAGGTCAGTCTCGCGTTGAGACGCGGACTCACGTCTCGCATCACCCGCTCAATCTGTTCTCCCGTCGGGTACTGGGCGGCCTCGACGAGCGCAGCGCCGCGGTCGAACAACTTTCCCCACCCGGTGTCGACGGAGTCGCCGAGGAACGAGAGCACCGTCGCTCTCGTCTGCACGATGTGACCGGCTACCCAGAGGATGTTGTTGTTGCGATCGCTCGGAGCTCGGCGCAGCTCATCCTGGGTAAGCCCCTTCAGCGCTTGATACACGAAGGGTTCATTGAAGGCGAAGATCATCGCGGTTGGCGAGGCGAGAGGACTCGCAGTGGTGGTCGTCATGGAACCTCCTGCCAATAGCGCGGCCCTGATGGGGCGCGTCGAAGAGTAAGTAGCAACTAACCGTAAGTTATTACTTACCATATGGCTGTGTCAAGCCGCACAGCACCCGAAGCGGGCGAAGGCACGTGCCCGTGCCTCGGCCAGGCTCTGATGGGCTATTGCAGCCTGACTGGTCGATTGACGTTCGGGGTGGAACGAGACGACGACCGCCCCGTTTGAAAGCTCCAGTTCACGCCGACGGTAAACGCGCGCTCGGGCCGTGGAAGGCTCCTACCCCATGCCGCAGTCGTGGCCGTCGCAAAGAGGCCAACCGACTCATTGAGGGCGTAGGTCATTCCGCCTCCAAAGGCGAGGACCCGGGCCCGGAGCAGCCGATCATGATTGATCCAGTGGTCCTCCGTGACTTCGCCGCCACCCGTAATGTCAGCGCGAAAGTCTGGATTGAACGTGAACCACATCCCGTTGTGAGCGTACTGGAAGGTCTGGACGAACTGAATCCCAAAGCGAGGGTTGACAAAATAACCGACGGCGCTGTCGATACCAGTTCGATTTGGACGAATGTCGACGACGTCTTGTGCAATCCCGTACGAAATTCGAGTCTGGTAATAAAGCCCGGGCAGGATGCCGTCCAGGAACCCACCCACTGCGGTACCGACGAGGAGTACCCGCACGTCGCGACCGGGGGACGCCTGCGAGATTGAGTCATAGCGGTGGCTCGGAATGACTACTTCTACGAATGGCGCCAAGGCAAAGCCCGGTGACTGCACGACGCCGTACCGCACCCCGAAGTAGAAATCCTGAAATGCACTATGGTACGTGCCATCGTCGTAATCGGAGTGCGGCAACGGCCCCTCGTACCGCGTCATCATGAAGGGCAACGATGCATGCACCGCGATCCTGTTCGTCAGCCCGTACTCCACGTGCCAGATCAACGCCTGTGTGTCCCAGTTCTCTCCCTGGGGAACTCCCTTGGCGCCGGTGCTGTCCAATTGAGGCGAGGAGCGGATTGATTGGAACGAAGCGCTGACCGTGCCGTCGCCTGCTGTGGGGATGAAGGCCTGGCCGGCTGACGGCTGCGCAGGAAGCACGAGCAGCGCGGCTGTCGCCAGAAGTCGACCAAATAGTCGGCGAGTCACGCTACGGCCGCCGCGCCGCTGCTTTCTCTCGTTTCAGCTTCAGTTCCATCGCCTCGTCGACCGCATGACAGTAGTGCCCGGGGCGGCCTGGCACTTCGACGATGACGGCGAAGTCCTTCGAGGCTTTGTCGCGATCAGCTCTGGACTGTTGCTTCGAGATCGGCTGTGCACCTGGTGCGACCAAATAAATCGCAGGAAGTAGCACGGCATTGTGCGCAGCGAGCCCCTGTGCCCGTTCGAGTTCTGGCGCATGGGTCACGTTTGCGAGAACGACATCGAATGTGCCGCCGCGCAAGGCGCTTTCTAAATCCGCAGGGGACGTCACGGCGCGTACGGCATGGCCAGCTTCGCGCAGTGCCGACTCGAGTTTTGGATCCGTCAACGCCAGGCCTGTCGCACTCTCGGGAAGGTACAGAAGCACGGATGCCGCCCGCGGCGTGTGTTTCGACTGAAAACGAACCCCGCGACCGAGCATCAGCAGCTTGTCGCCGCACGCATCGAGCGGGACGACACCCTGGCTTAACGCACTCGCCGCAATCGCGATGAGAAGAGCTCGCCGCATAGCTTAACCCTCCAGCTCGACTATGGCGGCCCGGATGGCAAGAAGTCAAGGGCTTTCGTATTACTTCATCCCCTGCGCGACGTACAACTCGCCTTCGAAGGTCCAGTACGTGAACGCGTAGCTCTTTCCATCCGGAGTAATGCGCACCTGTCCCGGATCCGAGCCGATGTCGACCAACACCGTCGGATCGGGCGGGACGAGCTCTTTCCAGAATTCGCGAGCACCGCTTGAAACGTCCAGGCGGTAAATGCGGAGCATGAGATTTCCTGCCTCGCGGATGAACAAGAATCGTGCGTCGGCGCTCCACTGCAGCAAAACGTCGCCATCCACGTAGCCGGGCAAAGGCCGGGGATCTGATTTTCCGTCGACCGGGTACAAGTAGTACTCACCGTACCGGTCAACCGTCGCCAACGTCTGTCCGTCAGGTGAGAGCAGGAGTCCTACGAACCCATCGCGCGTAATCGGCCTCGGATCACCGCCCTCGACGTCCTGGACGTAGGTTCGACGCGAGTCGGAGGCGTCGCGGCCGGCAACATAGATGCGGCGAAGGTCGGGGGACCACGCTGCCCAGTCCAGGTATTCGGCAATCGGCCCACGCGGTAACGGCCTGACGTCACCGGTGCGAGTTGGCAGCAGTACCAACTGTGTAGACGCGTCGTCCTGGACCGCAAGCGCCCACTGGCGGTCGCGCGACAAAGCGAGCGGTCTGCCTTCGCCGAGGCGAATCGCGTCGCTACCGTCCGTCCCTCGAATGAACACCGTCGGCTTGCCGGCGACTCCCTCTCCCCACTCGTAGAACAACAGCATCTTTCCATCCGCCGACAGATCGGCGACCGTCGAGTAGTCCAACCACGAGAGCTCACGTTCCTTTGCGCTGCCGGACCCTAGGGATATGACGCCGCCGCGCGTCGTGCCGCGTGTCAACAGCACGTGCTGACCGTCTGAAGAGATGTCGTGCAACTTGAGCGTTCCGGGAGAGGAGAACACCAGGCGCTCGCGTCCGTCCAGCGTCACCGCATGGAGCGCAGAGCTGCCACCCTTTCCGGTGCGCGAGCCCGTGAACCAAATCTCGTTGCCAGTGCCCGACCACGCGAGCCCCTGCAGCGCTTTCCATCCGGATGAGAGCGTCACCTTTTTGCCGCCGGGATCGAGGATGGCGACCGCCCCCCCGATGTCCCCGAGACGCGGGTGGTCCAGGAATGCGATCCGCTCGCCCTTCGGCGCCATTCGCGCATAGGTGATCCAGCCAGAAGGCTCGTACAAAACCTTCCCGATGGGGTGCTCGAGTCGATACCTCCCTCCCGCGAACGACACCACGACGAGGCTTTGCCCATCCGGACTCCAGTCGGCGCCGTGAACATCCTTTACGAGCTCGCGGGGGACACCGCCGGTGATTGGCACTTGCGCGAGCGTGCCGATGCACTCGCCCCAGTTCAGTCGGCATCCGAGGGCCACCGCCAAGTCACCTTTCGGCGAGACAGAGAAGATGCCCGCTTGCAGAACACCGATGGCGCCCGACTGCACGCTTTCAGGCCGAATGACGTACACGTCCTGCGGCATACCGATCCACGCGGCGCTGTACACGGTCGTCAGACCGTCGCGGGCGAGTCTGGCACCGCGGAGAGAGCCGTGCCGAAACGTCAACTGGCGAAACGTGGGCTGAGCGACTTGCGCATCACCGCGAGACATCAGCGCAACAGCCGCCATTGCCAGCGAAACCACGGCGACGGCCGCGACTAACTGAAATAAACGGCTTCTCACGATCGCCTGGTTCGTCAGAGTGGCGCCTCCAACGTCGCCCCCTTTTGCGGCGGGCGCGCCCATCTCGTCCAGCTCGAGACGGGCATCGCCGATATCGCGGAGTCTCCGGTTCGATTCCTTCCGCAGGCACCGGCGCAACAGGTCGCGAAGCCGAGGAGGACAGGACGCGGGCAGCGCATCCCAATCGACCTCGCGCTCCAGGACCCGCGCGATCGTGTCTGAAATGGTCTCGCCTCCAAACGCCGTGCGACCCGTCAGCATCTCGAACAGCACACACGCGAACGACCAGATGTCGGTCCGCTTGTCGAGCGGACGTCCCCGGGCTTGTTCGGGGCTCATATACGCCGGCGTTCCCAGGATCGCACGCTCTCCCAAGGCAGTCGCCGTCAGCGTGGGGCTCGCTGGGAAGGGGGCCTCCGCAGCGCCGTCCCACACCTTGGCCAGGCCGAAGTCGAGGACTTTGACGACACCGGTGCCGGTAACCTTGATGTTTGCAGGCTTGAGATCCCTGTGGATGATCCCCTTGTCGTGTGCCGCCTCGAGCGCATCAGCGATCTGCCGCGCCAGGCCGACTGCGTCGGCGAGCGCCATCGGTCCGCGTGCGACGAGGTCGGCGATTGTCGGTCCGTCGACAAGTTCCAGCACGAGCGCGTGCCGGCCGTGTGATTCCTCGAATCCGTAGATTGCCGCGATGTTCGGATGATTTAGAGCCGCGAGCATCTGAGCTTCGCGCTTCAATCGGGCCATCTGGTCCGAATCCAGTTCGACAACTTCCGGCAGCACCTTCAGCGCAACGTCACGATTCAGCCTGGTGTCTCGGGCACGGTACACCTGGCCCATGGCGCCGGCGCCAATCAGCGTGACGACCTCATACGGCCCAATGCGATATCCGGGTTTGAGAGCCGTTTGAAGGGGAGTTTCGTCGCCGGCAGGATCGCTCGAGGCCGCGGCTATTGCCGCGGCGCCGGCCAGCGGCAAGCAATCGAGCACGCTGCGGCCCGCCGCGTCGGACGCGAGGAGCGCCTCGACTTCACGGCGCAGTTCGTGGTCGTCGCCGGCCGCCGCGGCAACAAACGCCGCGCGTTCGGACGGCGGCCGTTCAACAGCGGCCTGGAACAGCGCCTTCGTTCGTTGCCACCGTTGGTCGGTCATGGGTGCGAGTCGAGGCCAAGCTCACGACCCAGCCAGGCTTTCGCAGTGCGCCATTCACGCTTTGCGGTCGATGGCGACACGTCGAGCACACATGCAGCCTCTTCGATCGTCAATCCGCCGAAGGCGCGGAGCTCCACGATTCGCGCTAGGTCTTCATCCATACCAGCCAGGCGATCGAGGGCTCGATCGAGTGCAAGGACCGCGATCCCATCTGGCGCGGGCACTTCCATGGCTTCATCAATCGAGACACGCGGGAGTCCGTCGCCTCGCTTGCTCGCGTTGTGGCTTCGGGCGTGATCAACAAGGATCCGCCGCATGACCTGCGCTGCCACTCCGAAAAAGTGAGCTCGACTCCGCCAATCGACGTTGCGCTGGTCGATCAGTCGCAGATACACCTCGTGAACCAGGGCGGTGGCTTGAAGGGTGTGGCCGGGTCGCTCGCCTCGAAGCCGACGGGTCGCGATCCGACGCAGCTCCGCGTAGACGAGCGGCAGCAACTCGTTGAGGGCATTGGTGTTACCGCGCCCCCATTCAGTCAGAAGCGCCGTTACGTCTGGCCGGGACGCCATGTGGATCCGCAAATTGTTGTGCGATAGGCGTTTAGCATAGATACTGGGCCGCTTTCTCGCAACTGATGATGGGATTGGTCCGATTTGGTCCTCGTCTACGCGATCTCCTTCGAGGGCACCCACCGTGCCAGGGAGGATTCGATGATCCCGAACCCAAAGGGTTTTCGGCTGTACGCCAGCATCGTCGCAGTTGGACTGTTTCTGCCATCGCCATTTCTTGCTGCGGGCGTTGAGGTCCCAACCTCGGGCGTGAGCTTCGTGGGAGGCAACGAAGTCGTGTCGTTCGACGTCAGTTGCCCCACCGGCGCGACCACCTGCCCTGCGGGGCTAACTCCAGGCGGCGTCGCCAGGCAGACGTCGGCTCGGGGTATCAACGCCGGTGGAGATATCGTTGGATTTTACGTGGACTCCGCCGGCAGGCAGCGCGGATTCCTGCTGCACGACGGACTCTACACCACCATCGATTTTCCGCTTGCCGGCGTGCGCGCAACGATCGCCAATGGTATTAACGCCCAGGGAGAAATCGTTGGCCAATACGTGTTGCCGATCAATCCAGATGTTGCCGAAAGCTCACGGCTGTATTGCCCGCAGAATCTTGCAAACGGAAACGCCAACCCCGCCTGCATCAAGGGCTTCCACTTTTGGCGTACCGAGTACACGACGGTAATGTTCTCCGGACACCCCGGCGCAATCCCTCAGCGCATTACCTCCAACGGCGACATTCACGGCTGTATACACGATCACGATCTCGGCATGTCCATGTACGGCGCCACATGGCGCCGTTCCTTCGGGTCGAAGGGATCGGTCTACATTACAGACGCCTACAGCCTGCTGCCGAACGGCGGCGAACTGTCGGATTCGATGGACGTCCCGATGTCTATGAACAACGCTGGCACCCTAAACGGTCACTCGATCGTCGGCCTGTTTACCGACATGGGCGGGCAACAGCGTGGCTACGTCGTGCGGAACGGGGTTTTGGAACCGTACGACGCGTCCGACGAGACGGTGACCGCGAATCTGACATCCATCTGGGATATGAATCCACAGGGGCATTTCGTCGGCACCTATCGCGCGGTAGGCGAAGTCGCCGGGCGGCGTCATGGATTCGTCGATCGCGGCGACGGGTCAGAACGGATTTCGTTTGACGTCACGATTACGGACACGGCCGGCAACACGGTGACCGCGTTCGCCACCATCGCATTCGGTATCAACCCCGAAGGTTTCATCGTCGGCCAGTACGCGATGGTGGCAGGCGGACCGCTTCGCGGTTTCATCGCCGCTCCTCTGAGCGGGAAGTGAAATCGCTGGATTCGTTCTTGACGTGACGATCGAGGTCCGTTCCTGTTGGCCGGCCTCGTCGTCGCGTCACTCACCTAGGGGGAATGGATGTAGGCGCCGGGTGCACGACGCACCGAACGGCCGGATGTAGCATTGTTCGATCGTTACTTGGCTCGCGACAGGCGACTCCGGCTATACACCTCGAAGTCCTTCCCCGGTTCGGCGATCTCAAAGATCTCCTCGAGCTGGTCGCTTCCGGAAAACACATACGTCTCGCGCGCGCGAAAACCAGCGGGAATGTTCTCGATCGACTCCGAACAAAAACCACGCGGTCGAGCGTGCTCGACGGGTCGAGCGCGTACTGATTCACGAAGCCTTCGACGTGGAATTGCCTGAACACGACACGCTTTCGTGTTTTGTCGAAACTGAAGAAGCCGATATCCTCATGGGTTTCGCCCTTCGGATTCTTCTCTTGCGGCGGGTAGGTACTTTGGTTTCGAACCTGGATGAACTTCGACCCGAGCACGCGCTTGTATTGCCGCTCGACCTGCCCCTTGCCTGGTTGTCCCTCCGAAGTGCCCGTCCACCGGCCGACCAAGCGTGCGACCGGCGCGAGCGCGTCGACCGGAGCGGGTGATTGTGCGTTGGTGCGCACGACCGTGCTTGAAAGGCTCGCGGCAACCAATACGAACAGCCACACGGGCGCCGCGCTATTCGGACTCGGAAATTGGGGGTACCGCTGCGTTACGAATCCCGTCAACGCGCCGACAAGCATCCCGGGCAGCACGATTTCAAGGTAGTGACCGTGCTGTCCGATCGCCGCAAGCGAGCTCAGGAGAAAGCCCGCCACGAGGCCGGCGCCAATCCCCAGCGCCATCGATCGACGCCAGCGAGCTACCAGCCCCGCGATGAGACCGGTCGCGACTCCCTTCAACGTTGAGCCGATAATAATCGTGACCATCTGCGGGCGCGCCTCAGGCGAGAACCAGGCCGAAGCACCGTCAAGAAACCCGAGAATCGCCCCAACCGTCAATCCGAGAACCGGTTTGCTCATCGGCTGATCACTCCTCGCAAACGCCCATTACGCGCTGCGGCCGAAGTCTGTACGGCGATAACGGGGCCTCAATGGACGCGCTCGGCATTCCGGCGGGAGTCGCCGTCTTCAACGGCGCTTGAGCGCGCGGTCCAGCTCCTCGAGCCGCTGATTGATTTCCGCCCAGCGCGCCTGCTCGCTCGCAACCTGCGACGCGGCATCGGCCTCTTCGGTCTGAAGCCGCTGGATTTCAGCCGTCGCACGCGCCAACTGCTGCTTGAGGTCCGCCAAAGAGTCCTGAAGCTGTGACCGGCGTCCAGGTTCAGGATTGTCTTCCAACTCTCGCTGACCATTTCGCATACGGTCCTGCAGCGGGCCAGCCTGCTTGTACGCGGCGGCGAGCGCGTCACGCAGGCCGTCCGCTCGGCGGACGAGGGTGTTGATGCGCTGCTCCTGAAGCTGCAGCCGGCCCATCGCGAGCTGAATGCTCGGACCCACGGACGCCATCTGCTCTATCGCGCTGCGCAAACCTCGGACCTCAACGAGCAGCGCCCCCAGGGTGTCTTGATTCGGCTGTTGCGGCGGCTGCCCTCCAGCGGTCGTCCCGAGGACGATCAGCGCGGTCACGGCCACCGGCATCATCCATGAGCGGGAGATTACTCTTGGCATCAGGTGCTCCTTTCTCGAGTTCGAGGTCCGAGGCCCTCGCTTCTCCAACTGGCTCTCTTTGATGTCTTGGTTTGCGGACGTGAAGGCCCTCTTTCGACGTCTTGGTGGGAGGCTGGAAACGGGGCCTTCGTCGCTATCGATGCACAGAATCAGGCCTGATTTCGCTCGTCTTGAGTTAAGGATGCCCTCAAAACGGCAGCTAAGGGCACGCGACCCTTAACTCGTGGATATAAATTGTTGATTTTAAATGACTTATTTGGCGGAGAGGGTGGGATTCGCACCACTGCTGGGTATTGAAAACAAAGAACTTAAGGGATTCTCTCTTCCTCACGATCCGCCGGATCCGCTCGAAAGCTCTGGTAGAGACACGTATTGAGCACGCCGATCCTCGCCGCTCTTGAACGACGTTAGTCGCATCATCTACCTAATCGCCCCTGAGGGCCGCAAGGGGATCCAGTCGCGACGCCCGCCATGCTGGCAGCAGACATGCGACCGCGGCAACGATGATCATGGTGCCGGCCACGGCAGAAGCAGTGGGAACATCTATCGGCTGAACCCCGAACAACAGCGACGCGATCAGGCCGCTGAGGAGGTATGCGGCCGCGAGACCGACAGCAACGGCGATGCCGGCGAGGACGAGTCCTTCCTTCATGACGTGGGCCAGCACGCCGAGCCGCGGCGCGCCCAAAGCCATGCGAATCCCGATCTCGCTGCGTCGTTCCACGACGATGTAAGAAAACACGCCGTACGTGCCTACGGCGGCAAGCAGCAGCGCCAAGCTTGCGAAGACACCCAGGAGCTGCGCCAGGAAGCGCGGCCGCTGAATGGTGTCGGTGAAAACAGCGTCCATCGTGCGAAGGCGCACGACCGGGACGTTGCGTTCCCGTTCGCGCACTACGCGCTCGATCGTCTGCGCCAATGCCGGCGGAGGCAGCGCGGTACGCAAGACAATGTTCATAATGCTCGGCACAGTCGGTCCCCCACCGGACGGGAGCTTCGCGTCCTGCTCGACAAAGAAGTACGCTTCCGTCCCTGTTTCCCGATCGGCGCCCCCCTGCTTCACATCCTTCGCCACACCAACCACCGTGAACCACGGCGTGCGGTCGTTGCAGCACGGCTGCAGGCGCTGCCCGATCGGGTCCAATCCTCTCCAGAACTGGTCGACGAACCGTTCGTTGACGATCGCTACCATACCCGGGGATGCCGCATCGGCGGGCTCGAAGCCTCGGCCCCGCACAATCGGAATGCCCATCGTCTCGAAGTAGCCGGACATGACATGTTGGTAGTAATCAACCGTTTCAAACGGCGCCGGCGACGGCACTTGCGCGTTGGCAACGCGGGTCTTGTGCGGCGGGCCGGACCGATTCGCCGGCAGCCCGGTCATGGCCGTCGCCGCTTCTACGCCAGGCACCGCGCGCAGGGCGTCGAGGAAGCTCCGATACAGCTGCCGCATCGACTCAGGTTGCGGGAACATGCGATTCGGCAAGTTGACCGAGAAGGTCACCAGCCGGGATGGATTGATTCCCCCGTCGATTCTCGTCAGGTTGTAAACGGTTCGCAGGAGCAACGCCGCGCCCATGACGAGAACGATCGCCAACGCGAGTTCAGCCACCACCAGGCCGCGGCGAACGTGATGGCGCATCGCGCCGGTGCCACCCTTGGCGCCTGGTGCGGTCAGCACCACGGCGAGCCCCTTTGCCCCGGTGTGCCGGAGCTGCGCCAATCCAAAAAAGAGGCTGGTGACCGCGGCGATCCCACAGGTAAAGAGCAGCACGGGCAGATCGACGCCTGCTTCCGATGTACGTGGCAGCGCGGCGGGGTAGGTTCGCATCAGCGTCCTCAAACCAACGTCTGCGACCCACAGCGCCAGCGCGCCACCGATGATCGACAGCAGCGCGCCTTCCGCGATCGATTGCGTCAGCAATCGGACCCGGGTTGCGCCCAAGGCCCTGCGCACCGCGAACTCGCGGTGACGCGTCTCCGCGCGCGCCAGGAGCAGATTGGCCAGATTGGCGGAGGCAATCAGCAGCACGAACCCGGCGGCCAGTTGAAGCATCCAGATCGGTCGGCGAGCGACGCCCACAATCTGATCGTGAAGCGGCGTCAGCTGCAGGACATGACGTTCCCCCCGGTTCGCATTGAGCGCATTCAGTTCTGCCTGCGCCGCGTCTGCCGTCACGCCGTCGCGCAAGCGGCCGATCACATGGCCCAGACGCGCTTCTCGGTTCGCCCGATCGAGCCCCAGCGGCAACCAGATCTCGGTCTGGTTGTCCATGACATCAGCGCCCGGCGGCATGATCCCCAGCACTTCGCGCGACCGGCCCCCGACCTCGATCATGTGCCCGACGATCGGCTGTCCTGCAAACGCGGTCTGCCACAACTCGTGCGACAGAATGACGATCGGGGGGAACCACTCTCCCGGCGGCGCATTACTACGCCCGTAGGTTTCTCCCGGTGCGAATAATCGGCCGTGCGCCGCCTGATAGCCGAGCGCCTCGAGTGTCTGTTCGTCCACGTACGCCGAACGCACGCGCAGCGCTCTATCGCCGCCAGTGACATTCGTTTCCCCCGGTTGGAACCCGCCGATCGCCACGAATGAACGGTTCGCCTCGCGCAGCGCGAAATACTCGCGTGCGAACAATAGGGATTGCCGGCCGTTGAGCGCAGTGTCCTGCGCGTTCAGATACATCAACTGCTCCGGCCGCGGATGCGGCAGGGGCCGCAGGATGACACCAGAGACGACGGAGAAGATCGCCGCATTCACGCCGATGCCGAGCGCAATGGTGAGAACGGCGGCTGTAGAGAATCCTGGAGCGCGTACGAGCACCCGCGCGGCGAAGCGGACATCCTTGCAGGCGTGCTCGAACCACGTCGCGATCACCCCGTCGAGCGCCCGCTCTCGGTACGCCTGCGGATTGCCGAACCGCGTCCTCGCATTACGCCGCGCCTGGTCGGCGGTCAAGCCTTGCCTGCGCTCCTCCTCCTCGATGAGCGCGACATGCGTCTCCAGTTCCTGTCGGAGGTCATCGTCCATGCGCGACCGGCGCACGACATTCAAGAGCTTGCGAAGTGGTGACATGATCGCCTCTCACGCGAACCGCAATGCCTTGGCGACCGCCTCGGTCAGCTGCAGCCAGCGGCGCTCTTCTTCTGCGAGCTGCCGTCGTCCGGCGGATGTAATCGTGTAGAAACGGGCCTTTCGGCCGGTGTCGGTCAACCCCCACTCGGCGCGAAGCCATTTTTCATGCGTCATGCGTTGCAGGGCCGGATAGAGCGACCCCTCTTCGATTCGTAAGGAATCGTCGGTCGCGTGGTGGATTCGCTGCGCGATCGCGTAGCCGTGCTGCGCGTCGGAGCGAGCCAGGATGTTGAGGATCAGCAGGTCGAGCGTGCCCTGCAGTCGGTCGTTCGCGTGCTTGGGCATATCAACAGCCAGCTATGGGTAGCTGGCTGGAGTATCGACGTTTGGCTGAGGGTTGTCAATTCACGATCGAGCGCCAGAAGCGCCCCGATGCGACGGGTGGGAGGGTGGAAACGGCCCCTTCGTCGCTCTCGATGCGCAGAATCAGGCCTGATTTCGCCCCCGCTCGAACTCGAAAATGACCTTCAAACGGCAACGAAGGGCACGCAAGCCTTAGCTCGTGGATATAAGTTATTTAATTTGAATGACATATTTGGCGGAGAGGGTGGGATTC
>Ga0209382_10005182_pt1 | contig 17018 bp, 8 predicted proteins | sample SoiMetdeltSBSDD5_FD_187599 | JGI IMG/M metagenome (GOLD analysis project Ga0209382, IMG submission 187599) | Bulk soil microbial communities from a Populus tree surrounding site in Tennessee, USA - Soil MetaG P. deltoides SBSDD5 (SPAdes) (version 2) | ecosystem: Environmental > Terrestrial >...
TCGCGCTCAGCGTAGGTACGTTCGTACGAGCGGAGGAGGTTCTGCTTCGCGCGATCGAGCTCCGTCGCCGTGAAGCCGTGCTTCTGGACACGCACAGCCTCCGAGAGCACAGCGTCGAGCCCCTTGAGCACCCCGCCCTCGGGCACGAAAGCCGTGAGGGTGAACGCGTCGCGGTCTCCGAGGAAAGAGCTCTTGCCGCCACCAGCCCCGATGAACGGGGCGTCAGGCTTCTGGCGGATCTCGTCGAGCCGGTCGTTCAACATCATGCTGAAGAGCGCTTCGGCCAGATCATCGCGGTAGCCGCCGACGGTGGTCGACTGCTGGCGCGGCAACTTGAAATAGACTGACACCGTCGTGTATTCGGCTTCCTTGTCGGTCGCGATCGCGACGAGTGTCGAGTCCTGATCGGGGACGCCGAACTTCGCGCGCTGTCGCCCGTTAGGCTTGGCCGGGACGTCGCTGAAGTGGGTCTTGATCTGCTGCTCGATCTTTGCGACGTCGAAGTCGCCGACGGCAATGACCGCCATGAGATCGGGGCGATACCAATCCGCGTAGAAGCGGGCGACGGCGGCCGATTTGAACGTCTCGAGCGTGGTCTTGTCGCCGATCGGCAGCCGCTCAGCGTACCGCGATCCTTTGAGCAGAATCGGCAGTTGCTTGTCCATCATGCGGGCATCGGCACCGCGGCCAAGCCGCCATTCTTCGATGACGACGCCGCGTTCCTTCTCGATCTCGATCGAGTCGAGCGTGATGCCCCGCGCCCAATCCTCGAGGATGTCGAACGCCTTCCCTTCGATGCTGGCGGAATCGGTGGGGATCTGGAGCTCGTAGATCGTCTCGTCGAAGCTGGTGGACGCGTTGATGTCCGGTCCGAATCGCATGCCGACGGACTCGAGGTAGCTCACGAGCTGGTTCTTCGGAAAGCGCGCGGTGCCGTTGAACGCCATGTGTTCGAGAAAATGCGCGAGCCCGCGCTGGTCGTCGTCCTCGAGCACGGAGCCGGCGTTGACGACGAGCCGCAGCTCCGCCCGCTTCTCGGGCTTGGCGTTCTGCCGAACGTAGTACCGGATGCCGTTAGGCAACGTGCCGACGGTGACCTTGGGGTCGCGCGGCAGGGGCGCCGACCTGGTCGTGTCGACCGACACGGGTGCGGCCGATACGGTCTGGGCCGGCGCGGCCGCCGGAACGAACACTGATGCGGCGAGCGTGGCGCCGAATGCGGCGAGGGCCGTCGCGCGCCACGACGAGTGTGGAAGCATGGCGTGATCCCGTGTTAACGAAGCCTAAGGTGTCCGTCCGTAGAGTACGCCGCGTGACGTATGAACAGAAGCCATGGGTGGTGTGGATCAGGGACAGAGCGACCGGTCCAGGGGCCGAGCGATGGGCGCGCATCGTCGCTGGTCAGCTCGCCGCGCGCGGTCCGGTTTCCTTGACTTGCCGGCCGCGGCCTCCGCGCATACCATCGCCACTCATCAACTCGTCCGGAGGAATCAGTATGCCGTGTATCGTGTCCGCATTGACGCACACCGGTCGGTGTGCGCACGCAATTCGTTCGGCTCCGCTTCGTCGAGCACTCGTTGCGGCGGCACTCACCCTCGTCACCGCGACAACGTCGCTCCTCGCCCAAGGGGGGACGATCTCCGGCACGGTGGTGATGGAAGGTGCGTCCACACCGATCCCGGAGGCGCAAGTCCGCGTCGCCGGCATGAGCACCGGCACGATGACGGACGCTGGCGGCCGCTTTCGTCTGTCCGGGCTCACCGGGACGGAGGTGTCGCTCGAAGTGCGACGGCTGGGGTATCGCCCGATCACCGTCTCCGCCCGCGTCGGCGCGACGGACGTGCGCATCGAGCTTCCCGAGAAGCGCGTCGAGCTCGACGCCGTCGTCGTGACAGGCACCGCAGGCGCAACGGAGAAGCGTGCGGTCGGCAACGCGGTCTCGACGATCAAGGCGTCGGAGATCACCGACGTGGCGCCCGTGGGCAACCTGCAAGGGCTCCTCAACGGGCGCGCCGCGGGCGTGATGGTGCTGAGCGGCACTGGCAACGTCGGCACGGGATCGCGCATTCGCGTGCGAGGGACGTCGAGCCTGTCGCTCAACAACCAGCCGCTCATCTACGTCGACGGCGTGCGGGTCAATCGCGATGCAGCGTCGGGGCCCAACAACCAGGCGTTCGGGTCATCAACCGTCTCGCGCATCAACGACATCAACCCGGATGAGATCGAGTCGATCGAGATCATCAAAGGGCCGGCCGCGGCGACGCTCTACGGCACCGAGGCCTCGAATGGTGTCGTGCAGATCATCACGAAGAAAGGCGCTGCGGGCCAGGCGCAGTGGGCGTTCACCGCCAAGCGCGGCGGGAACTACATCGAGGATCCGGAGGGTCGGTTCCCGGTGAACTATCAGGTCGTGAACGGCCAGATCGAAACCATCGACATCGTGGAGCGCGAGAAAGGGCTCGGCCACGAGATCTGGAGGACGGGCGCCGTGAACGAATACGACCTGAGCGTGAACGGTGGCTCGGATCTGTTCCGCTTCTTCGTCGCGGGCGGACTCGAGAACTCCGAAGGCGCGGACAACAACAATAGCGTGCACCGCGTGAACGGACGTGCAAACCTGACGCTGACGCCGAGCCGCACGACGACCGTGAACGTCAGCACCGGGTACGCTTCCGGAAAAACTCGGCTCCCATGCGAGGCCGGATGTGGTGGGCGCGTGTGGGGGACCATTCTTGCGAACCCGCAGAATCTCGTCGGCGCGAACGCTCGCCAGCGTGGGTTCCACAGCGGAACGCCTGAGGAGTATGACGCGCTCACGAACTTCTGGCAGGAACTGGAGCGGTTTACGGGCAGTCTTCAATTCACCCACAACCCGATCAGCTGGTTCAGCCACAGGCTAAATGCTGGCACCGATCGCACGGGAGAAGAAAACGTCGATTACACCCCTCGTGTCGATTCGCTGATCGGCGTACCGGCGTGGGGCACTTCGGCGTTGGGCTCGAAGACCCAGACGAGCCGTCGGGTCGCGGTGAACACCATCGACTACGCGGCAACCGCCTCGTTCGACATCACCCCCCAGCTTCGGTCACAGTCGTCCGCCGGTACGCAGTTCTACCAGACAGAGACGTCATTCATCTCGGCGTCCGGAAGCATCTTCCCCGCACCCGGGCTCAGCGCGGTCTCGGCGCTGACGACGCGCAACGCACCCACGCAGGATTTCGTCGAGGAGCGCTCACTCGGCTTCTTCGTTCAGCAGCAGTTCGGGTGGAACGATCGCGTGTTCCTCACTGGCGGGCTGCGGTCCGACGACCACAGTGCGTTCGGCCAGAACTTCGATCGCGTCTATTACCCGAAAGTCAGCGCCAGCTGGGTGGTGAGTGAGGAGCCGTTCTGGAAGATCCCGGCGGTGAGTGCGCTCAAGCTGCGCGCGGCGTACGGTCAGTCGGGGCAGCAGCCGGTCAACTTCGATGCCATTCGGACGTTCGCACCCGTCGCCGGACCGGGCGACGCCGCGGCCGCCACACCCCAGAACATCGGCAACCCGGACCTTGGTCCGGAAAAGGGCAATGAGATCGAGCTGGGCTTCGATGCCGGCTTGTTCAACGACCGAGTCGGTCTCGAGTTCACGTACTACAACAAGGAGACGAAGGATGCGATCCTGAACCGCGAGATCCCGCCGTCGCTCGGGTATCCGGGCGTCCAACCATTCAACGCCGGATCGATCAAGAATTCGGGGCTCGAGTTGCTCGCGCGTGCGCGCGCGTGGGATCGCCAGCCGGTTGCCTGGGACATCACCGTCAACCTGTCGTCGAACACCAACGAGATCCAGTCACTCGGCCCGGCAGCATGCGCCGACCCGCTCGTGCCTAACGTGCCGCAGGGGTGTCTGAGCTGGGTCACCGCGAACACGGCGCAGCGTCATCAGATTGGCGGCCCGGTGGGCGCGTGGTACGAGCAGAAGGTCCTCAGCGCTGAATTCGCCGCGGACGGGAAGACGGCGATCAACGCGATGTGCGCGGATGGGCGCGGCGGCTCCACGCGGTGCGCCGGTGCGGACGGCCGGTTCGGGACCACCGATGATGCCCCCGACGTGTATCTCGGGAGCCCGAATCCCAAGTACGAAGGCTCGGTCTCGAACACGTTCACACTCTGGAACCGGCTGCGCATCTACGGCATGGTCGACTTCAAGGGTGGCTACAAGAAGCTCGACGGCAACGCGCGCGTTCGCTGTGCGTTCTTCGGCGGCCGGTGCCGCGAGAACTTCTATCCGGACGAGTTCTCGCCCGTGATCATCTCGCAGATCAACTCGAGCAACAACCTCATCGACTGGTTCATCGAGGACGCGGCCTTCTTCAAGCTGCGGGAGATCGCCGCGTCGTATCAGATCCCGGAGCGCTACGTCGCGCGCGGTGGAATCAATCGCGCCACGATTACGCTCGCGGGTCGCAACCTTCACACGTGGACGGACTACGGAAAGCGCGGTGGGCTCGACCCCGAAGCGTTCTTCCTTAGCGGGTCGCGAGGCACCGGCGGCCAGGGCCAGTGGGAGCAAACGACTGTGCCGCAGCTCGCGCAGTGGTTACTTACGGTCAGCCTCGGGTTCTAACTCACCTCCGACCTCTCCGACCATGCCTAACATGACGAAGCAATCTCGGACGGCGCGGGTGGGTTCACGCTCACTCGCTGCAATCGCGGCGGCGATGCTCTTCGCGCTCGCCGCATGTGACCTCGATAACGCGCTCGACGTGGAAGCTCCGAGCCGGATACCGGCGGACCCCTTCGAGACGCCAGCCAACGCCACACTCCTCGTGAACGGCATCGTTGGCGACTTCGAGTGCGCGTACGGATCGTACGTGGTTGCCGGTGCCCTCGTGGGCGAGGAATCCGTTGACGGGCTGCAGACGGCCGACCGATATCCCTACGATCGCCGGTCGACGCAGCCCAGTGACCGTCGCTACGCCGTCAACACATGCAGTGGCGCGCTCGGCACGTATACCCCGCTGCAGACAGCCCGAGCGAGCGCCGAGAACATCATCCGCCTGCTCAACACGTGGACTGACACCGAAGTTTCCAACCGGCAGCAACTGCTCGCCACCGCATCGGCGCACGCCGGCTACAGCCTGCTGATCCTCGGCGAAGGGTTCTGCCAGATGGTCATCTCGAGCTTCGATGAGAACAGGAACCCGGTGCTTGGCGGCGTCATTGCGCGCGACAGCGTGTTCAAGCTTGCCGAAGCACGCTTCACCGCCGCGATCGGTTCGGCGGATGCGTCGATCAAGAACATGGCGCTGCTCGGGCGTGCGAAGGCTCGTCAGAATCTCGGACGCCTCGCCGACGCTCGGGCCGATGCGATCCAGGTGCCGGCGAACTTCGAGCGAATGATTACCGCTTCGACCACGCCAGACCGGCGGGCGAACAAGGTATGGCTCGACGGCAGCGCGACAGCACGCGGGTCGCTCGTCGGAGAACCGTACCGCAGCATGACCGACCCGCGCGTGCCGTTCGCCAGAGGCACCGGGAACACGGTGACTGGTATTCCGGTCATCTACCAGACGAAGTATCCAGCGGCGAACTCGCCCATCCCGTTCGCAACGGGTGACGAGGCTCAGCTCATTATTGCGGAAGCAGATCTCGCGGCCGGCAACCTCACGAGTGCGGTGAACATCATCAACACGTTCCGGACGCGAGCCGGGCAGACGCCGTTCGCCAGCTCGAACGCAGCCGAGATTCGCGCGGAGCTGATCAACCAGCGGCGCCGCGAGCTGTTCCTCGAAGGGCAGCATCTCGGCGACCTGATTCGCTACAACATTACGCCGCAGCCAGCGGCTGGCACGGCCTACCACGGCAGCGGTGTGTACGGGAACCAGCTTTGCCTGCCGCTCCCCGACGCCGAGAAGGCCAACAACCCGAACGCCGGGTAGCCTGAAAGTTAGGCTCCCCGAATTGGGGTCAGAACAAGGGGTCAGAACAATTGTTCTGACCCCTTGTTCTGACCCCCGGCGTCCAAATGATGTTAGTCGACTCTGACCCCAATTCTGCTGGCGGCCGGCTCCATCTCGGGGGCTTCCTCGGTCGTCGCGACGCTGTGGGCCGACGGGAGCGTCAGGCAGAATCGCGCGCCACCGGTCCCATCACTCTCCGCCGTCAAATCGCCACGCATCGCCCGCGCCAGCTCGCGGCTGATCGTGAGACCGAGCCCCGTGCCGCCGACCTGCCTCGTTAGGCCACGATCGAGCTGCACGAACGGCTCGAAGATCGACGCGATCTTGTCCGGCGGAATCCCGACGCCGGTGTCGGTTACCGCGATCTCTACGACGGATGCGCGGTCGCGTACCGTCAGCGCGATATGTCCGCCGGTCGGTGTGAAACGGATCGCGTTGGAAAGCAGATTGAGCAGAATCTGTTCGACCCGTGCGCGGTCGGCCCGCGCAACAGCCGGCGTCTCACACCCGATGCACTCGCGCGTCAGCCCTTTTTCGTCGAGCAGCGGCTCCATTGCCGTGATGATCTCGCTGACTGCCTGATCCACTCGGACGTCGCCGATCTCGTACGGCAGTTTCCGCGCATCGAGCCGAGCGAAGTCGAGGATGTTGCCGATCAGCGCGAGTAGATGATGCTGGTTGTAGCGCACGCGCGCGAGGTCGCGCCGCTGGTCGTCCGTGACCGGCCCGCGAACGCCCAGATCGATGAGGTCCACGTAGCCGCCGATGGCGTTGAGCGGCGTCCGCAGCTCGTGGGACATCGTCGCCAGAAAGTCGGCCTTCGCCCGATTCGCCTCGTCCAGGCGCTCCGCGAGCGACCGCGACTCCTCGTTCTGTCGCGCCAGCTCCTGGTGTGACTGCTGAACCTGGGAGGCCATCGTATTGAACGCGTCAGCCAGGCGACCGGTCTCGTCGCGCCGATTGACGTGTGCGCGGTGCGAGTAATCTCCCGTCATCGCCATCGCATCGGCTACCTCGGTCAGATGGCGAAGGGGCCGCGTTATGTGCCGACTCAGTAACCAGGCGGCGGCGATGCCGATGACCAGCATGACGAATCCGACAGCGACGTTTCGCCGCAGGAACGTCGACGGTCGGTCAAGCAGCGCCTCATAGGGCACGGAGGCAACCACGCGGAGCGGCGTGTTGGGAATGCGAGATACTGCGGCGACGTGCACCCGATCGGACCCCCGGGTGTAGCGGATGACGTTCGCGGGGTCTTCAGCTCGCGGCAGCAGAGTCGGAGGCGGCATCGGCCTGCCGCCAAGGTTTGACCAGATGGACCCACTATCCGACGCGAAGTAGATGGAGACGCTGTCGCTTCCGACGAGCCCGCGGATCTGCTGTTCGGCGCGCGCATTCGATACGATCACGCGTCGCTGCACGACGTAGCCCAAGGCCCGGTCGCCCCTCGTGATCTGGGCGCCTACCCAGTAGAAGACGGAGTCGTCCCGCGCGTACAGGTCCCCCGTGGCTGTGCCGCCCTCGGCCAGCTGGGCAATCAGCCGGCGGATCGGCTCGGCGTCACCGGGCAGCTCCGGCCGTGTGCCCATCTGCCGCGCGTCGGTGATCGACCGCAACTCCGCGACGACAGGTGTGTCGGCCGGCGAGATTGACAGAGTCGGCAGGATCGCCGCGGCAGCTGCTCCAGACTCCGCGGTGGGGTCCGTGAGGTGTGCAATGACGGCAGGATCGGATGCCACCCGCCGCAGGACCTCGGAACGCCGTTCGGTGGTCGTCTGCGCCATGTCGGCGATCTCGGACGCCAGGCGCTGGACCCGCTCGATCCCCCGCAGCTCGGATGCGCGACGCACTTCGACGTAGCCGGCCCAGGTAAGGCCGACCGTCAAAGCAGACAACAGAACCGAGATCAGGAGCGGAAGCTTCCGCTCCAGCGAGAGCGACGCGTGGGGTGCCATTCCTGCGGGCCAGGGACCGTACGGGTGGGCGGCGCGAATGTGCCCGGTGCGAGCCAGACACGCAAGCGATGCACCATGCGGCGGGGCGTGCGGGTCGCGCGGTCGGCCCACTACATTGAAAGGCGCAGGTACGACGTCGAAGACAAGGCCGGTGTCCTGTGACTACTACCCGTTCAACCGCGCTCGCTTCTCTGAGCCGACGCATAACGCGCCTCGCCGGTGCCGTCATCGCCAGCGCCATCCTCACGGCGTGCAACGCGCCCCCCAAGGCTCCGGCCATCGAATCGCGCGTCGTATACTCGGAGGCGTTCACGATCGACACGCTGTACGCGTCGATGCAGGGTCCGTACAAGGTGCTGAAAGTGCAGCTCGCCGATAGCACGTCTCACGAGTTGCTGTGGGTCGTGGGCTACGAGGCGGCTATCGTGGACGGCGATACGCGCGAACCCAAGTCGTCGGAGTTCATGTGTCACTCCAACGTGGACCTCGACATGGCGCGGCACCGCCAGATCTTCGGCTGGCGGAAGTACCCGAGCCGCCGGCTCTTCACGCTGTCCGAAGGCCAGACCGAAGTGCGCCTGCCCGAGGGCTTTGGCATTCCGCTTCGCTCCGACGAGCCGCTCTCCGTGACCGCGCAGGTGCTGAACCACAACCATAAAGGAGGGCCGGTCCACGTACGGCAGCGCGTCACGGTGCACTTCATCCGCGACCGTGCCCTCGACCGGCCACTCGTACCGCTCTACCAGCGTGGTATCAATACGCTCGTCAGGCTGGATGGTCCATCCGGCGGCTACGGCGAGGACGTCGACGAACACGCGACGCACGACCATGGCGGCGCCGAGGGGATGGCTGCCGACACGATGCCGTACCGCGACAAGGCGGGCCGATCGTTCGCGGGCCATTGGGTGGTGAAGCCTGGCCGCGAAGTGCGGCGCACGCCGATCAACCAATGGCTCGCCCTTCGCCAGGACATGACGATCCATTTCGTGAGCGTGCACCTGCATCCGTTCGCCGAGTCGATCCTGCTGCGCGACGTCACGACGGGCGATACCGTGCTGGCGAGCAAGGCGGAGAATCATGCGGCGCGAATCGGGCTCGCTCGGGTCGATCAGATCGCGTCGAAGGACGGGATCACGCTGCGCAAGGACCACGAGTACGAGCTCGTGAGCGCGTACAACAACACGAGCGGCGGCGATCGAACGGCGATGGCGGTGATGTATCTGTATGTCGAAGACACCGAATTCAATAAAAGCGGTCATCAGCCATCAGCCATCAGCCACCAGCGCTGACGGCTGATTGCTCACCGCTTCGCTGCGTCGAATGTGCCCGTGATCGTGATCGGCGCCGTGCCTTCTTCCAGTGGCGTGATCGGCTGACCGACGGTCCCGGGAGTGGGAAACGGCAGCACCAGAAACTCGCTCGCGTGGATCACGAACATGCCCGGAGCATGCGCGCCGCATAGCGCATGCAGGCGGCGTGACGGTGGCGAAGGAGAAGCTCGTACGCTTCCGCGTCGCCGCGCGCGAAGCCAGTCCGGCGTCCGAGGCCGGTTCCACAGGCGCGTGTGTCATGCTGGCTCTAACTACCACGAAGCCCGCGCAACGGTCACAACCGTCCGGGACGAACCGTACGGCGTAAGGCGTATTGCGTACGGACATCACTGCTTACTGCTTACTGGCTGCGTACCAGGTGGTGCGTATTGGCGCGCCGCGCTACCGGAGGACCAATGGGGGTCTGAGCCCATTGTCGAGTGTCCGCGGAAATGGACGCATGGCCGCCGCCGCGAGTGGTGGGCAACGCCGGGTCTACCACTCGCCACGCCTAACGCGCTGTTCGTCCCGGTGGAACGCGACTCGGGCGGGTGCAACGGCGCGCGGGCGGACACGCCCGCATCTTCAAGTCATCGCATCGTCGTTTCTTCCATCAACGCTGACAGCCGTGCCGATCTCGTTCACCGTCGATCCATCTTCCGGACTCCTGCGGACTGTCGTGACCGGCAGATACAACCGGGACGACATGATCGCTTACGCGAATGAGCTCCGCGCCCATCCCGATCTCGACCGCGTCGAGCGTCGCCTGGTGGATGTGCGTCCATCGGCGGTCGTGACCGCGGACGAGCTACTCGATCTCCTCGTCCTCGAGCACGACATCGCCGGCAGCGGCCGCCGGACGGACCGGCGCGCAATTCTACTGACGTCGGAGAACGGGCCGGCGCTAGGGCGTGAGCTCGTCGTCGCGGACCGGCGCCACGCCGGGATGCCCGTCTCGTATCGCGTGTTCCGCTCCGCGTCCCACGTGTACCGGTACTTGCACGTCGAGCCCCGCCTGAACACCGAGCGGACCCGCCCGATTGCCCGACGGCTGATGAGGGACGCCGGCGACTAGCCACTGCTCCCGCGCTCGCTGCCGTCGGGCCGCCATCCATAGGCCGCCTGGTGTGAACTACGATTGTGACCGAAACGCCGGAAACCTGTCGCGCGAGTGACGTCCCGAGCGGCCGTTCCCCTCTTTCATGCTTCCGGGGCAAGAGGTCGGCCCTGCGGGGCGTCATCCTGTTTCGCCCCGTCCGTGTCCTGCCGTGCGCCGTTCAATAGTATCCGGCCTCTTCCTGCTGTTTCCGTTCCAATCGTTGTTCCCACCCCTTCGCCACGGTGCCGCCCACCGAAGCGTCCTCCCGCGACGCCACGCCAGACGCAACCGAAGGATCCGCCGGGACTTTGACCGCTTGGATCAGGTAGGCATTCCCCTTCGGAAGCACACGGGCATATTCGCGGCATCACGCACTCACGCGGGGAATCGAAGGTGAGGGACGCCGAAGCCGAACGCCTCGACGAAGACGCGCGTCGCGCGCGCAACTGGAAGCGCTGGGGGCCGTACCTCTCGGAACGGCAGTGGGGCACCGTCCGCGAAGACTATTCGCCCGACGGGGACTGCTGGGGCTATTTGCCCCACGATCACGCACGAAGCCGGGCGTATCGGTGGGGCGAGGACGGGCTCCTCGGGTTCTGCGACCGGCAGGGTCGCCTCTGCTTCGCCGTCGCGCTCTGGAATGGTGCCGACCCCATCCTGAAGGAGCGCCTGTTCGGTCTCACCGGTCCGGAAGGGAACCACGGCGAGGACGTGAAGGAGTGCTACTACTACCTCGATGCGACTCCCACCCACTCCTACAACAAGGCGCTTTACAAGTACTCGCAGCGCGCCTACCCGTACGCCGAGTTGGTGGCCGAAAATGGCCGCCGCGGAAAGCATGAGCCGGAGTACGAGCTCGTCGACACCGGCGTGTTCGACGGTGGCCGTTACTTCGACGTGCAGGTGGAGTACGCGAAGGGCGCGCCCGAAGACGTCCTCATTCGGGTGACCGTGACGAACCGCGGTCCCGATTCGGCGACGCTTCACCTCCTTCCGACGCTCTGGTTCCGCAACATGTGGGCGTGGGGACGCACCGGCGAGAAGTACGGGCCCAAGCCATCACTCGCACTCCAGCGCGACCGCGTCATCGCGAACCACTGGTCCCTCGGCCAATACGAGCTGGCGGCCGACCGCGCGTCGACGGGCGCGGAGCCGCGTTGGCTGTTCACGGAGAACGAGAGCAACTTCGAACGGGTGTTCGGCGCACCTAACGCGCAGCCGTACGTGAAGGACGCGTTTCACGCCTACGTGATCGACCAGCGTCACGACCGCGTGAATCCCGCGATGGACGGTACGAAGGCCGCCGCGTACTACCAGCTGGTAATGAGTGCGAGCGAAACCGTCACCGTATCGTTGAGGCTGACATCGACGGCCGGAACGGTCGAAGGGCCGTTCGGGGATGCCTTCGATCGAACGTTTTCGTTGCGGCAGCAGGAGGCCGACACGTTCTACGCGACCCGCATCCCTGAGGGGCTATCCAGCGACGAGCGCTCCGTCGCGCGCCAGGCATATGCGGGGCTGCTGTGGTCGAAGCAGTTCTACCACTACGCAGTCGAGGAGTGGCTCGACGGCGACCCGGCGCAACCACCGCCGCCCGCGTCGCGAGGCACGGGGCGGAACTCCGACTGGGGGCATCTCTACAACGCCGACGTCATCAGCATGCCGGACAAGTGGGAGTACCCGTGGTACGCGGCCTGGGACCTCGCGTTTCACATGGTTCCGATCGCACGCGTGGACCCCACGTTCGCGAAGGAGCAGCTCATTCTCCTGCTCCGCGAGTGGTACATGCACCCGAACGGCCAGATCCCGGCGTACGAGTTTGCGTTCGGGGACGTCAACCCGCCGGTGCACGCGTGGGCCGTATGGCGCGTGTACAAGATGACCGGGCCTCGGGGAAAGCGAGATCGTGTGTTCCTCGCCCGCGCCTTCCACAAGCTCCTGCTCAACTTCACGTGGTGGGTGAACCGCAAGGACCCGGAGGGGCAGAACCTCTTCGCCGGCGGATTCCTTGGACTCGACAACATCGGCGTGTTCGACCGCTCGAAGCCGCTACCCACTGGTGGCCACCTCGAGCAGGCCGATGGCACCGCGTGGATGGCGTTCTTCTGCAGCACCATGCTCTCGATCGCACTCGAGCTCGCCAGTGAGGATCCGAGCTACGAGGATGTCGCATCGAAGTTCTTCGAGCACTTCGTGGCGATCACGGATGCGATGAACTCGCTCGGGGGCTCCGGGCTGTGGGATGACACCGACGGGTTCTACTACGATTGGCTTCACGTGGACGGTGACTATCTCCCGCTCCGGGTGCGGTCGATGGTCGGGCTCATTCCGCTTTTCGCATGCGAGGTCATCGAGGAACGCGTGATCACCAAGTTGCCGGGGTTCACGAAGCGCATGCGCTGGTTCCTCACGAACCGACCCGAGCTGGCGCGGCACACGTCGTACATGTCGTCGGCGGATATCGACGGCCACGGCAACCGGCTGCTTGCGATCCCATCGAAAGAACGCCTGACGAGCGTGCTCAGGTATTTGCTCGATGAGACAGAGTTTCTCTCCGAGCACGGCGTGCGTTCGGTCTCTCGCGCACACGCCGCGGATCCGTACATATTCCGTCACGGTAGCGAGGAGTTTCGGGTGCAGTATGATCCAGCGGAGAGTTCGAGTGGCGTGTTCGGAGGCAACTCGAACTGGCGCGGCCCGGTGTGGTTCCCGCTCAACTACCTCCTCGTCGAGGCGCTGGAGCGCTACCACCACTTCTACGGCGACGCCTTCCAGGTCGAGTGCCCCGTGGGCTCAGGTCAGATGCTCACGCTAGGTGCGGTGGCCACCGAGCTGTCGAGCCGGCTGTCGCGGATCTTCCTGCGCGGCGAGGCGGGCCACCGCGCGTGCCATGGCCGCGACCCACGCTACGCGTCCGATCCGTACTGGCGGGAACTCGTGCTGTTTCATGAGTACTTCGATGGCGACACCGGCCGCGGCATCGGCGCCAGCCACCAGACCGGATGGACGGCGCTCGTCGTCCGGTGCTTGGAAGCAGTCGCGAAGCGTCGCGAGGCCTCCGACCGCGCCGCATTCGGTGAGACGCGCGACTCCTGGCCCGTGGTCGCCACTGCCTCGTAGATCGTCGTACCGCATCACCGCTCACCCACTAGTCGTACCGTCTCATGTTTGCAGCATCCGCAGAATGGCTCGAGGTCGACGGCCTCGGTGGCTTCGCCTTCGGCCGCGTCGACGGCGTGCGCACGCGCCGCTACCATTCCCTCCTCGCCGTCGCGACGACGCCGCCCACCGGTCGAGTCGTCCTCGTGAACGGCCTCGACGCGTGGGTCGACGCTCCCGACGGACGCTTCGCGATCACATCACAACGGTACGCGCCCGATGGCGTCCTCCATCCCGACGGCGTCTCACGACTCGTCGCGTTCAGGCGGGAGCCGTGGCCCACATGGACGTATCGATTGCCTAACGGTTTGGAGATCGTGCACGAGCTCGTCACCGTGCGCGGCGGACCAGTCGTCGCGCTGTCGTGGCGGTCGAGCCGGCCGGCAAACGCGCGCCTCGTCGTCCAGCCGTACCTGTCCGGACGTGACATCCACGCACTGCACCACGAAAACGCCGCGCTACGCGCGGATTCGCGAGTCGCCGGACGCCGGGTCACTTGGCAGCCGTACGGCGACCTGCCGGCCATCATCGCTCTTGCGAATGGCGATTACGTGGCCGAGCCGGCATGGTATCGGCAGTTCCAGTACGACGAAGAACGTGCGCGCGGCCAGGACTTCGTAGAGGACCTCGTCACGCCCGGACACTTCACGTTCTCGCTCGACACCCGGGCCGTCCTCGCCCTCGGGGCGGGCTCGGGGGCCGGCTCGAGCGTCGCGGTGCCACTGCTCAATACATCGCCGGAGCGATGCTGGGCCGCAGTCGAGGCGTCTGAGCGTCAGCGACGCGCCGCGTTCCCGACGGTGCTCCACCGCGCCGCGGACGACTTCATCGTCGCGCGCGGTGGCGGGAAGACGATCCTCGCGGGCTACCCGTGGTTCTCCGACTGGGGGCGCGACACGTTCATCGCGATTCGCGGACTCTGCCTCGCCGGCGTCGAACAGGGACGCGATCGGCTGGTGGATGCGCGTGAGATCCTGCTCGAGTGGGCCGAGCATGTGAGCGACGGCATGCTCCCGAACTTCTTTCCCGAGGCCGGCAGGGTCGCCGAATACAACTCGGTGGACGCGTCACTCTGGTATGTCGTCGCCGTACATGAGTTCCTGCGCCACCGAAAAGGCGAGCGGATGCTCAGCACGTCCCAGCGAAGGCGGTTGCTCGCGGCCATCGAGGAGATCGTCACGGGCTACGCCCGGGGAACCCGTTTCGGCATCCGAGCTGACGGCACCGGTCTGCTCTCCGCAGGTGAGCCCGGTGTGCAGCTCACCTGGATGGACGCGAAGGTCGGCGATTGGGTCGTCACGCCACGCATCGGGAAGCCCGTGGAGGTGCAGGCGCTGTGGATCAATGCCCTCCGCATCGCCGGGAAACGATCCACGCGGTGGGCGGCGCTCGCGTCGCACGCCCAGGCCACCTTCGCCGAGCGGTTCTGGAACGAGGAACGCGGGTTCCTCAATGATGTCATCGACGTCGACCATCGCATCGGGACCGTCGACGCTCGGCTCCGTCCGAACCAGATCTTCGCCGTGGGCGGGCTTCCACTGCAGGTCCTCGACGGCGAGCGCGCGCGCCAGGTCGTGGACATCGTCGAGCGTCAGCTCTGGACGCCGGCCGGGCTCCGGTCGTTAGGTCCGAACGAGCCGGGGTATCTCGGGCACTATCGCGGCGACATGCTACAGCGGGACGGCGCGTACCATCAGGGCACAGCCTGGCCATGGCTGGCGGCGGCGTTCGTCGAGGCGTGGATCCGGGTTCGTGGCGATTCGCCGGAGACGCGGCGTGAGGCGAGTGCACGATTCCTCGCGCCGCTCATCCGGCTGTACGAGTCGAGCGGAACTGGCCACATTGCGGAGATCGCCGACGGCGACGCCCCACATGCACCTAACGGGTGCCCGTTCCAGGCGTGGTCGGTGGGCGAGGTGCTCCGACTGGCAGAGGACGTCCTGCACATCGACGTCGGCATACCGGCTGCGTCATTGCTGGCACCGTCATTCGCGCGGGCCGGCTAGTGGTTCGCACGGCACATGTTGAGAGCCGGCGAACGGGCGGCTCTCACCATCTCACAACCGCTACGATAGTGGCGTAGCTTCGGAGGTCTCCCGCAGAGGCCCGGCGATGGACCGCGTCGTCCAGGACATTCGCATTGCCCTACGCGGCTTCGGCCGCTCACCGTCGTTCACCGTCACCGCCGTACTCATTCTCGCCGTCGGGATTGGGATGGCGGTGGCGATGTTCACGGTGTTCGATGCGGTAGTCCTGCGCCCGCTGCCGGTCGCGAGCCCGGATCGCGTCGTCGAGCTGTACACCTATCGCGGCGACCCGAATACGGACTACTACCTGCTGCGGGAAGACCTGCCCAAGGTGGCAGCGACTAGCACGACGATGCGGGACATTGGCGGGATCGCCCACTGGGGAGCAGCGGGTGCGCCGATGCTCGACGGCGACCGCCCACTCGTCCTCAACCGCACGCTCGTCACCGGCAACTTCTTCAATCTCCTCGGGACACGCCCGCTTCTCGGCCGGCTCATCCAGCCGGGCGACGAGACGGCTGGTGCAGAGCTTGTGCTGGTCCTGAGCTACGGCGCGTGGCGCAAGTACTTCGGCGGCGATTCCACCATCGTCGGGCGGCAGCTGCTCGAACCGTACGCACGCAAGCCATACCGGGTCATTGGAGTTGCGCGCCCCGGGCTCGAGTATCCGGCGGCAGTCGAGGTCTGGATGCCCGCGTGGCAGCCATCGAACCGGCTGTCGGTGATCGCGCTCGCTCGACTCGCACCTAACGCTACACCGCGCGCCGCGCAAGCCGAGTTCCTGGGAACGATGAAGCGGCTGTTCCCCGACCGCGAGTTCGGTGGCGCGCACGTCGAGACGCTCACGCACGCAGTCGTCGGGGACGTGCGGCCGGTCCTCCTCGTGCTCACTGCCGCCGTGGGGCTCCTGCTGCTGATCGCCTGCGTCAACGTCGGCAACCTCCTGCTCCTGCGCGCCGCGAGTCGCGCGCGCGAGCTCTCGATCCGCCGCGCTCTGGGCGCGACCTACGGCGACGTCGTTCGCCACCTCCTCGTCGAGAGCGGACTGCTCGGGATTGTGGGCGGCGTGCTCGGTCTCGTGGCGGCGGGCGCCCTGATCCGGTTGCTGCTCGCAAAGGCGCCGTCACAGCTTCCGCGTGCCGACGTCATCGGTGTTGCCGGCACGCCGATAGCGCTGGCAATCGGTGTGACGCTCGCGGCCGTGCTCCTGTTCGGGGTTCTCCCGGCGTTGCTGGCATCGGCTGGAGCGCTCGCGTCGCCACTGCGCTTCGACTCCCGGGCGGGCACGGAGACGCGCACTCGCCGCCGGCTCCGGCACACCCTCGTTGCGTCACAGGTTGCCCTTGCCCTCGTTATGCTCGCTGGCGCCGGGCTGCTCGGCCAGAGCCTCGGCCGGCTACAAGCGATCTCGCTCGGCTACAACCCGGGTGGGCTCTCGTTGCTCAGCATCGCCTTTCCGCCGAGCCTGTACAACGATTCAGCCGGAAAGTTCGATCAGCGCCGCGCGAACGAGCTCGCAGATCAGG
>Ga0209382_10005183_pt1 | contig 17017 bp, 21 predicted proteins | sample SoiMetdeltSBSDD5_FD_187599 | JGI IMG/M metagenome (GOLD analysis project Ga0209382, IMG submission 187599) | Bulk soil microbial communities from a Populus tree surrounding site in Tennessee, USA - Soil MetaG P. deltoides SBSDD5 (SPAdes) (version 2) | ecosystem: Environmental > Terrestrial >...
ACCGGATCCGGGGCAGCCTCGTCTGCCACAACGACTCCCCCGCGCCCCAGATCGGCGACTCCGAGGGCGATCCGAACGTCGTCAGCGGGCGGAAGGTGGGTCAGTGCGCGGGGCTGTGACATTCGGCGGCTAGCCTACGGCCGCTCGAAGCCGCCGGGCCGCGGGGGTAGCGGGGCTACGCCGACCCCCGCGGTGCCGGAGGCAGCGGGTCGCCGCGGCAGTTCCGACGTCCGCCTGTTCGAGTCGCGGTCGCCGTGACCGGCGCGGCCCGCCGAGACCCAATCGCCAAACGAACAAGGGAGGTCCCCACATGCGTCACTGGATGCGCTCGCACCTGACCTACGCCAACGTCATGGCGACGGCCGCCGTCTTCATGGCCCTCGGCGGGGGAACGACCGCCGTCGCGTTGAGCGGCTCGAACACCGTGCAGTCCGACGACCTCGGCCCCGGTGCCCAGGTGAAGGCGGCCGACGTCGCCGGTAACGCGGTGAACGGCGCCGACGTCGTCGACGAGAGCCTCACCGGCGCCGACATCAAGAACGGGCAGGTGAAGGGCGCCGACATCGGAGCGGGAGAGGTGCGAAGCGGCAACGTCGCAAATGACAACCTCTCCGGGGCCGACATCTCCCCGAACTCGCTGAAGGGCGGCGACATCGACGAGGCGACGCTCAACCTCGGCGATGTGGTGCGAGCCCGCGCATTCGTGGACTACCAGACTTGCACCGGCTCGCCCGTCACCTGCACCCCCGCGCACTCGAAGGGGATCTCGAGCGTGACCCGGGAGTCCACCGGCTGGTACTGCGTCATCGCGCCGGGCATCGACTCGAGCCAGACGGTCGCCGCAGTGACTCTCGACTATTGGAACACGCCCGCTCCCGAGGGCAACGCATCCGTGATGACCCGTGCGGGCCGCGGCTGCGGACAGCCCGGCGACCAGGGCTCGGGCTTCCGCGTCGTCACCGAGCGACAGCCGGTCTATCAGCTCAGCGCGGACGACTCCGTGGCGGGGAACGCGGAAGCGGCCAACGACGTCTCGTTCACGATCCTGATTCCGTAGGGACAGGCACTCGAGGCCGCGGGGCTGCGCGAGCAGGGATGTCACAGGAGAACGTGGAGATCGTTCGCCGTGCGCTAGATGCGTACGGGCGCGAAGGTCTGGACGGGTACCTGCGCTACTTCGACCCCGCGATCGAGTGGACCACCACCGGGGCCTACCTGGAGCAAGGCACGTATCGCGGGCACCAGGGCGTGCGCCGCTACCTCGCCCCCATCGAGGCGGAGTTCGACGATCTCCGGGTCGAGCCACAGAAGCTGATCGACGCCGGCGAGCAGGTGGTCAGCTCGGTGCGGATCAGCGGCTGGGGCAAGACGAGCGGTGCGCCGGTTGCGCTGACCTTGATCTCGGTCGGCAAGCTGCGGGACGGGATGGTCTACCGCCTTCGCAACTACCCGGACATGGCCACCGCCCTCGAAGCAGCCGGGCTTACGGAGTAACAGATCTCGCAGGAGAACGCCCGAGCGCGGCGAAAACGAAGCGCGCCGCATCACCCCCTACTGGACGAAAGGTGGATTTGATGGCAACTCGTGATCGAACGCGGAGCGCGTCGGAGCCAACCGGGTGGGTGATCTTCGGCGCCGTGATGATGTTCATGATCGGATCGCTGAACTTCTTCTACGGGCTCGCAGCGATCGTCAACGACCAGGTCGTCGTCACCGGGGGCCACGGCGTGATCATCGCCGACCTCACCGCATGGGGCTGGGTAACGATGCTTCTCGGGATCCTCCTGGTGCTGGTCGCCTTCGGGCTCTTCGTCGGCTCCCAGGCGGCCCGCCTGACGGCGATCTTCCTCCTCACCGTGAACGCCGTCGAGCAGGTCTGGATCTTCCCCGCCGCGCCGCTTTGGGCATTCATCGTGATCCTGCTCAGCGTGATCGTGATCTACAACCTGTGTGCACGCTGGGGAGAAGTCCTCTAGCCGGCTGACCAGGGCCAGTAACCCAGGGCCGGCTAGGCCTGCGGACGCGCGAGGCTCGCCCGGCCAACGGCGACGAGCCGCTCCGGGTCGACGTCGGACGCGATCTCGACGTCGACGACCGCTCGGGTTCGCCCGGCGCGGACGCAGCGCGCGATCACCCGATGGGCCTCCGAGCGCGCGAGCCGCAGCGCCTCGAGCTGCAAACCGGTCACCAGCCAGTCGCCCTCCGACGCGCTGGCGGCCGCGTACCACGCGGCAGTATCGACGCAGGTGGCAAGCGTCCCACCATGAAGGTAGGTGCGCCCGTCCTCCTCGACGATGCCGACCGCGCCCGGCTCGAGCCGCAGAGTGACGACTCCATCCTCGGCACTCTCCAGCGTCAGCCCGATCGCCCCGTCAAGCTTCGAGGCGACTGGCGGCAGGTCCATGCCGCGACTCTATCCGCGCGTGGCGCCGCTCCCATAGCCCAGCGGCTTCGACGGGGTGTGTCACCGACTAATCTCGCCTGACCCAAGAAGAAGGAGACCACATGGCGTACCTGTTGACGCATTTCTGGCCGGGCGCAACGGTGGATGAGTACAAGGCAAGCATTGCGGCGGTGCACCCTCCGGGAGGTCTGCCCGAGGGACAGACCTACCACGCCGCTGGGCCGACAGACGGAGGCATCATCATCGCCGCCGTGTGGGAGTCGAAGGAGCAATCCGACCGCTTCGTCCAAGACACCCTGCTGCCGAGCATGCCCGTCGAGGGGGGCTTTACGGGCCAGCCGGAGGAGCGCGCGGCCGAGATCGTGAGTCACGGCATACACGAGTAGAACCCGCGTGGCGCTAGTTCCGGCTGGCGTCCTTTCCCTCACGACCCCGGACCAGCCGGAACGGCCCACCACGCAGAAGGGGTCGTTAGCCGATAGGCGCTCCGTGGTCATCCCATCGTCATGCCGGGATTGGCGGAACCCGACGGGAGCCTCCTTCCAAGCGGACGACGGGTCTCGAACCCGCGACCTCGAGCTTGGGAAGCTCGCGCTCTACCAGCTGAGCTACGTCCGCGTGGGCGCCAATTCTAGGCGCCGCAGCCGCCTCTTTACCCTTCGGCAGGTGAGCGCGCGGACCGTAGCCGTCGTCATCGCCGCCGTCGCCGTCGTGAGTCTGCTCGCCTACGGCCTGGCGAAGAAGGGCGGCTCGGCGATCGCGGTGGGCGACCGAATCCCGGCCGCGTCCACCGACCTACCGCGCCTCGAGGGGAACGGCACCGGGTCGATCGCCCAATACCAGGGCCGCTGGGTGCTGGTCAATGTGTGGGCCTCCTGGTGCACTCCCTGCCGCACCGAGTCCCCGGCGCTCGAGCGTTTCTACGACTCCCACCGCGGCCGCGACTTCGCGATCCTCGGCATCGACACGAACGACCTCTCTCCCGACGCGATCAACTTCGTCAAGCGCTACGGCGTCACCTACCCGCAGCTTCGCGACGGCAACGGCGACTTCGCCAAGGACGGCCTCGGCACCACCGGCGTCCCGGAGTCGTTCCTGGTCAACCCGCGGGGAAGATTGGTCCTCCACAGCCTCGGCCCGGTCACCGACCGCTACCTCGACCAGGTCGTTGCGCCCTACCTGAGCGAGAAGGCGAAGCAGTGACGCCAAGGACGCCCTCCCAAACGCCGAACGGTGCATTTCCCGCGCTGGGCGCGGATTTCGCACTGCTCGATTCGTCGGCGAGGACCAGCCGCCCCCGTCAATCTGCCGAACGGTGCATTTCCCGCGCTGGGCGCGGATTTCGCACTGCTCGACGCAGGCGGGGGCTCCGGGCCGGCGCGGCGCTGCTGGCGGTCGCGGTGGCCCTCGCCGTGCCGGCGCCGGCGCTCGCGCAGGCCGGAGCGTCGCCGCAGCACCCGGCGCCCAAGACCACGCTGCCGGACGTCGAGGACGAGGTGATGTGCCCGGTCTGCGGCACCGCCCTCAACCTCGCGTTCTCACCGCAGGCCGACCGCGAGCGCGCCTTCATCCAGCACGAGATCAACGAGGGCAAGACCAAGGAGCAGATCAAGGCCGAGCTCGTCACCCAGTACGGCACGGACGTCCTCGCCGAACCGCCGACGTCGGGCTTCGACCTGACCGCCTGGCTCGTCCCGGGCCTGGCGATCCTCGTGGCAGCGGCGGCTATCGCGCTGGGCCTGTGGCGCTGGCGGCGAGCTGGGCGCGCCCGCGACGCCGCGGCGACACCTGAAGGCACGCTCGACCCATCAGAGCGTGAGCGCCTCGACAGCGACCTCTCGCGCTACGACCTATAGGCGCGGTGCCTCAGCCCGCGGCGATTGCGATAGCTGCGATCGTCGGCTCGTCGATGCGAACCTGCCCACGCAGCAGCTTGCAGCTCAGAGCGACGGTGTGCTTCCCTCCTGCAACGGCATCTGACGACATGAAGGTACGGGCAAATCCATTTGTGCCCGTGACATCGGTGTTGTCGCTAGCGGCCTCGCCGGGATGAACTGCCAAAGCCTCCTCCACGCCGTCGATTGCGATGCGACACGAGGCTTCCCCGGGCCCATTGATGCTCTCTTGGTTTCCCGTAACCACGACGAGCAGGTGTGATGGCCTTGCCGGGAAGATCGCTGTGGCGACACACGTGCTAGGCGAAACCTTTAGGACACACGGGCCAGTTTCGTTGCCGGCGACCCGTGCGATTGGACCAGCGCTGAGTGTGCGCTCGTTTATGTCTCGTCCGGTCAGGCTGTCGGGCTTGACGTCCTGAGCTTTGACGCCCCTGCGGTTCTTGAGGTCAGCGGATCTGACCGAATTGTTCGCGATGTCGCGAGAATGGATCTTGTCGATCGCATAGGCTGCGCCGCCCGCGACTGCGAGGACGAGCGCGAGCGTCGCCGTCACATTCGCATAACTCAGATGCCTTCTGATCGGGTCCCTCCCCCGGTGCTCTGGTTTGGTTTTACCGCGCCTTCACGAGGAGCTTTCGAACTCGCGAGCTTGCCGGAGCCTTATACGGCCAACCGCGTTCTCGCAGCACCCGGACTCGGAAACGGTACCGGACGTTCTGCGTATAGAAGCGCCCAAACCGGTAGCGGAGCCTGTATTTGCCGTCGGACCGCGTGTAGAAGGGGTGGCGGACCGTCTGCCAGCTGTGTCCGTCCTTGACCTCGAGCTCAACCAGCTTGCCGCCAGCGGGGATCCTCGCGGCAAGGTGACCAACCCGTCCTTTGAAGGCCACGTGCCGTCCTTCTCGAATCTTGCGCCGCGAGAGTCGGAGGGTCGCCTTTGTCCGGACCCGCAGGTTTCCGAGACGCGCGGCATCCGGCAAATAGCGCCGGGTTCCCGCATAGTCCGCAGTGATCTGGCGGGATGGTCCACCAGGCAGCCGCTCCTTCCAGTGTCCCTGCGCGTCGGTCGTCACGGTCCTGATTCTGCGGTCGATCAGCGCACCTTCGCCGAAATGTTCAGTGACCGTCACTACCTGGTCCGGGAGGGGCCTGCCCGCCGCGTCCATGAGCACACCGGAAACGTTAGACGGCCGGCCATAGGGAACGGTGACGCGGGAGGCCCCACCCGGCAAATGCCCGCTCAGCCGCACTCCAGACTTGAGCGGAAACCGTAAGACCATCGGCTGGCCATCGGCGCGTGTGGTCGCGAGGGTGCTGTTGCCGGCGACATCGGTCGCAACGGCCATGAACTCATAGTTCCCCGGTGAATCGATGGTCGAATCAACACGCGCTCGAAGCTCGTCGGACCCGAGGTGGGTGTTCAGCAGGTGCCACGTATCGGACCCAAGGCGTCGGTAATAGATTTGACCGCTTTTGACGCCAGACGTGGTATCGGATACCTGGGCTCGAATCAGCTCGGGGTCGTTTGGATTTTGGGTGCGACTGAACGCCAGCTTGGGCTCGGTGTTATCGACGCGAACGATCCGGCCCATACAGGTCTGATTCGAGGCGAAATCGATCACACAAATCGTTACTTCATTCAACCCATCTTGGAACGGTGGGCCCGACGTATTGGAATCCGCATCGAGTAGAGCCTGGGATGTACATGGCTGGAACGATGGGGTGAACTCGGTTCCAAGAATAAGTTGGCATTGACCAGATAGGTCTTGAAGATTTGCGCCGTTCGCCGTCGCCACTATCCCGCGAATTCCCGAGCCCACATCGATAGCCCGGACGATTAGCGCCTGGTGTCCTCGGTGCCATCCAGGTGCTAACAGCGCTCCCCCGAGCTGCTGAAGCTCCGGATTCGCATAATCCGCGACCTCGAGATGCACGTTCCGCAGCCAGGTCTTTGCGAGTCCGGAGTGCCGGCAGCCGTCGGGGCGCTCGCAGCGGAGTTGGGCGACGAGCTGCTCGGGCCGGGCGCTAGTTGACTGCCATGAGTAGTTCTTGAAGTCGGTTGGGTGGCTCACGCCCACCCCTACCCGGGCGATCTCCTGCCCCTCTGCGTCCGCTACATACGTCCGAGGGACGTGACCGTTGTCTCGGCGCAGCCAGGCTTCGACCTGCACACCGACGATTCGCAGTGCGGGTGAGCCCGTTGACCACTGGACGCGACCCAAGCGGCCGTGTCTGGCGAAGCGGGTGTTCGTGATCTTGATCGCATGGTCGTTGTGCGGGTCCCCGCACATCTGCTTGACGGCGTAAGCAGGCGCGTCCTCAAACGCGACGTCGGAGACATTGCGATTGAGGGGATCGCATTGGGCGACCTCATAGGTCTGACCGGCGCCTGATGCCAGCGATGGAGCAAGAAGGGCAACGACCGTCCCGGTGGCAAGCCCTGCGGCATGGAGTCGCCCGACCGCCCTCATGGCCCGAACTCCTGTTTGACAGCAGATCCTCCCCCGCCTCCGCTCGACGACGAACTGGCGCCGCTGGATGTGGTCGCCGCTGAGGCGACGCCGTACTCCTGCTCCTGGGGCGGGGTGCTCGGCGCGATTGGCGATGGCGTCGTAGTAGTGGTCGGGGCGGGCGGAATCGTGACGGTTGGTGGTGGAGCAGCGGCCGTCGTTGTCGTCGTGGTTGGCGGCGGCGGCGGATCCGGTTTCGGCTGCGGATGATCGGTGTCCACATCCAGGTACGGCGCACCGAACCGCGCCCTCTGCAGATGCGCGGGATGCCCGATGTGCCTTGGCTTCGCAATCGCCGTCGCGGGCTTCGTCCCGTCCCCGCTTCCCAGGCCGGGAAACCGGGCCGGCACGACGCCGGTCGCCAGGCAAGCCGTCGCTGCTACACCGCCGCCGAGGCACATCGCCGTGAGCTTTCCCGCGGTCCCGGCTCCGGCGAGCTTCGCCAAGGCTCCGGTACCAGCAGCCCCTGCGCCGCGGGCGCTGCCCGAGACGCTGATCGTCTGTGCGGAGGTTTCCTGCACGCCGTCCCCGGTGTTGCGGCCGAAGGCGCTGAGGGCGGATTCCTTCGCGCGACGGACCAGGTCCACCCCGTGATTCAGCAGCGAGACTCGACCGTCGCCAATCGCATCGGCCATCGTGGGGATTGCTGCGGCGCTGCCGATGTCGTGGAGGTGGCCGCTCAGCTTGCCCACAAAATCGCTGCAATGGCGGCAGTGGGAGAGGTGCTGTTGGGCTTGGCGGCGCTGCTCCTCGTCGGCTAGCCCCGAGGCATATGCCTTGAGCAACGGCTCCCGATCCGAGCACCACTCCCCCCTTTCAACGCGGCGGAGCTTTGCCGCGAGCTCGTCAATGCCGCGCGTGATCTCCTTGCGATAGGCGCGTGGCGAGAGCCCCTTTACGAGCTCGCACACCTGTCTGGGCTCGAGGCCCCAGCCGTAGCGAAGGAGCATCACGGCGCGGCGCCGTGGTGGCAAGCTCGACAGCACATCGCGCGCCACCCTCGACTGCTCGCGCTTCGCCGCGGTCTCGTCAGGCAACAGGCCGTCATCAGGCAGCGCGTGAACCCCGTCCAGCGGCGCTACGGGCCGCCGCCTTCGCCGTCGGATCTCCTTGCTCGCATGATGAGCCACCGCCGTGAGGACGTACTTGCGCACCTCCTCGTCCTCGAGCGCCTGATGCCGGCGCTCCAGTGCGTGCAGCGTCCCCACCCACGCGCTCGAGTAGATGTCGTCGACCTCGTCGTCGGTAAACGCGCCGCGGAAGGCGCGACGAACGAGCGCCCGAGACGGCCGCTTGAGCTCCTCGTAAAGGCGCGCCGACCGCTCCCGCCATGCGGTTGCCGCGGGCGGTCGAACGGCCGCGGGGCGGGCAGTCGGCACCGTCGTCATACGAGACTCCAAAGAGTCAGAACCCCGATGAATCGGCGTACGCCCCCGGTCACAGCGATGCCCCCTCTAGACCACCTCTACGACAGTCTTGATGCAAGCACTCGCGTCGCACGGCTGCACCCGTCGCGTTCGCAAATAGCGGGAAACCCGCTCCGGTGACACGCCGCTTACCCCCCCGCCCCCGTGGGTACGGTCATGGAGGACGCTGCACGAAGCTCGTCCATTGGCCAAGGAGAGGCCGCTTGAGGGATTCAGCGAAACGGTCGATGAGTCGGGTGCCCGGTCAGAGCCGGGCGAGGCTCACGACGATGGCAACCGATCTGCACGCCGGGGATGGGGGGGATCGGCTCTACCGTGCGCTGGTCGAGACGTCGACCGACGTCATCGCGCTAATCCACCCCGACGGGCGTATCGGGTTCGTCAACGAGGCCTCCCGTGAGATCCTCGGGTTCGAGCCCGAGGAGATCTGGGGCCGGCACTTCGGCGAGTTCGTGACGCCTGAAGAACTGCCGGACCTGAACGTCGACTTCAAGCGGATCAAGGGCGGCGAGGTGCGCCTCCGGCGGCCGATCACGGCGTTGCGGAAGGACGGCGGCGAGGTCCACCTGATGTTCAACGCCTCGCCCCTGCGCGACGGGGACGGCGAGACGATCGGCGTGGTCGTGATCGCCACCGACATCGGCGACCTGGTCGCGGCCGAGGAGCGGCTGCGCGAGGCGGAGAGCCGCTACCGCAGCCTGGTCGAGCGGCTTCCCGCCGTCAGCTACGTGGCCGAGCCGGGCGCCGAGGGCGAGTGGCGCTACGTCTCGCCGCAGCTCGAGCGGCTGCTCGGGTTCTCCCAAGAGGAGTGGACCCGGGATCCGACGCTGTGGGCGCGGCAGATCCACCCCGAGGACCGCGACCGGGTGATCGAGGAGGAGGAGCGCGACAGCGTCCGCGGCGTGCCGCTCGCGTCCGAGTACCGCATGATCACCCGGGACGGCCGGGTCGTGTGGATCCGCGACGAGGGCGTGCTTCGGACGGGGCAGGACGGGCGCCTGCGATACGAGGGGATGCTCACCGACGTCACCGAGCGAAAGACGTTCGAGGGCAGGCTCCAGTTCCTCGCCGACCACGACCCACTGACCGGGCTGTTCAACCGGCGGCGGTTCACCGACGAGCTCGAGCTGGAGATCAAGCTCATGCGCCGCGACGGGCACCCGAGCTCGCTCCTGATGATGGACATCGACAAGCTGAAGCAGGTGAACGACTCGCTCGGCCACCAGGTCGGCGACGCGCTCGTGCGCCAGACCGCCGAGCTCCTTCGCCAGCGCCTTCGCGAGACCGACGCCGTGGGCCGCCTGGGCGGCGATGAGTTCGCGGTGATCCTGCGCGGCTCGCGGCTGAACGAGGCCGCCGCGGTCGGCGAGGACCTCCTGGAGCGCTACCGCGCCCGCGACCAGGTAGTCGCCGGCGGGGCGGTCCGCCCCACCGTGAGCCTCGGGCTCACCAGCCTGCGGCGCAACTTCACCGGCGCGGAGGAGGCCCTGGGCGCCGCGGACCGGGCGATGTACGAGGCGAAGCGGACCGGCGGCGACCGGATCGCGATGTACTCGCGGCGGCTGCCCCGCCGCACCGTCGACCGCACTTCGTGGGCCGAGGAGATCCGAGCCGCGCTCGACGAGGACCGCGTCGTGCTCTACCGCCAGCCGATCGTCGAGCTCGCCAGCCGGCGCGTCCACCGCCACGAGGTCCTGCTCCGCATGCGCGCCCCGGGCGGCGACATCGTTCCGCCGGACGCCTTCCTGCCGGCGGCGGAGCGCTTCGATCTCGTGCAGCTGCTCGACCGGCGCGCCGCGGCCGAGGCGATCCGGCACATCGCCACAAGGGCCTCGGATCCCGAGCCGCTCTGCCTCGAGGTGAACGTGGCTGCGAAGACGATCGACGATGCGGGCTACCTCGAGGCCATCGCCGAGGAGCTCCGCGCGAGCGACGCCGACCCGAGGAGCCTGATCTTTCAGGCGAGCGAGGAGATCGCGGTCGCCGACCTCGATCGGGCGCGGCGCTTCGCCGCCCGTGTCCACGAGCTCGGCTGCGGGTTCGCCCTGGACAACTTCGGCTCGGGCTTCGGATCGTTCTTCTACCTGAAGCACCTGCCCGTCGACCACATCAAGATCGACGGCGAGCTGGTCGGCGGCCTCGCGGCGAGCGGGACGGACCGGGAGATCGTGCGCTCGATCGTCGAGGTCGCCAGGTCCCTCCGACGACCGACGGTCGGTGAGCGCGTGAACGACAAGCGCACCCTGGAGCTGCTCGCCGAGCTGGGCGTCGACTACGCGCAGGGCTTCCACCTGGGTATGCCAAGCCCGATCGAGTAGGGCCCGGGGCCGCTTTACTCGCCGTCAGGCGCCGCCGATCGCCATCTCCGCGATTAGGAGCGGCGGCGCGTTGACGGAGCCCCCGAAGGGGACCCAGCGCGCCTCGCTGCCCGCTGCGGCGACCGCCTTCAGCATCGAGGTGAGATCGGAGGCGACGGTGAACTCATCGGCCGGATCGGCCAGCGCGCCGCCTGAGATCAGCCGGCCGGTCGCGCCCACCGAGAAGGTGCCGGAGACGGGGTTCACTCCCGAGTGCAGGCCGGCGACGTCGGTGACGTAGACGCCGCCATCGGCCTCGGCGAGGAGCTCGTTGAATGATTTCTCGCCCGGCGCGACGACGGGGTTGGAGGTCGAGACCGTGGGCGGCGAGCGGTAGCCCGAGCGCGAGGCGTTGGCGGTGGTGCGCGTGCCCTCGCCCTGGCGGCGTGCGGTGTAAGAGTCGTGCAGGTAGGCGGCGAGCCGTCCGGACTCGATCAGCGGGGTGCGCCCGTGCGGCGAGCCCTCGCCGTCGAGCGGCGAGGAGTTGAGGCCGGCGGGATCGACCCCGTCGTCGGTGAGGGTGAGCGCGGCCGACCCCACCTCCTGACCCAGCCTGCCCGCGAACGGCGAGCGGCCGCGCTGGACCGCGTCGGCGCAGAGCGTGCCGCCGATGAAGCCGACGAAGCTCGCGGCGACGATCGGGTCGAGGACGACGGGGCAGGTGCGCGAGGTGGGCTTTGTCGCCCCCAAAAGCGAGACGGCGCGCTCTGCCCCCTCGCGGCCGATCCCCTCGGGGTCGAGGGCCTCGGGCGAGCGCGCCATGCCGAACCCAAGCCCCGTCTGCTTGTCGTCGTCGGACTCGGCGATCGCCTGGAGGTAGGCGTACGCGGCCGTCGCCTCCCAGGCGCCGGCGAGGCCGGTCGAGGAGGCGAGTGCGACCCGCTGCTCCTCGTCCACGTAGACGGTCGTCTCGATCCCGACCACGCGCTCGTCGGCTGCGCGCGCGGTGCGCTCGATCGCCTGGGCGAGCTCGACCTTCCGCTCCGTGTCCCAGTCGGCGAGGGTGGGGTCGACGAGCCCGGGGATCTCGGGCGCGGTCCCGTCCGCCGCCGGCGGCGCCGCGAACTCATCGACGTCCGCGACCCTCGCGGCCTCCACCGCGCCGGCGGCGATCTGTCGCAGGCCGTCCTCGCTCAGGTCGGTTCCGTAGGCGTAGCCGGAGCGGTGGTCGATCCAGCAGCGCACGCCGAGGCCCCGCTGCCCGGCGTCGGTGAGGCTCTCCACCTCGCCGTCGAACACGCGGATCTCGCGGCCGACCGAGTCCTCGACGTAGGCCTCGGCGTCGGCGGCGCCGGCGGCCTGCGCCGCCTCGACGGCTTGCTCGGCGATGGCCGCGATGTCCATCGCCCGCAATCTAGTGACTACGCCTACGATGCCACCGTGAAGCAGATCAATTGCGTTTGCGGCTACGTCGTCAAGGGCGAGGACGACGACGAGCTTTGGACGAACGCGCAGGAGCACCTGGGCAAGGATCACCCCGACCTGGTCGGTCACGTCTCCCGCGCGGACATCTTGGCGCAGGCCGAGGAGATCTCGCGGGACGACGAGAGCTAGGCCGTAGTGGTGCTCGTCTCAGCGAGCACCCGCCGGTGGACGGTCTGCACGGCGGGGCCTGGGGCCACGCCCAGCTCGTCGCGTAGCAGGACCCGCAAGCGGTCGTAGACGCGCAGCGCCTCGGCGGCGTTCCCGCGGCGCTCGAGCGCCTCCATCAGGATCCGGTAGCCCGTCTCCCGGTAAGGGGCCAGCTCGATGAGCCGACGCCCGCATTCCTCCGCCTGGGGCAGCGTCGGGCCGCCGAGACCGAGTCGTGCCTCCGCCAGGCACTCGAGCCCCCGCAGGCGGACGTCCTCGAGCCGGCGCCGCCATTCCTCGAGCCAGCGCTCGTCAAGCCCTTGGAGCAGAGGGCGGCTGGCGACGTGGTACGCAACGCCCGACGGGCCCCAAGCCTGCGCCCATTCAGCGTTCGCGATGTGGGACTCAGCGCGATGCGCGGCCTCGAGGGCGGCCTCCACGTCGACGAAGGCATCCGGGACCAGTCGCAGCTCGACCTCGGACCGTCCGACCAGGCGCTCCGCACCGATGACGCTCCGGAGCTTCGACATCAAGACGTTCAGGCGAGGGTGATGGTCCGGCCTGGAGTCCTCGCCGTAGACGGCCATCAAGAGCTCATCCCGATGCATCCGGCGGCTCCGGTTGAGCACGAGGTATGCGAACAGAAGCCGCCCCTTCGCACCCGGCAGCGCCTCCTCCACGCGCTCTCCGCCCATCTCCGCGACGAGCCGCCCGCAGAGATGGATCTTCGCGGCGCCCTCTCCCCCCATCGCCAGCAAGCTTAGAAAGCTCGACGAAAGGTTCGCGAAACGGCCGGCTGCGAGGCTCGGGCTCGCCCGACGCAAGCGCACCTGGAGGTAGCAATGACCACGTTCGCCGTCATCGCGAAGCACCCGCCGGAGCTCTGCCCGACGTCCAACGCCCAGACGCGCCAGATGCTGAAGCAGGGCGCGGGGCAGATCCCGCAGCTCGCCGAGCAGCTCGGCGTCGATATCGTCACGCTCCGTATCTTCGGCCCCGACCACATCGTGCTTGCCGTCGTCGAAGCCGAAGACATCGAGGCGGTCAGGAACTTCGTCGTCCGGAGCCGGCTTATCCAGTGGAACACGACGAGCGTCCACCCCACCTACTCGATCGAGGAGGCGCTGGCGATATCGGACGAGATGGAGGCGATCTTCTGAACGGCCAATCGGAGGGGCTAACGCTCGAGCTGGAGCGCGTTCTCCCGGCGCCACCCGACGTCGCCTTCGCGGCGTTTCGCGACCCGGGCCAGCTGGCCGGATGGTGGGGCCCGCAGGGCTTCACGGTCGCGAGCCTGCGATTCGAGCCTCGCGTCGGGGAGCGCTACCGGATCGAGATGCAGCCGCCCGACGGCGATCCGTTCCACCTGGCCGGGGAGTTCCGCGAGGTCGAGCCGCCCGCCCGGCTGGCGTTCACGTTCAGCTATGAGGACCCCGACCCGGACGACGCCGAGACCCTGGTGACGCTGTCCTTTCGCGGCCTGGGCGAATCGACGGAGGTCGTTTTCGCGCAGGGGCCGTTCAAGACCGAGGCGCGCCGGGCCCTCCACCGGCAAGGCTGGGGCGACAGCTTCGACAAGCTCGAGCGGCACCTCGCCGGCCGGGCATAGCCCGGCGCGGGCGGCTCAGACCGCGGTTCCGCCGACCGTCAGCTCGCGGATGCGGACGTGGCCCTGCCCGGTCCCCACGGGGACGCTCTGGCCGCCCTTGCCGCAGAAGCCGGTCTTCATCTCGAAGTCCGAGGCCACGGCGTCGATCTTGCCGAGGGCGTCGAGGCAGTTGCCGATGAGGGTGGCGCCGCGGCATGGCTTCGTCCGCTCTCCCTTCTCGATCAGGTAGCCCTCCGAGACACCGAAGACGAAGTCGCCCGTCGTCGGGTCGACCTGGCCGCCGGCGAATGAGACGGCGTAGAAGCCGCGGTCGATGTCCGCGATCAGCTCCTTCGGCTCCGCCTTCCCCGGCGCGATATAGGTGTTCGTCATGCGCGGGATCGGGAGGTGGCGGAAGCTCTCGCGGCGCCCGTTGCCGGTGGAGTCGACCTCGTCCTTTCGCGCGCGCACGAGGTCGTAGAGGTAGGAGGTGATCCGGCCCTGGTGGATCACGGCGGTGCGCTGGGTCGGCGTGCCCTCGTCGTCGATCCCGTTCGTCCCCCACTCGCCCGGCAGCCTGCCGTCGTCGTAGGCGTCGAGGTGAGTCTCCGCGACCCGCTCGCCCAGCTTGCCCACGTAGACCGAGGCGCCCTTCTGGATGTGGTCGGCCTCGAGGCCGTGGCCGGTCATCTCGTGGAAGAGGACGCCCCCGAAGCCACCGCCGACGACGACCGGCATCGCGCCTGCGGGCGCGGGATCGGCGTCCAGCAGCGTCAGCGCGATTCGGGCGGCGCGATCCGCCGTCCGCTCGGCCGCGCCGTCCTCGACGAGCTCGAACCCCCGGTGGGCGCCCAGCGTCTCGAACCCGGTCTCGACGCGGTCGTCGCGGCGCGCCACCACCTGCACCCCGAGCCGCACCCGCGTTCGCTCGTCGGCGGCGAAGCGGCCGTTCGAGTTCGCCACGGTCACGAGGCGGCGGCCCTCGGAGTAGCCCGCCATGACCTGGGCGATCTCGTCCCCGGCGGATCGGGCGGTCTCGTCACAGGTGCGAAGCAGGTCGGCCTTGCGCTCGGCCGGGACGTCCTCGGGCGGGGTCGCGATGTCCTGCGGGTTGACCGAGTACGCAGCCTCGAGCGCCTGGGGCTCGGTGCGCTCCCCGCGCGCGGCCGCGGCGACCGCGTCGGCCGCGCGCTCGAGACCCTGCTGCGCGAGTCCGTCGACGTGCGCGAAGTAGGTCGTCTCGCCGTCCACGACGCGGACTCCGGCGCCGCGCTCGGCTCCACGCTGCACCCGTTCCACCCGGGACTCGTCCACGGCCAGGCCGAACCCGGCTCGCTCCTCGCAGAAGACCTCGGCGAAGTCGCCACCACGGCGAAGCGCACGCTCCACCACCGCCGCGGCGAGCTCGCCGTCGATGAGCGGCTCCGGCCCCGGGCTCATGGACGAGGCGACTCCATCACGAGCGCGCCACCTCGATCAGGTCGGCCGCCGCGCGAAACAGCGCCCGGCCCGCCGCCGTGTCGGACGGGTAGGCGACCACGCGCCCGCCGCTGTAGTGGACGCGAACGAACGGTTGGCGCGTCATCCGGCGGCGTCGCAGGAACGCCGCGGCCTCCTCGGCATAGCCCGAGACCCGGTCGAGGATGGTGCGCTGGGGCTTCGGCGCCATCAGGCGCCATCCCGGGCGAGGTCGCGGAGCACCGCGCGCATGTCGAAGATCATGAGGGAGGCGAGCGTGAAGCGCTCGCTCACCGCCACCATCGCGTATCCCCCCTCGCGCACGGCGAAGGCCTCGCCGTCCTCGGTCGCGACGTGGACGTGGCTCGCCGGCTCGTCCCCCGCCTCGTCGGCGGCGGCGAGCAGATCGGCAGCCGCGGGGCCCCACCGCTCGGCGTCCCCGGTCGCCGCGAGCACCTCGCAGCCGGGGCCGAGCAGGGCGCAGCCCCGGAGGTCCGCCGACATCTCGCGAAGCCGGCCGACCGCTGCCTCGGCGGCCTCCCCGGGGATTCGTGCGGCTTTGGCGCCCTTCACTCCGCCAACATATAGCCGTGTCGCTTCAGCGAGCGTCCTGGCTCACGGTTGTCATCGTCTGCGCGATCGCCGCGCTGATCCTCGCCCTGAACGGCTACGTGGGCTACCCCATCGTGGTCGGCGCCGTGGGGGCCGCGGCGGCCGTGAACCTGCTCTAGAGGCGATCACCCGGCTCGATACGGCTCCGCCTCGGGGGCATCCGGCACGCGGGTGGCGCCCTCGGGCTCGACGTGGATCAGGACGTCGGAGTCGGGAATCTCGGCCTCGATCGCGTCGCGCAGGCGGTGGGCGAGCGAGTGCGCGTCCTCGAGCGTCGTGCCATCGCGGAACTGCACGTGCAGGTCGATATAGCGCCGGGCGCCCGCGCGCCGGGCGCGGAGCTTGTGGTAGCCCACCATCTCCTCCGGGCGCGCGCGGGCGATGGCCGCCTCGATGCGGTCGAGCTCCTCGGGGGGCGGCGCCTCGTCCAAGAGCACGCGCGAGGAGCGCGTCAGGATCCGCAGCCCCGCCACCACGATCGCGACCGCCACCGCGAGCGCGGCGATCGGGTCGAAGGCGTCGCTGCCCGTGATGGCCGCAAGGCCGAGGCCCACGAAGACCCCGATCGACGTGTACGCGTCGGTCCGCAGGTGGGCGGCGTCGCCCTCCAGCGCCGCGGAGCGCAGGGCCCGGGCACGGCGGCTCAGGTAGGTGCTCACCGCCAGGTTCGCGAGCGCCGAGGCGCCGATCACCGCGAGCCCGACCCCGAGGTGCTCGAGGTGAACGCCCACGACGAGGCGCCGGGTGGCCTCGTAGATGATCACCGCGGCGCCGACCAGAATGAGCATTCCCTCGATCGCGGCCGCCAGGTTCTCGGCCTTCTCGTGCCCGTACTGGTGCTCGCGATCCGGGGGCTCGTCCGCCTTACGGACCGAGACGAGCGCGATCACCGACGCGACCAGGTCGATCCCCGAGTGGGCGGCCTCGGTCAGGAGCGCGATCGAGCCCGTGATCGCTCCTGCGGCGATCTTGAGCGCGATCAGGACCGCGTTGGAGGCGACGCTCAGCGTCGCGGCGCTCGCCTTCGTGCCCCCGATCACGACTCCCCCAGCGCCTCGGCGAGCTTGCGCGCCGCCCGTCCCCGGTGGCTGATCGCGTGCTTCTCGGCCGGGTCGAGCTCCGCCATCGTGCGATCGTCGTCGGGCCCCGTGTCCACCGGGATGAACGCGGGGTCGTAGCCGAAGCCGCCCG
>Ga0209382_10005185_pt1 | contig 17011 bp, 21 predicted proteins | sample SoiMetdeltSBSDD5_FD_187599 | JGI IMG/M metagenome (GOLD analysis project Ga0209382, IMG submission 187599) | Bulk soil microbial communities from a Populus tree surrounding site in Tennessee, USA - Soil MetaG P. deltoides SBSDD5 (SPAdes) (version 2) | ecosystem: Environmental > Terrestrial >...
TGACGCTGCTCTTTCCCGATCCCAGCAGCTACTAGGAGACCGGCATGAGCCTACTCATCGTGATCGCGTCGCTCGCGCTGCTCATGCTCGTCGCCTACCGGGGCTTCAGCGTGATCATGTTCGCGCCGGTGTGCGCGCTGCTCGCGGTGGCGGCGACCGACCCGGCCCTGGTCCTGCCGATGTTCAGCGGCGTGTTCATGGACAAGATGGTGGGCTTCATCAAGTCCTACCTGCCGGTGTTCCTGCTCGGCGCGGTGTTCGGCAAGCTGATCGAGCTTTCGGGCTTCGCGCGCTCCATCGTCTCGGCGGTGATCGCGCTGGTGGGGCGCGAACGCACCATGCTTTCGATCGTGCTCGTCTGTGCGCTGCTCACCTACGGCGGCGTGTCGCTTTTCGTGGTGGTGTTCGCCGTCTACCCCTTCGCCGCTGAGATGTTCAGGCAGGGCGGCATTCCGAAGCGCCTTATTCCCGGCACCATCGCGCTCGGCGCCTTCACCTTCACCATGGATGCGCTGCCCGGCAGCCCGCAGATCCAGAACATCATTCCCACCACCTTCTTCAAGACCGACACCTGGGCAGCGCCGTGGCTCGGGGTGATCGGCTCGCTCTTCATCCTCGCCGCCGGGCTCGGCTACCTGGAATGGCGGCGCAGGAAAGCCGCCGCGGCGGGCGAAGGCTACGGCACGAAGCTCTTCAACGAGCCGGAGCCGTTTCCCGAAGAGAAGCTGCCGAACCCGTGGCTCGCCGTAGCGCCGCTTGTCATCGTCGGCGTGATGAACAAGGTGTTCACCGCGCTGATCCCGCGTTTTTACGGCGACACCCACACCGCCTCGCTGCCGGGTATGGCCAAGCCGCTCACGACGCAGGTGTCGTCAGTGGCGGCGATCTGGGCGGTCGAAGGTGCACTGCTGCTGGGCATCCTGACCGTCGTGGTGTTCGCCTTCAGGCCCATCAAGGAGCGCTTCGCGGAGGGCAGCAAAACCGCGATCGCCGGCGCGCTGCTCGCCGCAACCAATACGGCTTCGGAATACGGCTTCGGCGGCGTGATCGCGGCGCTGCCCGGATTCCTGGTCATCGCCGAGGGGCTCAAGGCCATCCCCGGCGTGCTCATCAACGAGGCGGTCACCGTGACCGCGCTCGCCGGCATCACGGGCTCGGCTTCCGGCGGCATGAGCATCGCGCTCGCCGCGATGGCCGACAGCTTCGTCGCCTCCGCCCAGGCGGCGGGAATACCGCTCGAGGTACTGCACCGCGTCGCCGCCATGGCGAGCGGCGGCATGGACACCCTGCCGCATAACGGCGCCGTGATCACGCTGCTTGCGGTGACCGGCCTGACTCACAAGGACTCCTACCGCGACATCTTCGCGATCACGCTGGTCAAGACGGCCGCGGTGCTGGTCGTAATCGGCGTGTTCTACCTCACCGGCCTTTACTAGGACTTCTCATGAGAACCATTCCGCTAAAGGAAGCCGTAAGCCTGATTCCCGACGGCGCGAGCGTGATGATCGGCGGCTTCATGGGCGTGGGCACGCCCGAGCGGCTGGTCGACGAGCTCGTGCGCCAAGGCAGGCGCAACCTCACCGTGATCGCGAACGACAACGCGCTGCCGGGGATCGGCATCGGCAAGCTGGTCGCTGCGGGCGCGATGAAGAAGACCATCGCGAGCCACATCGGCCTCAACCCGGACACGCAGAAGAAGATGCTTTCGGGCGAGCTTGACGTCGAGCTCGTGCCGCAAGGCACACTCATCGAGCGTATCCGCGCCGGCGGCTTCGGCCTGGGCGGCGTGCTCACGCCGACGGGCGTGGGGACCGTGGTGGAGAAAGGGAAGCAACGCATCGAGGTCGAGGGCAAGCCCTACCTCCTCGAGACCGCGCTGCGCGCCGATTTTGCGCTGGTGCAGGCGTTCCTCGCCGATTACGTGGGTAACCTCTATTACGCGCTCACCGCGCGCAACTTCAACCCGGTGATCGCAATGGCGGCCGACACGGTGATCGTCGAAGCCGAGCACATCGTGCCCACCGGCGTGATCACGCCCGACCACGTGGTGACGCCAGCGCCGGTCGTCGATTACGTGGTGAGCCAATGAGCGCCATGGATCCGCAAACCGTCATCGCCAGGCGCATCGCGCGCGAGCTGCGCGACGGCATGCTCGTCAATCTCGGCATCGGCATCCCGACGCTGGTGGCGAACTTCGTGCCGCCGGGCATCCGCGTTTTTTTCCAGTCCGAAAACGGGCTGATCGGCACCGGCGCTCCACCGGCGGAAGGCATGCACCACCGCCTGCTCACCGACGCCGGCGGCAAGCCGGTGACCGCGCTGCCCGGCGCCTCGACCTTCGACAGCGCGATGTCGTTCGGCTTGATCCGCGGCGGGCACCTCCACATGACGGTGCTCGGCGGCCTGCAGGTGGACGTCGCCGGCCGCCTCGCCAACTGGATGATTCCCGGCAAGATGGTCCCGGGCATGGGCGGCGCGATGGACCTCGTGTCGGGCGCGAAGCGGGTCATCGTCGCCATGCAGCACACCGCGAAGGGCAAGCCCAAGATCGTCACCCAATGCTCGCTGCCGCTCACCTCGGTGCGGCCGGTCGACCTGGTTGTGACCGAGCTCGCCGTGATCAGCTTTCCGGGCGGCCGCGCGACGCTCGCAGAGACGGCGCCCGGGGTCAGCGTCGAGCAAGTCGTCGCCGCGACCGAAGCCAAGCTCGCGATCCCCGGCAAGGTTCCGCAGATGCAGCTCTAAGCGTGCAAGCCCATGCGCGCCCTCGCCTTTCTGCTGCTCGTTCTGCCGAGCGTCGTCATGGCGCAGGATGCGCTCGGCACGCTGCTCGGCGCAGGCGTGCGGTCGCGGCCGGAATATGACGGCGCTTCGAAGCAGGAGCTGCAGCTCATTCCGATCGTGCGCTATTACGGGCCCACGCTTTTTGCGCGCACCACGCAGGGGATCCTCGAGGGCGGCGCGCGCCTGGAGCTCGCGCCGAAACTCTGGGCGGGGGCGCAACTCGCTTTCGAGGAAGACAACGACCGCACCGATCTCGACCCTGGCGCGTCGTGGGGGCTGCACGCCGAATGGGACACGAGTGTCGGACCGGCGCCCATCAGCCTGCTCGCGCGCACGCGCACGCACTTCGACACCGATCGCGGCTCGCAGGCCGACCTGCGCGCCACCGTCGGCATCTACGGCCGCGCGGGACTCTTTGTTGCGTTATTCGGCCAGGTGACCTGGGCCAGCGACGAATGGGTCCGCTCGTATTACGGCGCGGGCGATGACGGCCTGCTGTTCACCGCGCTCGGCATAGAGGGCGCCTACGATCTCAACCGGCGCTGGGTGCTCCTCGCCAGCGCACACGCGCGGCGCCTGCATGGCGACGCCGCGTCGAGCCCGATCACCGAGGAAAAAACCAACGTCTTCGCCAGCGCCGCTATCGCCTACCGCTTCTAGCCAGCGATCTGCCGAAACCCCTTCGCCCGCATGCAGCTCTGCAGCATTACGGCCTCATCTTCGGCGAGCTGCCGATCGCGCGAGCCGATGCCCGCGGTGCCGGTCGCGCTGTCGGCGCCGACGCGCGCCGAGGCCGGCACGCGGCCTTCTATGCGGCATTCCTGCAGCGCCTCCATCACCTGGGCTTCCGAAGCGCCGGACTTTTCCCAGCGCGGCGAGCTGGGTGTTGTAGGCGCCGCACAGGCGGCGATGACGAGAGTGGCGAGCGCGAGACGGAGCGGGTTCATGGACCGAAAGGTATCATTCCCCTGCATGTTCCTGTAAGGGAGGGACGCATGGATGCAGCTGCTGACAAGGTGTTGAAAGAACTACGCGAAATCGTCGCAGCGGCCGAGGATTTGCTCGCCGCGCCCGGCGCCGGCGCTGAGCGCATGAAGGAAATCCGCGACCGCGCCGAAGAAGCGCTGCGGAAGGCCGGCGAGCGCCTCGAACCCGCGGTCGCCGACCTCGAGAACCAAGTGCGCCGTCATCCGCTGGCCGCGCTCGGCATCGCCGCCGGCGTCGGCCTTGTCGTCGGGTTGCTCCTCAGCCGCAAATGAGCGCCGGCCTCCTCGATTCTGCGCGCGGCTTCGTCGCCGGCCTGCTCGACCTCGGGCGCACGCGCTTCGAGCTTTTCGGCACCGAGCTGCGCGAGGAGCTGGCGCGCCTCGCCGCCGCCGTGATCGGCGGGCTCGCAGTGCTTGTGCTCGGCGCGCTCGGCGTCGCCTTTGCCGCCGTCGCCTTCATCCTCTCGGTGAGCGAAGCGAACCGCCTCGCTGTTGCGATCGGCGTCGCCGTGTTCTTCCTGCTCGCCGCCGGCGTGGTGGCGTGGCTGCTGCGCGCTCTCGCGGAGCGCAAGCCGCGTCCGTTCGACGCCACGATCGCCGAGCTGCGGCGCGACCTGGACACGATCAAGCAATGAGCCGCCTGCAAACCCTGGCGCAGCGGCGCGAGGAGCTGGTGGCGCGCTCGAGCGCGCAAAGAAGCGCGCTCGTCGCCGCCGCGGCGCCGATCGCGCACCGCGCGGCCACGGTGGACCGGGCCCTCGCCTACGTGCGCGCGCATCCCGTGCTGAGCTCGGCGGTCGTGGGCGCAGTCGCCCTCCTCGGTCCGCGCAAGCTGCTCGCGCTCGGTACGCGCGCGGTGGCGCTGTACGCACTGATGAAGCGCTGAAGGCGCGCGAGGCCATGCAGCCGCTGAGCGGCGCCCAGTGGCGCTACTGGTGGCTCGCTTCGGCGGCGCTCGCCGTCGGCGCGGCCGCAGCGCAGCCGGTCGCGCTGGACGCGGAGCTCAATCCCTGGCGCGGCGACTTCGACGGCATGCTCGAGCGGCGCGTAGTGCGGGTGCTCGTGCCGTACTCGCGCACGCTGTTCTTCAACGACAAGGGCGCGCAGCGCGGACTCACCGCCGACGCGCTAAAGGACTTCGAAATATTCCTGAACCGCAAGCACCGGCTACGCAGCCGTGCGCTCACCGTGGTGGCGATACCCACCACGCGCGATAGACTTCTCTCGGGACTGCTCGAAGGGCGCGGGGACATCGCGGCGGCGAATCTTTCCATTACCGCCGAGCGCGGCGCCATCGTGGCGTTCTCGCAGCCGGTGTACGCCGGCGTCGCAGAGATCGTGGTGACCGGGCCGGCTTCGCCGCGGCTCGCCGGGCTTGACGACCTGGCCGGGCGCGAAGTGCACGTGCGCCGAGCGAGCTCCTATTACGCGAGCCTGCTCGCGCTCAACCACCGCTTCGCTTCCGAGGGCAAGCGGCCGCTGAAGCTGACGCTCGTGCCCGATGCCCTCGAGGACGAGGATCTGATGGACATGCTCGCCGCCGGCATGGTGAAGCTCATCGTGGTCGACGATTGGAAAGCGAAGGTGTGGGGCGAAATGAACCCGAAGCTCAAGCCACGCCCCGATCTCGCCGTGGCAACCGGCGGCACGGTGGGCTGGGCCTTCCGCCCGGCGAGCCCAAAGCTGGCCGCGGAAGTGAATCACTTCATCCGCGTATACCCGGGAGCGGCGGCGAAGCGCTTCGAGGAGTATCCGCGTTATCTCAAGGAGCTCGGCAACGCCACCGCCGAGGCCGACTGGAAGCGCTTTGAGCAGACGGTGGCGCTGTTCCGCAAGTACGGCGCGCGCTACGAGTTCCACTACCTCATGCTTGCCGCGCAGGGCTACCAGGAGTCGCGCCTTGACCAGAGCGCGCGCAGCGCCGCGGGCGCCGTGGGCATCATGCAGGTGATGCCGAAGACGGGCGCACAGATGAAGGTCGGCGACATCACCAAGCCGGAGCCGAACGTGCACGCGGGCGTCAAGTACATGCGCCGCCTCTACGACCGCCATCTCGGCGGCGAGCCGATCGACGAGCACAACCGCGTGCTGTTCGCGATTGCGGCCTACAACGCCGGCCCGAGCCGCGTGGCGGCGCTGCGCGGCGAGGCGCGCAAGCGCGGGCTCGACCCGAACGTGTGGTTCGACAACGTGGAGCTCGTCGCCGCGCGCCGCGTCGGCCAGGAAACGGTGAGCTATGTCCGCAACATCTACAAGTACTACATTGCCTATGAGCTGCAGGTCGAAACGCTGGAAGCGCGCAAAGCTGCCATCAACCCCATGAGGGGACGCTGACGATGAAGAAGATTGCGCTGATTGTTCTCGCCTGCGCCGCGGCGAGGATACGGTGCGCGAGCTCGAGCGGCGCGCGCTGGTCGACCGGTTCGCAAGGCGGACATTGAGGTGCGCCTGATCACCGTGCCCGAGGACTACGTTCCCTCGAAGCCCGGCACGTTCGTCCCGCAGGTGATGACCGAGCTCGCCGACCTCGGCGAGCGCATGGGCGCCGATCCGAAAAGCTGGTTGACAAACCCGCCCTAGCCGGTCCGGCGAGGCGCCTCAGGGAAGAAACAGCTCCCGAGGGTGTTTTCCGGTAACGACATGGAGTTACGTATGCATTCGATCCGCCGCCTGCTCACCATGGTTCTCCTGCTGGCCGTCGCGTCCTGCACCGCGCCGCACGGCGCGCAACTGCATGGCTCACCGATGATCGACGTGCCGGTCCCGCCGTTTCCCTACAACTCGAAATTCTGCACCTAGCGGTCATGCCGTGAACCGACGCTAAGGGGCCGGCTCGAATTCGAAAATGCCGCCGTCGGCCATCAGCGCGAGATGCAGACTACCGTTGCGCACAACGTAGGAGCGCACGTGGGGCCACTGCCGGAGGAAATGATCGTGCAGCGACTCGGGTCCGCACATCGCGCGCGTGAGGCCCATCGCGCCGAACTCGATCTGGTTTTTTGCAGCCGACTTCCATCCGCCGAAGCCGCGATTGCAGTCGAAGCGCACGTTGAAGCGGCCGTCGGCGCCGAAGTTGACCGTGTACTTGGACTTGTCGTCCGGGATCAGCACCTTGCCGTCGCCGCCGGTGAACTTCACGAACTGCCACGAAGTCCCCGCGAGCGAAGCCGGCTCCTGCGGCGCGAGGCTGGCGCAACCGCCGGCGAGCGCGAGGGCGGCCGCCATGATCGCGACTTTCATCGTCGTTTGATAATACACTTCGAGCATCGAGGAGGCTGCCATGCGCCAGTTCAACGAAGACAACCTGACTGAAGCCGTCGTCGCGCGGCTGAAGAAGACCAAGAACCCCCGTCTGCGCGAGATCATGCAGAGCGCGGTGAAGCACCTGCACGCTTTCGCGCGCGACGTGAATCTCACCGAGGAGGAGTGGTTCGAGGGGATCAAGTTTCTCACTGCGGTGGGCCAGAAGTGCGACGACAAGCGCCAGGAGTTCATCCTGCTCTCCGACATCCTGGGGTTGTCGATGATGCTCGTGGCGCTGAACCATAAGGGCGCGCCGGGGGCGACCGAGGCTACCGTACTGGGCCCGTTCTTCGCGCATGGCGCGAAGGAATACGGCTACGGCGCAGACCTGCGCGCGGGCGCGTCGCAGAAGGGCGAGGACGTTTGGGTCAGCGGACGCATCCTGTCGGTCGATGGCAAGCCGATCCCGAATGCCGTACTCGACATCTGGCAGGCCAAGGCCGACGGCATCTACGACCTGCAGACCGGCGGCGAGTTCGAGCTGCGCGGCCGCGTCAAGGCGAACGAGAAGGGCGAGTACGCATTCGCAAGCTACAAGCCAAAGTTCTATTCGGTGCCGATGGACGGGCCGGTGGGCGATCTCATCCGCGCCACGACGAACGATCACATGCGTCCGGCGCACATGCACGCCATCGTCTCCGCGCCCGGTTACCAGCAGGTGATCACGCACGTGTTCGTCGAAGGCGACCCGCACCTTGACGGCGATGCGGTCTACGCGGTGAAGGATTCGCTCGTCGGCAAGTACCAGACGGTGAATGATGCGACCGAAGCGAGGAAGCTCGGCCTGCCCAATCCCTTCCTGAAGCTCAACTGGGACTTCCGGCTCTCGCCGGAGTCGGGCGTAAAAGCGCGCAAGAAGATCGCGGCGAGCGACGCGGTCGCATGACCTGGCGCGTGCGCCGGGTTCTCACCGGCCACGATCGCAAGGGGCGCTCCACCTTTATCGCCGATGGCGAGGCGCCGAACGTGATGCAGGTGCCGGCGATGCCGGGGCTTGCGCTCACCGATCTCTGGGAAACGAAAGAGGCGCCGGCTTCCAACGCCGGCGCGGCCGACGCGGCCGACCGGCCGGTGCGCCTGGAGCCGCCGCCCGGCGGCACGATTTTCCGGATCGTGGAGTTTCCGCCCGATTCGCAATGGCGCACCGAGCGCTCGCGCGAGGCTTTCAAGGCGATCGGCGCCGACCACGCCGCCGACCGCTCTTCCAGCGACGCGATGATGCACAAGACCGCCACGGTGGATTACATCGTCGTCCTGAAAGGCGAGATCTACGCCATCATGGAAACCGGCGAGAAACTGCTGCGCGCCGGCGACGTGCTGGTGCAGCGCGGCACGAACCATTCGTGGAGCGTGCGCGGCAGCGAGCCGTGCATCGTGGCGGTCGTTCTGGTGAGCGCAAAGTGACGCAAAGCATCGGCGTCATCGGGCTGGGCGTGATGGGCTCGGCGATGGCCGCGAACCTTCTCAAGGCGGGCTTCACGGTCGAAGGCTACGACATCGCGCCGAAGGCGCGCGCCGCGTTGAAGCGAATCGGCGGCAGGCCCGTCGCCTCGATTTCGAGGATCAAGGCGCCGGTTGTGATTACGTCGCTGCCGAGCGCGCAAGCCCTGCACGATGTCGTCGCTGCATTCGAGACCCGGTGCATCGTGCTCGAGACGAGCACGCTTCCGATCGAGGAGAAAGCGCGTGCGCGAGCGAGCCTCGCGCGCAAAGGCATCACCCTCCTCGACTGCCCGCTCTCCGGCACCGGGGCTCAGGCGCGCGCCAAGGACCTCGTCGTTTTCGCAAGCGGCGAGCGCGGCGCATTCCGCAAGGCGGAGCCGTTCCTGCCGGGATTTTCCAGGGCCCACTACTACCTCGGCGCGTTCGGCAACGGCAGCCGCATGAAATACGTGGCAAACCTGCTCGTTGCGATTCATAACGTCTCGACCGCCGAAGCGTTCGTGCTTGGCATGAAGGCCGGCCTTGACCCGCGCACGATTTACGAGGTGTTGGCGAACAGCGCCGGCGCCTCGCGCATGTTCCAGGTACGCGGTCCGCAGATGGTGGCGAACCGCTACGGCGAGGCGACGATCAGCGTCGCGCTCTTCCAGAAGGATATGAAGATCATCGGCGAATTCGCGCACGCGCTCGGCGCGCCGACGCCGCTCTTCAACGCCGCAGCGCCGCTGTACAACGCGGCCATGGCGCAAGGCCTGTCGCAGGCGGACACCGCCTCCGTCTGTGCGGTGCTCGAGCGTATGGCCGGCATTCGTCGCAGTACAATGCGGTAAAACCAAGAAAGGGGGGAGCGCATGTCCGTGCAGTCGGCGCCGCTGCGCGACGCGGCGGGGGAGAAGACCGGCTTCACGCAGTTCGCAGTCGGCGGCTCGCTCGGCCTCGCCGGCGTGGTCATCATCGAGGCGCTTTTCACGTTCGGCCTGCGCCCGCTCACGCCGATGGCGTGGCCCGGTCTCGGCGCGTTGGCCGGCGCCGCGCTCGGCGGTCCCGCGGGCTTCCTGGGCGGCTCGCTCGTGCTGGGCGCTTATTACTTCGTCAACCTGCTCAACCCGCAGCGTTTTCCCGAGTTTTACGGGCACCCGTACAGCACCGTCTCCTGGCTCCTCGGCCTGGCGATCATCGGCATCGTGATCCTCGCGGTGCGCCCGCGCCTGCTGCGCGCCGCCGCGGCCGAGGCGGAGCTCCAGGTGCGCCGCGGCTACGAGCAGGCGCTGCGCGTCATCACCGACAACCTGCCCGCGCTCGTCTCCTATGTCGACAAGGAAGAGCGCTACCGCTTTCACAACCGTACGTACGAGACCTGGCTGCACCTTGATGGCGAGCGCATCAACGGCCGCACGGTGCGCGAAGTCTGGGGCGAGGAGCGCTACGCCATGATCGCGCCGAACGTCGCGCGTGCGTTGCGTGGCGAGCGGGTCAGCGATGAGTACGCCATCGTCGTCGAAGGCGTCGAGCGCCGCATCATGGCGACGTACGTTCCCGACCTCGACATTGCGGGGCGCGTGCGCGGCTTTTTCGTCATGGGAATCGACATCACGCCGCTCTTCGACGCGCAGAACGCGCTACGCGCCCAGCGCGGCCGCCTCGAGGCGGCGCTCGACGGCTCGGGCGCGGCGCTCTGGGACACCGATCTGCGCACCGGGCGCGTCTACCTGAGCGAGGCCTGGGCCGACATTGTCGGCGCGCCGCGCGGCGAGACCGTCACAACGACCCAGGAGCTCCTCGGGCTTCTCCATCCCGACGACGTCGAGCCGCTCAAGCGCATCTCCTTCGAGGCGATGAAGGGCCTGCGCCCCTCCTACGCGATGGAGCACCGGGTGCGCACGCGCGCCGGCGAGTGGCGCTGGATCATCTCGCGCGGCCGCGTCACCGAGCGCGACCCGGCGACCGCGCGCGCACTTCGCATGATCGGCACCAACTTCGACATCACGGAACGAAAGCGCATGGAAGAGGCCCTGCAGTCCGTCGCGCAGACCGATGCGCTCACCGGGCTCGCCAATCGCCTGCTCTTCCGCGACCGGCTGGATCAGGCGCTCGCGCGCGCGCGCCGTCACGGCACGCGCCTGGCGCTCGTCTACCTGGACATCGACCGCTTCAAGGAGGTCAACGACACGCTCGGGCACCCCGCGGGCGACGCCCTGCTCAAGGAATTCGCCGCGAGGCTGCGCGGCGCAGTGCGCGCGAGCGACACTGTGGCCCGTCTGGGCGGCGACGAATTCGTGGTTCTGCTCGAGGATGTGAAGGCCGAGGATTGCGCCGGACGCGTCGCCGAAAAGCTGATGACGGAATGCCGGCGCCCCTTCATGCTCGAGGCGGGCGAAATCGTCGCGAGCACGAGCGCGGGCCTTGCGTGCGGCGGCGGCTCGACCGATGCGGAGATCCTGCTGCGCCGCGCCGACAACGCGCTTTATGAAGCGAAACGCGCGGGACGCGACCAGTACCGGATCGCGCCCGGCTAACCTCTAGTGCAGGGTGGCGCCGCCCTGCTCGTCCAGCACGCGCACCAGCTCGTTCGGATCGACCGGCTTCACGAGATGCAGGTCGAAGCCCGCCTCGCGCGAGCGCTGGCGGTCGGCTTCCTGGCCCCAGCCGGTAATGGCGACGATGCGCACGCCGTCCAGTTCGCGCATCGCGCGCAGGCGGCGCGCCACTTCGTAGCCGTCCATGCCCGGCATGCCGATATCGAGCAGCACCACCTGCGGCTGGTAGGACGGCGCGGCGGCGAGCGCCTCGGCGCCGTCGTACACGACGCGCGTGTCGTGCCCGAGCGAGCGCAGCAGCAGCTCGAGCGTGCGCGCGGCGTCGCGGTTGTCGTCCACGATAAGCACGCGTTGAACCCCGGACGACGCGATGGGCTTTTCGTCCGCTTCGCCGAGTGCGCGTTGCTCGGCAACCGGCAGGCGCAGTGTGAATTCCGCGCCCTTGCCCGCACCGGCGCTGTGCGCTTCAAGCGAGCCGCCGTGCAATTGGGCGATCTTGCGCGAGATCGCAAGGCCGATGCCGAGACCGCCGCCCATCCGGCTTGGCCCGCGCCCCTGCACGAACATGTCGAAGATGCGCTTCAGGAACTCCGGCTCGATGCCGCGGCCGGTGTCGCGCAGACGCAGCACGGCGGTGCGGTCCTTGGTCGCGACCGAGAGCCAGATCGTCCCGCCTTCGGGCGTGAATTTCGCGGCGTTGTTGAGGAGGTTGGTCGCAAGCTGCGTCAGCCGGTAAAGGTCGCCCTGGACGACCACCGGCGCGGCCGGGAGTTCGACCTCCAGGCGGTGCCGGCCGGCTTCGATCGCCGGCGCGCCCGCCTCCACTGCCCGGCGAGCGACCTCGGCAAGGTCCACCGGCGCGCGCTCGATCGCGATTACGCCGCGCGTGATGCGCGAAATGTCGATCATGTCGTTCACGATGCGCGCGAGCTGCGCGCTCTGGCGCTCGATCGTCTGCCGCATCGTCTCTTGCGCGGGGTCGCCCGCCGGCGCCTTGGCCATCACGTGCACAGCGGCGCGGATCGGCGCGAGCGGGTTGCGCAGCTCGTGCGCCAGCGTGGCGATGAACTCGTTCACCTGCTTGGTGGCTTTCTCCAGGTCCTGGAGATGGCGTCGTTCCGAGAGGTCCTGAGTCACCTTGGCGAAGCCGCGCAGGTGTCCGTTCTGGTCATGGAGCGCGGAAAGCACCGCGCGCGCCCAGAAGCGCGTGCCGTCCTTGCGCAGGCGCCAGCCTTCGGCTTCGGCGCGTCCGTCGCGGCGCGCCTGGGCGATCTCCTCCCACGGCTTGCCTTGGTCGATGTCCTCGGGCGTGAAAAAGCGCGACAGATGTTTGCCGAGGATCTCCTCGCGCGCGTAGCCGTTGATGCGCTGCGCGCCGGCGTTCCAGCTCGCCACCATCCCCTCGGGGTCGAGCATGAAGATCGCGTAGTCGACCACGCCCTCGATGAGGAGGCGAAAGCGTTCCTCGCTCTGGCACAGCGCCTCCTCGTGGAGCTTGCGGTCGGTGAGATCGCGAGTGATCTTGGAGAAGCCGAGGTGGCGGCCGTTCTCGTCGCGCAGCGCCGTGATGACGACGTTCGCCCAGAAGCGCGAGCCGTCCTTGCGCACGCGCCATCCTTCGTCTTCGAAGCGTCCCTCGGAGAGCGCGACCTTGAGCTCGTGCTCCGGCCAGCCGCTTTCGATCGCCTCGCGCGCGTAAAAAATGGAAAAGTGCCGTCCGACGATCTCCTCCTCGGCGTAGCCTTTGAGGCGCTCGGCACCCAGATTCCACGACACGATGCGGCCGTCCCGGTCGAGCAGGAAAAGCGCGTAGTCGCGCGCTTGCTGTACCAGCAGCTGGTATAGCAGCGGGTCGACTTCGCGCCTATGGCTGGCCATAGCCCATTGCTTTCGCATCGTTCATGCAGTCGGTCAAGGTCTCGAACGAGCCCTTCGATTCCATCGCGGCCTCACCGGTTTGCGTGAACGCGCGCCAGGTCCAGCGGATCGTTCCGTCCTTCGCATTTTGCGAAGGGATGAACGCCCAGCGGAAAGGCGGCCGTAGCCTGTCGTTCGGCGCCATTGTCGTTACAAGGTTCGCAAAAGGGCGAGCAGCGTATCCACGTCGAAGGGTTTCTGCAGTGTCGCGTCGACGCCCATCAGCTCGGCGTCGGGCAGATAGTCGCGCTTGGTGAACTGCGCGCCCCCCGAGACTACCACGATCTTGGTAGCCGGAAATTCGCGGCGGAAGGCGTCGATGGCCTCGAAGCCATCGGCGTCCGGCATGAAAATATCCGTGACCAGCACGTCCGCGGCGCGCCGGCGTTGCGCCTCCAGCGCTTCGCGCCCGTTCGACGCCATGTCGACATCGTAGCCGGCGATCTCGAGCGCGAGCTTGAGCGTGAGGCGCATATCGGCGTCGTCATCGACGACGAGAACTCGCTTGGTCATCTGAAGCGGCAAATTATTGCAAACCCGCGATCACCTGGCGCAAGCGTTCGGGCGCTACCGGCTTGGTGAGGTGCGCATCGAAACCCGCGTCGTAAGCGCGCCGCTGGTCCTCAGCCTGGCCGTAGCCCGTGATGGCGATGAGGCCGATGCCGCGGCCGCCCGGCGCAGCGCGCAGGCGGCGCGCCACCTCGTAGCCGTCGAGATCGGGAAGGCCGATGTCGATGAGCGCGATATCGGGACGCGCCTGCGCGGCGAGCGCAAGCCCAGTGGCGCCGTCCCGCGCCTCGCGCACGTCGTGCCCGCTGAAGGCGAGTACCTCGTGGAGCATCGCGCGCGCGTCGTCGTTGTCCTCGACGATGAGCACGCGGCGCGGCACGACGCGCGCGTCTCCTTCCGGCTCGGGCCGCGCCGGCGCCGGCGGCGCGACCGCAGGTAGTTTGACCGTGAACGTGGCGCCGCGCCCATGTCCGCCGCTCGCCGCGGACACGGAGCCGCCGTGCATTTCGGTCAGGCGCTTCACGAGCGCGAGTCCGACGCCGAGACCGCCCGCGGCGCGATCGAGTCCGCGCTCTCCCTGCACGAAGAGGTCGAACATGCGCTCCGCCGATTCGGGCTCGAGGCCCTCGCCTTGGTCGCTCACGCGCAGCACCGCCCATTCGTCTTCCAACCCAAGCGCTACGCTGATCGTCTTGCCGGCGGGCGTGAACTTGACGGCGTTGTCGAGGAGATTCGAGACCACCTGCTCGATGCGCGCGCGGTCCGCGTCGACCCAGGCCGGCTTCAGATCCATGACCACCTTGTGGCGCTCGAGGCGCCCGGACGCGCGCCACACGTTCAGGAGGTTGCCCACGCCCTCGCGCAGGTTGAAGCGCTCGCGCTGCAGAGCGACCTTGCCCATGGCGACGCGGCTGATGTCGAGAAGATCGCCCACGAGGCGCGCCATGTGTTTCGTCTGCCGCTCGACCACCGCGCGCGCCTTGATCGCCGCCGGTTCGGTCGGCGGTGCGAGCTTGAGCACGTGCGCCGCCGCGGTAAGCGCGGCGAGTGGATTGCGCAGCTCGTGCGACAGCATGGCGAGAAACTCGTCCTTCGCGCGATCCGCCGCCTGCAGGGCGCGCTTTTCGCGTTCGGCGAGCTCCTGCTTCTCGCGCATCGCGAGCGCCGCGCGCTCGAGCGCCGCGGCGAGGGAGTCGATCTCGGCGATGGGCGTGCGCGCCGGAAAAACCACCGGCTCGCCGCGCCCCGCGGCGTCGGCCGCCTCGGCGAGCCCGGCGATCGGCGCGGCGATGCGCCGGCCGATCAGCACCGCCAGCCCGACCGCGATGCCGGCCGCGAGGACCATCATGAGGATCACGAGCCACAGGCTGCGCCAGGCCGCGGCGTCGACCGCCGCTGCCGGCATAGCGATGCCGAGCACCCAGCCGCTCAGGGTCGAAGTCACATAAGGGGTGTAGGCAGCCTGGCCTTCGAGCGTCACGCCGCGATACAAGCCTTGCGGCGAGCGCTTCACTGCTTCACGCCAGCCGGCGACCGCCTCGCTCCCTGGCGCAAGCGGCGGCAGACGAGCGATCAGGCGCCCGTTGCCGTCGGTGATGCCGACGACCCAACCGTCCGGGAGGCGCTGCGCGCGCAACAGATCGACGAAAGCATCGGGCCTTAGCACCGCGGTCAGAACGTATTTCACCCGGCCGTCCTGGATGACCGGCATGCGCAGCGGAATCGCCCAGTCGCCGCGGTCAAGTTCCTGCGCCAGGCTGCCGATCACCGGTCTGCCGGTAGCGACCGCCTCATCGAAGCTCTCGCGATTCACAACGTTGGAGCCGTCGCGTCCCGGCGCCTGCGTGGTGCTCATGATGCGGCGGCCGTCGAGCGCCGCGAGCGTGAAGTCGAGCCAATCGGGATGCGCGCGCACCACGCGGCGCGCCTCGGCATGAAACGCGGCCAGGTTCCCGGTTTCCAGGTGGCTCGAAGCGGCGAGCGCGCGCAGCGTGGCGAGCGAGCCGCGCAGCTCGGCGTCAATCGCGCTCATCACCGCGATGACGCGATCGCCGGCGGCGTTGCGCACGTTGTCGCGATCCTGCCGCACGACGAGCAGCGCCACCACGGCGGCGAGGATCATGACCGGGGCCGCGGTCGCAATGGAAAGGAGGAGCAGGTGCGAGCGCAGGCGCATGGCGCCCGCCGATCATACCGCCGCCCTATGTTTCAGATCCGCCGCAGGGCGCCGCTCAGTACTCCGAAAAGCCAGCGCAAGAGTACCGCGGCGACCACCACCGTCGCGGCGCCGAGCGCGACGCCTGCGATGGCCTTCCACAGCGGGCCTGGATGATCTTGCGCGTAGCGGGCCGCCGCGTAGGAGAGGGCATCGAGCGGGAAGGTTAACGCCCACCACGACGGACCGTACGGCCAGCGCCAGGACGCCCTCGCGTAATAGAAAAGTCCCACTGCAAAAACGAGCGCCACGAAGTAGAGGTTCTCGAGCGCGGTTGCCTCGGGATAGAGCCGCACTCCGTTCGCGTAGATGAGCGAGGGCGGCACGAGCAGGATGAACCAGCTCGGGCTCAGGACCGGCGGCAACGGCGGTGCCGCGATCGCACGATAAAGAAGAAGCGGCACGAGCAAAGCGGCGGCGGCGCTCGAAATGGCGAAGACGATGCGCGAAGCTTCGGCGTGGCCGAGGGCGACGCCGGGTCCGGGCAGCACGATGCCTCCGACGAGGAGGATAAGCCAGCCGCCGTTCACCTGAGCGAGCGCGACGCGGCCTCGAAAGAAGCGCACGAGCGCCCACGCCTGGAAGGCGAGCAGCAGGAAGAACGCGATCCACCAGAGGACGCTGCCAAGCGGCGGAAGATAGGGCGCGAGTCCGCCGGCGACGAGCGCCATGCCGACCGGCAGCGCGCCGCAGAAGCCAAGGAGCAGCGGATTGTTGAAGTCCTCCTTCACAGCTTTCGGGTGCTTCACGAGCTTTAGCGCGTACGCCGGAACGAGCACGAGGAAGAGCGCCACGCCAAGCGCCACCCAAGGCTCGGTGAAGTACGCGGGCGCGCGCACCGCGCCGGGAAAAAGCGGCGCGGCAGCCCGCGCAGCGAGGCCGAGGCCGACAAGGCCCATCACCGCGCCGTAGTAGCCGACCGGAAGGTCGCGTACGGTCAAACCGCCGCGCCGAGATAGTAGTTCTTGACGAGCTCGTTACTCTCCAGCGCCCTCACCCCGCCTTCGAACACGATCTCGCCGTGCACGATGATGTAGCCGCGGTCGGCGATGCGGATCGCCTGGTGGAAATTCTGCTCCGCCATGAGCACCGTGAGGCCGCTCTTTTCTTTCAGCTCCTTGATCTTCGTAATCGTGTGCGAGACGAGGATCGGCGCAAGGCCAACCGAAGGCTCGTCGACGAGCAGCAGGCGCGGCGCCGACATGAGCGCGCGGCCGATCGCGAGCATCTGCTGCTGCCCGCCCGAGAGCGAGCCGGCAAGCTGGCGCCGCCGCTCCTGCAGCACCGGAAACGCCTGGTACGCGAAGTCGAGGTTG
>Ga0209382_10005186_pt1 | contig 17009 bp, 11 predicted proteins | sample SoiMetdeltSBSDD5_FD_187599 | JGI IMG/M metagenome (GOLD analysis project Ga0209382, IMG submission 187599) | Bulk soil microbial communities from a Populus tree surrounding site in Tennessee, USA - Soil MetaG P. deltoides SBSDD5 (SPAdes) (version 2) | ecosystem: Environmental > Terrestrial >...
CCTGGCCATCGTCGCCATCTTCCTGCCCGTCGCGTTCATGAAGGGCATCATCGGAAAGTTCTTCTTCCAGTTCGGCGTCACCATCTCGGTGGCCGTGCTCATCTCGCTGCTGGAGGCGCTGACCCTCGCCCCCATGCGCTGCTCGCGGTTCCTGGAGGTGGGCGAGCGGCGTGGGCGCTTCGGGGCCTTCGTGGACCGGACCTTCGACCGCGTGGCGGCCGCCTACGGACGCGCGCTGCGTCCGGCGCTGCACCACCGCGCCCTCGTCCTTGGCGGGGCCACGCTCTTCTTCGTCCTCTCCCTCGGGATCATCGGCCTCCTGCGCCAGGAGTTCGTGCCCGCGCAGGACACCAGCCGCTTCCAGATCCGCTTCCAGACGCCGGTGGGGGCCAGCCTCGACGTGACCGACGCCGCCCTCAAGGACTTCGAGGGCTTCCTCTCCAGCCGGGGCGAGGTGGACGGGATCTTCGCCTTCATCGGCGGGTTCGGCGGCGGCGACGTCAATACGGGCATGGCCATGGTCACCATGAAGGATCCGGGCGACCGGCCCAAGGATCCCAAGCTCGGCCGCGCCCTGACCCAGCAGGAGTTCATGGACGTGGTGCGCCGGTTCGCCGGCACCAAGCCGGGCGTGCGCGCCGGCCTCATCGACCCCTCACAGCAGGGTTTCAGCCCCACCCGCGGGGGCGGCTACCCGCTGGAGATCACGATCCGGGGCCGCGACTGGGACACGCTGGCCCGGACCTCCAAGAAGATCATGGAGGACATGCGCCAGACCGGTCTCATCACCGACCTGGACAGCGACTACCAGGTCGGCATGCCCGAGGTGAAGGTGATCCCCGACCGCAACAAGGCGGCCGACCTCGGCGTCTCCATGGCCGACATCGGGCAGACCGTCAACGCCGCCATCGGCGGAGTGCGGGTGGGCAAGTTCAAGGAGGGCGGACGGCGCTACGACATCCGCGTGCGCCTCCTGGCCGACCAGCGCTCCAAGCCCGAGGACATCCAGCGTCTCTACGTGCGCTCCCAGACGGGGACGCTCGTGCGCGTGGGCGACATCGTGCGCATCGAGCAGGAGCCCACCCTGCAGGCCATCACGCGCAAGAGCCGCGAGCGTGCCATCACGATCTTCGGCAACGTGACGCCGGGCGCTTCCCAGAAGGACGCGCTGGAGAAGGGCCTCGAGGTCGCGCGGGCGGCCCTGCCCGACGGCTACCGGGCCACGCCCTCCGGCAGCAGCCAGGCCTTCAAGGAGGCGTTCTCGTCGCTGGGGTTCGCCTTCACCATGGGCCTCATCGTGGCCTACATGGTGCTGGCCACGCAGTTCAACGCCTTCACGCACCCGCTCACGGTGCTGCTCGCGTTGCCCTTCAGCATCTCGGGCGCGCTGATCGCGCTGTGGCTGTCCGGCCAGACCCTGAACGTCTACAGCATGCTGGGCCTCATCCTGCTCATGGGCATCGTGAAGAAGAACTCGATCCTGCTCGTCGACTTCACGAACCAGATGCGCGAGCAGGGATACGAGCGCCACGAGGCCCTCTACAAGGCCTGTCCGACCCGCCTGCGGCCCATCCTCATGACGTCGTTCGCGACCATTGCCGGCGCCATCCCGCCCGCGCTGGCCATCGGGCCGGGCGCGGAGCTGCAGCGGCCGATGGCCGTCTCCGTCGTCGGCGGCATGCTGCTGTCGACCCTGTTCACCCTGTTCGTGGTGCCGTCCGCCTACAGCCTCATCGACGACGTCGTCTCCTGGAACGGCGAGCGTCGCAAGCGCGGCGAGCGCCTGCACGACGGGATCGCGTCGGCCTGGGCGCGAAGCCGCGCCGCGCGCCACCACGCGCGCGTCTCCCAGGGCTGAGCGGTCCTCTAGCGGGGGAGCGTCTCCATCGCGCCCTTGGGCGCGACGGGCGTGGCCGGCTCCAGGCGGAGGAACCGCGCCGCGTTGTGGTAGAAGATGTCGCTCTTCTGCTTCGGGCTCAGGTAGTCGGCGGACTGGATCGCCGCCACGGACATGTCGATGGCTTCCGGCCACACCATCTGGTCGGAACCGAACAGGATGCGCCGGCTGTAGCCCGCCTCCACCAGCCCCCGGAGATAGCGATGGAACTCCTTGCGGGGCTTGGTCCAGTCGATCACCGCGACGTCGACGTACACCTGCGGATACGCATTCAGGAGGGCGATCAGGTTCTCCAGGAACGGCCAGCCCGCGTGCATGATGTAAAGACGGAGCCGCGGATGCCGCACCAGCACGTCCTCCAGTAGCAACGGGTCGCCCAGGGAGGGCCGTATCTTCGGGTAGCCGATGGAGGTCGCTCCCGGCGGGCCGGGATGCAGGTGCAGCCCGAGCGGCACGTCCAGCTCCTCGGCCAGGGCGTAGATGGGCTCCATCCGAGGATCGTTGGGGGCAATGCCTTCGTACTGGCTGCCCACTTCCCCGATGACATCGAGCCGCCCGACCGCCTTCTCCTTGCGCAGGAAATCGAGGTCGACCCTGGTGGGGTCGTCGAAGCCGTAGCTCACGAAGACGTGATCGGGGGCCGCCTGCTTCCAGCGCAAGACCGCGTCGTAATCATCGCCGCTCACGACCGCCTTCACGATGTGCGTCCGCTTCATGGCCGCGAAGGTGGCCGCGCGATGCGCGTTCTCGTCGGTCGCGACCATGGCCTGTCCCGTGACCGGGTTGCCGATGCGCGCCGTCCAGCGCTCGTCGCTCGCGTACGCATGCACGTGCATGTCGATGATGCCGACGGAAGGGGCGGGCGAGGGCCGGGACGTCGGCGGCGGCGCGAGCAGGATCGCGGTCAGGGCGGCGAGTGAGGTTCCCATGATGGTGGTCCCTCCTTGGGCGCGAACCATACTCCGGAGCGGGTGTAGAGTCTCGCTCCGGCCCCGCCATGCCTCCCGAAACCGGCTTTCCCGCGCCCGGCGCGTTCCCGCTCACCCGCGAGAGCCTCGTCCGCGCGGCGGGGGCGGCGGACGGCGAGACGCGCCGCCAGGCCTTCGGCGTCCTGACCGAAGGGTACTGGCGGCCCGTGTACAAGTACCTGCGCTGGCGGTGGCGGGCCGACCGCGAGGAGGCGGAAGACCTGACCCAGGGTTTCTTCGCCCGCGCCTACGAAAAGCGGTTCTTCGACCGCTTCGATCCCGGGCGGGCCCGCTTCCGCACGTTCCTGCGCGCGTGCCTCGACGGCTATATCGCGAACGAGCGCCAGGCGGCGACGCGACTCAAGCGCGGCGGGGGCACCCTCCTTCTCTCCCTCGACGTGGAGGGCGCGGAGCGCGAGCTGGCCGGCCCCGCCCTGGCATCCCAGGACGACGTCGAGGCCTGGTTCCACCGCGAATGGGTCCGCGCCCTCTTCACGCGCGCGGTGGCCGCGCTGGAGCGGCGCTGCCGCGAAGAGGGCCGGACGGCCGCCTTCACCGTGTTCCGGCGGTACGACCTCGAAGGCGAGGGCGAGCGGCCCACCTACGAGGCGCTCGCCCGCGAGATCGGACTGCCCGTCACCCAGGTCACGAACCACCTGTCCGCCATGAGGCGCGACCTCAGGCGCGAGGTCCTGGCCGCTTTGCGCGCGCTCACCGCCAGCGACGAGGAGTTCCGCGCGGAGGCGCGCGACCTCCTGGGCGTCGTCCCGTCATGAGCCTCTCCGACGCGGCCCTGGCTCGCCTGGCCGAAGTGGTGGAGGCGCCGGAGCTCGAGGGGACGAAGTACGAGCTGCGCGGCCGCGTCGGGCGCGGGGGCATGGGCACGGTCTGGCGCGCCTTCGACCGCGAGCTCGGACGCGAGGTCGCGCTCAAGGTGATGAACGGCCCCGACCCGCGTCCGGGCGGAGAGGCGCGCCTGCGCACGGAGGCCCAGGTGCTGGCCCGGCTCGAGCACCCCGGCCTCGTTCCCGTGCACGACCTCGGCACGCTGCCCGACGGGCGGCTGTTCTACGCGATGAAGCTGGTGCGCGGCCGCCGGCTCGACGAGCACGTGCGCGAGATGCCATCGCGCGCGGCCCGCCTGCGCGTGTTCGAGCGGATCTGCGACGCCGTCGCCTTCGCCCACGCCCACGGGGTCATCCATCGCGACCTCAAGCCGCAGAACGTGATGGTCGGCCCGTTCGGAGAGGTGCTGGTCCTCGACTGGGGCGTGGCCAAGGTGCTCGCCGACCCCGAGGCGGCGGCCGCGCCGCCGATCGAGCCGCCCGCCCGGCCCGCCGTCGACGTGGACGCGGCCACCCTCACCGCGGCGGGAACGGTGCTGGGGACGCCGGGATACATGGCGCCCGAGCAGGCGCGGGGCGAGACCGCGGTCGGCGTGGCCGCGGACGTGTACGCGCTGGGCGCGCTGATCTCGTTCCTGGCCGGCGACGATCCCCCGCGCGCGCTGGCGGCCATGGTCGCGCGGGCGCGGGCGCCGCGTCCGGCGGACCGTTATCCCTCGGTGGCAACCCTGCAGGAGGACGTCTCCCGCTTCCTCTCCGACCTGCCCGTGAGCGCGTACGCCGAGCGCCCGCTGGAGCAGGCGCGGCGCCTGGCCGGGAAGTACCGTACGCCGCTGGTGCTCGTCCTGGCCTACCTGGTGATGCGGGCCCTTCTCGCCGTCGTGGCCAGGGTCTAAAGGACGGGGCGCCCCCGCGTAATGGGGGAGTGCGGGCGAGGTGGACCCGCGGAGGTGGAGCGAGAATGACCAAACCGGTCTTCGGCATGGCGCTGGGCGGGTTCCTGGGGATCTTCGACGGGCTCACGGCCCTCATCTCGGCGCCCGAGACGGCGCCGCAGATCGTGCAGATCGTCATCGGCTCGACGATCAAGGGCGTGATCACGGGCCTGATCATCGGCCTCGTGGCCCGCAAGACCCGTTCGCTGGCCGTCGGGCTCGTCGTGGGCGCCCTGGTCGGCGTGGCCCTGGCCTTCCCGATTGCCTACCTCAACAAGTACTACTGGCAGGTCATGCTGCCGGGCGCGGTCCTCGGCCTGATCGTCGGGTATGCGACGATGCGCCACGGCTCCGCATCCGCCCTGCCCGCGCAGTGAGGACGGCCGTATCGGAGGTGCATTCCTGGCCCTGAGCCGGCTCCAACGCGTCTGCGTCTACTGCGCCTCGAGCACGGAGGCGCACCCCGAACATTACGAGGCCACCCGCACGCTCGGCCGCCTGCTCGCGGAGGCGGGGATCACGATCGTCTACGGCGGCGGGTCCGTGGGCTCGATGGGCGCGCTCGCCGATGCCGCCCTGGCCGCGGGCGGAAAGCTCGTCGGCATCCTCCCGAAGTTCATGAACGACCTCGAGTGGGGTCACAAGAGCCTGACCGAGCTGCGCCTCGTCGACGACATGCACCACCGCAAGCGCATGATGATCGAGGAGTCGGACGCGATCGTGGCCCTGCCCGGCGGATCCGGAACCTTCGAAGAGCTGCTGGAGGCCATCACCTGGAAGCGCCTCGGCCTCGTCGTGAGCCCGATCGTGATCGTGAACGTGCGCGGGTTCTACGACCCGCTCCGCGACCTCCTGGACCGCGCGATCGCGGAGCGCTTCATGGACGAGCGCCATCGGCAGATGTGGACGTTCGTGGATCGTCCGGAGGAGGTGCTGCCGGCCATCCGGGCGGCGCCGGAGTGGTCGGCGGAGGCGCGAAGCTTCGCCCGGCCGGGGGCGGGGCCGCGCGGCTGATGCGAGTAGGAATGACGGGAAGAAGAGCAAGCGGAAGTGCCGATGCGTGGAAGCAGGGGAGAGCAAGAGGCAAGGCGGCGCGCTGCGCCGCGCGCCGGCCAGTCTTTTCTACAGGTCGTGGCGCGGCTCAGCGCCACGCCTGCGCTCTTGCTCGTCTTGCTTTGCCCATCCCGCACTGCTCTTTCCATTGACACTCTCGGGCCGGGCAGCTAGTCTCAGCGTCCCTCCTTCATGCATGAGAGTCGCTTGTCCGAGCTGACATTCCAGCCGCCGTCGCGACCTTGGTTCGCCGGCGGCTTTTTCGTCGCGCGCCCCACAGGAGAAGAATCGATGACGAGGAAGCGGTTCCCCGTACTGGTCGTGCTGTCCCTGTCCCTGGCCCTCGGTCTGCTCATCGCTCCGCCGCCGGCTGTCGCCCAGTCGGCCGCCGCGGGTGGCGCCATCGAGGGGACCGTCACCGACCAGTCCGGCGGCGTGCTCCCCGGCGTGACCGTCTCCATCCGCAACACGGCGACGGGAGTGACGCGTGAGACGACCACCGACGCCACCGGGCTCTACCGCGCGCCCCTGCTTCCCGTCGGTCCCTACGAGGTGACGGCTTCCCTCGCCGGCTTCTCCACCACGAAGCGCCCGAACCTGACCCTCAGCATCGGCCAGACCCTCACCGTGGACGTCGGCATGCAGGTGTCGGGCGCGCAGGAGGAAGTCACGGTCACGGCGGAGGCGCCCATCATCGAGCCCGCGCGGACGCACCAGGCCACTACTGTGGGCGCGGTGGCGGTCTCGAACCTGCCCGTGAACGGCCGCAACTTCATCGACTTCGCCCTCACCACGCCGGGCGTCACGCGCGACACGCGCAGCGGGGACATCAGCTTCGCCGGGCAGCGCGGCGTCCTCAACAGCCTCGTGATCGACGGAGCGGACAACAACAACACCTTCTTCGGACAGACCCTGGGCCGCACCGGCTCCGGCCGCGCCCCCTACCAGTTCAGCCAGGACGCGGTGGCCGAGTTCCAAGTCAACCGCAACGCCTACTCCGCGGAGTACGGCCGGGCGGGCGGGGCCGTCATCAACGTGGTGACGAAGTCGGGCACCAACGATTTCCACGGCTCGGCCTTCGAGTTCTTCCGCGACAAGTCCCTGAACGCGAACACCTGGGCCAACAAGATCCGCACTCCCATTCCCGCGCGCGCGCCGTTCCGCATCCACCAGTTCGGCGCTTCCCTGGGCGGCCCCCTCCAGAAGGACAAGGCCTTCTTCTTCTTCTCGTACGACGGCCAGCGGCGCAACCTCCCCAACGCGATCACGCCCCTGACCGTGACCGTGCCCGCCGCCGTTCTGAATAGCAGTGACCCCGCCGTGCAGGCCGGGCTGGGCCTGGTGCGGGCGGCCAATGCCGACTACGTCCTCACCCGCGACCAGGACGTGTTCCTGGGCAAGATCGACTACCAGCTCGCGCCCAAGCACCGGCTCTCCGTCCGTTACAACCACCAGAACTTCACGGGCGGGAACAACGAGAGCACGGGCGCCACCAGCGCCGAGGAGCACACCGGCAACAGCCTCGTGCGCACCCGCTCGCTCAACGCGGTCGTCTCGTCCGTGTTCAGCTCGAAGTTCTACAACGAGCTGCGCATGCAGTGGGGACGCGACCAGGAGCCGGGCGAGGCCAACACGAACTCGCCGGAGGTCACCGTCCGCGAGGGTTCGGCGACCGTGCTCGTCTTCGGCCGCAACTTCTTCAGCCCGCGCGAGACCACGATCAAGCGCTTCCAGATCGCCGACGCCGTGACCTGGATCAAGGGCGCCCATTCCTTCAAGACCGGCTTCGACGTCAACTTCGACAACATCTTCAACTTCTTCCCCGGCAATTTCGGCGGGCGCTACCTCTTCACCTCGCTGGCCAGCCTCGGGCGGGGCGTTCCCAACGGGTCGGGTGAGAACTATCAGCAGGCCTTCGCCGGAACCGGCACCACCGGACCGGAGACCCATCCCGACCTCAAGGAGTACGCGGTCTTCCTCCAGGACGAGTGGAAGGCTTCGCGCAAGCTCACCCTGAGCTTCGGGGCCCGCTACGACCTGCAGGACATCGCCCAGCCGGACGTGCGCAACCCCGATCCGCAGCTCGCCGCCGCCGGCATCGACACCAGCTTCATCCACGTCGACAAGAACAACTTCGCGCCGCGCCTCGGCGTCTCCTACACCCCCGACGCGAAGACGGTGGTGCGCGCGGGCTACGGCCTCTTCTACGGACGCACGCCGTCGATCATGATCGGCACCGCCCACAGCGGCAACGCCATCAACGTCCAGACCATCACCTTCACGGGCGCGCTGGTGCCGAAGTACCCCGCCGTCTTCACGACGATCCCCACCGGCGCCGCCCTGCCCCGGCCCTCGATCCAGTTCTTCGATCCGGATTTCGAAAACCCCGAAGTGCACCAGGCCAGCGTCGGCCTGGAGCGCGCGCTCGGCACCGACGTGGCGGTGGCGGTGAGCTACATGTTCGTGGCCGGCCGCAAGCTGGCCCTCTCCCGCGACTTCAACGTGGGCGACCCCGTCCCCACCGCCATCCCGATCCAGGGCGGCGGCAGCCTCACCGTCGATCGGTTCCCCACGCGGCCCTTCTCCAACTTCGACCGCATCGTCCGTTTCGAGAGCACGGGCCGCTCGAACTACAACGGCGGGACGCTCGAGGTCAAGAAGCGCTGGGGCGGTCGGCTGCTGGCGAACCTCGCCTATACCCTCAGCACGGTCAAGGACAACAACCCCGATTCCGTGAACGTCGTCCTCGGCGGCGGGGACGACGCGCGGTTCCCGTCCAACCCCGTCGACCGCGACGCCGACTATGCGTACGGCCAGAACGACGTGCGGCACCGCCTGGTCCTGAGCGGCTACTGGAACGTCGACTACTTCAAGAGCTCGGGCACGCTCGCGCGCGTCTTCCTCAACGACTGGTCGCTGAGCTGGATCGCGACCGCCTTCAGCGGCTACCCGTACTCCGAGCTCGTGACCAACGACCTCAACAACGACGGCAACCGCAGCAACGACCTCGTGCCCGGCCGCCGCGACTCCCACCGCCTGCCCTGGACGAAGAACATCGACGCCCGCCTGACCCGCCGCATCCCCCTGGGCAAGCAGGTGAAGCTGGAGCTGATCGCGGAGGCCTTCAACCTCCTCAACACGACCAACATCAGCAACCAGAACCGGAACCTCTACAACTTCGCCAACGGGGTCCTGGTGCCCCAGACGAACCTGGCCAACCCGCGCTCGAACTTCGGCTTCGACAGCAGCACGCAGGTCAACTTCGAGGACACCCAGCGCATCGTGCAGCTGGCGGCGAAGGTCACCTTCTAGCTCGATGAGGAGAGCGTTCGTTCCGGCGGCGGTCGGCGCCGCGATCGTGGGATGGGCGGCCCTTCTCTCCGCCCAGCGCAGCAGCGCGCCCGTCGTGCTGCCCGACGGTCCCGGCCAGGAGCTGGTGACGGCGCGCTGCAGCCAGTGCCACGCGCTGAACATGATCACGGGCTCCGGCGGTTACACGCGCGAGGGATGGACGGCTCTCCTGCAGTCGATGACGAAGACGGAGCCCGCGGAGACCAGGCTGCTCGTGGAGTACCTGGCCACGCACTTCCCGGAGAAGCCGAGGCCGCCGGCGGTCGTCATCCCCGGGCCGGCGTCGGTCCAGATCAAGGAATGGCTGGTACCCACGCTGGGACAACGCCCGCACGATCCGCTCTGGGCCGCCGACGGATCGCTCTGGTGGACGGGCCAGTGGGCCAATGTCCTCGGCCGGCTCGATCCGCGCACGGGTCAGATGAAGGAGTTCCCCCTCAAGACGCCGGCATCCGGCCCGCACGGGCTGGCCGCCGACGGTGCCGGCAACATCTGGTACACGGGCAACGCGAAAGGGCTGGTGGGCAAGCTCGATCCGAGGACGGGTGAAGTCACGGAGTACCCGATGCCGGATCCCGCGGCGCGCGATCCCCACACGCCGCTCTTCGACGGCAAGGGCCGCCTCTGGTTCTCGCTGCAAGGCGCGAACATGATGGGCCGCCTCGAGCCGAAGACCGGCCAGGTCAAGCTCATCACGATGCCGCAGCCGGGCTCGCGGCCCTATGGCATGGTCATCGACTCGAAGGGCGTGCCCTTCGTGGTCGAGTTCGGAGCCAACCGCGTGGCGCGCCTGGACCCGGAGACCATGGCCGTCAAGGAGTACACGCTGCCCGACCCGGCTTCGCGGCCGCGGCGCGTCGCCATCACGAGCGACGACACCATCTGGTATTCGGACTACTCCCGGGGCTACCTGGGCCGCCTCGATCCCCGCACGGGCGAGGTCAAGGAATGGCCGTCGCCCGGCGGCCCGCAATCGCAGCCCTACGGGATCGTCGCGGCCAAGGACGTCCTCTGGTACAGCGAATCGGCGGTCCGCCCCAACACGCTGGTGCGCTTCGATCCCCGGACGGAGAAGTTCCAGACCTGGGTGATCCCCTCCGGCGGCGGCGTGGTGCGCCACATGGTGGCCACGCCGGCGGGCCAGCTCGCCCTGGCCTGCAGCGGCGTCAACCGGGTGGCCCTGGTCGAAATCAAGTAGGCGGCCGGCCCTTTTTCCCCCGGGCGGCGGCCGCGAGTATCCTTCCTTGATGAGTAGCGCACCCTTCGGCTTCCTGCGGATCGGCGCCGCCTGCCCCCGGGTCTGGGTGGCCGACCCGGCCCGGAACGTCGAGGAGATCCTGCGCCTCAGCGAGGCGGCGCGGGCGCAGGGGACGCAGCTCCTCGTCTTCCCCGAGCTGAGCCTCACCGGCTATACCGCGGGCGACCTCTTCTTCTCGCTGACCACGCTGGTGGGTGGCGCGGAGCGGGCCCTGGCCCGGCTCCTCCAGGCCACGGCCGCCCATCGCATGACGATCGCGGTCGGCCTTCCCGTGGCCCTCGACGGCAAGCTCTTCAACTGCGCGGCCGTCGCCCAGGGCGGCCGCCTGGTCGGCGTGGTGCCCAAGACGTACCTGCCCGGCTACAAGGAGTACTACGAGGAGCGCTGGTTCGCCTCCAGCCGGGAAGCGCTCCGTGACGAGGTCCGACTGGCCGGCCAGGCCGCCCCCTTCGGGACGAACCTCCTCTTCGCGGTCGAGGACGAGCCCTCCGTCACCCTGGGCGTCGAGATCTGCGAGGACCTGTGGGCGACGGTGCAGCCGAGCAGCTTCCACGCCCTGGCCGGGGCCACGATCCTGGCGAACCTGTCCGCCTCGAACGAGATCGTCGCCAAGGCGGAGTACCGGCGCGAGCTGGTCAAGGTGCAGTCCGGCCGCTGCGTGGCCGCCTACATCTACGCGGGCAACGGCGTCCACGAGTCCACCACCGACGTCGTCTTCGGCGGGCAGCTCCTGGTGGCCGAGAACGCCGTCCTCCTGGCCGAGGGCCGTCGGTTCCGTCGCGAGGGCGAGCTCGTCGTCACCGACGTCGACACCGAGCGGCTGGTCGTGGAGCGGATGCGCCAGACCACGTTCTCGGACGGCGTGCACATCCTGCCCAGGGGTTATCGGCGACTGACCCTGGCCCCCATCCCCGCGCCCGAGCCGCATCGCCTCGTTCGCAAGGTGGACCCGCATCCGTTCGTGCCGTCCGATCCTCGCGCGCTCGACGAGCGCTGCGAGGAGATCTTCTCGATCCAGACCGCCGGCCTGGCCAAGCGCCTCGAGCACACGGGAGTCAAGCGGGTGACCCTGGGCCTGTCCGGGGGCCTCGACTCCACCCTCGCCCTGCTCGTGGTCGACCGCACGTTCGACCTCCTGGCCCTGCCCCGCGAAGGCATCCTGGCCGTGACCATGCCCGGCTTCGGCACCACCGAACGGACGCTGCAAAGCGCCCGTGAGCTGGCGCGCGCCTCCGGCGTCCACCTGCGCGAGATCGACATCCGGCCCGTCTGCACCCAGCACGTGAAGGACATCGGGCTCGGGCCCGACGACACCTCGTCCGTCGCCTTCGAGAACCTGCAGGCCCGCGAGCGGACCCAGCTCCTGATGAACCTCGCCAACAAGGAGAACGCCATCCAGGTCGGCACCGGCGACCTCAGCGAGCTGGCCCTGGGCTGGTGCACGTTCGGCGGAGACCAGATCTCGATGTACCACGTCAACAGCGGGATCCCGAAGACGCTGGTCCGCCAGCTCGTGGCCTGGGTCGCCGCCCACCGCGCGACGCCGTCCGAGCGCGCGGTATTGGAAGCGATCCTCGACACGCCCGTCTCCCCCGAGCTCCTGCCCCCGGGCCAGGATGGCGCCATCAGCCAGCGCACGGAGGAGCTCCTCGGCCCCTACGAGGCGCACGATTTCTTCCTTCACTGCCTCCTGCGGCTGGGCGCGGGCCCGCGCAAGACGCTCTTCCTGGCCGGCCACGCCTTCGCCGGCGTCCATGACGAGGCCGCCCTGCAGGGCTGGCTGCGCGTGTTCGTGAGCCGGTTCTTCGATCAGCAGTACAAGCGCTCGATGGCGCCGGACGGTCCGAAGGTCGGCTCCGTCAGCCTCTCCCCGCGCGGGGACTGGCGCATGCCGTCGGATGCGTCCAAGGCCGCCTGGCTGGCCGAGTTGGAGTGATACGATGGTTTCCGTCTTGATCTGCACGCACTCCGAGCTGGAGAAGGATCTGGGGCATACCATGCTCTGGCGACAGGACGTGGACCGTCAGGTCGTGACCCGTCTCGAAGAAGCGCTCATGATGGCGGTGGCCGCGCGCCCCAGCATCGTCGTGGTGGACCGCGACCTGCCCTGGGCCGGCCGCCTGGTGACCGCCCTGCGCGGCGAGCCCTCCACGCGCGGCCTCTCCATCGCGGTGGTCGCCCGCGGCGACTTCGATCCGGGCGAGGTGGAGCTGCTGGAGTCGGGCGCGAACGCGATCCTGCGCCTGCCCATGGAATTCGAGAGCGAAGAGCGCCTGGAGCGGCTGATCAACGTGCCCGCCCGCAAGGAAGCGCGCTTCCCCGTCTCCTTCCACGTCGACACCTACGCCGCCAGCGCCGACCGCGCCGAATCCGCCCTGGCCCTGAACCTCAGCCAGAGCGGAATGCTGATGGAAGCGACGAACGGCCTGCAGGTCGGGGAGCCCATCGACATGCAGTTCCCGCTGGGCCAGGAGCCGCCGCCCGTCCACACGCGCGGGCGCGTGGTGCGCGTCGCCGCTCCCTCCCAGTACGGGATCGAGTTCACCGACGTCGACGCGGATGTCTCCACGAGGATCCGCCACTTCATCGAGACCCTTGAGCAGGCCTGAGCGGCTCCCCGAGCCCGTCGGCACCGACACGCGGATCGCCACCCTCCAGGTGGCGGACATCGAGCTGCCGCCGGAGATGGAGAGGCTGCGCGACCTCGCCTACGACCTCTGGTGGAGCTGGTCGCCCCAGGCCACGCGCCTGTTCACCTGGATCGATCCCGACCACTGGCGCCGCTACCACAACCCCGTGCAGCTCCTCATCAACGTGGAGCCCCATCACTGGAACCGGCTCCTCGGCGATCCGGAGTTCCGCCGCACCTACGAGAACGTGATCCACTCCCTGGACGGCTACCGGGCCCGGCCGCGCTGGTTCGACCAGTACCTGAGCGCGGTGCCCGGGCCCATCGGCTACTTCTCGATGGAGTTCGGCATCCACGAATCGCTCGGCGTCTACTCGGGCGGCCTGGGCATCCTGGCCGGGGATCACTGCAAGGCGGCCAGCGACCTCGGCGTCCCCCTGGTGGGCGTGGGCCTCATGTACCGGTCCGGCTACTTCCGCCAGACCGTGGACGCGGACGGCTTCCAGCAGCACATCTATCCCGACTACGACTTCGCGCGCCTGCCCGTGCTGCCGGTGGAGGCGCCCGGGGGCGGCGTCCTCACCGTGCCCATCGACCTGCCCGGCCGGATCGTGCAGGCCGCGGTCTGGAAGGCCCAGGTGGGCAAGGTGCCGGTGCTCATGCTCGACACCGACATCCCGCTCAACGACCCCGCGGACCGGCCGATCACGGGCGTGCTCTACGTGCGCGGGCGGGAGATGCGCCTGTGCCAGGAGATCGTGCTCGGCGTGGGGGGCGTGCGCGCCCTGCGCGCCCTCGGCATCTATCCCGCGGTGTGGCACATGAACGAGGGGCACGTGGCCTTCCTCGGGCTGGAGCGGGCGCGGGAGAAGGTGAGCCGCGGCGACGGGCTCACGGAAGGCATCGCGCAGAGCGCCCTCAACACCGTCTTCACCACCCACACCCCGGTGCCGGCGGGCAACGAGACCTTCGATCGCGAGCTGGTGAAGAAGTACCTGGGCCCCTGGACCCAGGAAGTGGGCGCGGACGCGGAGGCGGCCCTGAGCCTGGGCGCGGAGGCCGGGTCCTTCAACCTGACCGTGCTCGCCATCCGCCTCTCCTCCAGCGTCAACGGCGTGAGCAAGCTCCACGGCACGGTCTCGTCCGCCATGTGGCGCCACCTCTGGCCGGACCCGCCGGCGTCCCCGGTCGCCTACGTCACCAACGGCGTGCACACGGAGAGCTGGATCGGGCCGGAGATGCGGGCCCTCTACGCCCACCACCTGGACCCGGACTGGGAGCAGCACCTCCTCGACGAAGGCCTCTGGTCACGCGCCACGGAGATACCGGATTCCGCGCTCTGGGCCGCGCACCGGTCGCAGAAGGAGCGGCTCATCCGCTTCGTGCGCGAGCGCGTGCGCGTGCAGAGCGCGCGGCACGGCAGCTCCCCGGACGAGCTGCGCGGGGTGGAGGGACTGCTCGACCCGCGCGCCCTCACCATCGGCTTCGCGCGCCGGTTCGCGACCTACAAGCGCGCGGTGCTCGTCCTCTCCGACCTCGGCCGCCTGCGCAAGCTGCTCAACGACACCGCGCGTCCCGTGCAGATGATCTTCGCGGGCAAGGCGCATCCCGCGGACCGGCTGGGCCAGACCTTCATCCGCCAGCTCTTCGAGCTCGCCCAGGGCGAGTTCCGGGGCAAGCTCGTCTTCATCGAGGACTACGACATGGAGGTCGGGCGGATGATGGTGCAGGGCTGCGACGTGTGGCTCAACACGCCGCGGCGGCCCCAGGAAGCCAGCGGGACGAGCGGCCAGAAATGCCCCATCAACGGCGGCATCAATTGCAGCATCCTCGACGGCTGGTGGGTCGAGGGCTATCGGGGAGACAACGGCTGGGCCATCGGCGAGGAGAACACCGCCTTGACCCCGGACGAGCAGGACGCCGCGGACGCCCTCTCCCTCTACCAGATCCTCGAGGAGCAGACGGTGCCCCTCTTCTTCCAGAAGGACCCGGACGGCCTGCGCCGGAAATGGATCGCGATGATGAAGGCGTCCATCGCCTCCTGCGTTCCCCGGTTCAGCGCCCACCGCATGGTCCGCGACTACGTGGAGCAGATCTATCTTCCCGCCGCGGCCAGACGGCAGCACCCCGCCGACTAGGGCTGGATCGGCTCAACGGACGGGGACGGAGACGGAGACGGGAACGGTTCTACGCGAGCCCGTGGTCGACGTGGTCGGCGAAGAAGTGCTCCAGCGCGACCTGCTTGCCGGCCAGCTGCGTCCGTAGCCCGTCCAGGTCTCCGGGTGTCATGGGAGTGAAGGCGCGGGCGGAGGCCACGTTGGCCTCGATGAACTCGACCTTCGGCATGCCGCACACGACGGTGGAGACGGGCAGGCTCCAGGCGTAACGCAGCAGGGCGCCCGGCGGCGCGCCCCCGGGACCGAGGAGCTTCTCCTGGGCCGTCACCTTCATGAGGATGACGCCGAGGTTCTTCTTGTTGGCGGCGGGCAGCGCCATCTCCTCGAAGCGCAGGGCCCGCGCGGGATTCATGGCCATCTGCACGCAGTCGAGGTCGTTCCTCTCGATGGCCTTGGCCATGGTCGGTCCGTCGGTGTGGCTGGTCATGCCGATGGCCCGCGCCACCTTCTGGTCGCGCAGCTCGTAGAGGGCCTTGAGGGCGCCGTCCGCGGCCTCGATCTTCGCGAGGTCCTCGTCCTTGCCCAGGCTGTGCAGGTGGAGGAGGTTCACGTGGTCGGTCTGCAGCCGCCTGAGGCTGGCCTCCACCTCGCGCAGGGCGGCGTCGCGCGTCCGCGCGTGCGTCGGGATCTTGGTGGCCAGGAACACGTCCTTGCGCCGCGTGGCCATCACGCGCCCGACCCGCGTCTCGCTCTCCCCGTCGCCGTAGTTGACCGCGGTGTCGAAGTAGTTGATGCCGAGGGCCAGGGCCTTCTCCAGGACGCCGCTCGCCTCGTCCGCGGAGTACATCAGGAAGCGGCTGCCGCAGCCCATGGCCAGGATGGAGACGGAGGCGCCGGTGCGGCCGAGGGTGCGGTGGGGGATCTTGCCCGCGGCGGCCTCGGCCGGCGTGCTGACCAGGGAGGGGAGAGCGGCGGCGGCCGCACTCGCGATCGCGCTGCGCTCCAGGAACTCCCGGCGGGACACCTTGTCGCGCTTCATGCTCTGCTCCTGTTCACGCCGGTTTCACGCCGGCCGCATCCAGATATCCCGCCATCGTCTTGGCGTAGTGCGGGAAGGCCACTTCCGGCTCCTCGATCTCGGGGTGCCACTTCTTTTCCCACTCGAAACAGTAGTAACCCTTGTACCCGGCCTTGGCCAGGACCGTGACCTGATCCTTCACCGGCACCTCACCCGTCCCGGTGAGGACGTAGCGGCGGTCTTCCGGCTTCGCGGGGTCCGCCGCCGGGCGCGAATCCTTGAGGTGCGTATGACGCACCCAGCGGCCCAGCTTGGCGTAGGTGGCGGCGGGGGCCTCGTGCCCGGCCACGAACGTGTGGTGGGCGTCCCAGAGGAGGGCGAAGGCGTCGGAGCCGACACCGGTCAGGATCTCGGTGAGGTCGCGCGAGTTCGTGAAGTCGCCGTGCGACTCGATGAGCACCACGACCCCGGCCGCCTTGGCCTGCGCGGCCATCTTCTGGAAGCCTTCGATCACGCGCGGGAGCACGGCTTCGCGGGTCTGCCCCTTGGGCACCTCGTTGCCGAACATGCGCACGTATTTCACGCCCATGGCGTGGGCGAGGTCGATGAACCGGCGGCCGTCGGCTTCCTGCTTCTCGCGGGCGGCCGCGTCCTTCTCGTGCATGTGCGCGGAGGAGCCGAGATCGGAGACCACGAGGCCGCGTCCCTCGAGCTCGCGGCGCGTCTCGGAAAGGCGCGTCCCCGACAGCTCCGGCACCTTGGTCAGGTCCATCTCTCCGGCGACGCCGCGCAGCTCGAGGGCGGAATAGCCGAGGGCGTCCGCCTGCTCGAGGATCGTCGCCCAGCTCCAGGCCGGACAGCCCAGGGTCGAGAAGGCGATCGGATACCGCTTCTTGCGGGCGGGAGCCGCGCGCAGGATCCTTGGAGCGGCGACGGCG
>Ga0209382_10005187_pt1 | contig 17009 bp, 15 predicted proteins | sample SoiMetdeltSBSDD5_FD_187599 | JGI IMG/M metagenome (GOLD analysis project Ga0209382, IMG submission 187599) | Bulk soil microbial communities from a Populus tree surrounding site in Tennessee, USA - Soil MetaG P. deltoides SBSDD5 (SPAdes) (version 2) | ecosystem: Environmental > Terrestrial >...
CAAGCGGCGGCGGAGCAGGAAAGGCGGCCCGGATCGGGGCCATGCCGTCAGGAGGTGTGTCGTGAAGCTGCTCGCCATCGAGACCGTGCAGTACCTGTCCTACTACCTTTCCCGTTACCAGCAGGTGCAGGGGCTCGGCGTGGACCTGTACGTGCTGAACGGGGAGGGCTCGCCGGATTTCTGGCCGGCCGAGAAATACCGCATCGCCGGCAGCCGGCACATCGACGATCTCATCAAGCACGCCACCGAATGGCACGCCGAGCAGAATTTCGACGGCGTCATCACGTTCGCCGAGAACTCGGTGATCGGCGTCGCCGCGGTGGCCGAGGCGCTCGGGCTGCCGAGCATTGGCGTGCCGGCCGCGGTGCACAGCCGCAACAAGTACCTGATGCGCCTGGCCTACCAGCGGGCCGGCGTGCCGAGGCCGTCGTTCCGGCTGGTCACCGACCTGCCGCAGGCGCTGGCCGCGGCCGCGGAGATCGGCTACCCGGTGATCATCAAGCCGACCATGGGCGGCGGTAGCTACTTCGTGTTCAAGATCGACACCCCGGAGCAGCTGGCCGAGAAGTTCGACGGTGCGCTGGACGGCGGCCGCAAGCTGTTCTGGGCGAGCACCGAGGCGGACGGCATCGACCTCGGCCCGCAGGGCATGCTGGTCGAGTCGTTCCTCGCTGGCCGCGAGTACCTCATGGAGGCGCTGGCCTGGGACGACGAGGTGTACCTCGGCTCGGTGGTCGACCGGATCACCAAGGAGGGCGGCACCTACGACGACGACGTGCACCACGCCCCGACCGCGCTGTCCCAGGAGGACCTGGCCGAGGTGCACCGGGTGGTCACGGCGGCCGCGCACGCCCAGGGCCTGCGGCGCAGCGCGATGCACGCCGAGGTCCGCTTCCACGAGGGCAAGCCGCACCTGCTGGAGATCGCCGCCAGGGTCGGCGGCGGCGGCCTGGACCTGACCGCCCGGATCACCGGCGACTACGACCCGATCGCCGCGGTGGTCGACGTCGGCCGCGGGGTGAAGCCGCGGGTGCGGCACTACCGGCCGACCGGGGTGCACATGACGTCCATGTGCCTGCTGTGCGACGCCGGCGTGCTGGAGAGCGTGTACGTGCCGCCGGAGGTCAGCGAGTCGGACAAGACCTTCCTGCTCAAGATCGTGGCGCGGCCCGGTGACCGCATCAAGCGGCCGCCGGAGGGCAACACCATTCTCGGTTTCCTCGGCGTCACCGGCGATTCCATGGAGGACGCGTTCACGACCATGAACGATTTCGCCGGCAAGGTCAAGGTCACGTTCGCCCGCTGACATTTTCCCCGCTGGAGGAAGTTCGTGCTGCAAGAGATCGGTAGAGCGCGCGCCCCGTACCCGACAACCATGACCCAGAAACGCGTCGCCAGCCGTCGCCATTTTCTGATGTGCCGGCCGACGCATTTCGACGTCAACTATTCCATCAACCCGTGGATGCAGCCGGCCAAGCCGACCGACGGCGAGCTCGCGGTGCTGCAGTGGGAGCACCTGCGCCGGGTCTACGCCGGCCTCGGGCACCGGGTCGAGCTGATCGAGCCGCTGCCGGGGCTGCCGGACATGGTGTTCGCCGCGAACGGCGCGACCGTGATCGCCGGCAAGGTCCTCTCGGCCCGGTTCCGGTACCCGCAGCGGGCCGACGAGGGCCCGGCGTATCTCCAGTGGTTCCGCGAGCGCGGCTACCGCACCCGCGAGGCGGCGTTCGTCAACGAGGGCGAGGGCGACTACCTGCTGGCCGGCCGGCGCATCCTGGCCGGCACCGGGTTCCGTACCGACGAGCGCTCGCACGCCGAGGCCGCCGCGTTCTTCCGCCGGCCGGTGGTCGGCCTGACCCTGGTCGACCCGCGCTTCTACCACCTGGACACCGCGCTGGCGGTGCTCGACCGCGACGAGATCATGTACTACCCCGGTGCGTTCTCCGAGCGCAGCCGGGCCGTGCTGCGGCGGCTGTACCCGGACGCCGTGCTCGCCTCGCCCGCCGACGCCGAGGTCTTCGGCCTGAACGCGGTCAGCGACGGCCGGCACGTGGTGCTGTCCCACCAGGCGACCGGCCTCATCGAGGAGCTGCGCGGCCGGGGGTTCGTGCCGATCGGCGTCGATCTGTCGGAGCTGATGAAGTCCGGCGGCTCGGCCAAGTGCTGCACGCTGGAGCTGCGGCACCGCGGGGGGCCGTCATGGTGATCGACTACGACGGCCGGCGGTTCCGGCCGGTGCTCGACGAGCACGCCGGTGACGGCCGGGTGGCCGTCTACCACCAGGACGGCGACCTGCTGTGGGGCGAGTTCCTCGGCGGCAAGGCCCGCCGCGGCGCGCTGACCGGCACCTGCGCACCGGATGGCCGGCTCGACTTCGCCTACTGCATGGTCACCGACGCCGGCGAGGTCATCTCCGGGCGCTGCCGCAGCACGCCGCTGCTGCTGGCCGACGGCCGGATCCGGCTGGACGAGCAGTGGCAGCGCTACGGCCGCAACGCCGCCTCCGGCACCTCCCGCATCGAAGAGATCTCCCCGAAGGAGCACCCATGACTGTCGGCGAAGCGACGACCGCCCGCGAGGATGTGGAATTTCCCCACTCTATCCGCCAGGACGCCACATCCTCGCCGGAGCAGGGGCCGCGCAGGGGCGGGACCGTGACGTGGGCGTGCGCGCCGGGGTTCCCGCCGGCGGTGATATTTCCGTTCACGCCGGCCGAGCGGGCCGGCATGCGCAATGTGCTGGAGTTCCAGGCGCTGATGTACCGCTCGCTGTACTTCTACGGCAGCAACGGGATAGCCGACGTCGACTACGAGACGAGCATCGGCGAGCCGCCGGTGTGGAGCGCCGACGGGCTGACCGTCACCGTGCGGGTCAAGCCGTGGAAGTGGTCCAACGGCGAGACCCTGTGCGCGGACAACGTGCTGTTCTGGGTCAACCTGCTGAAGGTCAAGGGCGCCAGGTACTGCGAGTACACGCCCGGCTACTTTCCGGACAACTGCACGTCCTACGGCAAGCTCGACGAGCAGACCGTGTACTTCACCTTCGACAAGGCGTACAGCAAGCGCTGGGTGCTGATGAACCAGCTCAGCCTGATCATCCCGCTGCCCAAGGCGTGGGACCGCACCGCGGACGGCCCGGCCAACGCCTCCGGCGACCTGGCCGACGTCGAGGCCGTCTTCGAGTACCTGATGGCCGAGCAGGGTGACATCTGCGCCGAGGGCAACGAGCACCGCACGAGGTGGGCCGACAGCCCGATCTGGAGCGTCGTCAGCGGCGCCTGGCGGCTGCGCAGCTACACCATCGACGGCATCGTCACCTTCGTCCCCAACGAGCACTACAGCGGCCCGAACAAGCCGTACCTGGACGAGTTCCGGCAGATCCCCACGTTCTCCGACGAGGAGGAGCTGGAGATGCTGCGGGCGGGGCCGCGCGCGCCGGGCGGCATCCAGGTCGGGTACCTGCCGCTGAGCATGGCCACCGAGCCGACGACGCATCCGACGGTCGGCGGCGGCAACCCGGTCGCCGAGCACTTCAGGCTGGTGCCGCAGGTGGCGTTCTGCATCCGGTACTTCTCGCTCAACTACAACAACCCCACCGTCGCCGGGCGGATCTTCCACCAGACCTACTTCCGGCAGGCCCTGCAGAGCTGCCTCGACCAGGACTCCGCGGTGCACGACATCTACCAGGGCTACGCCTACCGGCAGAACGGCCCCGTGCCCATGCTGCCGGAGTCCGACCTGGTCTCCCCCCGCCAGCGCGGCCGCGCCTGGCCGCTGCCGTTCGACATCGCGCGGGCCAAGCGGCTGCTCACCGGCAACGGCTGGGACACCAGCACCACCCCCGCCGTGTGCGTGCGCCCCGGCACCGGCCCCGGCCAGGCCGGCGACGGCATCCCGGCCGGCACCCGGCTCAGCCTGCTGCTGCGCTACGTCGAGGGCCGCCCGGCGCTCACCCGGCTCATGGAGAAGTTCAAGGTGGACGCCGCGAAGGCCGGCATCGAGCTGCGCCTGCAGGAGGTGTACGGCTCGATCCTGGTCGCCGAGGACGCCCCCTGCGAGCCGTGCGCGGAGAACCCCTGCCGGTGGGAGATGTGCTGCTGGAACGGCGGCTGGGTCTACCACTACCCCACCGGCGAGATCCTGTTCAAGACCAAGGCCGGCGGCAACTTCGGCTTCTACACCGACGCCCGGGCCGACGAGCTCATCGAAAACACCGTGACCAGCGACGATCTCGAAGCGCTCTACGAATACCAGGACTACATCGCCGAGCAGGTGCCGTCGATCTTCACGCCGAACTTCCCGATCCGGCTTTTCGAGGTGGCGAACAACCTTCGAGGTTTTGAGCCGATCAATCCGTTCGGCATGATCAGCCCGGAAAACTGGTACTACGTCGACGATTAGGGGCTGATATGGACCTGCGCACCACGGTCGCGGCCACACCCATTGCGCCGATCGGCGCACACGAGGCCCTGGTGTTCTTACTCCAACTGGGCCTGCTGCTCGGTGTCGCCCTGGTGCTCGGCCGGCTGGCGGTGCGGTGCGGGATGCCGGCGGTGGTCGGCGAGCTGAGCGCGGGGGTGCTGCTCGGCCCGTCCCTGTTCGCGCACCTGACGCCCGGTGTGTCGGGCTGGCTGCTGCCGGCCGACGCCGGGCAGGTCCACCTGCTCGACGCGGTCGGCCAGCTCGGCGTGCTGCTGCTGGTCGGCATCACCGGCATGCACATCGATCTCGACCTGGTCCGCCGCAAGGGCGCCACCGCGGCCTGGGTCAGCGCCGGCGGGCTGCTGGTGCCGCTCGGGCTCGGCATCTGGCTCGGCTTCCTGCTGCCGGACTCGATGGTCGCCGAGGGCTCCGCCCGCCCGGTACTTGCCCTGTTCCTCGGCGTCGCGATGTGCGTCAGTGCCATCCCGGTGATCGCCAAGACCCTCCTGGAGATGCGCCTGCTGCACCGCAACATCGGCCAGCTGATCATCAGCGCGGCAGCCGTCGACGACATCATCGGCTGGCTCATGCTGTCGATGGTCTCGGCGCTGGCGGTCGGCGGCCTGCACACCAGCGGAGTGCTGCGGTCCGTCGGTTACCTGGTCGCGGTGCTGGCGTTCGCCGTCCTGGTCTGGCGGCGGGTGGTGCGGTGGGTACTCGCGCTGGCCGGACGTTCCTCCGAGCCGGGGGTCACCATCGCGGCGATCGTGGTACTGCTGATGTTCTCGGCGGCCGGGACCCACGCGCTCGGCATGGAGCCGATCCTCGGCACGTTCCTGTGCGGCATCCTCATCGGCTCCTCGGGGCAGCTGGATCGGGCCCGGCTGGCGCCGCTGCGGACGGTGGTGATGGCCGTGCTGGCGCCGATCTTCTTCGCCACGGCCGGCCTGCGGATGGATCTGACCGCGCTGGCCGAGCCGGCGGTGCTGCTGTCCGCGCTGGCGGTGCTGGCGATCGCCATCGGTGGCAAGTTCATCGGCGCCTATGTCGGCGCCCGCACCGGTGGCCTCAAACACTGGGAGGGTCTCGCGCTGGGCGCCGGGCTCAACGCCAGAGGGATCATCGAGGTGATCGTGGCCATGGTCGGGCTGCGGCTCGGCGTGCTGAGCACGGCCACCTACACCATCATCGTGCTGGTCGCCGTCGTGACCTCCCTGATGGCGCCGCCAACCCTGCGCTACGCCGTGCGGCGGATCGCCGTGACGAGCGAGGAGATCGAGCGAGAAAGGGTCTTCGCATGACCACCCAACGCGAACCCGGAGCCGAGCGGCCGCTGCTGCTGGTGGTCGCCACCGGCATGCGGCCGTACCGGGAGTACCTGCTGTCCTCGATCAGCACCCGGTTCCGCGTCCACCTGTTCCACATCGCCGAGCCGCAGTGGGAGCGGCAGTACCTGCACGGCTGGACCGTGCTGCCGGACACCTGGGACGGCCCGGCGATGGCCGAGGCGGCGATGGAGCTGAACAAGGCCGAGCCGATCGACGGCGTGCTGTGCTGGGACGAGGGGCGCATCCACGCCACCGCGTACGTGGCGCAGGCGCTCGGGCTGCGCTGCGGCGACCCGGCGCTGATCTGGCGGGTCAGGGACAAGGGCCAGACCCGGGCCGCGATGGCCGCCGCCGGGGTGGCACAGCCCCGGTCGGTGCCGGTCAGGACGCTCGACCAGGCGCTGGCCGCGGCGGCGCAGGTCGGCTACCCGGCCATCCTCAAGCCGCGTGGCTACGGCGCCAGCGTCGGCGTCGTGCGCGTCGAGGACGCCGGCGACCTGCGGGAGCGTTTCGGCTACACGAGCGGCACCACGCTGCCCGACCCGGTGGTGTTCGACAGCGACTTCCCCGTCCTGGTCGAGGAGTGCGTGACCGGCGAGGAGATCAGCATCGACTCGGTGATCGTCGACGGCAGGGTCACCCCGCTCTACCTGGCCCGCAAGGTGGTCGGCTACCCGCCATACGCGGAGGAGATCGGCCACTACGTGGACGCCGCCGACCCGCTGCTGTCCGACCGCACCCTGCTGGCCGCCCTGCAGGACGCGCACACCGCGGTGGGCTTCCTGGACGGCTGGACGCACACCGAGTTCATGCTCACCGCGACCGGCCCCCAGCTCATCGAGATCAACGGCCGCCTCGGCGGGGACATGATCCCCTACCTCGGGCTGCTGGCCACCGGCATCGACCCCGGCATCGTCGCCGCGTCCGCCGCCTGCGGGCTGCGGCCGGACCTCACCCCGCGGCGCAACCTGGTGTCCGGAGTGCGGTTCTGCTACGTCGCGCACGACGACACCACCATCGCGTCGGTGGCATTCGACCGGACGGCCCTGCCGGAGGCCGTCGAACGGGCGGTCGCGGTGGTCCAGCCGGGCGCTGTCGTGTCGCCGCCGCCCAAAGGTACGGTCTGGGGTCGGATTGCATTCGCGATCGCGGTCGGGTCCGGCGTGCCGGAGTGTGCTCGGGCGCTCGATGCCGCCGAGGCCGCACTCGAGGTCCGCGCCGCCGTCGACAGCACCGCGAAGGAGTGAGCCCGCATGCCGACCGAGACCGCTCCCCAACCGGGCAAGGACGCCACCGGCGTCTGGGTGACCTTCCACGAGTCACCGCTCGCGGTCAAGGCGGTACTGGCCGGCATCGTGATCAACAGGATCGGCGGCTTCCTCAACATCTTCCTGGTGCTGTTCCTGACCGCGCAGGGCTACTCGGCGGCGCAGGCCGCCACCTCGCTCGGCGTGTACGGCGGCGGCTTCGTCGTCGGGGTGCTGGCCGGCGGCGCGCTCTCCGACCGGCTCGGCGCCCGCAACTCGACGGTGATCAGCATGGTCAGCACGGCGGCGCTCACCGCTTCGCTGCTCTACCTGTCCAGCTACCCGCTGATCCTGGGCGCGGCAGCGCTGCTCGGCGCGATCGGGCAGATCTACCGGCCGGCCTCGGCCGCGCTGCTTGCCGAACTGACGCCGGAGAGCCGCCAGGTGATGGTCTTCGCCATGTACCGGTTCGGGCTGAACCTGGGCTCGATGGCGGCGCCGCTGATCGGCTACGGGCTGTACAACCTCGGCAGCCAGAGCTACGACCTGCTGTTCTGGGGCGAGGCGCTGATCGCGCTCGGCTATGCCGTGCTCGCCCAGTTCGCGCTGCCGGCCAAGGCCGCCCAGCGCGCCGCCGCCGATGCCCGGGACGGCGGCACCGGCCCGGCCGGGGATGGCGCGGTGCCGGCGCGCGGTGGCTACCTCGGCGTGCTCGCCGACCGCCGGTACGTGCTGTACCTGTTCGGCTCGATGTTCAACGGCATCGTCTACGTGCAGTACCTGTCCACCCTGCCGCTGGACGTGACGGCGGCCGGGGTGGCGATCTTCTGGTACACGCTGGCCGTCTCGCTCAACGGGTTCATCGTGATCGCCTTCGAGCTGCCGCTGACCAAGCTCTCCCAGCACTGGCCGACGAGGTTCACGGTGGCGTTCGCCTACGGCATGATCGGCGTCGGGGTGGCGTTCTACAGCCTGCCGCTGGGGCCGGCGGTGATCCTCGGGGCGACCCTGATCTGGACCATCGGCGAGATCGTCGGAGCGCCCACGGTGTGGGCGTATCCGGGCAAGGCAGGGCCGACGCACCTGCGCAGCCACTACATCGGCAGCTTCCAGTTCATGTACGCGCTCGGCGCCGCGATCGGCCCGATGGTCGGCGTCGCGCTGTTCGTCCAGGTGGGCCACCGGGTGTGGCCGATCATGGCGGTGGCCGGGCTGATCGCGGCCGTGCTCGGTGCCGCCGCCGTCCACCGCCCGGCCGGGCCAGCCGAGCCGGCCGGTGCCGCGGAGCCGGCAAGGGCCACCGAGCCGGCAATGGCCGCGGAGCCGGCCGGCGAGCCGCTGGCGGCCAAGCCCGTGCAGCCGGCCCCGGTCACCGCGAACGCCGCCGACGACTGACCCGTCCGAACCGAACCCATCCGATCCGACCGGCCGTGCCTGGTCGTGGAAAGGAAGTCTGACCACCGATGCGCGACCTCCGATTCGCCTTCTCCCTGGCCACCCACGACTCACAGCGCGAGCTGGTGCAGACCTGCCGCACCGCCGAGGCGTACGGCTTCGACGTCGCGGTCGCCGTGGACCACCTCGGGCCGGGCCGGTCGGCGCCGTTCCAGACCGCGCTGGCCGCGGCGCTGGCCTCGGACCGGCTGCTGGTCGGCACCTACGTCGTCAACAGCGGTTTCTGGAATCCGGCCGTGTTGGCCCGCGAGGTGGCCACGGCCGTGCGGCTGACCGGTGGCCGGCTCGAGCTCGGCCTCGGCACCGGCGTGGTCAAGTCGCAATTCGACGCGGCCGCAATCCCGTGGCACGGGTTCCGCGACCGGGTCGCCAAGCTGGCCGAGACCATCGACCGGCTCGAGGAGCTGCTCGCCGCAGAACCGGGGGTGTCCCGGCCGCGGCTGCTGGTCGGCGGCACCAGCGACAGGGTGCTGCGGCTCGGCGCCGAGCGCGCCGACATCATCAGCGTCGGCGGCCGGTTGCAGGTGCCCGGGCAGCCACCGGGCACGCTGGCCATCATCGACGCGGCCACGGCCGCCGAGCGGATCGAGTTCATCCGCGCCGCCGCCGGCCCGCGGCTACCCGACCTGGAGCTGAACGCGTTCGTGCTGGACGTCGAGGTGACCGAGGACCGGGCCGCGGCGGCCGCGCGGATCGCGGCGGAGGACCCCGGCGGGCTCACCGCCGAGCAGGCGCTGGAAACGCCGTTCCTGCTGCTCGGCACGCCGGATGAGATCGTGCGCCAGCTGCTGGACAGCCGCGAGCGCTACGGCTTCTCCTATTTCACCGTGCAGCGCCCGCATATGGCGGTGCTCGGCCCGTGCCTCGAACGAGCGCGCAACCTGGTCCGCACCGGCGCGGTCTGACCATGGGCGACTTCGATTTCCTGGTCGGCCGCTGGACGGTGGCCAACCGCAAGCTCACCAAGCGCCTCGCCGGCTGCACCGAGTGGGCGGAGTTCACCTCGACGTCGTCCTGCTGGAACCTTTTCGGCGGCGCCGCGAACCTCGACGAGTTCAGCTTTCCCGACGGCACCGCCGGGCTTACCCTCCGGCTGCGGAACCCGGCCACCGGGGAATGGTCGCTAACCTGGGCCAGCAGCGAGCTCGGTGCGCTCATGCTGCCGGTCGTCGGCGGGTTCGACGGCGGCGAAGGCCGGTTCTACGGTGCTGAGGAGTACGCCGGCAGGCTGGTCCGCGTGCGCTATATCTGGTCCCGGATCACCCCGACCTCCGCGCGCTGGGAGCAGGCCTATTCCGATGATGGCGAGCGGACCTGGGAAACGAACTGGATCATGGACTTCACCAGGGTGCCCGACTCATAGGCCCGTTGGCTAGACGGTGCCGGTGAACTTGTCGGCCAGGTAGTCGAGCTTTGCCTGCTCGTCCCGCGCCGAGTACAGATAACGAATCCAGGCCTGCTGCTCGTGCAATACCGCACCGAGCTCCCACACACAGATGACCTCGAGGTGGGTGCCCTGTGGAACCAGCTCGAAAGGACCGCCGTCGGCGGCCTGCCGCGCGTACAGCGTTTCCCACATCTCGTTGACGTTTCGCCAGGTGCACACGATCACGAAGTAGAACGACTCCCCGCACAGGTGATGTATGACGAAGCCGAGCTCGCCGTCGATGCGCAGGTTGCCGCCGGCCACCTCGGCGCGCACATGCTCGCGCGCCAGGTCGGCATACTCAACGGGGATAGCCGCCTCGGCCGGCCGCACGTCGTACCACTTGAAGTGCGCGTTCGCCAGCACGAGGTCGTCGGCCGGCGTGATCAGCTTGGGGATGTGCCGGTATCCGGGCGGGATGTTGCCGATGCCGGCCAGGCGGGTGAGGTTCGTCGTCATGCCTGCGAGCCTAGAAGCCCGCTGCCAACCCCGCCGCCAACCCCGCCGCCCCCGCCGCCGGCCCGCCGCCGTGTGGGCGTCCCAGCGCTCGTCGGGGGGACGCTGCGACGCCCACAGTTCACCGGGGCTGGGACAACCGATGGGGCCGGGGCAAACGATGCCGGACGCCGCCTGGATCACCGGGATGCATCCGCCGGCGCCATTCGGGTCACACCGTGCCGGCGAGTTGGCGCAGCACGGCCTCGGTGGCCGGTATCACCGCCGTGTGGTAATCCTCGATCATGGCCATGACCGGTGCCTCGTAGTTCGTCTCCCACTCGTCGCTGGCATAGAAGGCCTGCGACCGCGAGACCCGTTCCCCCTCGGACGGAAAGGCCCGCAACAGCAGGTAACCGTCCTCGTCGTTCAGTGTCGGACCGTAAGCAAGAACGGTGATACCAAACCTTCGCATCATCGGTATTGTGCCCTCGTGGCTGATGCGGTCGAACTCGGCCCGGGTGCCGGGACGGAGCTTGAACAGCCGCATCTCCAACAAACCAGAGTCGGTGTCGTTCACCTGATCCTCCCAACGAGATGGTCACCTTGAGTACAGCATGCGTGACCATCGATGTCAATCTTGACCAATATCAACGAATCGTAACCATGAGTAAGCGATCAGACACCACAAAGAATGTATGCCGGATATGCCACCCGGCTTTGCGTCACCGCTTGACCACCTAGGTATAGGCAGGTACAGTACAAAGTACTCGTTCACGAGAAGGGGCGACGAATGCCCAGCCTTACTCGTATCGAGGCTGCCGAGCGCACGGAATTGTTGAGCACCCGGTCGTACCGCGTCGAACTCGACCTGACGCGGCCCGACACATTCCGGTCAACAACGACAATTGCGTTCGACGCGGCCCGCACCGGCTCGAATACGTTTCTCGACATCAAACCGGCGGCTTTGCATTCGGTCACGCTGAACGGCCGGGACCTGGAGGTCGCCGCGCTGTCCGACGGGCGGTTCCCGCTGGCCGGCCTGGCCGCCAGCAACGAGCTCGTCGTGGTGGCCGACATGAGCTACTCCAACGAGTGCCAGGGCCTGCACCGCCAGGTGGATCCGGCCGACGGCCGGGTGTACCTGTACGGGTCGGTCTTCCTCGACCACGCGCCGCGCGTGTTCGCCTGCTTCGACCAGCCCGATCTCAAGGCGCCGTTCACGTTCACCGTCACGGTGCCGCCCGAGCTGCAGCCGCAGTGGCAGGTGATCGGCACCGGCGAGGCCACCAGGCTGGCGCCGGACCGCTGGCAGGTGGTGCAGCCGGTGCCGCAGTCGACCTACCTCACCACCGTGGTCGCCGGCCCGTACCGCACCTTCCACGCCGAGCACGATGGCGTGCCGCTGCGGCTGCACTGCCGGGCATCGCTGGCCGACGCGCTGGCCGGCGACGCCGAGGAGATCTTCCGGATCACCGGGCAGTGCCTGGACGAGTTCCACCGGCTGTTCGGCGTGCGCTACCCGTTCGGCACGTTCGACCAGGTCTTCGTGCCGGAGTTCAGCTACCTCTCGCTGGACCACCCCGGCTGCGTGCTGATCCGCGAGCTGTACCTGTTCCGCTCGCCTGCGCCCCGCAGCGAGCACGAGACTAGGGCGGTCGTGATCGCGCACGGGCTGTCGCTGATGTGGCTGGCCGGCCTGGTGACCAACCGCTGGTGGAACGACCTGTGGCTGGGCCAGGCCTTCGCCGACTACCTGGCGCACCGGGTGACGGGCGAGGTCACCGAGTTCGGCGGCCCGCTGACCACGTTCGCCGTGCGGCGCAAGGCGCAGGCCTACGTCGCCGACCAGCGGCCGTCCACCCACCCGGTGTGCATCGAGGGCAAGGACGCGCTCGCCGCGCTGCTGGACCTGGACCGCATCTCCTACTTCAAGGGTTCCTCGGCGCTGCGGCAGCTCGCCACCCACACGGGTGACGACGCGCTGCGGGCGGGCCTGCGGACGTTCTTCGACCGGCACGCCTACGGCAGCGCGACGCTCGCCGACTTCATCGCCGCCATCAGCGACGCCGCCGGCACGGATCTCACCGGTTGGGCGCGGCAGTGGTTCCAGACGTCCAATGTCAACACGCTGCGGCCGCAGCTGTCGGTGACCGGCGGCCGCATCTCGGCCGCCGCCGTCGTGCAGTCCACCCCGGACAGCCACCCGGTGCTGCGCCCGCACACCATGGACATCGGCCTCTACGGCGCGCCTTCGCGCGAGGATGTGACATCCCGGCACCTAGAACGGGGCGATGTCACATCCTCGCCGGCGGGGCCGGCCGGGGCGGCGCAGACCGTTCGGGTCCGGATCGAGGGGGCGCGCACCGAGCTGCCCGAGCTGGTCGGCCGGCCGGCGCCGGAGCTGCTGCTGCTCAACGACGGTGACCTGACCTACGCCAAGATCCGCTTCGACCCGGCGTCGCAGCGGGCGCTGCCCGGCCTGCTCGCCGGGTTGTCACCGCTGAACCGGGCCATGGTGTGGTGCTCGCTGCTGCTCGCCGTGCAGGACGGCGAGTTCCCGGCGACGGCCTACCTGGACCTGGTCACCGGCATGCTGGCCACCGAGACCGAGCTGTCGATCGTGATCGAGGTGCTGGAGCAGGCCCGCAACGACGTGGCCGACCGGTTCCTCGACCCGGCGCTGCGCCCGGCGGCGCTGGCCGGTGTCGCGGCCGCGCTGCGGGCCAGGCTGGCCGGCGTCGAACCGGGCGACGAGCTGGGCATCAGCCTGTTCCGCTCGCTCGTCGAGCTCAGCGCGGACGCCGCCGAGCTGCGTGGCTGGCTCGGCGGGGCGCCGCCGCCGGCCGGGCTGGCGCTGGACGCCGACCTCGGCTGGCGGATCCGGTACCGGCTCGCGGTGCTCGGCGAGCTGACGCCGGCCGCGGTCGAGGACGCGCTGCGGGCCGATCCCAGCACGCTCGGCGAGCAGTTCGCCGCCAAGTGCCGGTCCGCCAGGCCGGACCGGGGCGCCAAGCGCGCGGCCTGGGAGGCGATCACGACCGACGCCGCGCTGTCCAGCTACGGCCTGTGGTCGCTGGCCGAGGGCTTCTGGCAACCGGAGCAGCTGGAGCTGACCGCGCCCTACGTCGAGCGGTTCTTCACCGAGATGCCGGACGCCGCCCGGCTGCGCGGCGACACCGTGCTGGACTGGCTGGTCCGCTTCCTGTACCCGCGCTACGCGGCGGCGCCGGCCACCCTGGAGTTCGCCGAGAAGCTGCTCGCCCGCGACGACATCACGCCGCCGCTGCGGCGCCGGGTGGTCGACTTCACCGACGACCTGCGCCGCGTGGTCGAGGCCCGCGCGGCCGGTGCGAGCTGATCACGATGGCTGCGCAGCCGAGGGTGGCGATCGTCGGCGGCGGCATCGCCGGGGTGCTGCTCGGCTGGCGGCTGCGGCGCTCGCCGCGGCCGGTTGCGCTGGAGCTGTTCACCGGCGGTGCGGGGGTGCCTTCAAGTACCACCACTAGGGGGGTCGGTGGTACTTGGAGGCACCCCATTAGCGGCGACGCCACCGCAGCCTCCGGCGGGCTGGTGCGGGCGTTCGAGTCCGAGCCCGCCGCGTGCCGGCTGGCCGCCGAAAGCCTCGCCGAGCTGCGCGGCAGCGCCAGGCTGCGCAGCTGGGCCGGCTACCGCGAGGTCGGCGCCCTGTACCTGCTGCCGCCGGGCGCCGACCGGGCCCGTTCGCTGAAGCTGGTGGACGCCATGCTGCCCGGCTCCGTGGCCGTGCTCGACCGGGAGGCGCTGACCGCCGCCTACCCGCTGCGCGGCCTGCCGGCCGGCACCACCGGCGTACTCGAGCGGCACGCCGGGTACCTGTCGCCGGCGCGGCTGCGCGCCGCCGTGCTCGCCGAAGTGGCGGCCGCCGGGTGCCGGGTCAGGCAGGTGCCGGTGACCTCCGTCGACGGGGCTCCCGGTGCCGGCGGCAACGGGGTCGCGGCCGTCCGGCTCGCCGACGGGTCGGTGCGCGGCTACGACGCCGTGGTGGTGGCGGCCGGGGCATGGACGCCGCGGCTGCTGGCGGCCGGCGGCCTCGACCGCGACGGGCTGCGCACCAAGCAGATCCAGTACTCGCTGCACGACGTGCGGCTGCCCGGGCTCGGGGCGTTCGTCGAGGAAGTGACCGGTTTCTACGGCCGCCCGGCCGGCCGGGACACGTTCCTGCTCGGGTTGCCGTCCCAACGCTGGGACGTGGACCCGGCGGCGGTCGAGCCGGACCCGGCGCTGGACGGCCGGGTCGCCGCGTACGCGCGGCGCCGGCTGGGGGTGCGGCTGGCCGGCCCGCCGGCCCGCACGGTCGCCTCGTTCGACTGCTACCACGAGCCCCCATGCCTCGCGCTGCGCAACGCCTCGGCGGGCTCGGCGCTGTTCACGTTCACCGGCGGCAGCGGTGGCGCGGCCAAGGTCGTGCTGGCCGCCAGCCGGGACGCCGCCGGCCGGCTCATGGACCTGCTCGGCGGGCCGGACCGGGCCGGCCCGGTCCAGCCCGGTCCAGCCACCGGCGGCGCGGCGACTCCCGCCGGCACCGGGGCCGCCGCGGCAGCCGCGGCCGCCGCCCGCCGCGGCGCGGAGGTGACCCGGTGATCATGCGGATCGACCACATCGGCCTGGTGACGGCCGACCCGGCCGGGGTCGGCCGGTACCTCGGCGCGCTCGGCATGCGGGCCACCGGGGGTGGGGTGGCCGGCGACTACGGGGTGAGCTGCGAGTTCTGGCAGCATCCCGGGGCGGCGCCGGCGGTCGAGGTGGTGGCCCCGGTGCGGGACGGTTCCGCCGTCACCGATTACCTCGCGCGCAAGGGCTCCGGCCTTTACCACATCGCCTTTGAAGTGGACGACATCGAATTCGAGCTGTCCCGGTTGAAGGAATGCGGTTTCGTCGCGGTCGACCGGCAGCCATGCGCGGGGGCCCGGCCAGGCATGCAGGTGGCCTTCATGTACGCCGGCAAGCCGGCCGGGCTGCTGATCGAGCTCGTCCGTTACTCCGCAGTCACTCAGAGCGATCCCATCGACGGCGGGAGGCCACCATGATCCGCCAACGGACGGTCGCTTCTGCAAACTATTTCCCCGGATTACATACCTATCCAGAGAAGGCAACACCGTTTGGTCCAAACGGCGGCTGGACACGCCACAATTCATGGTGGAACATTTGTTCGAAACACAACCCTGCCGGAATTATCTGGCCCGGGGAAATTTGGCTTGCAATAATGGGGGCCGATTGCCTTGAGCTTGGAGACTGATCAAATCGACTTGCGAGGTCCCGGACTGGAGGAGGCGTGCGCGCGAATCGGCGGCCTGTTCGCCCGGTCGGAGTCACGCGCCCGGGCCGCCGACTACGTCCAGGGATTGCTGTCCAGCATCGCACGAAAGAATTCGTGGCAGGTCGCGGCGCACGCCGGCCATACCAGCCCCGACGGGATCCAATGGCTGCTCACCCGCGCGCCGTGGAGCGCCAACGCGCTGCGAGACATCACCCGCAGCTACGTCATGGAGCAGCTCAGTGACGAGCGCGCGGTCGTGGTGTACGACGACATCGGCTTCACCAAGCGCGGTGACAAGTCGGTCGGGGTGGCCAGGCAGCGGGTCGGCTCGAACGGGCGCCTTGAGAACTGCCAGGTGGGCGTGTTCATGGCGTACGTTTCGGCCAAGGGGACCGCGCTGACCGACCGTGAGCTCTACCTACCGCGTCCGGAGTGGGCCGGCGACGCGGCCCGCCGCCGCGCGGCCGGCGTGCCACCGGAGGTCAGGTACGCCACCAAATCGCAAATTGCAACTCGAATGCTCGCCAGGGCCCTGGCCACCGACGTGCCGATCGGGTCGGTCGTGGCCGGCCAATCCTGCGCCGGTGCGCCCATCAAGGAGTATTGCGCCGCCCGCCGGTTGACCCTCACCGAGGAGATTTCCGCACAACATCCGGTGGCGGACAGCCGCACAGATCGCCCGATCGCGGCCGCGGCGCTCGGCCGGCTCATTCCGCTGGCCGCATTCGAGCGGGGTTACCCCGGCGGCGGCTCGGCCGCCACGCTTCGGCTGGGCCCGCCCGGCATCGATGGTCAGCAGACCTCGCTGCTGGTACGCAGCCGGACCACCGGCCATGCCGACTGCCGGTACTTTCTTTGCCACGCGCCGCAGTGGACGCCGCTTGGTAACCTGGTCACCGCCGCGGACGCCCATTCCAACGCCCGAGAATACGTGGCGCGCAGCAGAATCGAGGCCGGCCTCGACCAGTACGAGGTCCGGAAATGGGAGCCATGGTACCGGCACATCACGCTGTCGATGTTCGCCATGGCCTATCTCGCGGTGCGCCGGGCCGAAGGCGTCAGCACCGAACAACTACCGGAGGTAACCTCCATTCCGGCGCCGAGAACACACCGCCGCGCCATTCGCCTACGCTGCCCGTCGCAACGGATCGCGGTCAACTCCGGCTACCAGACCGTCGGCCCCGCCGCCAACTACTAACGCATCCACCGACCCCATTCCCGCCACACCCCCGCCGACCCGCACCGGCCGACCCGACCCACACCGGCCGACCCACACCTGCACCGGCCGACCCGCACCCCGGACCCGCTCCCAGCCACGGCCCGCCTTTCGGGCGGATGAACCATCCGCCCAATAGAACCGGGCAAACGGTCCATCCGCGGGCGACGGCGGAGCGCGGG
>Ga0209382_10005189_pt1 | contig 17005 bp, 16 predicted proteins | sample SoiMetdeltSBSDD5_FD_187599 | JGI IMG/M metagenome (GOLD analysis project Ga0209382, IMG submission 187599) | Bulk soil microbial communities from a Populus tree surrounding site in Tennessee, USA - Soil MetaG P. deltoides SBSDD5 (SPAdes) (version 2) | ecosystem: Environmental > Terrestrial >...
CGATCCTCGACGGCTGGGCGCTCTCGCCGCAGAGTGAGGCGAACGACTTCCGGGGTGGCATCGCGGCCTCGATGATCGCGTCCACCGGCGGCCTGCCGGGCCACGAGGCAGCGGCCAAGTTCCCGGTTGGCACCGCGTTCCTGCCGAAGGGGCCGGTCGCTTTCGGCTGCCCAACCGGGGGGGCCGGCCTCGGGATCATGGCATCCGCCCCGAAGGAGAAGCAGGAGGCGGCGTTCAAGTACGCGGCGTTCGCTACCTCGACCGAGCAGGCGGCGATCTGGGCTCAGGCGACGGGCTACATGCCGGTCCGGAAATCGGCGATCGAAGGGGCGGCGATGAAGGACTTCTACGCGCAGAAGCCGAACTTCCAGACCGCCGGCAAGCAGCTTGCGCTGGTGCGCGGGCAGGACGTGGCGCGGGTCTTCGTCCCGAACGGCCAGCAGATCCTGCTGAAGGGGCTGGACCGGATCACGGTCAACAAGGAGCCCGCCGAGACGGTGATGAAAGACATCGCCGGCACGCTCCAGAAGGAGTGCGACGCCGTCGCCCGGCAGGTGAAGGCCGTCGAGGGCTGACCCCGAGGAGACAGGAGACAGGAGGCGAGGCCCCGAGTCCCCCAGGTTGGGGGACTCGGGGCCTCGCATGGTGTCGTCACGATCGTTGCCTGCTGCGCTCGCGGTGCGGGACGGAGCGGCCGGAGCTATGATGCTGGCCTCGTGACCAGCATCGAGCCACACCAGCATGTGACCGCCGCCAACCGCAACCTCGGGATCTACCTGGGCGGGCAGGCGCTCTCCAACGTCGGCACCTTCTCGCAGATGGTCGCGCTCTCGCTGCTGGTGCTCGAGGTCACCGGGAGCGGCTTCGCGCTCGGCGCCACCGCCAGCGTCCAGGCGATCCCGTACCTGCTGCTCAGTCCCTGGGCCGGTCCGCTCCTCGATCGCGTCCCGTTGCGGCGTGTGCTGCTGGGCACGGCACTGGTCGGGGCGATCCAGGCGTCCACGCTGACCGTGCTCGCGCTCACCGGCAGTATCACGCTGCCGTGGGTGGCCGTCCTGGCGTTCGTGCTCGGCTGCATCCAGGTCTTCGAGCGCCCGGCCGTCCAGGCGTTCCTCGGCGAGCTGGTGCCGCCCGCGGCGATCCCAAAGGCCGTCAGCCTTGCCAGTTCCGTGCAGGCGTCCGGCCGCCTCGGCGGGCCGGCCCTGGCGGCCGTGCTGTACGCCTGGAAGGGCGCTGAGCTGGTGTTCGCCGTGAACGCGATCTCCTACCTGATCGTCGTCTGTGCTCTGCTCGTGCTGCGCGCCGACGCGATGTACCCGCGCGAGCGCCGACACGGGCAGCAAGGCCGCCTGATCGTCGCCGTGCGCTACGCGATGCGCGCCCCGGCCCTCTGGCCGGTGCTGCTGGGGAACGCGGTCGTCGGCCTGTTCGCCTTCAACTTCGGGACGTTCTTCGCGACCATGTCGACGCTGACGTTCCAGCAGCCGAGTCTGTTCGGCATCGCCGAGAGCTTGAACGCCGTAACGGCCGTCCTGGCCGGGCTCCTGCTGGCGCGCTACCTCCGGACCCCGACCGGCCTGACGGTCGGCATCGCCTGCGCCGCGCTCGGCGGGACGCTTGCCTGGGTCGCGCTTGCGCCCACGCCCCTGCTGTTCCTCGCCAGCATGCCGTTCTTCGGGTTCGCCGTGGTCGCGTACGGCGCGATGGCGCAGTCCCTGGTCCAGCAGCACGCCCCCCGCGAAATGGTCGGGCGGATGATGAGCCTCTACACCCTCGGCTCGATGGGCACCACGCCGATCGGCGGCCTGATCGTCGGGCTGGTGAGCGACGTGGCCTCGCCGCGCGTTGCCGTGGGGCTCGGCGCCGCCAGCGCGATCATGGTCGGGCTGGGCCTGATGCTGCGCTGGCGCCTGGACCGCCAGGGTGAGCCCGCGCAAGCCGGCGAGCCCCAGCCGTCCGGGCACTGACTGGCTGGGCGCACTGCTCGGCCTGTTTGGAACGCCCACCTTCCGCGCCGCGTCTTCTTGACAGGTGATTGGCGCGAAAGAGCGCCGCTCACGGCTACTTTGAGCGCTCGTCCTGGCGCGCGCTCTGCATTAGGTATCTGCGCCATGAAAAGAAGTGCGCTCGCGGTTGGCGCTCGGCGGCGAAGTGAGCCTGGTCGGCGCAGCTCGCTCGGGCGAGGGCGGGCGCTGCTGGCGGGGCTGCTGCTGATGCTGACGGCGATCGGCGGCGTGCCGGCCATTCCCGCCCACGCGGCATCCGCGCCGCTCCTGGTGCTAGCGACCGACGTCCGCGCCGGCGAGCAGTACGTCTTCTCGATGGGGATCGTCGATCGGGTGAGCGCCGAGTCGCTGACGCTCCGCTTCGACGATGGCTACACCGAGACGTACACCCTGAACGGCGCTACGACGATCCAGACCCAGAACGGCGACGCGCTCAGCCTGGCCGATCTCGAGGTCGGCGAGATGGTGATCGTCCTGACCGTCGAGAACGACCCGGTGGCCGTGACGATCGTCAGCGGTGGCGCCGAAGGGTTCCACGACGCCGGCCCCGGCGACATCCGAGGTCACGACGAAGATGAGTGCGCGTCGTGCGACGCGCACTCGCCGTAGGCAACGTCAGACACCAGAATTCCAGACCGGGACCCGATCCGCTCTGCCGCCGACGCCTTAGCTACCTGAGTCGCGGCCTCGTCGTGGCGACGACTCGCGCTGGTCGTCCTGCTTGTTGAGCCGCTTGTTGGCAGCGTCGAGCGTCTGGCGCGAACGAGCGAGCAGATGCCTCGTTCGATCGAGCGTCATTTCTGGAGTTTCGTTGGCATGAATCGAAGCGGCGTCGGGATCCACAGGGTGCTCCGCGCGGTTCGGCTGGTGTTCCACGCATCAGTCACGGCAATTGCTATGCCAGGGCCCGGTCCTTCTGGCAATCGGCGTGCCCGTTGTTGCCACAGGAACATCTCGATCACGGCACGAAGACGACTTTGATCGGATCGCCCTCGCGCTCTTTGGCGACGCGGAACCCTTCCTGGATCTGATCCAGCGAAAAGCGGTGCGTGACCAGCTCCCCGCAGCGGATCTTGCCCTGCGCCGCCAGCGACAGCGCCCGCCTGACGGCCGCCGCGCCCTCGCCGCGCGTCGTGTAGAGCGTGACGTCCTCACGGATAGCCGAGCTCAGATCGAACGTGACCGGCCCGGCGTAGAAGGCCAGGAACAGGATCTTGCCGCCGCGCTTGACCATCTGGACGCACTGCTGGGGCGTGTCCATGCTGCCGGACGCCTCGATTACCAGATCCGCGCCGGCCGATCCGAGCAGGCGCTTGACGGCAGCGACCGGGTCCTCTTCACGGGCGTTGACGACGTGGTCCGCCCCGAGCCGCGCCCCGACTTCGAGCCGGTTCTGGCGCGTGCCGACCAGGACGACCTGGTCCGCCCCGAGCGCCTTGCACGCCTGGACGGCCATCAGGCCGACCGGGCCGGGGCCGATCACCACGATCGAGTCGCCGGCGATGTAGCCGCCCGCCGCTTCGAGCCCGTACATGCTGGTCCCGGTCGTCATGATCAGGACGGCGTCTTCCCAGGTGACGTGATCCGGCATCTTGTAGAGGGCGCTGACGTGGTGCGTGGTGTACTCGGCGAACCCGCCGTCGATGGTCATGCCGGTGGCGCGGTGGCCCCGGGCCAGGTTCCCGAAGTTGAGGCAGGCCGTGTACATCCCGAGGACGCAGTTCTGGCAGCGGCCACACCCCTTGTGGGCGTGGATCGCCACCCGGTCGCCGACCGCGAGCTCGTCGACGTTCTTGCCGAGCGCCGCGACGGTGCCGGTCCACTCGTGGCCCGGGGTGAAGGTGCCGTACGGCGGCGCCCCCGGCAGTTGCGGACGATAGACCCGGCTGATGTCCGAGCCGCAGGTGCCGCACATTGCCACCTTGATCAGCACCTCGCCCTCGCCGGGCTGGGGCACCGGCTTCTCAATGACTCGGATCTCCCCCTGCGCCACGAGGACGGCGGCGCGCATCGTGGCAGGGATCTCGGCAGGAAGCGTGTTCGACTCGGCCTGGAGCACCATCGACCCCCTCCTCGGGCTCAGAGCTACGCGTCCAAGCGTGCTCCCTCAGGGTACTCCACCGGCGGCGCGTCGTCGCGAGACAGCGCCGGCTCAGATGCCGTGACCGAACGTCTGGACGATTTGCGGAGATCAGCCGGCGCGGGCTGGGGCCGATTCGGCCGGCTGCTCGACGAACGGGCGTGATCCGACGACGACGAAGCGCTCCTCGTCCATCTCGTCGCCGTCAAGCTCAACGATGTCCACCGTTCCATCCGGCTTGACTCGAAGCTGCTCGTCGTGGCCGATTGGCCCATCCCCGAGCAGCAGCACCGCCCCGAGGTTACGCGCAATGACTCGAGCGCGTTCCAGGGTGCCGGTCAGATCGGCAACCTGCGCTTCGAGGTTGTCTCCGCCGAGAAAGATGTCGAGTTGAAGCGGGAACGCTCCCTCTCGTCGTGTGCGCTCCAGCAGCATACGTGGTTCAGGCGGGACGGGGCCGGTCAAGGTCATCACATCGTCCGTGACATCGATATGCGCTGGATCAAAGGCAAATGCGCTGGCGAGTGAATGACGCAACGCTTCGTGGTCAATCCAACGGTCGATCATTGCTGATTGCCAGAACATCACCGTTGTCCTTGTCGCCATGCCTGGAGCGCGAGCCAAATTTGACGGGCGGCGTCGCGCTCGTCTTCGCGGACGAGTTGCTGATCGAGCTGTGTCTCAGCCAGCCCAGTCAGCCCGAGGGCATTGTACCAGCCCAATGCCCGGTAGGCGCCTCGACCGAGTTGATACAAGCCCTCACCAACGGTCGGACAGAGGCGCCCGCCTCCTTCGAGGAGGTACTCGCGACCATTGACGACGAAGCGATTTCCGTCGCGAATTGCATGCCCCGAGAGGATCGCCTCCAGATCCTCGCCAAAGTCGACCCACGGCATCGCCACCGTGTTCACCACGCTGTGCACGCGGGTACGTGGACCGACGCGAGCTGCTCGGTGACGTGGCTCCGGAAGGCGCATGCGCGCTGCCTGGCGCGGGGTTGGCAGGTTCGGGTTCGGCTCCTCCTCCACGGCGGGTCACATGGCGTACTTCGCGCGGACCTCGTCCGTGAGGTGGACGCCGAGGCCGGGGCCTTGCGGCACGAAGACCTGGCCGCCCTTCTCGACCAGCGGCTCCACGAACAACTCCTCGACGATCGAGCCGTTGACCGTGTCCCACTCCAGCGGGCCGGTGCCGGGCGTCGCAGCCATCAAGTGGAGCGTCCCGGCGGAGCAGACGCCGCTGCTGTAGTTGTGCGGCGAGACCACCACGCCGAACGCCTCGGCCACGGCGCAGATCTTCTTCATCTCGGTGATGCCGCCGGTCCGGGCCATGTCCGGCATCGCCACGTCTACGCCCCCCTTGGCGAACATCTCGCGGAAGCCCCAGCGGGTGTACTCGTTCTCGCCAGTCGCGATCGGCAGGCCGGTGGCTGCCCGAATCACGGCCAGCCCGTCCAGGTCTACGGGTGAGAGCGGCTCCTCGTACCAGGCGATGTCGAGCTCGGCGATGCGCCGGCCGAAGCGGATCGCCGTCGGCCGATCGAACGCCGTGTTGATGTCCACCATCAAGCCCACGTCCGGGCCGATCGCCTCGCGGAGCGCCCGCACCCGGCGGACGTCGTCCACGGGGTCCACGCCGACGTGGGTCTTGACCATCGTGAACCCACGCTCGACGAAGCTGGCGGCGTCGCGGGCCATCGCGGCCGGGTCCTCCTGCCAGTGCAGGTCCGAGGCGTACGCCTGGATCGACTCCCGATTGAGGCCGCCGATCAGCTTGCAGACCGGCTGCCCCAGCGCCTTGCCCATGATGTCCCAGCAGGCCATGTCGATGCCGCTCATGCCGCCGACGACAGCGCCCTTCGGGTCGTACATCGCGGCGCCGTCGAAGGCCCGTCGCCAGATCCCCTCGACGTTGAACGGATCCTCGCCCAGCACCAGCGGGCGGAGCTTCCCGAGCACCACGGCCTCGGCCAACGCAGCGTCACACCAGGCGTCACCCAGGCCGTCGATCCCCTCATCCGTCTTGATACGGACCAGCGAGATGACCCGGCGCCTGCGCGCTCCCTTGGAATTGCGGTGCGGGTGGTCCAACTGCTTCGCGAGCTGGATCAGCTCGACGTCGACGATCTTCACTGGGCCTCCAGAGCCTGCATCGAGGCATCGGCGCTCACGGCGCGCGGGACAGCGTAGCAGACCGTACCCCGGAGCCTCAGTGCGCTTCGATCCACCACGGTCTCGCTCGCCGGCCCGCCGGCCCGGTCCTTCTTGACATGCTCCCAGGCGCTCTCTAGACTGCACGGTGGCCGCCATGATGATGTGGTGGCCCACATTCGGGGGAGTGCTTCGAGATGGATGTTGCCCAGACGATCACGAACATCGTGCTGTCGCTGGTGTTCGCCCTGCTGGGCTTCGCGCTGCTGTTCATCGGCTACCGCGTCTTCGACCGCCTCATCCCGAGTGACATCAACAAGTGCATTTTCGAAGAGGGGAACGTCGCCGCCGCCATCCTGGCCGGCGCGTTCGTGCTGGGGCTGGCCGTCATCGTCGCCATGGCGATCAATTAGCACACGCTTCTCGCCCGCCCGGCCGCCAGATCTTCGCCTCGGTAGGCATCGCGCGCCGCCGACGTGCCACCGCGCTCACCTGATCTCAAAAGCGTGACAACGCCTGTACAAGCTTGACACGCCCGCCGGCGCGCGCTATATTCGCCGGGTTCACTGTCCACCGTCGTCTGCTCGCAGCAATGAGTCCGACGCGGCAGCCACTCCCTCCATGGCGCGAGGGAGCGCGCCAGAGGGCGTCGGAGCTGTTCCGCGGAGGATCGGCCATGCAGGATGCAAGGCATGGGCGCGATGGCGCGCTGACCGGGATCGTGACGAGGCGTGCCGTGCTGGTTGGCATCGGCGCTGCTATGACGTCGCTGCTGGCGGCGTGTGGAGGATCGGCACCCGCCCCCTCGGCCCCGGCGTCGGGGAGTGGCTCCGCCCCGACGACTGCCCCAACCACCGCTGCTGCCGCCCCGCCGGTCGCCGCGCCGGCGGCCACTACCGCGCCGGCCGGCAAGCCAGCCAGCGGTGCCGCCGCCGCTCCGGCCGCGACCGACCTGGATGCCGCGGCGGCAGCCATCGCCAAAGAGGTCGGCTGGTCACCTGAGGACGACCGCGTCGGCGTCACCGACACCGAGATCAAGATCGGCTCCTGGCAGATCTTCTCCGGCCCGCAGGCCGCTTCCAAGGTTCAGAACGACGCCTACGAAGGCTACTTCAAGATGCTCAACGAGCAGGGCGGGGTCCACGGCCGCAAGATCACCTGGATCCCGTACGACGACGGCTACGATCCGTCCCGGACGCCGGGTGTCGCCAAGAAGCTGATCGAAGAGGACAAGGTCTTCTCCCTGGTCGGGGCGCCGGGCACGCCGAACAACCTGGCCGTCATGCAGTACGTGCTCGAGAAGAAGGTGCCCAACTTCTTCCCGCAGACGGGATCGAGCCGCTGGTCCACCCCCCTCAACCGCACCTACTTCGGGCTCTCTACCAACTACACGGTGGACGGCACCCTGCTGGCCGAGTACGCGATCAAGGAGATGAGCGCCAAGAAGATTGCGACCCTCTATCAGGATGACGCGTTCGGGAGGGAGGGCGCCGATGGCTTCAAGGCCACGTTCGAGAAGCTCGGCAGCAAGCCGATCGTCGAGATCGGCGTGCAGCCGGCCGACTCCGACTACAGCTCGGCCGTCCTGAAGCTCCAGCAGGCCGATCCCGACGTGGTCTGCCAGTACATCATCTCCAGCTCGGCCGCGAAGCTCGCCAACGAGTGCCAGAAACAGGGCTTCACCAAACCGTTCGTCGGCAGCTACGTCACCCCAGATCCGAGCTTCCTCAAGCTGTCCGGCGAAGCGGCGGAGGGGTACGTGTTCGGCTCGGTCTTCCCGCTCGCGGACTCTGACGATCCCGGCGTGAAGAAGTACATCGAGGTCATGAACAAGTACGAGCCGCAGACGGTGATCGGCGTCCTCAATCAGTGGGCGTACGCCAACGCCGAGACGTTCGGCCAGGTGCTCCAGGTAGCACGGCGCAACCTCACCCGGTCCAGGCTGATCGCCGCCGCCGAGTCGCTCAAGGACTGGAGCGGCGATCTGGCTCGGAACGTCAGCTACAGTCCCACGGACCATCGCGGCATGACCTCGATCTTCCTGGTCCAGGTCAAGGGCGGCAAGCTGGTCCAGATCGCCGGCTACCGGGGCGCGGCGTAACGGCCGCCGAATCGTATGGATCTTGAGTCTGCGCTGCGATTCTTGCCCCAGGCCGTCGTCAGCGGCCTGGAGGCCGGCGTCCTCTACGCGCTGCCGGCCCTGGCGTTCATCCTGATCTACCGTTCGTCGGACGTGATGAACTTCGCGCAGGGCGAGATGGCGATGTTCTCGACGTTCGTCGCGCTGGCGATCCTCAACCGGGGCCTCCCGTTGCCGGTCGCCTTTCTGGGAGCGATCGTGTTCGGCGCGCTGCTTGGCATCGTCACGGAGCGCTTCTTCCTTCGCCCGATCGAGGCCGCGTCGCACTTCAGTAAGGTGATCCTGACCCTGGGGATCGCCATCGTCCTGCTGGCGGCGGCCGGCTTCGTCTTCGGGTACGACACTCACCCGTTCCCCTCGGCCGTTCGCGGCCAGCCGATTCGCTTCAGCGGCGTCGTCGTCACGCCGAACACGCTCCTCACCCTGGGCGTCGCGATCACCGTGATGGTGGCGATCTACTGCTTCTTCAAGTACACGATGGCCGGCATCGCGATGCGGGCCATCGCGGAGAACGCCACCGCCGCGCAGTTGATGGGCGTCAACCTGGGCACGATCCTCTCGTTGACCTGGGCCGTGAGCTGCGTGATCGGCGCGGTGGCCGGGCTGCTGATCGCCCCGAAAAACTTCGTCAACGTCGCGTTCATGTTCGACTACCTGATCAAGGCGTTCGCGGCGGCCGTGCTTGGAGGGTTTACCAGCCTGCCAGGGGTGGTCGTCGGCGGCCTGCTGGTCGGCGTCCTGGAGAACCTCGTCGGCCTCTACATCGCCGTCGAGTGGAAGACGGCGTTCGCCTTCAGCCTGATCGTGGTCGTGCTGGCCGTCAGGCCGACCGGCCTGATGGGTGCACCGCTGGTGAAGAAGGTCTGACGATCGATGCGTAGCGAGACGCCGGAGACGACTGGCTCGCCGCTCTCCCACCTGACACTCACGGTGCTGCTTGCGTCTCGACGTCTCTGGCTCGGCCTGCTGCTCCTGCTCTGCCTAGTGCTGCCGAACTTCCTGAGCAGCTACATGGTCTACATCATGTGCCTGCTCCTGATCTATTCGATGGTCGCCATCGGGCTCAACATCCTGATGGGGTACGCCGGGCAGATCTCCGTCGGCCACACCGGGTTCTTCGCGATCGGCGCGTACACCTCGGCGATCGCGATGCTGAGCCTCGCCCTCCCCTTCTGGATCGCCCTGCCGCTGGCTGGCCTGATATCAGGCGGGATCGGCTTCCTGCTCGGCGTGCCGGCCCTCCGGCTCTCGGGCTTCTACCTGGCGGTCGCCACGCTCGGATTCGGCATCACCGTCCCATTGGTGATCCTGAACTCGGAGAAGGTCTCTGGCGGCCACATGGGCCTCAATCCGCCCAGACCAACTCTCTTCGGATTCACGTTCTCCACGGACCTCAGCTACTACTACCTGACCTTCGCCATCCTGCTGCTGCTGCTGGCGGTCGCCTGCTGGCTGCTCAGGACGAAGGCGGGCCGGGCCTGGGTGGCGCTCCGCGACAGCGAGACGGCCGCCCAGGCGATGGGCATCAACCTGGCGTACTACAAGACGCTCGCCTTCGCCGTCAGCGGCTTCTACACCGGGGTCGCTGGTAGCCTCAACGGCCACCTGATCACCTCGATCCACCCCGAGGGGTACACCTTCACCCAGTCGATCATGTTCCTGACCTTCATCGTGGTGGGCGGGATGGCCTCGATCCCCGGCTCGATCATGGGGGCCGTCTTCCTGACCGTCGTGCAACAGATCTTGAGCTTCGGCTTCCCGGGCCTGGAGAGCCGGTTCAAGGATCTCCCGGCCATCATGTACGGCCTCTTCCTGATCGTCTGCATCATGTTCCTGCCGGGCGGCCTGGCCGGCATCGTCGAGAAGGCCCGCGACCTGATCTGGCACGCCCGTCGGCGGCGCGCGCGGGCCGAGGGCGGCACCGTGATCGAAACGACGCCGCTCGCGAACCCCGAGGTGTAGGCCATGCCGGCGCTGCTGGAGATCGAAGACCTGACGATGCGCTTCGGCAGCCTGACGGCGCTCGACGGCGTCAGCTTGCACGTCGAGGCCGGCGAGATCGTCGGCCTGATCGGCCCGAACGGCTCCGGCAAGACGACCTGCTTCAACTGCATCAGCCGCTTCTACGACCCGGCCGGGGGCCAGATCCGGATCGAGGGCCGGGAGATGCTCGGCGAGCCGAGCCACCGCGTCATCGAGCACGGGCTGGCCCGGACCTTCCAGAACGTGGTGCTCTTCCACACCATGACGGTGATGGAGAACCTGCTCGTCGGGCAGCACAGCCAGACGCCGTACCGGGCGCTGGCCGGCGTGCTGCCGCTGCCGTTCGTGCGCCGCGCCGAGCGCGACCTTCGCCGACGCGCCACGGACGTGGCGGCCATGCTAGGGCTCGACGCGTACCTGGACACGCAGGTGACCCATCTACCGTACGGCCTGCGCAAGATGACCGAGCTGGCCCGGGCGCTGGTCTCCCGCCCGAAGCTGATGCTGCTGGACGAACCAGCGGCCGGCCTCAACCCCAGCGAGACGGAGGCGCTGGCGCAGCTCATCCGCCGCCTGCGCGACGAGTTTGGGGTCACGGTCCTGCTGGTCGAGCATGACATGGGCCTGGTCATGGGCGTCTGCGAGCGGATCTACGTGCTCGATTTCGGCCGGCGGATCGCGGCCGGCACGCCGGACGAGGTCCAGCGTGACCCGGCCGTGATCGAGGCGTACCTCGGGGAGCCGGTCAGCGTCGTCGGGGAGCAGCAGCGGCCCCATGCCCGAACGCGCGCGGCCAGCGGTGCGGGGATCGGCATAGACAGCCGTGCGGACCAGCCGATGCTGCGCCTCCAGCAGGTCGAGACGCACTACGGGCAGGTCCAGGCGCTACGCGACATCTCGCTCGACGTCCCGGCCAGCTCGATCGTCACCCTGATCGGCGCCAACGGGGCCGGCAAGAGCACGACGCTGCGGGCGATCTCTGGCCTGGTACGCCCGACCCACGGGACCATTGAGCTCGAAGGCCGGCGGATCGACCGCCTCTCGCCCAGCGACATCGTCTCGCTCGGCATCAGCCAGGCTCCGGAAGGCCGACAGATCCTGGCGACGCTGACCGTCGCCGAGAACCTGAAGCTCGGCTCGTACACCCGCCGCGACCGTGGGTCGGTGAACGAGGATTTGGAGCGAGTCTTCACGTACTTCCCGGTTCTGGCCGAGCGCCGCAAGCAGCTCGGCGGCACGCTCTCCGGCGGCGAGCAGCAGATGCTGGCGATCGCCCGGGCGTTGATGAGCCGACCGCGCCTGCTGCTCCTCGACGAGCCGTCATTGGGCCTCGCTCCGCTCTACGTCCGCGAGATCTTCAAGATCATCGAGACGCTCAACCGGGAGACCGACACGACGATCCTGCTGGTGGAGCAGAACGCCAACATGGCGCTCTCGATCGCCGACTACGGCTATGTGCTCCGGAACGGGCGGGTGGTGTTGTCTGGGACCAGCGAGCTGCTGAGAGACAACGAGGAGGTCCAGCGCTCCTACCTGGGCGTCCGCGGCGTCGCCTGACCTGCCCTACAACGGAATGGCGCGCAGGCCGGCCGGTGCCGGCGAGGCGCCGAGGCGGCGGCCGAACGCCAGGATCACGTCCGTTGCCCAGAGGCCCAGGCCGAGGGCGTCAGCGTCCGTGAGGCTGGCGAACGTGAAGTAGACGTCCTGCTCCTCGAAGGTTTCACGGCCGGGGGGCGCAATGAATTGCGCCCCTACCGTCCCCGTATCTGTAGGGGCGCAATTCATTGCGCCCAATGGGGGGTGAGGGGTGCGCAGTTGGCCCCAGCCGATTGCCGGCGCAGCCCCGAGCCGCTGTGCCGTCACCGTCCCGGTCGAGGTCAGCCGCCAGCGCCGCCGCCCGAGCGTCAGGCGGACCGGCCGGGCCTCCCAGGTGCCGGCCCGCACTCGCTCCTCGAAGCGCACCAGCGCGCCGTCCTGCGCCACCAGCTCCAGGAGCGGCCCCGTTCCGCGCGCGAGGATCTGGGGCGGCTCATAGAGCGCGCATCCGCGCGGCGCCACCTCGATCAGCCGGCCATCTGCGAGGACGATCCAGCTCCAGCGCGTCACGTCTTTGCCGCTCGGCTCCAAGCAGAGGTAGACCGTCTCGACGGTTCCCCGATCGTCCTCCGGCAGGCTGACCGTGTCGCCCGGGAGCGGCGCGAAGCCGTCCACCACCCAGGCGTCTCGCGCGCCACCAGCGTGTCCGTTCCTCGGCTGGTGCCCGTCACGCATCGTCGCTCCCCGGCTCGGCGAACGTCGCCAGCCACTTCGAGCGCGACGTCGTGATCTTGTCGCCGAAACGCGTGTAGCAGCCGGCGAACCGGCCGTCCACCGCGAAACAGCCGACCGTCGCGTAGCCATCCCGCACCTCCGGCCCCAGAGATGTCTGGATGACCGCCCGCGTCTGCATCACCCACACGCGCTCCTGGGCAACGTACGTCTGCCGACGCGCCAGCATCGACCAGAGCTCTGAGGAGCAGTCCTCCCCGAAGAACACCTCCTGCCCCTCGCGGCCGAACACCTGCTTCGCGACCAGGCTCTCGCGGGTCTGGTCCTCCGGCACCGCGCCGATCGGCCAGGTAGCGGGCAGGTGCTCCGCGATGGCGGCGCGCGCCTCCTCGTCGAACAATCCTGGCTCGTCGCGGTGCGCCCAGATCCAGGCGCTTAGCCCTTTGTTCTGGAGCAGCAGCCCGAAGAGGCCGTTCAGGATCTCGACCTTGCCGAGCGCGGCGGCCTCCTCCATCGCCACGAACGTCGGCGTCCCAAAGATCGCCTCGAACGGCAGGTAGCGGTAGAGCGCATCGACCGGCTGGCCGAGCAGCGTCAGCCCGGCCCGCGTATGCTTGAGGTTGCCGGCATCTCCCAGCACCACGTCCCAGCCATGCTCAGCGAGCGCTGGCCGCAACAATTCGGCCGTGTACGCCATCTGCGAGAGGTCTTCGAGCTCGCTGGCGGTCGTCACGATCCCGAGTGTACCCTTGGGGGCGCCGCGATCCTCGCGGCACCCGGGTGCCGCGAGGATCGCGGCGCCCCCGGGCGGCGTGAGCGCGCCCAGGATCGCCTTAGTCAGCCGCGCACCGAGGTCCGCGCTCGGGCGCGACAGCCCATGGGCCTCGGGGAGCAGCTCGGACACCAGCCGGTCGCAGACCACCCCCTCGCGCACGCCAGACGGCGTGTCGGCGTTCAGCTCCAGCAGCTTCCAGCGGCCCGCCACGTCCTGCACGAAGTCGAACCGCCCGATCAGCGGCATCCTGGGATGCTCGCGCGCGAGCAGCTCGGCGGCGGCCCAGGGGAAGCCCAGCTCGATCGTCGTCGCGACATCGGCGGCGACGTGCTGGCCTGCCCGGTAGAAAACCCGTGAGAAGATCGCCGTGAGCTGCTCCAGGCACCGTCGGTCGGCGTCGCCCAGAACCAGTGCGTTGAGCGCCAGGTACGGCTCGCCGCGCACCATCAGGTCGGGGATCAGCGCTTCGAGCTGCGCCCGACGCCAGAATCGGCGGTACAGCGCCGGCTTGATGCGCCGCGCGTCCTCGACGAGCGCCCGAACGGCAACTCCTCGGGTCACGATGGCCATGACAGCACGTCCACAGCGAGTCCCGTCCGGAGCAAGTCTTCCAGATACGGTGCGAGGTCCCGTCTGACCGGCCGTTCGGCTGCCGTGGTGCCGCTCGTGATCCACTGGACCCGTTCGACCCCCTGGGCCATCAGGAACGTCGTCGACGGGAAGCGACAGATCTGGTACTCGTAACGGTTGTCGAACGCTCGCCCAGGCACCGTCGGATACCCTGCCGGCCCCATCCGCTCGCCATCGGCGATCAGCACCGCGCCGCGTGGCGAGGCCGGCCGGCGCGCCTGCCACGCCCCGAGCATCAGGCGCTCCATCAGCCGTCGGCACGGCAGCACGGCCGGACTGGCGATCCAGCGCTGCACGACCGGCACGACGTACCAGCCACGCTCGACGAGGTAAGGAGCGGCGGCGAGGAGTGGCTCGGCGGGGAGGTCCACGAGCAGGATAGACGAGGAAGCCCCACCCCCAGCGGGCGCAATGAATTGCGCCCCTACAGGATCGGATGTTGCAGGGGCGCAATTCATTGCGCCCACCTGCGTTGCGCCTCTCCGTGGCTCCTTCTCTCCCAGAGAAGGGCGGGGGGCGAGGGCTGGCGACTCAGCACAAAGGAGGCGGCTCACGAGCCCGCGCTGGCGCCGGGCCCGGTTTCCAGGCTGCCGCCCAGGTGGACCAGATAGCGTACCCCGGACGATCCGATCATGAGTCTGACGCGCCAGCAGCTCGCCGTCGCCGGCCCCCAGGAACGGGGCTGCGCAGACGTACGGCCAGAACGGGCCGGCCGCATGCTGCCACCGTACCAACGCCTCCATGAGCATCGGGGCCGCCATCAGTCCGTGCCCTCTCCCCCTCTCCCTTGCGAGGGAGAGGGGGCCGGGGGGTGAGGGGTACTCTCCAGCAGGATCTCGCGCAGGCGCTCGCGGTCGTCCGGCGCCAGATGCGGCAGCACGGCCAGCCACTGTCGCCGCGCGGCGGAGTCAAGGGCCGGGCTGCGGCGGATCAACTGCGCGAGCGATGGTTCGCGGTGGGTGGAGGCCATCGGGCTAGCCCAGGACGTCGGTCAGCCGCCGCTACTGCTGCTGCTGCTGCTACTACTACTACTGGAGCCGCTCTTGCCGCCGGAGAACGACGACGACCCCGGCCGCGAGGCGCCCTGGGCCACGCCAGCACGGGACGTTGCCGCCGTCCCGCCACCTGGGCCCCCTGCCTGCCCGGTCGCCGCCGCCCGCGCTGGCGAGGTCCAGGTGCGCGCGCTCGACGTTGGCGCGGACAGCGAGGAGCTTGCACCGCGCACCGATCCCTGGCCCGGCTCGGCGGCCGGCGGGTTGCGGAACGCCGGCGTCGTCGCGGCGACCGTGTCGGTCGAGCTCGGACTGGTCGAAGCCGTCGTCGTGCCGCCTCCCGCCAAGAACGGGTACCAGGCGATCGAGCGGTTTCCCGACGACGAGGACGACGAGCTGGAGGTCGACGCGTTCGACGTCCCCGGCGTCGGGCCGACCGGGTTCTCGTCGTCCGGCAGGGTGATCGGCGTGTCCGGCGTCAGGCGGAGGATCGGGTCGCCGCTCTGGGGGACCTCCAGCGTGTCGTCGGTGCCCTGGGCCAGCTTCATCAGGCTGGCGCGGCCCTGGTTCCAGGTCGCCGCGCCGGTCGGGTTCCGCCAGCTGAAGCCGTAGACCCCCTGGGCATCTCGCGTCAGCGAGTTGGACGAGACGGGGTAATTCCCCGGCGAGGCCGGCAGGCCCTGCTTCACCTCCTGGGTGAGTGGTGGCACGGCCGGCTCCGGCGCGCTGGACGGACGAGGTATGAACACCGAGGGAGGGACCACGCAGCCGGCCAGCGAGGCGGACAGCAGCAGGGCCGCCGCGACGCGCACCGAGGGATCGGCGCTCCGACGCAGATAGAGGCTCGCGTCCTGGGCCAGGTCCAGCAAGCGTAGGCGGATCTGGGCGTGCGGATCGACGGTCGGCGGCTCTGGCTTCATCTGGGGCAGTATACCGCTCTGCTCACGTGCCGAACTGCCGATCGCCGGCGTCCCCGAGGCCCGGCACGATGTACCCGTGGTCGTTCAGGTGGTCATCCACGGCACCGACGTAGATGTCTACGTCAGGGTGGGCCGCTTCGAGCGCCCGGATCCCCTCCGGCGCCGCGATCAGCCCCACGTAGGTGAGCGGCCGGCGCCCGCTCCGACGCAGCACGTCCACCGCTGCGATCGCCGAGCCGCCCGTCGCCAGCATCGGGTCGAGCAGGACCCAGGCGTGGACCTCGTCGCCGGTCGGCGGCTTCTGGGGGGAGAGCCGGTTGTAGTACTCGACCGGCTTCAGCGTCTCCTCGTCGCGGTAGAGGCCGAGGTGCCAGACCTCGGCGCCCGGCACCAGGGTCAGGAAAGCGTCCACCATCCCGAGCCCGGCCCGGAGGATCGGGACCAGCCCGACGGTGACGGCCAGGTCGTACCCCGTGGCGTCGGCGAGCGGCGTGCGAACGGTCTTCGGCGCCAGCGGCAGGCTCCGCAACGCCTCGTAGCCGAGCAGCATCGAGATCTCATGCACCAGCTCGCGAAAGCGGGGCGGGCGCGTCTGGGTATCCCGTAGCTCGGCGACCTTCAGACGGACGAGCGGGTGCTCGGACGCGTACAGCATGGCGCGTGCGGCTCCTTGAAGGTCTCAGCAGCCGATGCTCTCCCGCAAGGCTGCCGGTTGCAGGATACCGGAAGCGTGATAGCTGTGTATGTGGTGGGCAGCTCGTGATGCTGAAGCGAGCTTGCCTGCCCCCCCTGTCATCCCGAACCGGAGCGAGCTTGCATCCTCCCCTGTCATCCCGAACCGGAGCGAGCTTGCGAGCGCAGGGAGGGATCTCATGCTTCCCTGTTCGTCGATATGAGATCCCTCGTGGCGGGACGGACCGGGAGGGTCAGTCGATGGCCGCTTTCAATGACAAATGCGGTACTCCTCGTTATCCGGAGGTGGCGAGGGAGTGGGATGGCTCGTGTTTGACGAGGTGGTAGCCGAGATCGTTGGCCCGTCGGGAGAGCGAGCGGACGACGCG
>Ga0209382_10005190_pt1 | contig 17000 bp, 16 predicted proteins | sample SoiMetdeltSBSDD5_FD_187599 | JGI IMG/M metagenome (GOLD analysis project Ga0209382, IMG submission 187599) | Bulk soil microbial communities from a Populus tree surrounding site in Tennessee, USA - Soil MetaG P. deltoides SBSDD5 (SPAdes) (version 2) | ecosystem: Environmental > Terrestrial >...
CCCTGCGTTCCTGTGAGATGGATGTTCGTGTCGGGGGCAAGTACCGTCTCGAGTTCGAACCCGATGCGATGGCGTTCTTCGGCACGTACCTCGAAGTGACACCGCACTCGCGCCTCGTGTGGACCAACGATGAAGGTGGTGAGGGTGGGCCTGTCACCACGGTGACATTCGAGGAAAAGGGTGGCCAGACGCTGCTGGTCCTGCACGAGCTCTATTCCTCGAAGGAAGCTCTCGACGCGGCCGGCACCGGGGCGGCGGATGCGATGGTCGAGACATTCGCGCAACTGGACGAGCTTCTCCTCACCCTGGGCGCGAGCGTGGGACGGTCATGACGTCGTCGATCTCGCGGTTTCCGCTCACAAGGAGGCAGACGATGCACCGGCAAGATGGCCGACGAGAGATCGACCGTCGCACTACGACAATGCCGTCATGGAGAGCTTCTTCTCTACCGTGAAGATCGAGCTCGCTGATCGCTTCGCCAGTCTTAGCGAGGCGAAGATGGAGTTGTTCGATTACATCGAGGTGTTTTACAACCAACGGCGCCGGCATTCGACGCTCGGCCAGATCAGTCCGGCGGCCTTCGAACGCCGCGCAGCGGCCGCGTAATGTTCACCGTGGGGCGCTGCCTTCATGTAGATTCACGGACGGCGGCCGTGAAGCACGCTCTCGATCGTGTCCGCCGCTCTTCCCGCGCCGTCTTCGTGCTGAATCTGTGCCGCCGCGGCAGTTGCGCGCGCGGCGTAGGACGGATCGTCCAACAACCCGCGCAGCGCGTCCGCGGCGGTCGCCGCGGAGTACTGCCGTCGCCCAATCACCTTCGCCACGCCCAATCGCACCATCCGCGCGCCGTTGTCCGGCTGATCGTGGCTGAACGGCACGATCAGCATCGGCTTGCCGGCGCGCAGCGCCTGCGCCGTTGTTCCGATGCCGGCCTGGTGCACGATCGCAGCGGCTCGGGGAAAGAGCTCCGAGAACGGGGCATAGGGTGCGACCGCCACCTCATGATCCGACGGAGGCACTGACGGCGGCTCCGGACCCACGAGCAGCACGGCCCGTCGCCCGAGTGCGCGTGCGGCCGCTGCGCTGGCGCGATAGAACTCCCCCGGATCGAAGACCGCCGCCGAGCCGAGCGTGAAGACGATCGGTGGATCGCCGGCGTCGAGAAAGGCCTGGAGCGTTGCCGGCATCGGCTCGTGGCGATCGTAGTACGCGAACCCGGTCACTCGCGCGTTCGCAGGCCAGTCCGGCTGCGCCGCGCCGACGAGCGGCGAGAACATCGCCAGGATGGCCTCGGCCTTCTCGCGGGGCCCGAAAATTCCCGCGGGGCCGGGATCGAGTCCGAGGTCGCGCCGCATCTGGCGTACCGGCTCGGTCCAGTGCCGGATACCCCATTGACTCAGCCTCACGAGCGACGCGTACAGCGGCTCCGAGAAGGCGGCAATCCTCGTGAGCCACGGCGCCTGGATCAGGATCGGGGGATCGTGCCGCGACATGAACGACAGCGGCGCGAGCGTCGCGACAACCCACGGGATCCGCGCCAGTTCAGCGACGCTGTCAGCCGCGAATACGAGTTCCGCGGACACCAATAGATCCGCGCCGTCCACAGCGTTCATCAAATCCGTGTACATCTCGCGAACAGCGGGCACCATGAGCCGGCGGATGACGTGCTCCGGTCCGCTGCGCTCGTCCATCACGGCGCGGAGCAGGTCCTTGTCATCAGGAGTGAGATTGGGACGGATCGCGTGAAAGGCGACGCTTGTGCTGGTGATCTTCTCACCGTAGTACTCGGACGTGGCGATCACCGGCACATGCCCGCGGCGCTGCAGCTCCAGCGCGAGCGCCACCATCGGGTGAATGTCCCCGAGAGACCCGAACGTCGCGAGAATGATGCGGGCTATGGCTGGCGGACCGCCCGTTTCCAGGGGACTGGTGGACTGTTCCGGTCATTTGCAGGCGCCAAATCCCAAGTTCCAGGCACCAAGTCCCAACGCACTCCCAACCTCCACCTTCCAAATTTCACCGCGATTGGGCCATTGGGACCTGGGAGTGCGTTGGAGCTTGGGATTTGGAGCTTGGGATTTGACACTCTAGAAATCACCGATCCAGTCCATTAGCTCTTCGCGACGGCGACCGACGCGGGCCGCAGCACGTCATCGCCGATCCGGTAACCATGCCGGATGACGCCGACGATCGTGCCGTCCTGCGCCGGTGTCGAGGCGGGGACCGCCGAGATCGCTTCGTGCAGGCTCGGATCGAAGGGCTGCCCCTCGGATTCGATGCGCTTCACACCAAATCCTTCGAGCTTGGCGAGGAACTGCTGGCGCACCATCTCGACGCCCTGGAGCAGCGTGTCGATGCGATCGGGCGCCGAGCTCGATTTGGCGGCCTCGATCGCACGATCGAGGTTGTCGACGACATCGAGGAGCTCGGCGAGGACCTCGCGGCGCGCCCGTTCGATGTCTTTGCCGATTTCGCGCCGGAGGCGCAGGCGCGACTCTTCGAACTCGGTCGACGCGCCCCGGTAGCGCGCGATCGCATCCTGGAGTTGTGTGTCCTTCTCGGCGAGCTTCTGCTCGAGCTCCTCGACGTAAGTCGGCTTGAGCGAGGGCGTGGCCGTCGCGGTGGAGGCATTCGCCTGTTCCTGATTGACCCACCAGCGGCGATCGACGACCTTGACCGGGATCTCCTGCTCTTTGTCGCTCATTTCGCGGGATGCGGCTGCGGCTCGTCGGCCCTGGGTTGAAACGCGAAGGTCAGCTTGTCGTCGGCCGCATCGATGGTGACGGTGCCGCCGTTCTCGAGCTCACCGAACAGGATTTCGTCGGTCAGGCGATCCCGCACTTCGGTCTGGATGACCCGCGCCAGCGGGCGCGCGCCGTAGACCGGATCGTAGCCCTTGGCCGCCAGCCACTCCCGCGCCGGCGCTTCGAGCGTGATCGCGACCCGGCGCTCCGCGAGCTGCGCCTCGAGCTGCAGGATGAACTTCTCGACGATCGTCTCCATGACGCCGGGCGTGAGCGGTCCGAACGACACGATCGCGTCGAGGCGATTGCGGAACTCGGGGCTGAACACCTTGTCGATGGCGTGACGGGAGCGCTGCTGGGAGGCTTTCTGCCGCTTGTCCACGGCATGATCGGACTTGCCGGAGTCCCAGAAGCCGATGGTGCCGGCGCTCAGCTCACGCGAGCCGGCGTTGGACGTCATGATCAACACCACCTGCCTGAAATCCGCCTTACGCCCGTTGTTGTCGGTCAGTGTCGCGTGGTCCATGACCTGCAGCAGGATGTTGAAAATGTCCGGATGCGCCTTCTCGATTTCGTCGAGCAGCAGCACCGCGTAGGGATGCTGGCGGATCGCGTCCACCAGCAGGCCGCCCTGCTCGAAGCCGACGTAGCCCGGAGGCGCACCAATCAGCCGTGCCACGGCGTGCTTCTCCATGTACTCGCTCATGTCGAAGCGGATGAACTCGTTGCCGAGGTGCAGCGCGAGCTGCTTGGCGAGCTCGGTCTTGCCGACGCCGGTCGGACCAGTGAACAGGAAGCAGCCCGCCGGCCGATCCGGCTGACCGAGGCCGGCCCGCGATCGCTTGATCGCGCGGGCCACCGTGCCGACCGCTTCGTACTGGCCGAACACGACCCTGCCGAGCGCCTCCTCGAGCGTGCGCAGCCGGTCGCGATCCGATGACGACGCCTGCTTGGCCGGGATGCGGGCGATGCGCGCGATGACTTCTTCGATCTCGCCGCCGCCGACCTCGATCACCGCGATCTCGGACCTGCCGCGCTCCTCGACGGGCTTCCGCGCCTGGCGGAGCCGCACGCGGGCGCCAGCCTCGTCCAGGACGTCGATCGCGCTGTCGGGCAGCTTGTAATCGCGCAGGTGACGCGCCGCGAGCTTCGCCGCCGACTCCAGCGCGTCGTCGGTAAAGCGGACGTGGTGGTGCGACTCGTACCGGGATCGCAGTCCCTCGAGAATTTTCACGGTCTCCTGGATCGACGGCTCGTCGATCGCGATCTTCTGGAGCCGCCGCGCGAGCGCACGATCCTTTTCGATGTGCTTGAAGTCCTCGTGCGTCGTGGAGCCGACCACCCGGAGCTGGCCGGTCGTCAGGATCGGCTTGATCAGCGTGGCCAGATCCATCGTGCCGCCCGTGGTGGCGCCGGCCCCGACGGTCGAGTGAATCTCGTCGATGAAGAGGATCGGCATCCGCCGCTTCGAGAGTGCCTGGATCACCGCCTTGAAGCGTTCTTCGAAGTCGCCGCGGAACCGCGTGCCGGCGAGGAGCGCAGCCGTATCGAGCGAGAACACTTCCGCGCCTTCGAGCAGCTCCGGCACCTCGTCGCTCAGCAGGCGCGTGGCCAGGCCTTCGGCCAGTGCGGTCTTCCCGACGCCGGCGTCGCCGACGAACACCGGGTTGTTCTTGCGACGGCGGCAGAGGATCTCGAGCGTGCGTTCGAGCTCGTTCCGCCGGCCGATGAGGGGGTCGAGCTCGCCGGCTTTGGCACGTGCCGTCAGGCTGCTGGCGTAGGCCGAGAGCGGATCGCGCGCGGTCGCTGTCCCGGGATCGGCCAGGCCGGCTTCCGCGTCACCGGCCGCGGCGTCCTCGTCGCCCGTCGGTCCTGCCGGGGGCACCTTGCTGATGCCGTGGGTGATGTATTCCAGGACGTCGAGGCGTGTGACGCCCTGGGCCGCAAGGAGTTGCGCCGCGAAGGACTTGTTCTGCTGGAGTGTTGCCGCGAGCACGTCGCCCGACTGCACCTCCTGGCGCCCGGCGCTCTGGACGTGAAGCACGGCGGTTTGCAGGACCCGGCGGAACGCCAGCGTCTGTTCGGGTTCCTTCTGCTGCCCTCGGTTGAACTGCTCGACCGACTCCTTGAGATACCTGTCGAGGTCCTTCCGCAGCTGCGGCAGATCCGCGCCGCAGGCGGCCAGGATGCGCTCGCCGTCGGGGTCGTGGGCAAGCGCGTACAAGAGGTGCTCGAGCGTGAGGTGGGTGTGCCTCCGCGAGGTCGCCTCTCTATAGGCAACGGTCAGGACGACTTCGAGAGCTGGGCTGAACACGTGAAACTAACCTTAGTCCTGGAGATATGACGCCTATTCCGGCTCCATCGCTGCACGAAGCGGAAAACCACTCTCACGGGCGCGGTCGATCACCGTCGCCACCTTGGTTTCAGCAACCTCGAACGGATACACGCCGCATAGGCCCTTTCCCTGGGTGTGGACCATCATCATGATCCGATGCGCTTCGGCGGGCTGCTTGTGGAAGATCGTCTCGAGGATCTCCACCACAAAGTCCATCGTCGTGTAGTCGTCGTTCAGCAGCAGAACCTTGAACAGCTCGGGCTTCTTCGTTTCCTGCCGCGTCCGCTCGAGAACCTCACCAGATGTCCGTCGATCCGGGTCTGCCATGCGCTGACTATAAATTGTACCGGAATCGAACCGGCAAACCCGCCATTGCCCTTACTCCGAACCCCCGAACCCCCGAACCCCCGAACCCGCGAACCCGCGAACCCGCGAGCCCGCGAAGCCTGATCCACAATACGCCCATGCTCCCCTTAGCCCACGGCATCGACTACGTCGATGTGAACTTCCTCGGCTATCCGAACATCATCGCGACGGCCGTCCTGCACGGCCCCGCAGGCGTGGCCCTCATCGATCCGGGGCCGTCTACGAGCCTCGCGCACCTTCAGGAGAGTCTCGAGCGCGGCGGGCTGAGGATGCGGGACGTGCGCCAGCTGCTCCTGACGCATATCCACCTCGACCACGCCGGCGCGGCCGGATCCATCGTGAAGGCGCACCCGCATATAGAGGTATTCGTCCACGAGCGAGGAGCACCTCATCTATCGGACCCCACCAAGCTGCTTTCGAGTGCCTCCCGGCTGTACGGGCAGGACATGGAGCGACTCTGGGGGGAGTTTCTTCCCGTACCCCTCGACCGGCTTCGGATTTTGAAAGGCGGAGAGCGGATCGAGGCAGCGGGGCGGACTCTCGATGTCGCCTACACGCCGGGCCATGCCTCGCATCACGTCAGCTTTTTCGAACCATCGAGCCGGATCGCGTTCATCGGCGACACGGGGGGGATCCGCCGGGGGACCGGCAAGTATGTGATGCCGGCTGCGCCGCCGCCCGATGTCGACCTCGATCTCTGGCGGGCCAGCGAAGCCCGGATTCTCGAATGGGATCCCGACACGCTGTTCCTGACCCACTTCGGTCCCTACCACGGCGCCCGGACGCACTTCCAGGAAATGATGGATCGGCTCGTCGAGTGGAGCCGCGTGGCTCGGCGTCAAGTCGAGGATCAGTCGCTCCCGGACGAGGAACGCGAGCGGCGCTTCGTCGACGAGGCCGTCCAGGATCTCAGGCGGGCGGTAGGTGTACAGGAGGCAGAACAATACGCACGCGCAGGGAGTATTGCCTACTCCTGGCAGGGGCTGGCGCGGTACTGGCGGAAGAAAAATGCAGTAAAGTCCGCCCCGTAGGGCTGGCATATCACTTGATGCCCAACTGCAGCGGAGCGAGATCATGAGGAAACTGGCACGTCACGCAGCGGTTCTGGTTCTGACTGCAGCTCTCGGGAGCACGGTGCGAGCGCAGATATCGCTCCAGCCGACGCCTCCGCCGTCGGTCACCGCGGAGAACGAATCCTGGTACCAGAACGGAACCGCCATCCAGTACGGCGGCAACCTCTACTACCCGGCGGGCGCCATCACGCACTTCCTCAGGAACGAGATGGTGCGCACCGGGACCTACGGCAACGTTCCGATCTACATACGGACCACGCAGGAGCCGGGCAGCATCATCTATGTGCCGCTTGCCGGCGGGCTGGTGCGGCCCTATGAGCGTCCCCGGACTGGCGACCTGGCCGGGACGGTCGGCAGCACCGCGCCATCATTCGTCGTGTCGTTGCCATCTGAGAATCCGTCGATGGACCTGCTGAAGGCGCCGTCTCCGCCAACCGGTGTGCCGGTTGGCACCACCGGCTTCATCCCGACGGAGCCCGCTGCCGAGCCGCCCGCCCCCGCGCCTGAGCCAGTCGGGACCACGGGTCCGGTCATGCTGTCTCCCGCGCGGACCCGGATCCAGACCGTCCAGCGGCCCGTCGGCCTGAACACCGTGTTCGTCGACTTTCAGGGCGCGCGCTGGTTCTCCGCAGGCCCGGCGATCGAGTACTCGCCCGATCGCTTCACCCCGATCGGCGAGCATCTCGGCTTCCCCGTGTACCAGCTGAAAGGGGAGCCGGGGGTGGTCTACCTCGCGCTGCTGCAGGGGACGACGGGGCTGGTGGCGCCGTATAAGAGCCGGTAGGTCGCGGGTTCGCGGGCTCGCGGGTTCGAAACGCTTCGAATAATGGGGTGCAAGGCCGCCAACTAGCCTGTTGGCCCGCCTTCCACCCCATTGTTCGATCTGCCCATAGCCGCGAACCCGCGAACCCGCGATCGATATACTTGCGTTCCGTGTCCTGGCTTCGCCGCATCGCCCTGGGCCGTGACCCTCGGCGGACTCTGACGCGGGTTGCCGTGCTCACGATCGTCAGCATCATCACCTTCGGGTGGCTGCTGACGCCGGTTCGCGTGTCCGGCATCAGCATGGAGCCCACCTACCGCGATTCCAGGCTGAATCTGGTGAACCGGATAGCGTATCGAATTCGTGCACCGCGGCGCGGCGATGTGGTGGCGATTCGTCTCGCGGGGCCGAACGTGCTGTATGTCAAGCGGATCGTCGGACTCCCGTCCGAACGGGTCTCGATCGTCGACGGCACCGTCGAAATCAACGGCCAGCCCCTGATCGAACCGTACGTCCAGCGGCGCCAGCGATGGAACTATCCGGAAGTGACCGTAGGTCCCCGCGAATTCTTCGTCATCGGCGACAACCGCGGCATGCGCATGGTCGATCATGATTTCGGACGCGTGGATGCCCGGCGCGTTCTCGGTATGCTGCTGTTCTGAATGTCGCGACGCGTCCAGCTCATTCTTGCCGCCCTGGTGGTTGCCGGCCTCGGCCTCTGGTGGTGGAAAGGCGGCTCGTCTGCCGAGCGCGAAGTCCGCGCGCTGTTCGAGGGGTTTGCCCGGGAGTTCAACTCCGGCACGACTGACGGCATTGGTCTGCTCGCGCGCGCGGCCCACATCGGGGAGTCCTTCACGCCCGATGTCGTCATCGAGCTGGGGCACGGCAGTCCTCCAATCCAGGGACGCGAAACGCTGATGGGGATGGCGAGCCGGCTCCAGCCACGCACGTCGGCGTTCGTGCTGGAGTTCGACGACGTAAACGTGGAGTTCGGGGATCCGGACCACGGGGAGGTGACCTTCACCGCGCTGTTCCGGCGGCGGAGTCAGGGGTCCGGCGAGGAATCGATCGACGCACGCGAGTTTGCCGGGGAAGTCGTCCGCTCAAACGGGCGATGGCGGGTGAGCAAGGTCGTGGCGATCGATACTTTGAGGTGAGTTCGAGGATCAGGAGTCAGAGATGGCATTGAATGCGGGCGAGGACGCCCCGGATTTCGAATTGCGCAGCCACCGTGGCGGAACGGTGCGGCTGTCCGACTATCGCGGGAAGAAGAACGTGGTGCTGGCGTTCCATCCGCTGGCGTTCACGCCGGTGTGCGCGACGCAGATGACCGGCTACGAGACGGACAAGGCGCGGCTCGAGCAGGCCGACGCAGTCGTCTTTGGTCTCAGCATCGACCCCCAGCCATCGAAGGCGGCCTGGGCGAAGAGCCTCGGCTCGATCTCGTTCGACCTGCTGAGCGACTTCCATCCGCATGGCGAAGTGGCGCAGAAATACGGGGTGTTCCGGCCGGAGGAAGGATTTTCCGAGCGCGCCATCTTCATCGTCGGGAAGGACGGCCGGATTAAGTGGTCGCGGGTGTACGACATCCCGCAGCAACCGGATAACGCTGAACTGCTCGCCGCGCTCGAGAGACTCCAGTAGGGGCCGGCCTTTTGGCCTGGCCGAAGGAGTGATGTCGAAGGTGAGGGCCTGAGCCCTCTACCTTCGACGAACCTGGCCGCGGGCGCCAAAATCGCCCGGGAGGGGGGGTCGTGAGCCGGCCTGTCTGGCTGACGAGGCAGGTAGTCAGCCGGCCGGCACCGGTGGGGTAACTATGCGACAGCCATCGTTTGACCGCGCCGGACGTCCCTGACCCTGGTTGGCGTGGCGCCCTCCTGGCGGATGAACGCACCATCCCGGGTCTGTGACAAGAACTTTGCATCGACCAGCGCGCCTAATAGAGCGTCACACGTGTCACGCTCCAGTCCCCACAGACGCTGTGCCTGTGCAGGGGTCAGACGGAGGCCCGGCATCTCGACGAACTCCCCTTGGATCCGCTGGAGTACTTCATCGATGCGCATGGGTTCACATCCTTCCTGGCCGACCGTTGGTCTTTACCGAATAGCGACTCAGGTGCAACGGACGTACCTGGTGATTTTTCAGTGGTTCGACCCAGGTATCCTCGCCTGATGAATCGTGATAAATGGTTGCTGTAATGGTTCTTATCTGATCAGTAGTGCGGCTGTGCTGGTTGGAGGTCCGGAGGGAACACTGGGAAAAAGCGTATGTATCGGAAAATCTGACGTCTGGTTTCCATACAGTAGCTCTGCGGGGCGGGGGAAGCTGGGGAGCTCGGGAGCGGGGGAGCGGGGGAGCGGGGGGAGCTCGATTGCTGGTGCTCATCAGAGGCAACTGGGCCCAGATGTGAGTGGCTGGTTGCCTCCGATTACCACCGGCCTTCCAGCTCCCCAGCTCCCGTTCCCCCGCTCCCCAGCTTAGAGCTGCCTCAGCGCCGACACGACCGGCACGCGCGCAGCTCGATAGGCAGGCAGCAGGCCCCCGAGCAGACCCATCGCCGTCGAAGCCATCAAGCCCCACATGAGCAGCCGTGGCGTGACGGCGAAGGCGAAAGCGACCTGGCTGAACGACTGAAGGTTCATCGTCGCGGTCTGGTAGCCGTCGAATCCGGCCCAGGCGATCAGGCCCCCGAGGACGCCGCCGACGAGGCTCAGGAGCACGGCCTCGATCAAGACCGAGACCACGACCGGCGTGGATCCGAAACCCAGGGCTCGGAGCGTCGCGATTTCCCGAGTCCGCGTCGCGACCGCGGAATACATCGTGTTCACGGCGCCGAATATCGCGCCGAGGCCCATCAGCACGGCGATCGTGAGGCCGATGCCCCAGATCACCGACTGCAGCACCTGGGACTGCTGGGCGTAGTAGTCGGGCTCCCGCACCACCGTCACGTTCAGCCGGGGATCGGTCGTGAGCCCGTCCTTCAGGCGTTGAAAGCTGTCAACTGTTTCAAGGCGCAGATAGACCGACTGATACGAGTTCCCGCGCTGATAGACGCTCTGGAGCACCTTTGCATCGCACCACAGCTCCGACTCGGCGACGCTGCCTCGTGCCTCGAAGATCCCGACCACGGGCCATGTCATCTTTCCGGACTTGACGGTCGAGCCCACCCGCAGGTTGGCGAACTGGCGGGAGGCGGCGCGGCCGACCACGATTTCGGACGTGCCCGGGGTGAACATCCGGCCTTCGGCGATGTGCAGGTCGGGTCGAACGCGAAGCGCAATCGGCGTCAGGCCGCGCAAGGGGACGTTCGCGTCGGTGCCGCTGCGCTGCAGCGGGTGCCCGATGATGACGAACAGCTCCGGTGAGGCGTGCACGCCATCAGCTCCCCGCTCGATGCCGGGGGCCTCGGTAATCACCCGCGCTTCTTCGCCGGAGAATCCGCTGGTCATCTCGGTATCGCTGCCCGCGCGCATCACCATGACCGTGCGCGGATCCCCCGTGCCCTGCATCGCCGCCCGAAAGCCCTCGGCGATGGACAGCACGGCGGTGAACACGATGACCACGCCGCCGATCCCGATGATCGCGACGACCGAAGAGCCGAGCCGTTGAGGGATCGACTGCAGCGTCACCTTGGTGACGGCAATCGTTTGTGAGAGCCAGTTCATTGAGGAGTCCTTACGGTCTAGATCAGTTTCCAGTTACCAGTTTCCAGTTCCCAGGAAGAGCTCCGTTTTCTCAACTGGCAACTGGCAACTGGTAACTGGTTCCACTCACGCCGTGCGCCGCAGCGCGTCCACAATCTTCAGCCGGCTCGCCTGCACCGCCGGCAGCAGCCCGGTTCCGAGTCCCAGCACGAGGACGAGGACGATGCCGAACACCAGGTCGCGGACAGGGAGGTAGTAGATCGGCAGCATTCCGCCGGTCGGATCACCCTGCGCGATGATCAGCGAAGCCAGGCCGAGACCGATCGCGCCGCCGATGACGGCAATGGCACACGACTCGAGCAGCACGATCGCGAGGATTTTGCCGTCGCCGAAGCCGAGCGTTTTCAGCACCGCCAGCTCGTTGGTGCGCTCGCGGATCGACTGGGCCATGGCATTCCCGGCCACGAACAGGATGAACCCCATCACCACCGCGGTGATCGCGATCATGATCGAGCCGATGTCGCCGACCTGTTTGCCCCACTCGGAGATGAACGCCTTCTCGGTCGCGGTCTTCGTCTCCGCGTTCGAGTTCTCGAACATCGCGTCGACGCGCTTGGCGAGCTGATCGGCGGTTGACGGATCTTCGACGCGGAAGACGTACCAGCCGATGATGTCGGCGAAGCCGACCTTCGCCGCGCGAAGCGCTTCGTTCATGTAGTTGTAGTGGAAGAAGAACTGCGTCTTGTCCACGCCTTTCTTCGACGAGTCGTAGATGCCCCGGATCGTGAAATCCCACGGCGAATTATCGGGCTTGCGATAGATGGGCGAGATCAGCGGGACGTGATCACCGACCTTCCAGCCGAACTTCTTCGCCGTATCGACGCCGACGATGGCGCCGGCCCGATCGGCGAACCAGGCCTTCTTCTGCTCCTCGGGCATCTCGAATTCCGGATACATGCGGAGCCAGCTCTCGGGATCGACCGCCATGTTCGCCATGAAGTTGCTCGGGCTCTGGTAGTACCCCCCGAACCAGTTGGCGTGCGTCAGGTCGGTCACGCCGGGCGTGGCGCGAATCTTCGGCCCGTAGCTCTGAGGCAGCGGCTGGATGATCGACACGCGATGGATCACCATCAGCCGGTCGGCGCCGGCCAGGTCGATCCCCATCGCAAAGGCGGCACGGATCGTCATCAGGAAGCCGAACAGCAGGAAAGCCACGACGATCGACAGGATCGTGAACGTCGTCCGCACCTTGCGGCGGAGCAGGTTCCGGAGGATGAGCGGTATGAACTTCATGCGGCAGCCTCCTGTACGAGCAGACCCTTCTCGAGGTGGAGCGTGCGTTTCGCCCGCGCCGCCGCATGAGGATCGTGCGTCACCATGACGATGGTCTTGCCATGATCCCGGTTGAGCGTCGTCAGCAGCTCGAGGATCTCATCGCCCGACTTGCGGTCGAGGTCGCCGGTCGGTTCGTCGCAGAGCAGCAGCGTCGGGTCGGTGACGATCGCCCGGGCGATGCCCACGCGCTGTTCCTGCCCGCCCGACAGCTGGCGGGGGTAGTGATTCGCCCGCTCGCCGAGTCCGACGACGTTGAGGGCCACCTGCACGCGGCGCTTGCGATCGCCGGACCCCAGCTTGGTGAGCAGCAGCGGCAGCTCCACGTTCTTCGCCGCCGTCAGCACCGGCAGCAGGTTGTACATCTGGAAAACGAAACCGATGTGACGCGCACGCCACGCCGAGAGTCTGCCGCCCGACAGCTTGTCGATACGATCGCCGCCGACCTGGATCGCCCCTTCCGTCGGTGTGTCGAGGCCGCCGATCAGGTTGAGGAGCGTCGTCTTGCCGGAACCGGAGGGGCCCATCAGCGCCAGGAAGTCCCCTTCGGGAATGTCCAGCGTCACGCCCTGAAGAACGTCGATCCGCTCGTTGCCGCGAAAGTAAACCTTGTGCAAATCCCGGATTGAGACCAGCGTGTTCATCAGCGCTCCTTCACCCGTGCTCCGTCTGTCAACGTCGCGACGCCTTCGGTGACCACCCGATCGCCGGCGTTGAGCCCCGAGATCACCTCGACCAGGTCACCGTCGTTCCCGCCAGGCTTGACCGCCCGGCGCTCGACCCGATCCCCGCGCACCACGAAAACGACCGAGGTCCCGTCCACGGTCCGGATCGCTGCCTTCGGCACGAGCACACGCGCGCGGGTCTGCTCGGCGGAGCCGACTGGCGCGGCTTCGGCGAGGAACGAGACCTTGACCCCCATGTCGGGGAGAATCCGCGAGTCCAGCTGGTCGCCCCTCGACCCTGCTCGGGGCGACCCTGAGCCCGTCCTCCCTCGACCTTGCTCGGGACGACCCTGAGGCTCTCGAAGGGTCGAAGGGTCGAAGCCGATTCGGACCTTGACAGTGGCCTTCTGCCGGTCCGCCGACGGCACCGAGGTGATGACCTTCGACGGGATCCGCCACTCGGGATAGGCATCCAGCAGCGCCTCGACCGGCTGGCCAGGCTTCACCCGGTTGATGTAGCTCTCGCTGACGTCGACTTCGATCTCGAGCGACGACATGTCGACGATGGTGCAGATGCCGGTGCGCGTGAACCCGCCGCCGGCCGACACCGGCGAAATCATCTCCCCAGGCTGGGCGTCCTTCGAAATGGCGACACCGTCGAACGGCGCCCGGACGACCATATCGTTCAGGTCGGTCTGGCGTGCATCCAGCTGTCGCCGGGCGACCTCGACCTGCTGGTGCGCCAGCGCAATCCTGGCCCTGAACGATTCGACTTCAGCTTCGGCGGAATCGAGCTCGGCTTTGGAGATGACCTTTTCCTTCACCAGCTGCTGTCGGCGGGCGAGCGTGAGCTCGGCTTCCTTGAGGCGCGCCTCGTTCTCCGCGGCGACCTTGGTGGCCGCCGCGAGCTGCGCCTGGTCGACGCTCTGCTGGGCGCGGAGCTGCGAATCGTCCAGTCTCGCGAGGATCTGGCCGCGTTTCACGGCCTTCCCTTCTTCGACGAAGACCTCCATGACTTTGCCGGTCACCTTCGAAGACACCGTCGCCCGTCGTCTCGCTGTTACATAGCCCGAGGCATTGAGCACGGCGTTCGGGGCACCGGCCGCGCCGGTCCGCACCGCCGCTTCCGCCGTTCTCACCGGGACCACGGGCTCCCGAGTCCACCAGTACAAGCCGCCGGCGGCCAGAGCTGCCAGGAGGAGCATGACGGTGATCCAGAGGCCCGGCCGGCTTCCACCGCCTCGAGCCTCGCGATCGATCTTCAGCGATGCGAGCTCTTCCTTCAGGTTCGTTGTCACGGTTTATTCCGAGTATATGCGGACTCTTTACGGCGGCGGACGCCGGGAGGTCGCTCGGAACGGCGAACGGCGGAGGGTCTCCGGTGAAGTGCGAAATACGGCGTCGTCCGCTTGACAAACCGCGGCGCTGCACATACGGTCCTTATTTGATGGAGTGGTCGCGCGCTTGACTGATTGCGACGCGCGATGGTAGAAACGGCCACCTTTCAACACTCAGCGTGAGAACAATTTGATCCAGGCGGAAACGGCAATCCACCCTCTCAATATGGTCGGACGAGGGGTTCGACAATCGACAAACAGGGTCTGAGAGACCAGACCAAGGAGCCGGGCATGCGCGTGACAGGGAACTGGTTGTGGGCGGCGGCTGGGTTGGTCGCCATGTCGGTTGTGCCGAGCCCCGCTTTCGCGGCCTCGACTGTTACTGGAACCGTCACGTTCGGCGGCAAGGTTCCCCCTCTGAAGCCGCTGGCCATGGACGCCGACCCTGCGTGCGCCAAGAAACACTCGGCTCCCGTACCGAACGAGATGCTGGCCCTCGGCAGCGGCAACACCATGGGGAACATCCTGGTGTGGGTCTCGAAGGGACTTCCGGCCGGCAAGACCTTCCCGGTTCCCAAGGAACCGGTCACCCTCGATCAGAACGGCTGTGTGTACAAGCCGCACGTGATGGGGATCATGGTCGGTCAGACCTACCGGATCCTGAACTCGGACGGCGTCCTCCACAACATTCACACGCTGCCGAAGATCAATCCGTCATTCAACCGGGGCATGCCGGCGTCGATGAAGGAAGCGACGACGGTGTTCAGCAAGCCCGAGGACGTGTTTCACATCAAGTGCGACGTCCATCCCTGGATGAGCGCCTACATGGCGGTGTTCACGCATCCGTTCTTCGCCGCTACCGGCACCGACGGGAAGTTCACGATCTCGGGGCTCGATCCCGGGACCTACGAGATCACGGCCTGGCACGAGAAGCTGGGCACGCAGACCGCCTCGGTCACAGTCGGCGCCAACGACAAGAAGACGCAGGACTTCAAATTCGCGGTCCCCGCGAAGTAGCCGTCCGGAGAACAGCCGCATGAGCGAGCACGCAGCTGTCGCCGGAGCCAAGCCGCACGCCGCCCACGAAGCCCACCACGAGGAGCTGGGCTTCTGGTGGAAGTACGTCTTCTCTGTCGACCACAAAGTAATCGGCATCCAGTACGGGGTCACGGGACTCCTGTTCCTGTTCTTCGGCTTCTCGCTGATGATGCTCATGCGCTGGCAGCTCGCGTACCCGACTACGCCGCTGCCGCTGATCGGGAGCATCCTCGGCGAGACACGCATGCCGGGCGGGACGATGCTTCCGGAGTTCTACAACGAGCTCGGCGCGATGCACGGCACCATCATGGTGTTCCTCGGGGTGGTGCCCCTCGCGGTCGGCGGCTTCGGAAACTTCGTGCTCCCGCTCCAGATCGGAGCCCCGGACATGGCGTTCCCGCGGCTCAACATGGCGAGCTACTGGTTCTTCTTCCTCGGCGGCATGACGATGCTGGCCAGCTTCTTCGTGCCCGGGGGAGCGGCGCAGTCCGGGTGGACCTCCTACGCCCCGCTCTCCATCATCGCGAGCGGGGGCCAGACGTGGTGGCTCCTCGGGATGGTCTTTCTGATCACCTCGTCGCTGCTCGGCGCGGTCAACTTCATCACGACCACGATCCAGCTGCGCGCGAAGGGGTTGACGTTCATGCGGTTCCCATTCTTCGTGTGGGCGCAGTTCGTCACCGCGTTCCTGCTGCTCCTGGCCTTCCCGCCGCTCGAGGCCGCGGCGGTGATGCAGCTGATGGATCGCGTGGCCGGGTCGAGCTTCTTCCTCCCGACCGGTCTCGTGGTCAGCGGGCAGATTGTGCCGGTGGCCGGTGGAGGCAATGCGCTCCTCTGGCAGCACCTGTTCTGGTTCCTGGCCCACCCGGAAGTCTATGTGCTGATCCTTCCGGCGATGGGGATCGTGGCGGAGATCGTCGCGAACAACACGCGCAAGCCGCTGTGGGGCTACCGCTCCATGGTCTACTCGCTCGTGTTCCTCGGCTTCATGTCGTTCATCGTGTGGGCCCATCACATGTTCATGACCGGCATGGGGACGGCGATGGCGGCGTTCTTCCAGACGACGACGATGATCATCTCGATCCCGTCAGTCGTGATCCTGACGGCGCTGATCATCTCGCTCTGGGGCGGGTCCATCCGCTTCAACACGCCGATGCTCTTCGCCCTGGGCTTCCTGCCGATGTTCGGCATCGGCGGGCTGACGGGACTGCCGCTCGGCCTGAATGTCGCGGACATCCCCCTTCACGATACCTACTACGTCATCGGCCACTTCCACTACGTGGTCGCACCGGGGACGATCTTCGCGCTGTTCGCGGGGGTCTACTACTGGTTCCCGAAGGCGACCGGGAGGAAGATGAACGAGACACTCGGGGTGATCCACTTCATCGGCTCGTTCATCTGCATGAACGTCATCTTCATGCCGATGTTCTGGCTGGGCATGGCCGGCGTCTCGCGGCGACTGTTCGACGGCGGCGCAGGCTACGATTTCGCCCAGCCGGTGCTTCACCTGAACGTCGTGTCGTCCTGGGGCGCGTGGGCCCTCGCGCTCTTCCAGCTGCCCTTCATCTTCAATTTCTTCTGGAGCATCTGGAAGGGCGCGGAAACTGACCAGAACCCCTGGCACGCGACGACACTCGAGTGGGCGGCGCCCTCGCCGCCGCCGCATGGCAATTTCCTGCAGGTACCGCAGGCCTACCGCGGAC
>Ga0209382_10005193_pt1 | contig 16997 bp, 15 predicted proteins | sample SoiMetdeltSBSDD5_FD_187599 | JGI IMG/M metagenome (GOLD analysis project Ga0209382, IMG submission 187599) | Bulk soil microbial communities from a Populus tree surrounding site in Tennessee, USA - Soil MetaG P. deltoides SBSDD5 (SPAdes) (version 2) | ecosystem: Environmental > Terrestrial >...
TGGCGCCGCCAGGAACATCGAAGAAGGCGGATCGCTGACCATCATCGCCACGGCGCTCATCGACACGGGCAGCCGCATGGACGAGGTGATCTTCGAAGAGTTCAAGGGCACGGGCAACTCGGAAATCATTCTTGACCGCAAGGTGGCCGACAAGCGCGTGTTTCCGGCAATCGACATCCTGCGTTCCGGAACGCGAAAAGAGGAACTGCTGGTGCCTCCGGATCTTCTCAAGAAGACCTATGTGCTGAGACGAATACTCAATCCGATGGGCACGGTCGACGCCATCGAGTTCCTTCTCGACAAGCTCAGGCAGACGAAGACGAACTCCGATTTCTTCGAATCGATGAACGCCTGATCAGCTTAAGCTGGCAAAGGCAGAAGCCGCATCGGCGGGCTCCGTCACCGAGGCGGCGCAACGGGTGCCCCTGCACAAATAGAGCGTCGGCAGGCCCTGCTTGGGTTCCTTGGCATATGCGGGATGGTGCGGGGGAAGGCTCTCACCGGGCGATACATATTGGATGACAGGCTGGACGGCGGGAAGTCTCAGAACGGCGCGGCGAAGGGCTCGGGCTCCGGGTGAGGCCGGATCGCCGATGAGAACCGCCTGGAGCGGATCGAGCTGGTAATGGATCGCGGCGAGAAATGAGGCGTGGGCAAAGGGATTGCCAGCGACCGACGAGCCGAAGGCCTCGATGAGCATGTCGGCGCGACGGCGAAAATCCTCCTCGCCCGTCAGCAAGTAAAGGCGGATGAAGTTGGCGAGCATGGTGGCATTGGCATTGGGCGTTGCGTCATCGTGGGCGTAGCGTGGCCTGAGGATAAGTTCAGGCACCTGCAGCGGCGCGAAGAAGAACCCGCCTTCTGCATTGTCCCACAGATTGGCAACCGCAGCCGAAACCAGCTCACGGGCCGTCGAGAGGTAATTGGGACGTGCTGTAGCGCCGTAGAGGTTGAGCGCTGCGACAGCGAGATTGGCATAGCCGTCCGCCGTTGCGCCGCCGCGAAGCTCCCCATTGCGACAGGAATGGAAAAGCGCACTGTCGCGGCGATGGCGGGCAAGGAGCGATGAAAAGGCCTCTGCAGCGGTTTCAATCCAGGCGGGGCGGTCTAGAAGCATCCCTGCTTCGGCAAGGGACGCCATGGCGAGACCGTTCCAGTCGGCCAGGCTCTTGTCGTCAAAACCGGGAGGCACGCGTTTGCGGCGCGCCTCAAGAAGCAATTGCCTGGAGGAGGCGAGGTCGGCCTCGGCTTCCGGAGACAGTAGCTCCTGGGCTTTCAGTCGATTGAGGATGTTCTTGCCCTCCCAGTTCCCCGCAGCCGAGACGTCGTAGATTTCGCAGAAGAAACCGGCCTTATCGGCAGAGAGAACGCTATCGATCTCCTGTCTGGTCCAGATGTAATAGCGTCCCTCTTCTCCCTCGGAGTCCGCATCATAGCTCGCGGCGAATGTTCCAATCGCGGTACGCATGTCCGAAATGAGCCAGGCGATCGTTTCCTCGATTCGGATACGGAACAGCGGATTGTCTTCCAGGACTGAGACTCGCGACAGGAGCGAAACGAGGAGAGCATTGTCGTAAAGCATTTTTTCGAAATGCGGGACGAGCCAGCGTTGATCGACCGAATAGCGAGCAAAGCCGCCGGCCAAATGGTCGTAGATGCCGCCTTGGCAAATATTCCTAAGAGTTACCAGAACCGCCTCGCGGCTTCCTTGATGGCCCGCTTGCAGATAATGCCGCCAGAGGAAATCGTAAATTGCGGTCTGCGGAAATTTGGGCGCGCCACGCAGTCCGCCATACTGCAGATCGGTTGCGTCGATGAGAACGCGTGCTGCAGAGGCGAGCGTTGCCGGCGAAATCCGTTCCGCCTGTTGCGGCTGCGCCGGAGCATTCCGCAGAGCGGCAAGAATGGCGTCGCCATTCGTTTCGACCTTGTCGCGTTCCTCCCTCCAGATTCGGTCGATCTCGGTCAGGACATGGCGGAAGCTTGGGCGCCCATAGCGCGAGGTCGGTGGGAAATAGGTGCCGCCCCAGAAAGGCGTGCCATCGGGCTTGAGGAACATGGTCAAGGGCCAGCCCCCCTGCTCGCCCAGACGGTGCAGGGCATCCATGTAAATCTTGTCGACGTCGGGACGCTCTTCCCGATCGACCTTCACATTGATGAAATGACTATTCATGAGAGCGGCGGTTTCAGGATCCTCGAAGCTCTCATGGGCCATGACATGGCACCAATGGCAGGCGGCATAGCCGACCGACAGGAGAATGGGCTTGTCTTCGGCGGTGGCGCGTGTGAAGGCTTCCTCGCCCCAGGGCCACCAGTGAACGGGATTGTCCTTGTGCTGCAGGAGATAAGGACTTTGCTCGCCGACCAAGCGGTTCGTGCTCATGGGATTCCTGGCAACGGGGACATGGATTCGTGTCCGGAATAGTTAGCGCTTCCAAAGGATGAGGTCATCCCACACAATCTATGCCCTGTCGTCGGGCAAGGGCCGAGCGGGTGTCGCGGTCATTCGGGTCAGCGGTCCTAAAGCGGGTGATGTGATCGACCAACTTACCGGGTCACGACCGGTTCCCCGCCAGGCCATGGTGCGCAAGATCCTCGGCGCCGATGGCGAGCTCATCGACCGTGGGCTCATACTGTGGTTTCCGGCACCCTTTTCATTCACGGGCGAGGATGTGGTCGAGTTTCACGTCCATGGCGGGCCCGCGGTGGTCGAGGCGCTGCTCCAAGCTCTCGTTCAGGTGCCCGGTCTCAGAGCCGCGGAAGCGGGTGAATTCACGAGACGCGCCTACGCTCACGGCAAGTTTGACCTGACTGAGGTCGAGGGACTTGCCGATCTTATCGAGGCGGAAACGGAACGGCAGCGGCGGCAGGCCATCCGCCGGGCGGCGGGGGGTTCGAGCCAGCTCCTTGGCCGCTGGCGTGAGGACCTCATCCAAGTCCTGGCGAGGCTCGAAGCCGCCATCGACTTCGTCGATGAGGCGCATGTGAACGAAAAAACGCTCCGAGAGACGGATGACGCTATCCCCAGGCTCGCCGAGGCGATCGCCCGGGAGATCGAACGCGGCAAGCAGGGGCAGAGGCTCCGGGAAGGTTTGCGGGTCGTGCTGGCAGGACCTCCCAATGTGGGGAAGTCCAGCCTGATGAACCGGTTGACGCGAAAAGACACCGTCATCGTGTCGCCCATTCCGGGTACGACCCGCGATGTGGTCGAAGCCCATCTCAAAATCGAGGGCCTACCGGTCATACTCCAGGATACGGCGGGGCTCAGGGCCCCGACCAAGGACAGTATCGAAACAGAAGGAATGACGCGGGCGACGAGCGCGCTCGGTAGGGCCGACCTCGTGCTGTGGATCTGCTCGCCGGACGTTCAGTCATCCCAAGAGCCGCCGATCGATTCGGAGGTGTTACGGGTGTGGAACAAGGCCGACCTTGGAATGCAACCAGCCGAGGCGAGGGGATCGCAGCACTACTACGCTATATCGACCAGGACAGGGCAGGGGATGATGGAGCTCGAAACGGCCTTGTCCCGACGGCTCAACGGGCTAGTCAAGGAGGGCGAGTCGGCTCTGGTCACGAGGCAGCGCCATCGGGAAGGACTGACCGCCATGCTCAGCCATCTCAAGGCGGCGATGATCCCAGGACAGCCGCTCGAAATCAAAGCGGAGGAGGTCCGCCTTGCGGTGCATGAAATCGGCCTTCTCACGGGTCACGTCGAAGTCGAGAGTTTGCTCGACAAGATTTTCAAGGAATTCTGCATCGGCAAATAGTTAACGGTTGTTAATCTGTTTCACGTGAAACCGGTAGTTTTATTTCACATGATTTTGTAAGGGACCCCTTGAGCTGATAGAAGCTCCGCCGGAGACTCAAATGGCGAATTACATCAAGTTTGATGTGCTGGTGATCGGTGGCGGACATGCGGGCTGCGAGGCCGCTTCCGCGGCGGCGCGTGCTGGCGCGCAAACGGCGCTCATCACCCATCGGTTCGACACGGTTGGAGAGATGTCCTGCAATCCGGCAATCGGCGGGCTCGGGAAGGGGCATCTCGTCCGCGAGGTCGATGCGCTCGACGGGCTCATGGGACGCGTCGCCGATGCAGCCGGCATCCAGTTCCGGCTGCTGAACCGGTCGAAGGGGCCAGCTGTGAGGGGCCCCCGGGCACAGGCCGACCGACGACTCTACAAGCTGGCCATGCAAGCTGCGATCCGGGCGCAGGCGGGGCTTCAGGTGATCGAAGGTGCTGTCGAGCGCCTGCTGATCAAAAGTGGGCGGATCGAAGGCGTGGCGCTCGAAGGTGGCCAAAGGATCGGCGCAGGGGCTGTGGTGCTCACGACCGGCACGTTTCTCGCCGGGCTCATCCACATGGGAGAAACCCAAATCCCCGCCGGCAGGGTGGGAGAGCCGCCCTCCAATGGCCTTTCCGGCGATCTCAGGGCGAACGGCTTTGCCTTGGGCAGGCTCAAGACCGGCACGCCGGCACGGCTCGACGGACGCAGCATCCGATGGGACGGGCTCGAGGTGCAGCACGGGGATGACCCACCGACGCCATTTTCCTTTCTCACGGAAAAAATCACGACGCCGCAAATTCCCTGCCATGTGACCCAGACCACGGCGGCAACCCACGCCATCATTGCCGCCAATCTCAGCCGGTCACCCATCTATTCGGGACAGATCGAGAGCACGGGGCCGCGCTATTGCCCCTCCATCGAGGACAAGGTCGTACGGTTCAGGGATCGGCAGTCGCATCAGATCTTTCTCGAGCCCGAGGGCCTCGCGGATCCGACCGTCTATCCCAATGGTATTTCTACCTCGCTACCGCCGGACATCCAGGAGGCGTTCATCCGAACGATCCCCGGTCTCGAGGAGAGCATCATGCTCAGACCTGGCTATGCCATCGAGTATGACTATGTCGACCCGCGGCAGCTCAAGGCGAGCCTGGAAACCAAGTTCGTGGAGGGCCTGTTTCTGGCCGGTCAGATCAATGGCACGACCGGGTATGAGGAAGCAGCCGGGCAGGGGCTTGTCGCCGGTATCAATGCGGCGCGAAAGGCGAGTGGGTCGGATCCGTTTCATATCGATCGGACGCAGGCCTATATCGGGGTGATGATCGACGATCTCATCACGCGCGGTGTCAGCGAGCCCTACCGAATGTTCACCTCGCGAGCGGAGTACAGGCTCACGCTCAGGGCCGATAATGCCGATCAGAGGTTGACCCCCTTGGGCAGGATGGCGGGGGTGGTGGGGGCGCAAAGGGCCGCCGCTCACGAGGAGGGCCAAAGGCGCCTCTCGGCGGCGCGCGCGCTGCTCCAAGGCCTGTCGCTCACCTCCAGCGAAGCGGCAAAGGCAGGCCTCAAAGTCAATCAGGACGGCCAGCGGCGAAGCGCCTTCACGCTCTTGGCCTATCCCGAGATCGCACCCGAACGGCTCCGGGAGATCTGGCCGCAAGTCGCCCAGATTTCCGATTCGCTCCTGGAACGATTGCAGGCGGAAGCACTCTACAGCGGCTATGCTGCGAGGCAGATGGCCGATATCGAAGCCTTCCGGAAGGAGCAGAACCTCGGTCTGCCCGAGGATCTCAAATATGAGGAGCTCCCAAGCCTGTCCGCCGAGTTGCGCCAGAAGCTTGCCCAAATCAAGCCGCAGAGCCTCGGGCAAGCCGCTCGCATCGAGGGGATGACGCCTGCCGCGATCAGCGCGCTGCTCCGGCATGTGAAAAAGCCTTCGTCCCTCCGCAAGGCGGTTTAGCTGCCGTGCCGCTCAGGACGCCGGAGCAGGTATTCCTCCGGTTCAATGTTTCACGTGAATCACAAGTTCGTCTCCGGCTCTACGCGGAACTCCTCGAGCGATGGCAAGGTAGGACTGCGCTCATCAGCGAGGACAGTCTCAAATTTCTCTGGGAGAGACATATCGCGGATGCGCTACAGCTCCATCCCCTCATCGGCGGGGGGCGCCAGACCATCATCGATCTCGGCTCGGGCGCGGGAATACCGGGGCTCGTGCTGGCGCTCGCTCATCCCGACTACCAGGCCATACTTGTCGAGAGCAACGGCAAGAAGGCGGCGTTCCTGAGGGAAGTTGCCAGGCAGGCGCGAATCAGCGTTAAGATTCTCCCGGAGCGGATCGAAGGCATCGAGTCGGAACCGTATCGATCGCAGAAGCCCATCGTGACGGCGCGGGCCCTGGCCCCCCTGACCCGGTTGTTGGATCTCAGCCTGCCGCTGCTCGATTGTGGACGAGGCCTGTTCCACAAAGGGCAAGACGCCGGTCGGGAATTGATTGAGGCGATGAAATCCTGGAGTATCCATTATATCAGGCATCCTAGCGTGGTTGACCCAAGGGGGACGATCCTAGAGGTCCTGGAGGTGCGGCACAGACATGGAGAAGGCCATAGACGGCGCGGCGGATAGGCCGCGCATTATCACGATCGCGAACCAGAAAGGCGGGGTGGGAAAAACCACAACGGCAATCAATCTCGGTACGGCGCTGGCCGCCGTTGGGGAGAGCGTCCTCATCTGCGATCTCGATCCGCAAGGCAATGCCAGCACAGGGCTTGGAATCGAGAGACCGGCGGGTTCTAGGTCGTCCTACCATGTTCTTATGGGAGAAGCTTCGCTGGCGGAAGCACTCGTCAAGTCGGGCATACCGCGGCTCTACTGCGTGCCATCGACCATGGATCTACTCGGCGCCGAACTCGAATTGTCGGGCATCGAGCGCAAGACCTACAGGCTGCAGGATGCCATCTCACGGGAAATCCGCGAGGGGGAGACGGGGCAGGCTTTCACCTATATCCTGGTTGATTGCCCGCCTTCCCTCAATCTTCTGACCATCAACGCGCTTGCCGCCGCCGATGCCGTGCTCGTGCCGCTGCAATGCGAGTTCTTTGCACTCGAAGGCTTGAGCCAGCTGCTCAAAACGGTGGAGCGGGTGAGAGCCAATCTGAACCCAAAGCTCGTGATCCAAGGCGTGGTGCTCACCATGTTCGACAAGCGTAACAGCCTGTCGGAGCAGGTGGCGCAGGATGTGCGCAGCGTGCTCGGCGAGAAAGTCTACAATACGGTCATACCGCGGAATGTGAGGGTTTCGGAGGCGCCGTCCTACGGCAAGCCCGTGCTGCTCTATGATGATGAGTGCGCCGGCAGCGAGGCCTACATTCGGCTCGCCTCGGAACTCATCCGCCGCGAGCGCCATCTGCGCGCTGCGTGACGGGCCCCGGCCAAATGATGAGCCAACACAGCAAGCGACGCCTCGGGCGGGGGCTTGCCGCGCTCATCGGCGAAGAACCCAAGGAGGAGGTGGTCGAGGGGGGCTCGAAATCGCTGCGGCTTGTACCCATCGAATTCCTTCACGCCAACCCCAACAATCCGAGGAAGAGCTTCAAGGAGGAAGAGCTTGAAGATCTCTCCCGCTCGATCCGCGAGAAGGGGCTGCTGCAGCCGATCGTGGTCCGTACCAAAGGCGAGACGACACGGTTCGAGATCGTTGCGGGTGAACGCCGCTGGCGGGCAGCGCAGCGGGCGGGGGTGCACGAGATTCCGGTGATCGTGCGCGAACTGTCGGACGGTGAGGCGCTGGAAGTTGCGCTCATCGAAAACATCCAGCGTGCGGATCTCAACGCACTAGAAGAGGCACGCGCCTATCAGCAGCTCATGGATCAGTTTGCCTATACGCAGCAGCAGCTGGCGGACGCCTTGGGCAAAAGCCGGAGCCACATTGCCAATACGCTCAGGCTGCAAACCCTGCCTGCAGAAATCAAAAGCTATATCGAGGAGGGCAGACTCACGGCGGGCCACGCGCGCTCGCTCATCGCGGCCGACAATCCGGCAGGGCTTGCCCAGGAAATTATTGAGCTCGGCTTGAGCGTGAGGGACGCGGAGAAGCTGTCGCGGGCAAACGGCGGCCAGTCGGCCAACCGAAGCAAGGGGAACGCCGGCGGAGCGGACCCGAGCACGCGAGCACTGGAGCAGTCGCTCGCCGATGCCACGGGACTCAAGGTCGAGATCGACGACAAGGGCAAGCAGGGCGGGCGCGTCGTCATACACTACAAGACGCTCGAGCAGCTCGACGAAGTTTGCCTGCGCCTCGCGCAACGGAAGTAATCCGTGTACGGATTAATTTGCGAGGCGACGGCCGGCAGCTGATCGGGCGAGGGAGAGGAGAGATCTCTGGGCGATCTGGTTTTCAAGGGAGGGAAAGGCCCGCGTCTGTTCGACGGCAGCGGCCAGAGAGTTGCGGGCCGATGACAGGGATGCCTCGTCCCAAAGCTTGAGCTGGTGGATGACTTTTTCATGCCGAGAAAAGAAAATAGGCGGGCGGGCCATGCGCACCGCATGACTCGGCGATGACCCTCTTTCAATTTCGAACTGGAGCTTCTCAAGCACGGGCAGGTGCTGGGATGCGATGCCCAGCAATCTGGCGCCGGCGACGCCGGACTTGATCTGCCGGTCCGACAAAGAGTCAGTCAGCGCCAAATCACCGCCGAAGACGGCATCAGTGAGCTCATCCGCCTCGACGGTCGTCCTGCCGCTGCATACAGCCTCGACATCGGCAAGAGTGATCCGGCCGCTGCCATGGCAATAGAGGAGGAGTTTGTCGAGCTCGGCGCGGCTCAGGGTCCGGTTTTCGCCCAGCACCTCCAGCAAGGCGGCCCTGGCATCGGGCGTCAGCGCAAGACCTGCTCCGATCGCCGTCTGCTCGATGAGCTGATCGAGATCCTCAAGGCTGTCCTCGTAACAGGGGATGGCGATCGAGGCTTTCGATTTCTCAAAAATAGTGCGCAGACGCGCCGACTTGGCCAAAGCGCCCGCTTCGATGATCAACACGTTGCCATCTTCGGGAGCCTCGGCCATGGCTTCATAGGCGCGCAAGAATGCCTGTCCAGCAGAGCCGACCCAGATTGCCTTGCGCGCACCAAGCATCGGTCTTGAGAACACCTCATCGGCGAGACGCTGAGGGTCTTGCGAAAGCATGTCCTCTTCGAGTCTCGCCACGGCGAAAGCGTCGTCGAGGGAGCCAGCAACGCGGCGAACGAGGAGCCGTGCAATCTCACCAACCTTTCCCGGATCTGGACCATAGACCAAATAGGCAGATGCCAGAGGCTTGCGTTCAAGATGCTGGTTTAAAGCCGAGGTCCGCAGGACCGTCATGGATCAAATAGAGGAGAAATATGCCGCCAGGCGTGTCCTAATATCATTGCCGATTTCCTTGGCGGCCCGCTCCATGGCGTTGGTCTCGGCCTGTACATTGGAAAAGTCGGAGGTGGTGCGGTCATAGGAAACTTGCGAGAAGGTCTTGCCCGCGCTCAACTCATTGCCGGTCTTCTCGTCGATCAGGCGGTAGTTCACGTTGACGCGGTAGCTGAAGCGGCGTGTATCCTCATTGTCATTCTCGATCAGCGACTGGGAACCGGCGATGGCGGTAAACTGAAGCCGATAACGGCTGGCCTGGGAATCGCCATTGGCAAAAGAAGACAAAAGATCATTGCGGATGAGCTGGCCCAACCGGTTGTCCTGCTCCTCGATCTCGACCGCTGAGAGCTGCGCAGCGACACTCGAGCCCTGGGTGCTCGTGCCGTAGAGAGGCTCGAAACCGCAGGCGCCCAAAAGGCCGCTGGCGGCGAAGAGAAGGGGCAAAGAAGCGCGTCTGCTCCAGCGCATCATCCGACCACCACATTGGCTATGCGATCCGGAACGACGATGATCTTGCGCACTGCCTTGCCGCCCAGCGCACGACGAACATTATCGAGCTCAAGCACGATCGATTCCACCTCCGAAGCTGGAAGCCCCTTTTTCAACGTTACCTCGTCACGGCGCTTGCCATTCACCTGAACGGCGATGGTCACCGTTTCCTCGACGAGCAAATCAGCCTCGGCAACGGGCCAGGGAGCCAAGGCCACGAGCCCCGGCATATTCAGGGCCTTCCATGCTTCCTCGGCAAGATGGGGCATCATGGGGGCGAACATTTGCACCAAGATCGTTGCTCCCTCGCGCAGGACGGCGGGCGAGGCCGCTGGCTTACCCTCCGGACCCAAAGCCTGAGCCAGAGCATTGGCCAACTCGTAGATTCGTGCAATAGCGCGATTAAAACGCAAGCCCTCTATGTCGAGGCTCACGGCGTGAAGCGACTGGTGGATTGTACGGCGCAATCGTGACGAGGCCGGACTTTGATCGGAGGAGCCGTCGCGCCCAGGCAGTTCGGCGATTTCATGAACGAGGCGCCAGAGGCGCTGGGTAAACCGCCAGGCGCCGGCAACGCCGCTTTCGGTCCACTCGATGTCGCGCTCCGGTGGTGTGTCTGAAAGCATGAACCAGCGCGCCGTATCCGCCCCATATTGCTCGATGATCGCCTCGGGATCGACCACGTTGCGTCTCGACTTCGACATCTTCTCGGCGGGACCGACAATCAGAACTTCGCCTGTCTTGACGTGGTTCCAGCGGCCGTCCTTCTCGACGGCGTCCGACGGCAGCACCCATTCGCCCGACTCGGTGCGGAAGGTCTGATGGATGACCATGCCCTGGGTGAAGAGGCTGGCGAATGGCTCGTCAAGTTCCAAATGGCCCGTGCGGCTCATGGCGCGGGTGAAGAAGCGCGAGTAGAGCAGGTGAAGGATGGCATGCTCGATGCCACCGATATATTGATCGACCGGCATCCAGTAGTCGACGGCCGAGCGATCGACCGGACGCTCGGCCTGGGGGGAGCAAAATCGCTCAAAATACCAAGAGGAATCGACGAAGGTGTCGAAAGTATCGGTTTCCCGTTCCGCCTTGCCGCCGCAGCGCGGACAGGCGACGTGTTTCCAAGTCGGATGTCGGCTCAAGGGATTTCCCGGCTGGTCGAAGGTCACGTCGTCGGGAAGAAGGACGGGAAGGTCGGATCGCGGTACGGGGACGATGCCGCAGGTATGGCAGTGGATCACGGGTATGGGGCAGCCCCAATAGCGCTGGCGGGAAACCCCCCAGTCGCGCAGGCGATAGTTCACCTTGCGTTGGCCCAGGCCCAAAGCCTCCATGCGACGGGCCACTTCCTCCTTGGCTTCGGGAACCGACATGCCATTTAGAAAGTCGGAGTTGATGAGGACGGCACTGGACCCATCCTTATCGAGATAAGCCTCGTCGCCGATCGTGAAGGTCTGGGGATCGGCATCTGCGGGGGCGACGACTGGTATCACCGCCAGCCCATATTTGCGGGCAAACTCAAGATCGCGCTGGTCATGGGCCGGACAGCCAAAAATGGCACCTTCGCCATATGCCATCAGGACGAAATTGGCGGCGTAGACGGGCAAACGCACCTCGGGGCGGAAGGGGTGACGGGCGAAAAGATTGAGGAAGACACCCTTCTTCTCCGCCCGCTCGATCGCTTCCTCGCTCGTTCCCAGCGCTTCGGACTCACGCCGGAAGGCGGCGATCTCCGGCGAGCGCGCTGCCAGTTCCCGCGCGAGGGGATGATCCGGCGAGATGGCGCAGAAGGTGGCGCCGAAAATCGTATCGTGCCGCGTCGTATAGACATTGAGAGGCGGGATGCTGTCGCCCGATTCCGTCTCCAGCTCGAAGCGGAAGCGAACGCCTTCGGAGCGGCCGATCCAGTTCTGCTGCATGAGCCGCACCTTCTCGGGCCATTTGTCGAGACCGTCGAGGGCACGCAGCAATTCGTCGGAATAGTTGGTGATCTTGAAGAACCACTGAGCGAGCTCGCGTTTTTCAACCGGCGCACCAGAGCGCCAGCCGCGACCTTCGATCACCTGCTCATTGGCAAGGACGGTCTGATCGACTGGATCCCAATTCACCTGGGAGGTCTTGCGCTCGACCAGGCCTGCTGAAAGAAAGTCGAGAAAGATCACCTGCTCTTGCCGGTAATAGGTGGGATCGCAGGTCGCAAGCTCGCGGGTCCAATCGATCGACAGCCCCATGGATTTGAGCTGCCTGCGCATGGTGGCGATGTTTTCATAGGTCCAGGCCTTCGGATGCACACCTTTCTCCATGGCGGCATTCTCGGCCGGCATGCCGAAAGCATCCCACCCCATTGGGTGCAGAACACTGTGACCTTTGGCGCGCATGTAGCGCGCAATCACATCACCCATGGTATAGTTTCTCACATGGCCCATGTGAATGCGGCCCGAAGGATAGGGAAACATCTCAAGGACATAGTATTTCGGCTTGTCGAAGCCTTGCTTGGCCTCAAAGGCGCGCTCCTCCTCCCAGCGCTTCTGCCAACCGCTCTCGGCGGTGCGATGATTGTATCGTTCGACGGCCATTGGCCTTCCAGCCCTTCGGCTCGAGTTGCTGTCCGAAGCTTGGGTACCAATACTTGAAAGAGGCCGCAAGCTCGGTCATACCCCCCGTGAAGCAGACAGTCGAAGTGCCGGGCAGCCGTGTTTCCAGCAGATCAAAGAGAAATCCCCCCAGGCCTTGCCGATGTCAAAGCACGTATCGAGGCAGCGGCGCGGGTGGCCAATCGCCAGAATTCCGACATCACGCTCATCGCCGTGAGCAAGACCCTGCCGGGCGCTGACATCGCGCCCTTACTTCGCGCGGGTCACAGGGAGTTCGGCGAGAACCGAGTGCAGGAAGCCAAGGCAAAGTGGCCAGAACTCAAGATGCAATTTCCAGGCTGCAAACTCCATCTCATTGGGCCCTTGCAAACCAACAAGGTGGCCGAAGCCGTTCGGCTGTTCGACGCAATCCACACGATCGACCGGCCTAAGCTTGCGCGGGTCGTGGCCGAGGAGCTGCGAAAGCAGGAAAGGCAGCTTGAACTCTTCATCCAGGTGAACACGGGCGAGGAAACCCAGAAGTCCGGCGTCTTGCCTGCGGATGCGGACAGCTTCATCCGTACGTGCCGGGAGGATCTGGGACTCGACATCGCCGGGCTCATGTGCCTGCCGCCGATTGAGGAGGAGCCGACGCTGCACTTCGCCCTTCTGGCCAAGATCGCCAAACGCAACGGGCTTCCGAAGTTGAGCATGGGCATGAGCGGGGATCTGGAAAAGGCGATTGCGCTCGGCGCCACGCATGTAAGGGTCGGCACGGCGATCTTCGGCGCCCGCGCGCCAATAACGCATCTCAAGGGCGAATGATGATCTCGGTCTGCGGGCTGCAGCGGGAAAGCAGGCGTTTGAGGTCATCAAGTTTGAGAGCGACGCAGCCTGCCGTCGGGCGACCTTGAGGGTCAGCCAAATGCATGAAGATCGCGCTGCCCATTCCGGGGATCACCGGATCGTCGTTATGACCCAACACGACGACGATGTCGTAGAGGTGGTCGGAGCGCCACATGAATTCAGTGCTCGCCGAATAGGGCAGGGACACGGGGCGATTGTAAAGAGGATCGGCCGGGTCGTCGCACCAGCCATCATTGTCTCGCAGAGGCGCGACCGGCAAAAAGGTGGAAGGCGGCGCCAGGCGATCGGGGCGGTAAAGGACGCGGCGCAGGGGCCAAGCGCCCGCGGGCGTGACCCCATCGCCCTCCCGCTTGTCGGCCCTGATCCCACCCCGGCCCAGAATGCAGGGCAGGCGGTTCCCGACATATTCAAGAACCCCCTCTGGGGATTGGGCTCCCGGCGTCAGGAGAACAGTTTCGAGGCTGAAACTCATGACATCTTTCTATTCCCCTCCCGGGCCGATAGCATTATGGGAGGCTACCCATCAGCCATAAGCCAGGGGCTTGGCGAAGCTAGCACCTATCAGCGGATGACGCATGAGCACGGAAAAGAAGATCCTGATCGTCGATGACGATGAGCAATTGCGGGATTCGCTCAAAGAGCAATTCTCGCTGCACGGCGAATTTTCCGTCGCGGACGCAGGCATGGCGGCGCCCGGCATCAAGCTGCTCAAGGCCCAGCACGTGGATCTCGTCATTCTCGACGTCAATCTGCCCGACATGGACGGAAGGGAAGCTTGCAAGATCATGCGTCGAAACGGCTATAAGGGACCGATCATCATGCTGACGGCCCAAGGGTCGGACTCGGACATGATCCTGGGACTGGACTCGGGCGCCAACGACTATGTCCCGAAGCCTTTTCGCTTCGGCGTGCTGCTCGCCCGAATCCGTGCACATCTGCGCCAGCATGAGCAGAGCGAGGATGCGATATTCAAGCTCGGTCCTTATACGTTCAAACCCAGTGCCAAACTTCTTCTCACCAGCGACAACAAGAAAGTCAGGCTGACGGAGAAGGAGACGTCAATTCTCAAATATCTATACCGCGCCGGAGAGCAGGCGGTCGGCCGTGACATCCTGCTACACGAAGTGTGGGGCTACAATGCCGGGGTAACGACGCACACGCTCGAGACCCATATCTACAGGCTTCGTCAGAAAATCGAGAAGGATCCGGCCAATGCCGAGATCCTCGTCACCGAGACGGGCGGATACAGGCTTGTGCCTTAACGCCGACTCACTTCATTGTCTGGCGCATTCGTGGGATGTGCGGGACATGGGGAATGCGCGTCAAGGCCGACGTCGAGCTGCTGCAGCAAATCCCGCTGTTCTCTAACAGCGAGGCGGTGCATCTGCAGCTCCTGGCCTTCTCGGCCCAATCCGTCGAACTCGAGAAGGGAAGCTTTCTTTTCAGAAAGGGCGAACAGGGTGCTGCGGCCTATCTGGTCCTCGAGGGGGCGGCGGAAGTCTTCGACGACGAGCAGGCGACAGGCGAGGTGATCGCGACCGCCGAAGGCGGGGCCTTGCTCGGAGAATTGTCCATGATCGCAAATGCAGCCTATGGAGTCACGGTCAAGACAGCAAGCGTGCTCAAGGCAAAGAAGATTGATCGGGGCCTGTTCATCCGGCTGGCGGCGGAATTCCCTGAATTCGGCATGGGAGTCATGCGCAATATCGCGCTGAGGCTCGGCCGGTCGGTCGACCGGCTGAACGCGCTGCGGCCCATATTCCAAAGCTCCCCCTAGCCTGTCATCAGAGGGTGGTGATCACGGGAACGTGGTCGGACGAGCGTTGCCATCCGCGGGCGGCAACCAAGACATCGATGGCCTGGCAGGAGCGGTTCAAGGCGGAGTCCATCCAGACGTGATCCAAGCGGCGACCGCGATTGGAGGCACGCCAATCACGGGCTCGATAGCTCCACCAGGTGTAGAGCTTCTCCTCGAGGGGCACCCTGGCCCGCATGGAGTCGACGAGGCGACTCGCCCTGAGGAAATGGAGGAGCTTCTGGGTTTCAACCGGGGTGTGGCTCACCACCGAAAGCAGTGCCTTGTGCGACCAGACGTCGTTTTCATGGGGCGCGACGTTAAGATCGCCAACAACCATGGTCGGCCCCGATCGATGGCTCCCCTCACAGGTGAACCACTCGGCCAGCTCGTCCAGGAACTTCAGCTTGTGAGCGAACTTCTCATTGACCTCGGGGTCGGGCTCGTCCCCGCCGGCTGGGACATAGAGGTTATGGACAACCAGCGGCACATCGCCGCTTAGCCGCGCGGCGATATGGCGGGCATCGGTTTTTCCGCAGAAATGACGCTGCGACACGTCCCGAAACGGGAGGCGAGAAATGATTGCCACGCCGTGGTAGCCAACCTGGCCGTGCTCGGCGATGTGGCGATACCCGGCCTCGTGAAAAACGGAAAAGGGAAATTGACCTGGAGGGCATTTGGTCTCTTGCAGGCAGAGCACGTCAATTTCCTGCTCTTTGAGAAGGCGGATTACGAGGCCGGCACGGAGCCTTACGGAATTAATGTTCCAAGTGGCAATTCTGAGCGGCATGGGTAGCGAGGGCCGGGGAACACCAAATAAAACGGGCGCCCAGTCGGGGGCCGGGCGCCCGGCGCGTTCAGCGCTTCTGCGTCGGGAGGGGAAGCCGACGCGTACCAGCTGTCGACGGCTTTATGAGCGGGGGCAGTCCAGCCGCCAGTAGGACAGCCTGTACTACCAAATAACTAGGAAAGCCTGGCACAGGTTTCAACCCATCATTAGCCACAATTTCGTGAATGGTGGATAACTTTTGTCAACGTTTGTTTTGCCGCTTGGCCACCTTGGCCACGAAAAGCTCTGGATCGGGCTCGACGCCGGTCTCCAGATTTGCCAAGGAAATTGTCGTGCGCTTGCCTTTGGCGTCTTCGACAATCCACTGCGCCAGCTCCTTCCTGTTGGTGTCGAACACCAGGACAAGCTTTCCTGGAATGGCGCGGTTGCGATCTTCAACGGAAATGGTGGCGACACCATCAGTGGTCTCGACGCTCTTGACGTCCGCTTCTTCCAGCAGGTTGATCTCTTCGGAAAGCAGGAGCTTAAGAGGAGTGGCAGCCAGGGGATATTGATCCGTCGTTTTCTGCTTGCGGTTCTCGATCACGACCCAGGAGCCATCCGACACCACCAGGAAGGGATTGGGCGGAGCGTATTCGAAGCGGAGCCTTCCGGGTTTGCTCAGGTAGAAGACGCCGGTGGAGACTCTCCCTTGGGGACTCACCTGGGTGAATTCGCCCCGGAGGGTCTTGAAACTGTTGAAATAGCCGGAGAGTTCCTTGACGGCGGAACTTTCCTCTAGCGTCAAGGAGGAGGCCAAGGGGGCACGCGCAGGAACCGCCACCATAAGCATGGCAGCTGCCATGGTCAGGGTCCCGAATTTTCGACTGATCCGGCGCAAGACGTTCATTTCCTTTTCCTCATGTTCGGCTGATCCCCAAAAGCGGAATGTTAGTGTCCAATCAAGGCGGCGGATTTGCGGCATTCAGGCTGCATCATTACCGACCAGAATCTCCCGCTTTCCCGTGGCATTGGCCGGGCTGATGAGACCCTCTTTCTCCATGCGCTCGATGAGGCTCGCCGCTTTATTGTAGCCAATCTGCAGGCGACGCTGGATATAGCTGGTCGAAACCTTCTTGTCACGGATCACCACGGCCACGGCCTGGTCATAGAGCTCATCGCCGCTGCCTCCCTCGGGTGTGCCGAAGCCCGTCTCTCCCATTTCACCATCTTCCGGCTCTTCCGTCACCGCCTCGACATATTCGGGCTTGCCCTGTGTTTTCAGGAATTTCACAATTTTTTCCACCTCTTCGTCCGAAACGAAG
>Ga0209382_10005194_pt1 | contig 16997 bp, 13 predicted proteins | sample SoiMetdeltSBSDD5_FD_187599 | JGI IMG/M metagenome (GOLD analysis project Ga0209382, IMG submission 187599) | Bulk soil microbial communities from a Populus tree surrounding site in Tennessee, USA - Soil MetaG P. deltoides SBSDD5 (SPAdes) (version 2) | ecosystem: Environmental > Terrestrial >...
GTCCTGTCGGCGGCGGGGACCAGGTTCTTCTGCACCGGCGTTGACGTGAAGGAGTCGCGCACCCGCCCGATGGGGCACGTTTGGCTCCCGATCGCGCGGCTCATGGAGGGGATCCACAAGCCCATCGTCTGCGCCGTGAACGGGATCTGTTGCGGGGGCGGCCTGCACCTCGTCTGCGACACCGACATCATCATCGGATCGGAGCACGCGGAGTTCTTCGATCCGCACGTCAACGTCGGCCTCGTGTCGGGCTGGGAGCCGATCGGGCTCAGCCGGCGGATCCCGCTCAACCACGTGCTGCGCATGACGCTGCAGGGGAAGGCCTACCGCATCGGCGCCGAGGAGGCGTACCGCATCGGCCTGATCACCGAGGTCGTGCCGGCCGATCGCCTCCTCGAGCGGGCCGAGGAGATCGCGCGGGACGTCCTGCAGAACGCGCCGCTCGCCGTGCGGTATTCGAAGCAGGCGATCATGGAGGGGCTCGACCTCGGCCTGCGCGACGCCCTCGCGCACTCGGCCTACATCCTGAAAGAGGTCTGGGACTCCGAGGACCTGAAGGAGGGCGCACGCGCGTTCGAGGAGCGCCGCGCCCCGGTATGGAAAGGTAGGTAGCGCACGGATGAAGGTCATCGACGTTCACTGGCACCACGTTCCGAAGGCGTTCGCGGACGCCGTCACGGACGGGTCCGTTCGCGTGGCGGGTCAGGTCGTAAAGAAGGACGACGGCACCACGCTCGTGAAGCTCGACAACGGCTTCAAGCAGCCCCTGCCTCCGTTCCTCACGGATCCGGCCACGATCGTGGCCGACCTCGACGCCGCCGGCGTCGACGTGGCGGCCGCCTCGATCGCGCCGCCGCTCTCGCACCTGGATTGCGACCCGGAGATCGCGATCGGCGTGAGCCGGGCGATCAACGACGCCTATGCCGAGATCGCCGAGCAGCACGCCGGGCGGATCGTCCCGCTCGCCAACCTGCCGCTCCAGGACGTCCCCCTCGCCCTGCAGGAGCTCGAACGGGTGGTGCGCGACTACGGGTTCAAGGGCGTCCAGGTCGGGAGCAACATCGACGGCAAGAACCTGGGGGACGAGTCGCTGTTCCCGTTCTGGGAGCGGGTGCGCGAGCTCGACCTCACCGTCTTGTCGCACGGCCTCTCGCCGCTCGGGCCAGAGCGGATGGCCGAGCACGAGTTGAAGAACTTCGTGGGCCTGCCGATCGACACGGCCGTCACGGTCGCCTCCCTCGTGTTCGGCGGCGTCTACGAGCGGCTCCCCGGCCTCAAGATCGTGTTCTCCCACGGCGGCGGTGCGTTCCCCTGCCTGGTCGGGCGGTGGGACCATGGGTACCGCGACCGGCTCGCCAAGGAGACCGACACGACGATCAAGCTCCCGAGCGAGTACCTGAAGGACATCTACGCCGACTCGTTGACCCACGACCCGGCGGCCGTCCGCTACCTCGTGGAGCGCCTCGGTCAGGACCAGGTCGTCCTCGGAAGCGATCACCCGTTCGACATGGGCGAGGCCGACCCGGTGGGCAAGGTCAAGGAGGCGATCGACGATCCCGAGGTCGTCCAGAAGATCCTCGGCGGGACGGCCGGGCGACTGCTGAACCTGGCCTGATGTCCGACGACACCCGGCGGACGTTGGTGGCGCGGTACCGCACGCACCCGGGGAGGGGCGACCTCGTCGAGCACTCCCTGCGCTCGATGGCCGAGGCCGTGGGCGCCGACGAGCCGGGGTGCCTCGTGTTCCGAGCCTCCCGGTCGCTCGAGGATCCCGAGGTCTTCGTGCTGTACGAGGAGTACGTGGACGAGGCGGCCCTGCTGGCGCATCGAGAGACGCCGCACTTCCAACGGCTGATCGAGGGGACGGTCGTCCCGCTGCTCGAGTCCCGGGAGCGCGAGGTCCTGCGCCCCGTGCTGGATGCCCCCGGGGACGGCACCGCATGAGAGGACCCGGCGGGAGAACGGGACGATGAAGCTCGGGAGGATCGTGCGGGAAGGCCCAGACGGGCCCGAGCCGCGGCTCGTGACCGTCGTGCCGGAGGAGGGACGGGTGGTCGACCTCGTCTCGGCGGAGCGCGACCGGCTCGAGCGGGAGGGGGCGACGCGCGAGGGCGCGGCCAGGATCGCCGCGGCCTTGTTCCCGGCGAGCACCGCCGCCGCGCTGGGCGGGGGTGATGCCTTCCGGCGAGGAGCCGAGCTCACCGCCGGCGGTACCGGCGGCGCCGGCGATCTCCCGCTCGACGAGGTCGAGTGGGCGTCGCCCGTCGACCCACCGGCGATGCTCGACGCCTCGGCGTTCGAGCAGCACCTCGTGAACGCGCACGCCCGAGGCAAGCGCGAGGTCCCCGACCACTTCTATCAGGTGCCCGTCTACTACAAGATGAGTCCGCTGACGGTCATCGGTCCCGACGCCGAGGTCCCCTGGCCGGGCGGCGTCGGCTTCATGGACTACGAGCTGGAGTTCGCGCTGGTGATCGGTCGCCGCGGTGCCGACCTGCGCCCCGATCAGGCGTCGCGTCACGTCTTCGGCATCACCGTGATGAACGACTTCAGCGCCCGCGACGTGCAGGCCGCGGAGATGCGATCCGGGTTCGGCCCCGCCAAGGGCAAGGACTTCGCGACGGCGCTCGGGCCCTGGATCTCGACGCTCGACGAGCTCGATCTCTCCGACCTCGCGATGGTCGCGCGCGTGAACGGCGAGGAGTGGTCGCGGGGTTCGACCTCGACGCTCACGTGGAGCGTCGAGGAGATCGTCGCGTTCGTCTCCAAGGGCGAGCCGGTCGTTCCGGGCCAGGTGATCGGGAGCGGCACGGTGGGTCTCGGCTCCGGACTGGAGCTGTACAAGAAGCTGCAGCCGGGAGACGTGATCGAGCTCGAGATCGAAGGCGTCGGGGTCCTTCGGAACACGATCGGTCGGCCCGGCGAGGAGGGATGGCGCCCCGACCAGAAGGAGCGCCGCGCCGAGGTCACGCTCCCGACGCGAACGGACTAGCTCCCGGTCGGCCCCTCCGAACCGCCGGTATGCAGGATGCAGGCGGTCGCGTGGCCGGGCCCGATCTCCTCGAGCTCGACCTCCTCGACCCGCTCGAAGCGGACCCGCACGACCTTCCCGTCCGCGCGGAGCTCCACGAGCGAGGCACGCATCGCGCGGCTCGTGCGTTCGGACGACAGGTCTGCCGCCACGGTCTCCGCCTCGTCGCCGGTCCCGAACACGAGATCGGCGTCGAAGGGCGACCGTCGCTGCACGTCCGCGAGCCCCTCAAGCGCGGGCCCTTGTTCTTCCAGGAAACGGAGCGCGTCGTCGACCGCCCAGCCGCACCGTTCGGTCACCACCGGACAACGCGTGTGGAACCGGCAGCCCTGCGGGGGCCGGGACGGATCGGGGATCGCACCGCGCAACCTGATCGTCGCGCGTCCCTTCTCGAGGCCGGGATTCGCGGCGACCAGCGCTTCCGTGTAGGGGTGGCGCGGGTGCTCGAACAGGTCGTTCGCCGAGCCGACCTCGCAGATCCTGCCGAGGTACATCACGATGATCCGATCGCTCATGTGGCGCACGACGTTCAGATCGTGGCTCACGAACAGGTAGGTCAGGCCGTGCTCCTGCTGGAGTCGATGCAGGAGGTTGAGGATCTGCGCCTGTACGGACACGTCGAGGGCGCTCGTCGGCTCGTCCAGCACGATGAACGTGGGCGACAGCGCCAGGGCGCGGGCGATCGAGATCCGCTGGCGCTGTCCCCCCGAGAACTGGTGCGGATAGCGGTACAGGTGCTGACGACCGAGTCCGACCTGTTCGAGGAGGTCCACCACGCGCTCGATGAGCGCCGAGCCCGAGGCTTCACCGTGGATCCGGAGCGGCCGACCGACGATGTCGACCACGAGGTGACGCGGGTTGAGCGACGCGAACGCGTCCTGGAACACGACCTGACAGTTCCGTCGGTATGTCCTCCGGTCGGCGGCGGACATCGCGTCGATCCTGTGTCGCGTCGTGATCGCGGCGAGCTCCTGCGACTCATCCTGCGTGCGAGCCTCCGGGGGGATCCCGAGCAACGAGTCGAGCCGCTCGACGCCCGTCCGGCTCATGTCGAAATAGATCCCACCGGCCGTCGGTGCGAGGAGTCCGCTGATGCAGCGGCCGAGCGTCGTCTTGCCGCATCCGCTCTCCCCGACGAGCCCCACCGTTTCGCCGCGGCCGATGTCGAAGGTCACACCGTCGACCGCGCGCACGTGCGAGCTCACCCGCTGGAGCACGCCCTCGCGGATCGGGAAATGCATCGCGAGGTCGCGAACACCGACGACGACCTCGTCGGGAGCGGCGTCGCGCGGGAGCGGAGGGGCGACCTCGGCGCTCACGTCGCCGTCGCCCGCGTCGGCATCTCGGACGGGTCGGCGCCGACGGCGGTCGGATCCTCGTACAGGAAGCACGCCGCCTCGCTCCCCCCCGCGTGGAGACGCAACGCGGGATCGAGGCGCTCACAGACCGCGGCGGCATGTGGGCATCGACCGCTGAACCGGCACGAGGGCGACGGTTCGATGAGCTCCGGTACCGTCCCCTCGATCGCCGCGAGGCGCCCTCGTGTGTGCTCCGTGGACGGGATCGCCTCCAGCAGGCCCCGCGTGTACGGATGGAGCGGCTGCTCGAAGATCCGCTCGGTCGGACCCGTCTCGACGAGACGCCCCGCGTACATCACCGCCACGCGGTCGCTGATCCGGCGGACGAGCGACAGGTCGTGGCTGATGTAGAGGACGGCCGCGCGGTGCCGCTCCTGGAGCTCCACGAGCAGGTCGAGGATGCGCGCCTGGATCGTCACGTCCAGCGCGGTGGTCGGCTCGTCGGCGATCAGGAGCTCCGGATTGGCGGCGAGCGCCTGGGCGATCATCACGCGCTGTTTCATCCCCCCCGACAGCTCGTGCGGGTACCGGTCCATCACCGTCCGAGGGTTCGGGATCCTCGTATCGGCGAGTACCCTCGCGATCCGCTCGTCGAGCACGGCTCGCAGCCGACGGTGGGGACGCCTGAACGGCGGGATCCGCAGGATCGCTCGCTCGGACCATCTCGAGCGGAGCCGCGCGTCGCGGCGCAGGAGCGGGCCGGGATGGTCGATCCCCGCCTCTCGGAGCAGCTCGTCGGACCGGTGCTCGGCGAAGACCTCGGCCAGCTGGCGCCGCACCGTGAGCGCGGGATTCAGCGCCTTCCCCGGATCCTGGAAGACCATCGAGATGTGGTTGCCGCGGATCCGCCGCATCCGCCGGTCGGAGACGCGAAGCAGGTCGAGGGTCTCCACCCCCGAACCCTCACACGCCCCGCAGCCCGCGCCCGAGCACTCCCGGCAGGGCGCAGCGACCCGGCCGGTCCGATCGCACGCCTCGCATCCGGCTCCGGAGCACCGTGGGCAGGCGGACTTCGGGCGGAACAGGGCACGTCCCCCCGCGACGATCCCCGGTGGGATCGGAACGAGCCGGATCAGCGACCGGGCGGTCACCGTCTTGCCCGAGCCGGTCTCGCCGACCAGGCCGAGGGTCTCGCCGTCGTGGATCTCGAGGCTGACGCCGTCCACGGCGTGCACGACGCCGCGCTTCGTGCCGAAATGGATCCGAAGGTCCTGCAGCGAGACGAGCGGGTGCGTGTCCAGCGAGGTTCGCCGGTCGGTGCCGAGCGCATCCCCGGCCAGAGTCATCTGCCCTCCGTGCGAGGATCGAGCACGTCGCGAAGTCCGTCCCCCACCAGGTTGAACGACAGCGACCACAGGAACACCATCAGGCCGCCGAACACGGCCACCCACCAGCGTCCGGCGATGATCCCCTCTCGTCCCTCGCTCACGAGGTTGCCCCATTCGGCGAGTCCCGCCTCGGCGAGCCCGATGAAGCTCAGCGTCGCGGCGAACAGGACGACGTGCCCGGCCTCGAGCGTGCCCTGGACGACTACCGGCGTCATCGCGTTCGGCAGGATGTCCTTGCGATAGATGCGCCATCTCGAATCGCCGATGACCTTCGCAGCGTCGACGTACTCGTTCTCCCGGATGTGGAGGATCTGGCCGCGGATGATCCGGGCGTACTTCGGCCAGCCGAGGATCGTGATCGCGATGATGATGTTGCGGAACGACGGGCCGAGCACGGCCGCGATCGCGAGCGCGAGGATCAGCTCGGGGACCGCGAGGAAGACGTCGACCACGCGCATCAGGATGTCGTCCCAACGGCCGCCGAGGAACCCCGCGAGGCTTCCGATCGCGATGCCGACGACCATCGTGATCGACACGACGATGAAGGCGAGCCGCAGCGACGTCCGCGCCCCCCAGACGATCCCGTACAGGACGTCGCCGCCGTCCGGCGTCGTGCCGAGCGGATGACCGGGCGTGCCCGGCGGCGCGTTGACGTTGCTCCAGTCTCGAGGCATCTGGTACGGGTCGGGTGAGTTCGGCTCGACGAGGAGCGGCGCGAACACGGCCATCCCGACGAGCAGCACGATCACGATCGACCCGACGAGCGCCGACGGGCTCTTCGCGACCTGCAGCGCGAGGTCGCGGAGCCGGCGCCCACGCGTGCGAGCCGCCTCCCACCGACCCTCCGGTGCCGGCGCGCGAACGCCGCCATGCGCGATGTCGGTCACGGCGCCTCCCTCACGCAGGTCATGTCCCGAGCACGACCCGCCGGTCGAGGTAGGCGTAGACGACGTCCACGACGAGGTTGACGAGCAGGAACACGATGCTGGTCACCAGGACGAAGGCCATGACCGTCGCGCGGTCGCCGCGCAGGACGGCGTCGGTGGCCCACTGGCCGAGCCCCGGCCATCGAAAGACGATCTCGACGACGACGGAGCCCTGCAGGAGCACACCCAGGCTCAGGCCGATCACGGTGACCGTCGGCACGAGGGCGTTGCGGCGGGCGTGTCGGCGGATCACCTGGCGTTCGGACAGCCCCTTCGCTCGAGCGCTGTCGACGTAGTCCTCGCCGAGCTCTTCGACGAGGGACGACCGCATCATCCTCGCGATCACGGCCATCCCCTCGAACGCGAGGACGAGCGCGGGGAGCGCGAGGTGGCGCCACGAGTCGACCAGCGCGGCGCCGTTCAGGTTCAAGACCGCGTCCAGCGAGTAGAAGCCCGTGAAATGGACGATCTGCGAGTACACGTCCTCGTCGAACCGTCCGACGGGGGCGATCGGGACCACGACGTAGAACAGGATCAGCATCAACAGCGCGAACCAGAACAGCGGCAGGCTCGCGCCGCTTACGGTCAGGACCCTCGTCGCGTGGTCCGCGAACCGGTTCCGTCGCGCGCCGGCGAAGGTGCCGAGCGACACGCCGAAGAGCACCGCGAACAGCATGCCGTAGAGGGCGAGCTCCATCGTCGCCACGAACCGGGCCGGCAACACCTCCGAGACGGGGGCGACCGAGACGCCGGACCAGCCGAGGTCGCCGCGCAGGACGCCCCCCAGCCACGCGACGTACTGGACGGGGAGCGGGTCGTCCACGCCGTAGCGCTCCTCGAGCGCTTCGACCTGCTCCTGCGTGAAATCGTGCTCGAGGTAGATCGCGATCGGCGACCCGCCGACCCGGGACAGTCCGAAGACGAGCACCGTGACCGCGAACAGGACGAGCGGCAGCCGGAGCAGTCGTCGGACGACGTAGTCTCGGACCTGCATCTGGCGGCTATCGTCGCATCTCGGCGGTCACCCCGCCGAGGATCGCCGTCGCGTCATCCCTTGGAGTAGAACTGCCACCTCGGCATCACCCAGAGCGGGTTGTAGATGAAGTCCTGGACCCAGCACTGGAAGATCTGCACGTTCTGCTCGTCGGCGGCCCACAGCCACATCGGGTCCTCGTGCAGCAACGGCAGGATCTCCTGGTACATGGCCTCGCGCTCGGCCGGGTCGGTGGACTGCCCCGCTTCGTCGATCCGCGCGGCGATCTCGTCGGGGTCCTCGTAGCCGTTGCGGAACCCCAGGACCTCGCCCCACTCCCCGTCCGGGTGGTAGTAGAACTGCATGACCTGATCGGGGTCGGAGAACGGCTCCGCGTTCTTGACCCACATCGGGTACTGGAACGGGACGGTCCCGTGCTCCTCGTCGTACCGCGCCTCCGGCACGACCACCACGTTGATCCGGAAGTTCTCGTTCAGGCTCTCGAGCGAGTCCTTGAGCACCAGGCCGACGCCGATCATCGTGTCGTTGTTCTGCTCGGCCAGCACCGATGCCGTGAACCCGCGGTCCCACCATCCGGTCTCGCGGAACAGACGCTCGGCCTCCGCCAGGTCCTGCGCGTACTTGGGGGCGTCGGGGTCGTAGCCGAGGACGGGCGGGGCGAGATAGGTCGGGATCGCCCCGTAGCCGGCGAGGACGCCGTTGATATAGCCCTCGTAGTCGAAGGCGTAGTTGAACGCCTGGCGGACGCGCTTGTCCCAGAAGAAATCGTTCGGGACGGTGTCGCCGTCGGGCAGCTCGTCGACGGGGATGTCGAGGTTGAACGCCAGGTGCAACGGCTCGAGGAGGTAGCCGGACTCGTCGAAGCAGACCCCGTCGTCGCCCTGCAGCTGCTCGACGAACTGGGGAGCCGGCTCGATGATGTCGTAGTCGCCCACCTGCATCCCGAGCACGCCCACGCTGTTGTCCCTGACGACCTCCCAGGTCGCGTCGAGCGGCGGCGCGCCGTTCCAGTAGTCCTCGAACGCCTCGAACTCGAGCCGGACGCCACGCTCCCACTCCACGAGCTGGTACGGGCCGGTGCCGACCATGTTCGTGTCCATGAACTCGTTGGGCTCGCCGGCGACGACGCCGCCGTTGCTCTCCACCGCGTCCTGGCTCACGATCGCCGCGGGCGTCGAGTACACGACGGTTCCGAGGAACAGCGCCGCAGGCTCGATGAGCGTGACCTCGAAGGTGAAGTCGTCGACGACCCGCATGTCCGCGATCGTCTCGGACAGCTTGAACGCCTGGCTCTCGGGGAGGTCCATCGTCATCGCGCGGTCCCACGAGAACAGGACGTCGTCGGCGGTCAGCTCGGTGCCGTCGTGGAAGACCACGCCCTCGCGGATCGGGAACGTGTAGGTGAGGCCGTCCTCCGAGACGAGGCCGTTCTCCTGCGACGGGACCTCGGTCGCGAGCCCCGGGACCAGCGCGGCGCCTTCGGGTGGGATGTCGACGAGGAACTCGTAGGACTGGATGATCGCGCGTGAGCCGCGCCCACCCTCGTCCAGCCGGGCGGGGTCGAGCCCCTCGGGCTCGCCGCCGAGCGCGTGGATGAGCACGCCGGGATTCGCGACCTCGGCGCCGGTGTCGCCGGCGCCTGTCTCGGCTCCACCACCCTCGCCCTCGGGCGTCGACGCGCCCGGGCACGCCGTGGCGAGGAACCCGATCGTCAGCACCAGCGCCGGGACCCACCGTCGAGAGCGTTCCGAGCGGAACCGCGCCATCCCTCAGCCACCCCTTTCGGAGCCGGCCTGACCCGCCGGCCAACAGTCGGACCCTAGGGGCCGCCTCATGAGCGCGCAAGACAAAGTGCTTCCATCTCGAACGAAATCGGGCTTCATGCGAGAGGGGGGACGACGGGGAGCAGGAGCGAGGAGGCGGTGTCGCCGCCGGTCATCACGGTGGTCGTGCCGCCGAAACGGTCCCGCGGGCGATCGACGGGATCGTCGTGGGTGTAGATGCCCACGCCTCGCATCGGGCTCTCCCTGAAGTGGCTGAGACTCGCGGCGTCGCCACCCGCGTGCTCGTAGTCCCGTCCTCGCACCGAGAGGGCGATGCGGTAGCCGGCCGGCACGATCACGCTCGTCGGCCAGATCTCGATCTCCGTCTCGACCACGTCGCCCGGAACGAGCGGCCACGGCTCGTCGTGCGTGTGGTACGGCCTGAACTCGGTCGACCGCTCAGCGTCGAGCTTGCGGTGCGACGCCCGCAGCCACCCCTGGCCGATCGGGGTGCGCGGATCGACCGCCCCCTGGAAGACGACCTCGTCGCCGCCCGGGTCGAACGCGCGCAGGACGAGGAACAGGTCGGCGTCCGTCGTCGTCGAGGACACGAACAGCCTCGCGGCCGAGGGCCCGGTGAGCTCGATCTCGTCCGCGAGCGGCGACGTGACGAACGTGGCGCCGTCGCCGAGCGCTTCGAACGACACCGATCCCGTGGCTGTTGCCGGCTCGAGCGCGAGACGCCCGTTCGGATGGAGGAACCACCGCGTCCACCTCGTCCGTGGGATGGGCCAGGCGTCCTCGGTGCGGTCCACGAATCCCCCGTCGACGGTTCGGACGCGGAGCAGCACCGGCGGCTGCCGGTCCCAGCCGTTGTCCACGCCGCGCAGGAAGTGGTCGAGGAAACGCCGCTGGAGCGCGATGCCGTGGTCCGTGGAGAACTCTGTCCAGTGCTCGCGGCCGTGGATCTCGAGCCATTTCCGTTCCGACGCCGAGTTGACGAAGCCCTCCACGTTGCCCCGGAGGTGCCTGCCGGCGCCGCCCCAGTTGCCGGATGAGAGCAGCGGCACCGTGATCCGCTCGAAGCGCGCCGAACGATCGCGGTGCCAGTCGTCGTCGAACGGGTGCGCGCGAACATCGCCCGGGTAGTCGGAGCGGTTCGTCGCCAGCTCCTCGTCCGAGAGCGTCTCGGGACCGGCGACGAGCTCACCGGTGATCCGGCTTCGAAGAGCCCGGTCGCCGAGCCCGTGCTGCACGGTCCTCGTCGTCCTGCGGTACCAGACGTCGACGGCCTGGCAGAGGATGCCTCCGTGATAGAACATGTCGCGGTAGAAGTCGCTCACGCCCTCCCACGGAACGATCGCGGCGAGGTGCGGCGGCTGTAGGCCCGCGACCTGCCACTGTGTGATCGCGTAGTACGAGACGCCGAGCAGGGCGACCTTGCCCGTGCACCAGCGTTGCGCCGCAGCCCACTCGATGCAGTCGAAGAGGTCCTTCGTGCCTCGAGCGGCATACGGGTCGATCCTCCCCGGCGACCGGCCCCAGCCACGGGCATCGACCCGAACGCACGCGTATCCACGTGGGACCCACCGCTCCGGGTCGGGGACCTCCCAGGCCTGGTACCGGTTCGACGAGCCTGCGGAGACGTCGGGATGCTCGCTCACGAGCCGATCCCACGCGTCCGGGTACCCGTCGGCGAAGTGCAGGCCCTTCGCGTAGGGGCCCGCCGTCATCAGCGCGGGGACGGGCTCGGGGTCGGTGGGACGGTACACGTCGGCCCGCAGCTCAAGGCCGTCGTCCATCCCGATCGGGACGTCCCATTCGACGAGCATCGCGTCGCGGATCTCGGTGGGCACGCGGGGACCCTACCGGAGCGCCTGCGAGGCGAATCGATCTCGGCCACGTTCGATCGTGTGGGCAGTGTCGCCCGCCCGACGCGGCATCGTGAGCGGTGGCCATCGTCCGGACGGGGTACGCTCGCGCGCGTGGCCCCTCCGCGTGCCGAGCTCCTCGAACTCCGGGTACTGGACGGCCCGAACCTGTACTTCCCGCGTCCCGCGGTGAAGGTGACGCTCGGCGTCGCGGGCTGGCTCGCTGCGCCCGCCGAACGCGTCGAGGCGGCGATCGAGCGCGCCGGCGCGAGCGGCCGTCCGGGTCGGCCCGGGTCGGACCTTCGGCGGCGGACGATCGCGCGGCTCGCCGGGCGGCTCACCTGGCGGCTCGCGCGCGCCTCGGGGGTTCGGCTCGCGATCCGCGCGCGGCCGGGCCCCGCACCCGACCAGGTGGTGGTCGCGTTCCCGTGGCGGCGCCGGGCGGCCGCCGAGGCGCTCGGCGCCGAGGTCGCGCCGCTCGTGCACAAGGTCGGCGGGCGCCGCTCGGTCGAACGGATGCTCGTCGAGGCCGGCGAGCGGCTCCGCGCGGCCGAGGCCGGGGACGAGCCGGTCGTGCCCGATCCGGACCGGCCGGTGATCTCGGTGACCGGCACGAACGGCAAGACCACGATCGTTCGGCTGCTCGCGCACCTCGTCCGGACGGCGGGCAGGTCGGTCGCGTACTCGTCGACCGACGGCGTCTACCGCGGCGAGGGCGAGCTCGTCGAGGAGGGCGACTACTCCGGGTTCGGCGGCGCCGCGACGGCGCTCGCCCAAGAGCCCGACGTGGCGGTGCTCGAGACCGCGCGCGGCGGGATCCTGCTCCGCGGGATCGGCGTGCTCCACAACGACGTCGCGGTCGTGACGAACGTGTCCGAGGACCACCTCGACCTCCACGGCATCCACACGCTCGACCAGCTCGCCGAGGTGAAGTCGACGATCACGCGGATCACGCGGCCCGGGGGCTGGGACGTGCTGAACGCGGACGACCCGCGCGTGCTCTCGATGCGGCGCGGCGCGACGGGCCGGGCGTGGGTCTGCTCGCTCGACCCTTGGCACCCAGCGATCCGCGACGTGCTCGCCGAGGGCGGGCGCGCGACGGTCCCGCTGGACGGCGCGATGACCGTGCTCGCGGGCTCGCGGTCGCACCCCCTCGTCCCCCTCATCGATGTGCCAGTCACGATCGCCGGGATCTCGCGGCACAACGTGATGAACGCGATGCAGGCCGCGTCGGCCGCGCTCGCGGTCGGCCTACCCGAACGCGCGGTCGCGAGGGGCCTGAAGACCTTCGTGATGGACCCCGACCGCAACCCGGGGCGCGCGAACCTGTTCGAGCTCGACGGGCGCGCGATCGTCGTCGACTACGCGCACAACGAGGCCGGCATGATCGGCCTCACCGAGATCCTCGGCGGCATCCGGAAGCCCGGGCGCGAGATCTGGATCGTGATCTGCGCGGCCGGCGACCGGACCGACAAGATCCTCCACGACTACGCCTACCGTGCCGCGCGCGGCTCGGACCACGTCGCGATCGCCGAGCTCGTGCGGTACCTCCGCGGCCGGGAGCGCGAGGCCGTGGTCGAACGGCTCGCAGACGGCGCCCGCGACGGCGGCGCCGTGGAGCTCGACGTCTACGCGGACGAGCTCGCGGGGCTCCGCGGCGTGCACTCTCGTTCGAAGCGAGGGGACGTGATCGGCGTGACCGCGCTGGGGATGCGCCCCCAGCTCTTCGCGTGGCTCGAGGGGGCGGGCGCGTCGAGGATGACGCCGGGGCGCGTTCGGCAGCGGGTGCGGGCGGCAGCCGCTTCGCCGACGACGATGACCGGCCGGAACTAGCTCTCGGGCGGCGTCACGACCCGGTTGGCCTCGACGCCCGCGAGCCGGGTCCGGGTCCCGTCGGGGGAGCGGATCACGATCGCCCGAGCCTCCGTCGCGTCCCCGAGCCCGAAGTGCACGCGCGGATCCTCCGAGGAGAGGTAGCTGCCGCCGGCCAGGACCTCGCGGACGAGGGCACGCCCGTCCGGCAGCACCACCATGACCCGGGTCCCGGGGGCGAACCCGTCGAGCTCGACCTCGAGCCAGTTGCCGTCCGCGGACGAGTTCTCGAGCAGGACGAGCGAGCCGCCGATCGTGTTGACGGCGAGGTCGACGTCTCCGTCGTTGTCGTAGTCGGCCGCCGCGAGCCCCCGCCCGTTGATCCGCATCGTGCCGGCCGCGTCGGCGTCGGCCCCGACGTCGGCGAACCGCGGGGTCGCGCCCGGGGTCGAGACGTTCTCGAGGACCTGGATCGGCTCGGCACCCTCCGCCAGGCTCGCGACCGGGATGTCGCCGTTCACCAGGACGAGGTCGAGATCGGTGTCGAGGTCGAGATCGCCCCACGAGGCGCCCCAGCCCGTGAACGAGTCGCCGAGCGCGGACGCGAAGTCCGCGCGCGCGTCAGTGAACCCGGCTGCCCCGCCGCCGGCGCGGTAGATCGCATGGTCCTGTCCCCGCGCGTTCGTGACGAACAGGTCGGACCGGCCGTCCCCGTCGTAATCGGCGACCGCGATGCCCATCCCGGCGTTCGGGTCCGCGACGCCCTGCCGCGCGGCGACGTCCCGGAGGCGGAAGCCGAGGCCGAGCGGATCCGCGTTCGCTCCGCCCGGCCAGGGCACGTTCCGGTAGAGCTCGTTCGGGTCGAGGTCGTTCGCCACGTACACGTCGGGGCGGCCGTCGCCGTCGAGATCCGACACGACCGCGCCGAGGCCGTGCCTCGGGTCGCCGGCGTCAACACCGGCCTGCTCCCCCACCTCGCGGAACGTCGTCCGGCCGTCGTCCTCGCGACCCTGGTTCAGGTACAGGAGGTCGCGCACGCCGCGGTGGTTCTGCGGGAAGCCCTCGAAGGAATCCGGGATCGGGGCGTTGGGATCCGCGTAGCCGGCGACGAACAGGTCCGGCAGCCCGTCGCCGTTCACGTCCCCGACCGCCGCGCCGGTGTGCCAACCATAGTCGTCGATCCCCGCGGCTCGCGCGCCCTCCGTGAACCGCCCGCCGCCGCGGTTCCACAGGAGCGCGTCGTAGGTGTTCGAGGTGACGTAGAGGTCGGTGCGGCCGTCCAGGTCGAAGTCGGCAGCGACGCACCCGTTCCCGCGGAGCGCGAGGTTGGCCCCCGAGGACTGACTCACGTCGACGAACCGCCCGCCCTCGTTGTGGAACAGTGCGCTCCGTGGCAGGTCGCCCTGTTCCCTCCAGCGCGCGACGTCCTGTTCCGAGTACGAGTTGACGACGAACAGGTCGAGCCAGCCGTCCCCGTCGAAGTCCAGCCAGCAGAGGCCGCCGCCCATCGCCGACTCGGTGTCGCCGACATTCACCGAGTAGCGGAAGGAGTCCTGCCGGAAGCGCAGCCCGACCTCGCCGGCGACGTCGCGCAGGCCGGGCGCGACGTCGCCGGTCGCGCCCGCGAAGACCCCGACGCCCTCCGGAGGTGGTGACGGTTCGGCCGCCGGGTCCCGTTCGCGCAGGACCTCGAAGATCCCGCCCGCCGTCGTCAGTTCGAACGTCCGCTCGAAGGCGAGCGGCTGCACCCCGACGAGCGTCACGACGGCGAGGGGTGGCCCCTGACCCTGTCCCGCCTCGAGCATGACGCTCGCGCGATCGACCTCGCTCCCGGGGACGCCGAGGCGCGCGAGCGCGACGCCCACGATCTCACGAGCGGTGCCGGAGTCGAGCTGGGTCGCCACGCCTTCCGAGGGGAGGATCAGCACCTCCGCCACGTCATCGGCGGAGGTCCCGGGCGTGTCCGCGGCCACGACGCTCGGAGGTGCGGCGAGGCTCACGACGACGACGAGGACCCCGGCGACGACCGCCCCCGAGAGCAGCAGCGCCCCTCGGGCGGGGCGACCGGCCGACCCGAGCTGTCGACGTGCGCGCTCGACGACCGGCGCGGTTCGGCGGGCGGACCGGATGATCTCGAACAGCGCCCACGCCGCGCACACGACCGTGAGGGACGCGAGGACGGCGACCTTCGTCGCCCACTCCGTCGTCTGCGGCGCGATCAGGAGCACGGAGACCAGCCCGATCGCGATCCCGAAGGTCCGGCGCGCCCGGGCCTCCTCGGGCGCCGTCTTCGGGTCGGTGATCATGAAGAACAGGAAGACGAGGATCTCGGGCGAGAACACGAGGATCCGCCACAGCTCCGTTCCCGTGATCGGCCCGAGGTGCCAGCGCGCGGTCATCGCGTGGTCGGTGGCGGCGAGCAGCGCGGCGCCCGCCGCGAACACGAGCCAGAACCCGAGCGCGACCCCAAGCAGATGCAACCGACGCAGGATCGCGAACCCGCCGACCACGATCAGCACGAGGGCGAGGGCGAGCCACGGCGACATCGGCCCCCACCAGAAGTCGAGCGGCTCGGCGCGGGTCGGGCCGAGCACGAGGAAACAGACGACGAGGCCGATGTTCGACGGGTTGAAGATGTGACGCCCGTGCCGGCGGATCACGTACTTGGAGAGCAGCGAGATCGCGGCCGTGCCGGCGAAGATCCACCATCCGTTCATGCTCCACCAGTCGCCGTGCTCGGTCCCGGGGACGCGGAGGATGAAGGCGACGCTGTTCCCGGTCAGCAGCGCGCTCGCGGGCCACATGACCACGTGCTGCAACCGGAACGTGATCGCGACCTCGAGCACCGCGCACGTGAGCAGGGAGATGAGGATCTGCGAGATCGAGAGCCGGAACTCGAACGCCACCTGGCCGAGGATCTGCAGCGAGAAGATGATCGCCGCGAGGTGCAGGCGCGGATCGCGCGGCGTCGGCAGGAGCAGCGGGTAGTCGGTGCCCCGGATCCGCAGGGTACGGCTCGGCGCGTTCACGTGCTCAGTATGCCCGGCGTCCCTCGGCCCGTCCGGGGCCGAGGAGCCTCAAAGGTAACCGTGCTTCAGGATGCGGTCGGCGCTCTTCCCGTACCCCGCGGAGGTGACCGCGAGGAAGCCGAGGGAGTCCGCGATCCGGTCGATCGTGTTGAACAGGAACCCGACGAACAGGGCGTCGACCACGCCGGCCTCGCTCACACCCGCCTCCAGGAGCGGGGTGACGTCCGTCGCCCCGAGCTCGTCCGGCCGGAGCGTCATCGTCTCGAGCAGGCCGAGGGCCGCCCGGACCCGCGCGCCCACCGGGGCGGTGCGCCAGTCCGCGAGGACGGCAGCCGTCTCCTCCGCTCCGAAGCTCTTCGACGCGACCGCGCCGTGGGAGCCCGTTCAGAACTCGCATCGGTTCCGTTCGGAGACGAACGCGGCGAACAGCTCTCGCTCGCCCACCGTCCACTCCGACGGACCGCGCATGACCTCCTCCGCCAGCTCGTTGAACGGCGTGCCGAAGAACGCCGGCTTGAACGAGAGCGTCTTCACGACGTCGAGGGTCGGGTCCCCCGTCACGAGCCGGATCATCGCGAACTTCGCCTTCGCGCCGACGCCCCGGCCGCGGGCGACCGCCTGCAGCCGCATCAGCCCTCCCCCCGAGCGTCGCGCACCGCGCGCAGGCCGGCCTCGAGGCGTTCGCGGGCGGCGCCGTAGGCGGCGGCGACACTCATCTCGAACACCTCGTCGTCGCCGGCACCTACCTCCGCGAGCCCTGCCACCATCCGATCGGTGACCCGGTACGCGTGCCGGTGGATCGTGTCCACGAAGGCCGCGAACGGTTCGGGGACCACGTCGTTCCGGGCCGCGGCCTGCCGCGCCCCCCGCGGAAGGACCCCGCGC
>Ga0209382_10005196_pt1 | contig 16996 bp, 13 predicted proteins | sample SoiMetdeltSBSDD5_FD_187599 | JGI IMG/M metagenome (GOLD analysis project Ga0209382, IMG submission 187599) | Bulk soil microbial communities from a Populus tree surrounding site in Tennessee, USA - Soil MetaG P. deltoides SBSDD5 (SPAdes) (version 2) | ecosystem: Environmental > Terrestrial >...
CTCGACCGACTCTTGATGACTACCAAGCGCGAAATTCTCGAGGCCGCCAAGAAGCAGGGCGTGTCTTTCCTGCGGCTCCAATTCACCGACATCCTCGGCGTCAACAAGAACGTCGAGGTGCCCGAAAGCCAGTTCGAGAAGGCGCTCGAGGGCGACGTCATGTTCGACGGCTCGTCGATCGAGGGATTCGTACGGATCGAGGAGTCGGACATGGTGCTCAAGCCGGATCTCGATACGTTCCGCATCCTCCCCAACGACGACGAGGGGGGCCGGGTCGCCCGCGTGATCTGCGACATCTACAACCCCGACGGCTCTTCGTTCGCCGGGTGTACCCGCCAGGCCCTGAAAGGGCAGATCGCCAAGGCGAAGACGTTGGGGTACGAGATGATGGCCGGCGTCGAGGCCGAGTTCTTCATCTTCCAGATGGATGCCAACGGCGATCCCACCACCGAGACACACGACTCAGGCGGTTACTTTGACCTGACGCCGGTGGACCGCGGCGAGGAGATCCGGCGGCTGATCGTGAAGGACCTGGTGTCGATGGGCTTTGAGGTCGAGGCGGGGCACCACGAAGTCGCGCCCGGCCAGCACGAAATCGACTTCCGCTACGCCGAAGCGCTGGAGACCGCGGACAACCTGGCGACATTCCGGTTCGTCGTGCGCAACGTCGCCTACCGGCACGGATTCCTGGCGACGTTCATGCCGAAGCCGATCTTCGGGCAGAACGGGTCGGGGATGCACACGCACCAGTCGCTGTTCCGGAAAGACGTCAACGCGTTCTACGATCCGAAGGGGCAATGGGAGCTGTCGGACGTCGCGCTGGCGTACATCGCGGGGCTCCTGTCGCACGCGCGCGGCTTTTGTGCCGTGACGAACCCGCTCGTGAACAGTTACAAGCGGCTGGTGCCGGGGTATGAAGCTCCCGTCAACGTCGCCTGGTCGATGCGCAACCGCTCACCCCTGGTGCGCATTCCCGACCGGCGCGGTTCCGGAACCCGCTGCGAGCTGCGGATGCCCGACCCGTCGGCGAACCCGTACCTGGCGCTCGCCGTGCAGCTGGCGGCTGGTCTCGACGGCGTGGAGCGCAAGCTGACGCCGACTGATCCGGTGGATAAGAACATCTTCGAGATGAGCCACCGCGAGCGCCGCAAGTATCGGATCGACGAGCTGCCCCGCGACCTGCACGAGGCGTTGGACCTGCTGGAGAAGGACGACGTGATCACCGGCGCCCTGGGGCCGCATATTTACGCGCGCTTCGTCGAAGCCAAGCGCGAGGAGTGGCAGGAGTACATCGGAAAGGTGACCGAGTGGGAGCTCGAGCGGTACTTGAGCGTGTACTGATTCTCGTGATGGTTGGCGGGGGCGCGTCGGCGTGCGACATCCTACCGCGCGCCGGCGACACCCACGGAGAGCAGATGACCGGCCGGTGGGACTGGCAGGGCCGGCTCAGCGTGGAGACCGACACCCGGTACACGCTCGTGCGGCTCAAGGTGGACACGACCGAAGTCACCGAGCGGCACGACATCGTCAGCGCGCGCTTCGAGTTCGACCCGGGAGAAGGGACGGGCGACGAGTACGCGCTGAGCGTCGCCCTGGAGATCGGCGACGCCCGCAAGCTCGACGCGAACCATCCCTATCAATTGGGCGCCGACATTCCCACCTACGCGACGGTGACGTGTTTCTGCCGGCCGCTCCGGCCCGACTCGGTGCGCGGCACCTACACGATGGCGACGCGCGGTCTGCGGCAGATCGCCGGCCGCATCGACGCCACCCTGTACTTCACGGCCTGGGATGACGCCGGCGTGCACGCCACGTATCGGTTGCGCCAGCAGATTCATGGGGTGCGGCCGTGACGGTGGTCGGGCTGGTGGCAGTGCTCCTCTCCGCTTCCCCCCAAAGCATCGACACGATCGTCGTCGACAACCGGAACGTCTTCGACCAGGCAAACGACGGTCCGGGGTTCGTCGCGCGCATCGCGAACGCGCTGCACATTCGCACGCGCGCCACGGTCATTCGGCGGTCGCTCCTGATACGTCCTGGGCAGCTGTACGACTCCGCGCGCGTCGCTGAGAGCGAGCGATCGTTGCGGGCGCTTGGCGTGTTTCGGTTCGTGCGCGTGGATACGACGCGCCTCGGTGCCGGTGGGGAGGGGGGGGGACCCCTCGCCCTGCGAGTCGTGACCGCGGACGGCTGGAGCTCAAAACCCCAAGCGAACTATTCGACTGCCGGGGGCGACCAGACCTGGGAACTCGGGTTCATCGAGGAGAACTTCCTCGGGACGGCCAGCCAGGTGGCGGTCTCATACGGCCGGACGCCCGACCGCAGTCGCCTCGATTTCCAGTACCTGAACCCGCACTTCGTCGTGCCCCGCGCCGCGCTGCTGCTGCGGTACGGGGATTTTTCCGACGGCAAGAAGGGCGCCTGGCAGATCGGTGTGCCCTTCTACCAGACCGCGGCGCGAGGCGCCTTCGTGACGTACGGGGAGTCGGGTCGGGAGCGCGTGCTCACGTTCAGGGACGGCGTGCAGGTGGCGGACTCGCAGCGTCGGGTGCTGCGCGTCGGCGTGACGGGTGGCGTGGCGCTCCACGCCACCACGCGTGACTTTGTGCGCCTGTGGCTCGGCGCCGAGTGGCGGCGCGAGGACTACGCCCTGGCGACGACGACGCCCTTCCCCCGCTCGACGTTTGCGTCGGGCCGGGTGGCGATCGACTTCGGGCACGTGCGGTTCCGCGTGCTCGAGCACTTCAATTCCTACGCGCGGCGCGAGGATGTGGATGTATCCCAATGGCTGCGGCTCGGCGCGATCGTGGAATCGGGCGTCGGGTACGAGATCCGCGGCCAGGTGTCGACGGTATGGCGCGGCGGGTACGCGCTGCTGCATGGGGAGGCGACGGGCCTCGATTCGACCCGCGCACGGGCCCGTCTCACGATCGTGAGCCAGAACCTTCCCCGGCAGACGCTGATCGCGCACGTTGAGGGCGGTGCCTTGCACGGCACGAGGGGGGGGTCCGAATTCGATCTCTGGTTCGATCAACGTGGCCCCCGCTTGTACGGGGCGCACGCGTTCACGGGCACGAGAACGACGTGGTTGGCGTTCGAGGACCGAATCCTCGTGGTCGATGACCTGTGGGGCATGGTGGGTCTGGGCATCGCGCCGTTTCTCGACTACGGGGGCGCCTGGTACGCCGATGAAGCGGCCCGGCTGGGCGGCGATGCCGGGGTGGCGCTGCGGTTCGGCCCGACCCGCGCGGTCCACGGTGACGCGGGTGAGCTGGCGGTGGGCTATCGCTTCGGAGTCGGAACGGGGTGGGCGATGGCGTTGCGCAAAGGCTTTAGCTTCTAACCATGGCCGATCACGAGATCTTCGATGTCATCCGGGCTGGTGACGTGACGCGCCTCAAGGCGCTGGTCGCGTCACACCGCCCCGTCGTGAACGTGCGGACTGAAAAGGGGTTTTCCCCGGTGCTGATCGCGCAGTACCACCACAAAGCCGACTGTCTCGCGGTGCTGCTCGCGGCCGAGCCGGTACTCGACATCTGGGACGCAGCGTCGGTGGGGGCCACTGCGCGCGTTGCCGCGCTGCTCGATGCCGACACGACGCTCGTGAACGCGTATTCCGGCGACGGGTTCTTTCCACTCGGCCTGGCGGCGTTCTTCGGCCATGCCGAGACGGTTCGGCTGCTGCTGTCGCGGGGAGCCGATGTAGCCCAGGTGGCGACGAATCCGATGCGCATTTCGGCGATCCACGCGGCGGTCGCGGGCCGGTCGCGCGAAGCGGTGGAGCTCATCGTCGAGGCGGGGGCGCCGATCAACGCGAAACAGCACAAAGGTTGGACGGCGTTGCACGAGGTCGTAAACAAGAAGGACCTGGAGCTCGCGCGCTATTTCCTGGCGCACGGCGCGGATCCCAAGGTGCAGAACGATGAAGGCAAGAGCGCGATCGGACTCGCCGCGGATCAGGGAAGCACCGAGATCTTGAAGTTGCTCAAGGGCCAAGGCTAAGGAGCTGCTGCTCGAGCTCGCGAGCCGTTTGCACGCGCTCCTCGGGGGGCTTGGCGAGCAGTCGCAGGACGAGCGCGGCCAGCGCCGGGGGCACCTCTGGGTTCAACTCGGCGGGCGATCTCGGTGCCTCGGTCAGGAGCTTCTTCACCAGGACCATCACCGAGGGTGCCTCAAACGGCGTCTTGCCCGTGAGGCACTCGTACAGGACGACGCCGGCGGCATAGAGATCGCTGCGCGCGTCCACGGGCTCGGCCATGAGCTGTTCGGGCGGCATATAGGCCGGGGTTCCGATTGCCAGTCCGGCCTCCGTGATCGACGTCGTGCGCTCGGCGAGCCGGGCCACCCCGAAGTCCATCACTTTGAGGACGCCCGCCGCGTCGAGCAGCAGGTTTTGCGGCTTGATGTCGCGATGGATCACGCCGTGCTCGTGCGCCACCGCGAGTGAGTGCGCGAGCTGCGCGGCGATCGCCAAGGTGGAGGAGACCCCGAGTCGGCCGCGGGTATCGATCACCTCACGCACGGTGATCCCTTCGACGTACTCCATCGTGAGGAAGTACACACCCGCAAACTCCCCGAAGTCGTGGGTGCGGACGATGTTCTGGTCCGAGAGTCGACGGGCGAGGCGGATCTCGTCTTTGAAGCGCTCGAGCAGGGCCGCATCCGTGACGAGCTCGGGGCGCAAGGTCTTGATCGCGACCTCCTCTTCGAGCTCTAGGTCCCGCGCCCGGTACACCGTGCCCATCCCGCCGCGCCCGAGGACCGCCAGAATCTCGAAGCGTTGCCCCAGCCGTTCGCCGGTGTGCAGGTTGCCGCCGTCGACGGCGACTGCGAGCTCCTTGGACGTGCGCCGCGCCTCCTCGATATCGGCTCGCAGGTCGCGCACCTGATCCCGCAGGCGCTCTTCGCGCGCTTTCATTTGAAGCACCATGCTGTCGAACACGCGGGCCAGGCGGCCCAATTCGTCCGCGCGGCGGGCCACGGCGGTCAGTGCGCCCTGGCGATAGCTCCCTGCTTCGACGGCGGTCGCCGCCTCGATCACGCGCCCGACCGCACGCAGATACTCGACCTCCTGGTCGCGCAGCCGCTTCTTCTCGAGCGACGCGTTGATGCGAGCGCGGAGCAAGACGGGGTCGAACGGCTTGTGGAGATAGTCCTCGGCACCGTGCTCGATGCAGCGCACGATGCTCGGCATCTCGTCGAGCGCCGAGATCATGATCACCGGGATGTCGCGGAGCGCGGGGTTTCCCTTGATCGCTTCGAGCACGGCGAATCCATCCAGCTCCGGCATCAGCACGTCGAGCAGCACGAGGTCGAAGGGCATGGCCGCGAGCAGCTCGAGCGCGCTGCGACCGTGTTCGGCGGATTCCACGGCGTGGCCCGATCGTTCCAGCCGCCGGCGCAGCACGTCGCGATTGTCGGCGCCGTCGTCCACGACCAGGATTCGCGCTCGCGGTGTGCCTGGCGACTCCGGGGAACGCAGCGGAGTGGGCTGCGCCGTGGGCGTGGCCGGCGCGGATGGTGACGCCGCTCCACCCGGGACGAGTCGCTCGGCGGCTCCCAGGATCTTGCGGAGATCGGCGGTGAAGGTGCCGTCGCGCCCATCTTCCGTACCCGGTAAGAGCGCTGTAATAGCCGCCACGATCCGGCCCCGTGGCCCGCGCAACGCGTCGTACAGGTTCGCCACGTCGCTCGTCCCGGCGCCCGCCACACCGAGCGTGGCGTTGATCAGACCGAGCGCCTCGCGCGCCGCGGCCAGCGTCTCCTCCAGGCGAGGATCCGCGGAGTCTTCCAGCAGCATTTCCGTGTAGCCGATCACATGGTTGAGGGGCGTCCGCAGGTCGTGGCGCAGCTCAGCGAGGGCTTCGCGAGTCAGGGCAGTCACTTGGGGGGGCTCAGCAGTGCTTCGATCTTGGCGAGCAGCCGCGGCAGCTCGACCGGCTTGGTGTCGTAATCGTTGCACCCCGCCTCGAGGGCCTTCTCCCGGTCGCCCGCCATGGCGTGTGCCGTCAGCCCAATGATCGGCAGGTTGCGGGTTTCCGGCACCGCCCGCAGCTGACGCGTCGCTTCCCAGCCGTCGATCTCGGGCAGGCTCATGTCCATGAGGACCAGGTCGTACCCGCCGCTCTTGGCCATCTCGACCCCCTGGCGCCCGTCCACCGCCATGGTGACGTCGTAGCCTTTCTTTTGCAGGCGGCGCGACAGCATGTCGCGGTTCATTTCGTTGTCTTCGACGAGCAGGATCCTCACGCGACCTTCCCCGGGAGCCGGACCGTGAACGTCGACCCCATTCCAGGCTCGCTCATCACCGTCACGTCGCCGCCCATCATGTGGCTGAACCGCTTGGTGATGGCGAGTCCCAGGCCCGTGCCGCCGTACTTGCTGGTGGTCGATGCCTCGGCCTGCGCAAACGCCTCGAACAGGCGTTCCATCTGTTTGGCCGTCATGCCGACCCCGGTGTCACGCACCGCGAGCAGAACGTCGTCGCGTTGGCGCCTGACCGTGAGCGTGATCGTCCCTCGCTCGGTGAACTTGCACGCGTTCGAGAGGAGGTTCAACAGCATCTGGCGCACCTTGGTGAGATCGGCATGCATCGTGCCGGGCCGCTGCGGGAGCTCCACGACCAACTGGTTGGCGTTCTTCTTGACCAGCGGCCGCACGGTGGTGGCGACCTCCTCGACCAGCGTGCCAAGCTCGAACGTCTCCAGGTAGAGCTCCATCCGTCCGGCTTCGATCTTCGACAGGTCGAGGATGTCGTTGATCAGCGCCAGCAGGTGGCGGCCCGCGGTCTGGATCTTCGTGAGATCGCTCACGAGCTGAGGCTGTCCGAGGTCCTCGACTTCTTCCTGCACCATCTCGCTGTAGCCGATGATGGCGTTGAGCGGGGTGCGGAGCTCGTGGCTCATGCTCGCAAGGAACTGGCTCTTGGCGCTGCTGGCCGCTTCGGCTCCGCGCCGGGCCTCGAGCAGCTCGGAGATGTCGTGGTAGAGTCCCATGAGGCCGACGCGCTCGCCGTCGACGATGACGGGAACGGCGAGCAGCTCGACGTCGACCAGAGTGCCGTCCTTGCGGCGGCGACGCCCGATGCCGTGGATGGGGCGCTCCAGGCCTTGCTGGGTGTACTGGATCGCCTCCGAGCGGGTGGCCGCCGTCGTGACGAGGTCGTCCAGGTTGCGGCCGGTGGCCTCCACCTGCGAGTACCCGAACAGCGTCTCGAACGCCGGGTTGCAGGACACGACATCGTGGTTCGTGTCGAGGGTGACGATGGCGACGGGGCTGTTCGACACCAGCTCCTCGAAGTACTGCTTCTGGCGGCGCGAGGCGGTGTAGAGGCGCGCGTTCTCGATCGCGATCGCGGCCTGCGGGGCGAACATCGTGAGCAACCGCAGGTCCTCAGACCCGAAGATGCGGTTCGGATCGGAATGTACGCTCGCGATCGCGCCGACGAGCCGCCGGCCGATGAGCAACGGCGCGGCCATGACCGAGTGGACCGTGACGTCGGCGTACTGACCCGAGCGGCCGAGCCATTCGTGGTACGACGGGATGATCAGCGGCTCGCGGGTGCGCGCCACATGCCCCATCGCACCTTCGCCCAGCGCGAGCCGCGTCCCGGTCGAATCCTTCCCGATGTTCTGACTCGCCGCGACCGCCAGCTGCTCCGTCTCTTCGTCATAGATCGCGACTTCGCCGCCGGTCACGCCGAGCAGGGTCACCGCTCGGTTCAGCACCGCCTGCAGCACGCGCGGCAGCTCGAGATCGGACGAGAGGTCCGCCATCGTGTCGAGCAGCGCCTTGTGCTCGTCCACCCGCCGGCGTTCCTCGGCCAGCAGCCGGGCCCGCCCGATCGCGATGCTCGCCTGGTTGGCGGCGGCGGTGAGGATCTCGAAGTCCTCCGCGCCGAACGCGTTTCGCTCGGGGCTTTCCACGACCAGGACCCCGATGACGCGGCCATCCACCCGCAGCGGCACGTCGACTTCGGACCCGCGGGCGGGACTCGGCAGGTAGCCGACGGCGCGAGTCACGTCGGGTGTGTAATGGAGCTGGCCGTCCTCCAGCGCGCGCTCGCTCAGCCCTTGGCCGCGGGGGGCGCGGTAGTGCGGCGGCACGTCGGGCCAGCCGACGGAGGCTTGGAGCACGCGGTCGCCGCTCCGCTCTTCGAGCAGGAAGGCGCCGAGGAAATTGTATCCTAACGCCTCGTCATGGAGGCCCTCCACCATGGATCGGTAGACGTCGGTTTCGTCAGTGGCCGAGGCGATCGCGGTCGTGAGGCGCAGCAACGCCGCCTGGCGGCGCGCGCGTGGAGAGGAGCGCTTGGGCATGAGTGGGCCTCAATATGCCCGCGAGGCCACTCGCCGCCAGCAGGGGTTGAGAAAGCCGAACGAGGTTGCGAGCTTAAGCGTCTTCGGCGCCGTAGCCAAGTGGTAAGGCAGAGGTCTGCAAAACCTCGATTCGTCGGTTCGATTCCGACCGGCGCCTCTCCCTCCTAGCGAATCTTCTTGCCCGTCAAGTTCTGACCGTTCTGGTGCAGGACCAGCTGATTCTGGCCGAACGTGATCTGCGCATCCACGACCTTTAGAAAAAACTCCGTCTCCGATTCGGCGAAGATCGGGAATTTCGGCTGCGCCGTCGCCTGGATGAAGAGGCCAGCGCCCTCCCGCGTCACCACTATGTGGAAGGCGGGCACCAGCTCGTATTCCCCGACATACCGATCGAGAACCGCGCTATCGACCTGGACCGCGGTGCGAACCCGGGGCGGCACCTGAAGCGGCATTGTCCGGTCGAGCAGATGGAACCCGATGTCGTCGGCGCCGATGTTCGCGTTGGTGAGCACGATGACCCCGACCCTTCGGGCGGCATCGAACCCAGTGAAGGAGCGGTAGCCGCCGGTCCCGCCGTTGTGCCAGGTAATCGTCGCTCCACCGGGGCGGGTGAGGATGTGCCAGCCCAGGCCGATCGTCATGTTCGCGTTGCCGGCAGCATGGCGGGACAGGTGTGCCTGCCGGAACACGCTGGTTGAATCGAGATTCGCAGCGAGAAACGTGAGCATATCCCGAGCCGTAGAGCGCAGCGCGCCGGCCCCCGCGAGCGTCGGGAGATCCCAATTGGGAACGACGTTCCCCTCGTTGTCGTGACCGGGGGCGACCCGCGCGCGCAACTCGGGAGACAGCGTGATCGCCGTTTCGCGCATTCGGAGGGGGGCGAGAATCCGCCGCCGCACCAGTTCCTCGTAGCTCACGCCGGCCTTCAGAGCGAGCGCATGTCCCAGCAGGCCCACGCCGAGGTTCGAGTACTCATAGGTCTGGCCGGGATCGCGGGGCAGCTCGTAGCTCGACAGGAAGGCGTACATCAGCGCCACGGTGTAGTCGGCGTATGGGTTAGACGAGTCGCGCGGAGCCATATTGCCGGGGAGGCGAGGCAAGCCCGACGACTGCGTTGCGAGGTCTACCAGCGTGATCTGGCGGCCATTGCGCGCCGGGACCCGCACCGATGCCGGCAGAAACTTGGCCACCGGGTCGTCGAGCTGGACCGACCCGTCGGCGACCATTCCGGCGAGTATGGACCCCGTGAAGGCCTTGGTAATCGACCCGATCTCGAACACGCGGTCGGCGGGGACTCCCACCGCCACGACCCGGCGCGTGCCGTCGGCGTCGAGCAGGCCCACGACGATGCCTCGGAAGGGCGAAGATTTGAGTCGCCCGTTCAGGATCCGCTGGACGGTCGAATCGGGGGGGAGCGCCTGAGCGCCGGCGGGTCGCTGGAAAGGAAGAGTGGCAGCGACGGCCAGGGCGAGGAGCAACACGCGGAATCGTCTCATGGTAGTATTATCCGCCCGTGCTCGTCCCTAAGCTAGTCACCACCCTGAAGGACTACACCCGCGCGCAGCTCGGTCGCGACGTCGGTGCCGGTATCATCGTCGGTATCGTGGCGCTGCCGCTCGCCATCGCGTTTGCCATCGCCAGCGGCCTGACCCCCGAACGCGGGCTGTACACCGCGATCATCGCGGGCTTCCTGATTTCCGCGTTGGGCGGCTCGCGCGTCCAGATCGGCGGTCCGACGGGTGCCTTCGTCGTGATCGTCGCCGGCATCGTGCAGCAGTACGGCGTCGATGGTCTTCTCGTCGCGACGTTGATGGCGGGCGCGATCCTCGTTGTGTTCGGCATCATCCGCATGGGTGGTGCGATCAAGTTCATCCCGTACCCGGTCACGATCGGGTTCACGAGCGGGATCGCCCTGATCATCTTCTCGAGTCAGGTCAAGGATCTCCTCGGCCTCGAGATGACCGCTGTCCCGGCGCAATTCTTCGCCAAGTGGGATGCCTACGTCCACGCGTTCGATTCGGTGAATCCGTGGGCGCTCATCGTCGCCGTGGCCACGTTCACGATCATCCTCGTGTGGCCGAGGGTCGAGCGCCGCATCCCGGGCCCGTTCGTCGCGCTCATCGTTACGACGGTGCTCGTGCAGCTCTTGCACCTCCCGGTGGAGACCATCGGGAGCCGGTTTGGCGCGATCCATGCGGGTCTGCCGCACCCCGCATTGCCGCACGTGACGCTGCCCCTCGTCGCGTCGCTCGCGGGACCGGCGTTCACGATCGCGATGCTCGCGGCGATCGAATCGCTGCTGTCGGCCGTGGTGGCCGATGGCATGATTGGCGGGCGGCACCGCTCGAACATGGAGCTCGTCGCCCAGGGCGTCGCGAATATCGTCTCGCCGATCTTCGGCGGCATGCCGGCGACCGGCGCGATCGCGCGGACCGCCACGAACGTGAAGAACGGCGGCCGCACGCCGGTGGCGGGCATTGTGCACGCCGTCACGCTGCTCCTGATCACGTTGTTCTTCGGGAAATGGGCGGGGTTCATCCCGCTGGCGACGCTTGCGGCCATCCTGGTCGTGGTGGCGTTCCACATGAGCGAGTGGAGGACGTTCGCGGCGGAGTTCCGTGCCCCTAAGAGTGACGTCGCAGTACTGCTCGCGACCTTCCTACTGACCGTACTCGTGGACCTGACCGTGGCCATCGAGGTCGGGATGGTGCTCGCGGCGTTCCTGTTCATGCGCCGCATGGCCGAGGTCACGAATATCCGGGTGCTGACGCACGAGTTCATCGATCCCGCCGACGATTTCGAGACGGATCCCAACGCCGTTCGGCGACGCGTCGTGCCGGAGGGCGTGCAAGTGTACGAGATCACCGGGCCCTTCTTCTTCGGGGCCGCCGAGATGTTCAAGGACCGGGTGGGTCGGATCGCGGGGAAACCGAAGGTGCTGATCCTGCGCCTCCGGCACGTGCCGGCGATCGATTCCACGGGCCTACACGCGCTGCGCGACGTGGTGCGGCGCAGCCGTCGGGAAGGCACGCTCGTGATCCTGTCCGACGTGCACGCTCAGCCCGTCGTCGCCCTCGAGCGTGCGGGGATGTACGACGAGCTGGGGGAAGAGAACATCCACGGCAACATCGATGATGCCCTGAATCGCGCCCGCGCCCATCTCGGTTTGCCGGAAACGCAGCGGCCGACGTTTGCCACACCGACGGTAGCTCGGGAAAGCCGCTAGTGCCACCACTGTCCCGCTGGTACATCAAGGGAGCGCTCCTGTACCTGGTCGCCGCGCTGCTGGTGGGCGTTGCGATGACTGGGCCCGCCTATGTCCACATGCTCGTGGTCGGGTGGATCACGCAGATGATCTTCGGCGTGGCGTACTGGATGTTCCCCAAGTACGCGCCCGACGCTCCCCGAGGGAATAATGCAGTCGCAGTGGCGACGTTCGTCCTGCTCAACGTCGGCCTACTGCTGCGCGTCGTCGTGGAGCCGGTCCGCGCGTGGCGCCCAGACCTCCTGCCCGGGTGGCTGCTCATCGTCGCGGCCGCCGCGCAGTGGCTGGCCGGGGTGGGGTTCGCGGTCACCACGTGGCCGCGCGTGAAGGAGAAATAGTGCCCCGCGTCAGCGCCTGGTTCGTGCGGACCGCGTTGTGCCATCTCGTCGTCGGGTTCACCGTCGGCGCCCTGCTCCTCGCGGACAAAGGCGTACCGATCGCGCCCGGGCTGTGGACACTGCGCGCGGCGCACGTCGAGGTCTTGCTGATGGGGTGGATCGTGCAGCTGGTGATGGGCGTCGCGGTGTGGATCCTGCCGCGCTTCGCCGTGCGGCGCGCGCCGCAGCGCAGCGCGGTCACCGCGTGGCTCGCGTTCGCGCTCCTCAACGGCGGCGTACTGTGCGTGGCGCTCGGTGGGGGTTGGGTCATGGTGGGCCGCCTGGCGGAGATCGCCGCCGCGGTGAGTATCGTCGCCCACCTGTGGGGTCGGGTGTCCCCAGCCGGACTATCGGCGATTTGAACACGCTTCAGTTCCTCGGCGCAGCCGGCACGGTGACTGGCTCGATGCACCTCGTCGAGTCCGGCGGAAAGCGCGTCCTCCTCGATGCGGGATTGTTCCAGGGGCTGAAAGACCTGCGACTCCGCAACCGAGCGAAACGGCTCGACGCGCCGCGACGCATCGACGCCGTCGTGTTGAGCCACGCCCACATCGACCACTCGGGCTATCTCCCGCTCCTGGTACGCGAGGGATTTCGCGGTCCGATCTACTGCACGTCCGCCACGGCTGAGTTGCTCGGCATCATGCTTCGTGATGCCGCCCGACTGCAGGAGGAAGAGGCCGACCGCGCCAACCGACACGGTTACACGAAGCACCACCCGGCCCTGCCCTTGTACTCGCTCGCCGACGTGGAGGCGAGCGAGTAAAAGGTCGACGGCCGCCGCTTCGGCAAGGCCTTCGAGGTGACCACGAACGTAACCGCACGGTTCCGGCCGGCGGGCCACATCCTGGGTGCCGCGACGATCGAACTCGACCTCGACGCTGCGGCGCCGCGACGCCTCGTCTACTCCGGGGACCTGGGTCGCTGGGACCGGCCGATCTTGCCCGATCCGGAGCCCGTTCCCGAGGCCGACGTGCTGTTGCTGGAGGCCACGTACGGCGATCGTGTCCACCCTGCTAACGGCGAGGAGGAACTGGCACGCATCGTGCGCGATGCCGTCCGGCGGGGGGGAGCGATTCTCGTCCCGGCGTTCGCGCTGGGGCGCGCGCAGGAGCTGCTTTGGCTGCTCGCCCACCTCGAGGCTGCCGGCCGGATCCCCTCCTTGCCGGTGTACCTCGACAGCCCGATGGCGATGAAAGTGAGTGAGGTCTACGCAGGCCACGCCGCCGAGCTCGATCCGGACGGGGGACTGCCGGGACGCAAGCAAGTGCGCGTCATCCAGACCCCGGAGGAGTCCAAGGGACTCAACCGCCTCACGGGTCCCGCGATCATCGTTTCGGCGAGCGGGATGGCGACGGGAGGGCGGATCCTGCACCACTTGTCGCTGCGCCTCTCCGATCCGCGCACGACGGTACTGCTCGTGGGGTTCCAGGCGACGGGCACGCGGGGTCGGGCCTTGCTGGATGGTGCGCGGGACGTGCGGATCTTCGGCCGGGACGTGCCGGTGCGGGCCGCGGTCGAGCGCCTTGACGCGCTCTCCGCCCACGCCGATCGCGCCGAGATCTTGCGGTGGTTAGAGGGGTTCACGCGGCCGCCGCGCCAGACCTACCTCGTGCACGGCGAGCCCGCGGCCGCCGCGGCGCTGACCGACGCCATTAAGGGACGTTTTGGCTGGGCCGTGCGCCCCGGGACGGACGGGGAGACGGTGGCGCTCTAGGGGCTCTTCCTCCCGGCCCAGACCCAGCGTCCGACGCCCCACGCCGTCGCCCACGACAGCGCGATACACCCTCCCACCAACAACCAGACCGACAGCGGCAGCGGCACCGTCCCAAAGGGCGCGCGCAGCGCTGGCAGGAGGACGATGAGGGGCTGCACGGCGAGGCTCAGGACCACGGTCGCGTGCAGCATCCAGTTGGGGGGCGGGTGCACGTCGGTGTGGCGCGCCGGGTAGGCGAAGAGCAGTTGACCGGCGGCCATGAACAGGAAGGCGGCAGTGGCGGCGACCTCGGGCGGCTGGCCGAGCCAGCGCGGCACGAACGCGAGTAACGCGAATGCGATGAGCGCTTTGGCGGTACCGGATAACGCGACGAAGTGCAACGACGCGCGGTCGAGGAGCGGCGCCGTCGGATTCCGCGGTGGGTGTCGCAACACGTCCGGGTTGCGGTCGAGCCCCAAGGCCAGGGCGGGGGCTCCATCGGTCACCATGTTGATCCACAGGAGCTGCACGGCCGTAAGCGGCACCAGGATCCTCCCGGCGGTATCCCGCAGGTCGAGAAGGAACGCGGCGCCGGCACCGAGGGCGACGACCAACAGCTCCGACAGGTTCGTGGAGAACAGGAAGCGCACGAACTTCTGGATGTTCTCATAGGTGCTCCGCCCCTCCTCAACCGCCGCGACGATCGTTGCGAAGTTGTCGTCGAGGAGGACGAGGTCGGCGACCTCGCGACTCACGTCGCTGCCGCGCTGTCCCATGGCGATCCCGACATCGGCGCGCTTGAGCGCGGGCGCGTCGTTTACGCCATCACCGGTGACTGCGACGATCTCGCCCGCCGCCTGCAGGGCGATGACGATCTGGAGTTTGTGCTGCGGATTCACTCGCGCGAACACGTTCGCCCGGCGCACCACGCGGCCGAGCTGATCGGGTGACAGACCGTCTAGCTCCGCGCCCGTCACCACCACTCCGTCGGCAATTCCCACCGCGCGCGCGACCGCGCGCGCGGTTCCCGGGTGGTCGCCCGTGACCATCAGGATGCGGATGCCGGCTTCGCGCGCGGCCCGCACGGCGGCGGCGACCTCGGGACGGGGGGGGTCCCACAGGAGAACGAAACCGAGCCAGGTGAGGGCGGTCTCGCGCTCCCCGACGCCCCACGCGAGACCGAGCACGCGGTAGCCGTGGGCGGCGTGGCCGCCGAGCGCCTCGAGCCAGCCGCGGCGCTCGTGTTCCGCCATCGCGCACCGATCGAGCACCACCTCGGGCGCACCCTTCACGTAGGTCACGTGCTGCCCGCCTTCGAGGACACTGGCGCGCATGAACTGCCAGCTGGAGTCGAAGGGCCGGCTCGACCGGCGCGCGTGCTCGCGGTGCAGGGCAGCCGGGTCGTGTCCTTCGTCGCTGGCGTAGCGCAGCAATGCCCGTTCGAGTGGGTCTCCGGGCTCGGCGTCGCTGGCCAGCACCATCGCGCGCAACGCGCGGGGCCGGTCGGGCGAATCCACGGCGCGCACTTCGAGTTGGTTCTCCGTGAGGGTCCCCGTCTTGTCGGTCGCGATCACGGTCACCGATCCGAGGGCTTCGACCGCGGCGAGCCGCCGCACGACGGCCCGGCGCCGCGCCATCCGTTGCACGCCCCGAGTCAGGGTCAACGCCAGCACTGCGGGCAACCCCTCGGGCACGACGGCGACGGCGAGCGCGACGGTGAAGAGCACGATCTGCCAGAGATGGCCGAGCCCCTCGGCCCAGACGGCGGCCGCGGCGATCGCCACCGCGATCAGGAGGACCCACCCGGCCACGCTGCGGCCGAACGCATCGAGCCGGCGCTCCAGCGGTGTGCGCTCTTCCTCGATTTCTTCGAGCAACGCCGCAAGCCGGCCCAACGCGCTGGCGACGCCGGTGCGCGTCACGGTGACGTGCGCCTTGCCGCGCAACACGAGCGTACCGGCGAAGAGGTGCGATGCGGCCTCCTTCTCCACCGGTATGGATTCGCCGGTCAGTACCGACTCGTCCACCATGAGCGTGGCGCCCCGCGGTGTGGTGCCGTCGGCGGGCACCCGATCGCCCGCCTCCAGCCGGACGACGTCGCCGGGGACGAGATCCCCCCCCGGCAGCTGGACGAACGCGCCGTCACGCAGCGCCCAGACGCGCGGCGCCGCGAGCTCCGCCAGCGCCCGCAGGGCCCCTTCCGCCTTGCGCTCCTGCCAGGCGCCCAGGCCGGCGTTGAGGAGCAGGATGACCGCGATGGCGACCGATTCGAGCGGCAACGCCCGGCTTGTGGCGGCGACCCAGACGGCCAGGTCGACGAGCAGCGCCCCAAGCAGGATGTAGATGAGCGGGCTCTTGAACTGTCGCAGCAACACGTGCCACAGCGCTTCCGGAGGTCGGCGCGGCAGGGCATTGGGACCCAGCTGGCGCAAGCGTGTCTCCGCCTCTGCGCTCGACAGGCCTCGACGCGGTGCGACAGTCGCGGTCATGATCGAATGGTGCCGTGGGACCAGTAATCGCATCATGAAAACCGCATGAGCGCTTCAAGCTGAGTTCACCGTCGTTTCAGGGCGCGCCACCGATCTTCTCGTCATGATCGAGCCCAGCCTTCCGGACCTCGTGGCGGATCATTTGGCCGAACCGGTGGTGATTCCGGCGGGCGCGGCGCGCCTGTCGGGCATCCTGACACTGCCCCCCCATCCGTTAGGCATCGTCGTGTTCGTGCACGGCAGCGATAGCTCGCGCCTCTCCCCACGGAACCGGTTCGTGGCGGACCAGCTCGTCGCCGCGAACCTGGGCACGCTGCTCTTCGATCTGCTCACGCCGGCCGAGGCCGCGCGCCGCGAGAACGTCTTCGACGTCTCCCTTCTGGCGGGGCGGCTGGCCGACGTCACGCAGTGGCTGGCGGCCCGTCCCGCGACGGCGGATCTCACCGTTGGCTATTTCGGTGCTTCGACGGGCGCAGCGGCGGCGCTGGTCGCGGCCGCGGACTCGGCACCGGGACCGTCGATCGGTGCCGTCGTGAGTCGCGGCGGGCGGCCCGATCTGGCCGGCGACGCGCTCGGTCGCGTCACGGCCCCCACACTCCTCATCGTGGGCGGTTTGGATACAGCCGTCCTGGAATTGAATCGGGTTGCGCTCATGCAGCTGGCGGGGATCCGCCAGCTGGCGGTAGTGCCCCGGGCCACGCACCTCTTCGAAGAGCCGGGAGCCCTCGAGCACGCCGCTCTCCTGGCCACGCACTGGTTCGAGCGTTATCTCGGCGCTCCGGCGCCCGCCGCGAAGGCGGTCCTGACATGACCCTGTTCGACGACCGGCTGGACGCCGGTGACGCCTTAGC
>Ga0209382_10005197_pt1 | contig 16994 bp, 16 predicted proteins | sample SoiMetdeltSBSDD5_FD_187599 | JGI IMG/M metagenome (GOLD analysis project Ga0209382, IMG submission 187599) | Bulk soil microbial communities from a Populus tree surrounding site in Tennessee, USA - Soil MetaG P. deltoides SBSDD5 (SPAdes) (version 2) | ecosystem: Environmental > Terrestrial >...
GGGAAGGCGCCGCACAAGGCGCGCAGCGAAGCGACGGTCGGCACAGAGCGAAGCGGAGCGCCGCGGCGTCTGGACTGAGGAGCGCAGCGACGAGGGAAGGCGGCGCACAAGGCGCGCAGCGAAGCGAGAGCCGGCACAGAGCGAAGCGAAGGTCGGCGGAGAGCGCTTATGCGCAGCTACCGGTAGCGGTCGCCGCCGTGCTGTCCCGTGCCGCGGCGGCTATCGGAGCTGCCTCGTCCGAAGTGACCGCGAAGCCGGTGTTCGGGTCGTCCGCGGCGGCCGCGAAGATCACGCCGAGCACCCGGCCGTCCCGATCGACGAGCGGCCCGCCCGAGTTGCCACTACGGACGAGCGCCCGGATCGTATAGATCTCCCTGCTCACCTGGCGTCGGTCGTAGATGTCCGGTCCGGTGATGTTGCGCACGTCCCGGATCCGCGCCGACTGGGCGTCGAACGGTCCATCCAGCGGGAAGCCGATCACGATCGCGTCGTCACCGCTACCGGCCTCGGCCGAGGCGAACCGCATCGTCGGCGCGGAGAGCCCCGGCACGTAGATCACGGCGAGATCCAGGCCAGGGTCGTAGAAGACCACCCGACCCGGCCGGCGATCCCCGTTCAGCTCGACGCTCACGGATCTCGTACCGGCTACGACATGCGCGTTCGTCATCACGTGCTGGGGGGCGTACACGAAGCCGGAGCCCTCGATGCGACGCGAGCAGCTCGGCGCGCTGCCGAGCACCTTCACGACGGACTTGCGTGAGCTGACGACCGCCGGCGAGCCCGCGAGGGCCGGATTCGGAGCCGGGACCTCACGTACCTGGGTCGGCACGAGGTCCCCGAACACATCCGGGAACCCGTTCGTGTCTACGGTGTCGCGCAGCGCATCGGACAGCGCCCGCACCTGGTGCGGCACCACCTTGTCGACGCCCCGGAGCACCTCGCTGTTGCGTACCGACCGGGCGAGCCATGGCAGCGAGGACGAGGCCAGCGGGGCGGCGACCAGCCAGGCCACCAGGAGTACCGCCAGCAGCGAGACCACCGCGCCGCCGATGTCATCGGCGACCTGACCCGGCCGGCTCGTGATCGCATGCCGGAGCCGGGAGCCCAGCCAGCCGGCCAGCGCCTGACCGAGGACGGCCAGGCCGAAGATCGTGACCAGCGACACCAGTACTCGTAGCTGCAGGTCGGCGAACTGCCGGCCGAGCCACGGGCCGAGCTGCAACCCGATCAGCGCACCGCTGAAGAAGCCCACGAACGACAGCGCGCCGATGACGAACCCCTGCCGGTATCCGTTCGCGGCAAAGATCAGCATCACTACGATCAGGATTGCGTCGACGACCACCCGTTCAGGGTACGGGCGGTTGCCCAGTATCGGCTTGGTCAGCAGAGTCGGTGACTTCCGTCTCGGATCCGACCGGCTCGGACACCAGCGGTTGGTCCCCGGCGATCGGCAGCTCCTCGACCCGGTCCCGGGGCCAGGGCCTGGCCCAGCCGCCCATTTCGAGCAGCGCCGAGAGGACACCGGCGGTGAAACCCCAAACCAGCATTCCGCGCGATCGGAACGCCGGCCCGATCCACCCACTCGGGTGACGGACCTGCAGCCGGTGCGCCGGATCGACGAGCTCGGCGACGGGCAGCCGGGCAACCCGGTCCACCTCCCGCCGGTCCATTGGGCGAACCTCGTGCGGCTCCCGCCACCAGGCCAACACCGGGGTCACGAGATAGTTGCTGACCGGGATCCACAGCTGCGGCAGGGTCGCGACGACCTGCACGGACCTGCGGTCGAGACCTACCTCCTCGTTGGCCTCCCGCAATGCGGTGTCGACCGAGTCCGCGTCCTCCGGCTCGGCGACCCCGCCGGGGAACGCCGGCTGCCCGGCATGGCTGCGCAGGGTCGCGGCCCGCTGCAGGATCAGCACGTCCGGCCCGCTGGCGCCGTCTTCCCCGAGGAGTACGAGGACCGCGCTGTCCCGTCCGCCATCGCTGGGCGTGGGCAACCGGGTGAACGTCGACGTGGATGCCGACCGCGCCCGCGTCACCAGCGGCTCCCACCAGTCCGGGAGGGTCACTGCCTTGTCCGGACTATGCCTTCCGTCCGGAGGATCTTTCTGGACCGTCATTGCCTCGGTACCACCACACCGAGATACTGCTCGACGAGCAGCTCCAGGTTGTCCTCGTCGAGCGCCTCGAAGTTGTACACGTGCGCGATCCGGCCGGCCCGGTCGACGAAGACCGTGACCGGCAACGCCGTCTTGCCGAGTGCCGTCCGCAGCTTGCCCCGGTCGTCCACGAGGTTCGGGAACGTGAGCCCCAGATCCTCGACTATCGATGTCGCACCGGTCCGGCTGTCCTCGCTGTTCACCCCGACCACGGTGACGAGGCCGGCGGCCCGTTGCGAGTACCGCTGGAAGGCTGGCAGCTCGGTGCGGCACGGTCCGCACCAGGATGCCCACAGGTTGATCACAGCGGGACCGCGCAACTGTCCTACGTAGACGATCCGGCCGCGGTCGAAGCAGGGCAAGCCGACCTCGGGCAGCGGCTCACGCGCGGGTTCGGTGCCGGAGGCGCCGGACCCGGGGCTGCTGGGCGAGGTGCCCGGGACGGCCGGCGGCGGGGTCAGCGGGGTGCACGCGTCTGCTTTCGTCGGCGGCGCGAGCTCACCCGGCTGGGCACCCCCACCGGCACAACCGGCCAACGCACCGAGCAGGACCAGCAGAACAACAGCGACACGCCTCACTGCCGGCCTCGCTCCGCTGCGAGTGCGGCCAGCTCCTGCGTCCGCGGGCCTTTGAGCAGCTTCACGGCCTCCCGTGGGTCGACCGGACCCGTCCCGTACGACGGGCACAGCTTCGCGAGCGTGCACGCGCCGCACGCCGGCTTGCGAGCGTGGCAGACCCGACGACCGTGGAAGATCACCCGGTGCGACAGCATCGTCCAGTCGCGCCGCTCGATCAGCTCACCGACCGCGGTCTCCACCTTCACCGGGTCGGTCTCCTCGGTCCACTCCCAGCGCCGGACGAGCCGGTGGAAGTGGGTGTCCACAGTGATCCCCGGGACCCCGAACGCGTTGCCCAGGATCACGTTGGCCGTCTTGCGCCCGATGCCGGGCAGCGAGTCGAGGTCCTTCATCTTGCGCGGCACCTGGCCGTCGTACCGCTCGACGAGCGCTTGGCCCAGCTTGATCAGCGAGTCGGTCTTGTTGCGGAAGAACCCGGTCGCGTGGATCAGCTCCTCGAGCTCGGCCCGGTCGGCGGCCGCGTAGGCAGCCGCGGCGGGGTAGCGCGCGAACAGCTTCGGCGTCACCTCGTTGACCATCTTGTCGGTGGACTGGGCCGACAGGATGGTCGCGACCGCGAGCTCGAGCGGGTTGGAGTGGTTCAGCTCGCAATGCGCGTCCGGGTGGGTTTCGGCCAGGATCCTGGCCATCTTCCGCGCCCGCCGCTTCCGGCCGATCGCCGTCTCTGTCACGCATGTGAGCCTACGTCGGCGGTATGACACGTCACTCCCTAGGCGGGGTGATCCCTCCGGCACCGTCCAGCCGCGCGCCGGTCGCGGGGAAGTCGGCGGTACTCAACGACTGGACCAGCGCCGCGGCGCGATGCCGGCCGTCGGCCCGCGGGATGCCGTTTCGACCCTGGTACGTGGTCGACGCCAGCGATCCCCGCACCCAGCTGCCGTCCTTCCGCAGTGACACGGTCAGCACACCACCGAGGCCGAGCGACCCGCTGGCGTTGAGCGTGCCCGCGGCGCCGCAGAAGTTGCCGAGGCTGTACGCCACCAGCCGGCCCCGGTAGAACTCCATACCCCGCAGGATGTGCGGACCGTGGCCGATCACGAGATCCGCGCCCGCGTCGATGACCGCGTGCGAGAACGTCACCGGGTCTCCGCGGTTCTCGCCGAGGAACATCTCGGTACCGCGCCGCACGTGCGACCGATCCGGCCCCTCCGCACCCATGTGCGCCTGGACGACCACGAGATCGACCTGGCTCGCCGCCCGCGCCACCGCCGCCTTGGCCGCCGCGATGTTCAGCAGCGAGTTCGAGTACGCGTACGGCGAGAAGCCCAGCACCCCCACTCGTACGCCGTCGAACTCGGCGACGGTGACCTGGTTCGGCCCGCCGGTGTACGCCAGCCCGTACCGCTCGAGTGCCCGCTGCGTGCTGCGGTACCCGCCCGCGCCGTAGTCGTACGAGTGGTTGTTGGCCAGGTTCAGCACGTCGAAGCCGGCGTCCCGGACATGCGCGGCGTACTCCGGAGGTACCCGGAACTGGTTGCAGCCCTTCACGGCCGGCTTGCATTTGACGTAGCCGTTTTCGTCGGTGAGCGGCTCCTCGAGGTTGCCCATCACGAGGTCGGCCGCCAGCAACGGCTCGACCGCGTCGAACATGCCGCGTCCGCCTTCGGGCGGCAGCCGATCCGGCGCGTCGCCCATGATGATGTCGCCGGTCGCCGCCAGAGTCACGACCGTCGTGGCGGGAGTCGGCGAAGCCGAAAAGACCGCAGGGACCGGCGCACCGTGCCACACCGCCACCGGCGGGTCCGCGCCGGCCACGATGATCAGGCCACCCACCAGCCCGAGCGAGATCAACAGAACGAACACCGCCGCCACGAGCGCGGCTTCCTGACGAACCATGACAAACATGCTTCGAGGGACCTTACCGTACGACCGGCGTACCGCCGGGCTGTTACGGGGGTGCGCGCCCGGTTCCGGCCTCACTGCGCCTAGACTGGCCTCGCGCGGTGTTACGCGCGCCTGTATCGGACAGGGGGGCGCGATGGACGAGGTGCTCGCCCGCAGTGGGATCTTCCAGGGTGTCGATCCGGAGGCGGCAGAGGCGCTCGCCAAGGAAATGGAGACGATCGAGTACCGCAAGGGCGACGTCGTCTTCAACGAGGGCGAGGCTGGCGACAGCCTGTACATCGTCCTGTCCGGCAAGCTGAAGGTCGGCCGCCGAGCAGCCGACGGCCGGCAGAACCTGATCGCCGTCATGGGCCCGTCGGACATGGTGGGTGAGCTGTCGCTGTTCGACCCCGGACCGCGGACCGCGACGGCGACCGCGGTCACGGACACCCGCCTGGCCCGGCTACGCAAGCAGGCGTTGCGGCCCTGGCTGACCCATCGTCCCGAGATCGCCGAGCAACTGCTGCGGGTGCTCGCCCGCCGGCTCCGGCGGACGAACGACGCTCTCGCCGACTTGATCTTCACTGACGTGCCGGGGCGGGTGGCCAAGAACCTGCTGCAGATGGCGGGTCGGTTCGGGACCCGGGACGGCGGCGTCCTCCGGGTGACCCACGATCTGACCCAGGAGGAGCTGGCTCAGCTCGTCGGCGCGTCCCGGGAGACCGTGAACAAGGCGCTCGCCGACTTCGCCTCGCGGGGCTGGCTACGGCTCGACGGCAAGAGCGTCATCATCCTCGACCCGGAGCGCCTCGCCCGCCGCGCCCGCGTCTGACCGTCAGGCCGCACGTCGCGGGGGGATGTACTCGGTCTCCAGAAAGTTCCGCAAACATAAAGCTGCACACGCGGCGGCCAGGTAATGCCAGCGGTCGTCCTTCTGCGGGTCGCCGTGGTCGCTGATACCACGGAAGATGGCCCACCACAGGCCCTCACTCCCCTTGGCGAACCCCCACGACTCCTGGTCGCAAGCGACCAACCGCTGGTCGTGACGGCTGCGTAGCTGCGGCAGGAACCGGCCGTCCACCAACAGCTTCGCACCGCTGGCGATGACGGCGTTGTGCGAGATCACTTTCGGCCGGAAGTTCGCCGGCAAACGAGGCCGCTCCTGCGTCGCCATTCGTCGCGAGAACGCCTGAATGTCCCTGTCCAGGCCCGTTGACAATGGATCGTAGTAGTGCAGGTTCGCCCGCATGTCCGTCGGTACCAGAGCACGATCGTGGCGCGGTTCCGTTCCAGCGTCAGTCAGCCGCTCGGGGTCATAGAAATGAACCGCCTGAGGAATCACCACGTCGCCGAGGCGTACCCTTTTCTTCTCGCCGCCGGCGATTCCGACCAGGAAGATAGCAGCGGGGTTGAACTGCTGGATAATGTCGTGTACCGCCTTGGCGGCCTGTACGTTGTGTGGCTCGTTGCTCGACGTCAGCACAATGGAGATTGGTGCCCCGTCGAGTTGCCTTGAGCGCACGTGGGTCGAGTAGAACCTGCGGTTTCCGCGGAGCGCGAACTTGTCGGCTGTCCGGAACACTTTCTGCGCCGCCCGCAGCTCGATGGGAAGAACCGTGAGTATCGCGACGTCGACCCGCTCGGGTATGGCCGCAAAGGTGAGCGAACCGTAGGGCTCGGTGTTGACGGACGCCCGCGACCGACTCGGCGACGCCGCACGGCTGGTGTTCGCCCATTCCTGTTCCTGCCGACGTTGTACGGATAGGGCAATTCCGTTGAAGCACACGATCGTCAACAACGCAGCGACCGCCGGAAAGGGTGAGACGCCGAGCTGCTGTGCGAGCATCATCATCCCGACCAGGGTCGCCGCCACCAACGCCAGCATCGACATTGCCGCCATCCTGGCGACCGCGAGGTAGGCAATGAGCCATTGATCTCCCGGTGTGCTCATGCTGCTGTGACGAGCCTGTCGAGACGGCACCAGCCCACCGTTCAGCCTGGCCAGGTTCCGGTCCACGTCGGAGAAAGCGAGAGGCCTCCGTCGGAACGGTGGCGCCCTCCTCGCTTCAGTTGATCGCGGGTTGTAGGGCATCCGCCCTCCCGGCCGCCGGAGCGGCTACCTACCCGTCGACGTCACGGGTGGCTGGGAATAGTCCACCAGCTCGGGACCGGAGCCCCGACGGCGGCGGTTGGCGGACGCAGACCGAGCCGACCATTGATCGATGGCTGTCAGTTGTTGGACCTCAAGGGTCGCAGGCGTAAGTCGCAAGTGCAAGTATATGTTGATGAATGAATACCACGATCGATCGTGAAAACCGGCATTAAAGAGTAACGTTGCGAGCCGTCCATCTGAGTGACGGGAGGCGAGGTGGGAAGGTGGAGAGTGGAAGTCCCACTTTGCTGCGCCGCCGGCTCGGACGGGCACTTCGAGGTCTTCGTGAGCATGCAGGCCTAACCGGAGATGAGGCCGGCGCCAGAGTAGAGCGCTCGGGTTCGTGGATCAGTCGCGTCGAGGCAGGCCGCGTCGGTCTGCGCGTACGCGATCTTCAGGATCTATTGGATCTCTATCAACTCGACGACCTGCACCGGCGCGCGGAGTTGGAGGGGCTTGCCCGGGAGGGACGGCAGCGCGGATGGTGGAGCCGGTACAGCGACTCGATCAGCGAAGCCTACTCGATCTTCATCGGGCTCGAAGCCGAGGCGCGTACGTTGCTCAGCTACGACCACATCGCGATCCCCGGCCTCCTGCAGACCGAGGACTACTGTCGAGCGCTCGTTCGGCAGGCCGCGCGCCCGGAACTCCCAACGGACCTCCTGGAAGCTCGTGTCCAGGTCCGCATGACCAGGCAGGCGGAGCTGAGGAAGAGTCCACCCGAACTGCGGTTCGTCCTCGACGAGGCCGTCCTACACCGCGCCTACGGGGGCAAAGCCACCCTGCGGAACCAGCTGCAACACCTCACCGAGGTCGTGCGGGAACAACGCGTCGACCTTCGCGTGATCACCTTTGACCACGCCGATCTCTATCTGGTGGCCAAGACCCCATTCGTGATCATGGAGTTTCCCCAGGATCCCAGCCTCGTCTATATCGAGACACTCAGTGGCGCCACGTACGTGGACGAGCCACAGGAGATGGACAGCTATAGTACGATCTTCGAGTCTCTTACGACGGTAGCGCTCGAACCCGCGGCATCTGCTGCCCTAATTGAAGAAATGGCAGACAAACTCACATGATCGATAATACGGCTGACGTGCGGCGCGCTGGGCTGGATAACATTTGGCGGACTAGCACCCGGACCATGGACAATGGCAATTGCATCGAGGTCAGACGTCTCGATGATGGCACGGTGGAAGTTCGCGACAGCAAAGACCGCTCAGGTCCCGTACTTCAATTCACCACGTCGCAGTGGCATCGGTGGATTTCGTTGATCAGTGAAGATCGACTTTAGACATCTCTACTCCCGACCGACGGCCTCACCAGGGAACCGAGGCCAAGCAGTTGGCGTCCGATCTTCGAGTCGCTATCCAGGGTTGGTTGTCGTTCAACACCACACCCCGGAAACAGAACGGAGGAGAGGGCATGAACAAATTCTCGAGGCTCAACGGTAGATGGCGTAAGAGTACCTACAGTCTCGACAATGGGAACTGCGTCGAAGTCCGAATGGTCGACAACAGCGTGGAACTTCGCGATAGCAAAGACCGCTCTGGGCCCGTCCTTCGATTTACTCCCCACGAGTGGGAGCGCCTGGTGTTCGCGATAACCAACGGTCAACGCGCAGCTTGACCAGGCAGTGATCATGGTGCGAGGTTGGTCGTCGGGGCGGTCACCTCGCTCCCATGATCTCGGCCAGGACTCCGGTACGGCGGCACCACGGGCATCCGTCGTATGCGGGGCGACGAATGACCGTCGATGAACACACCTCACCACCGACCGGTACGGTCGTGGCTCCGGCCCTGCCGTCGCCGATGCGCATGCGGCATCGGCCGCTGGCCGTGTCCCGACGACCGGCACAACGGTCCGCTACCGGACGGGGACCGTGTGCCGTGGCCGGCGTCAGATGATGGACATATGCACGTGGTTGGTGTGGTTGCTCGATGCGTCTCCGCCCGCCCCGCTGTAGGTGCGCCAGCCGGCAGCCGGTGACCAGATCATCTTGTACCAGATGACATAGAGGATCCCTAGTCGGCTGGCATTTCGGACGAGGAACGCCATCAGGTTGTTGCCGTAGAGCCGCTCGTCACCGGTGGCCGCACCACCGAACCCCGAGTTCTGCACCGACCAGTCGCAAGCGCGACCCTTCGGATGCTCGTAGGGTCCACCGGATCGCCAACACGAGACGAACCGCTTGAAGCCGGCCGCCTTCACCTGGTTGTACGCGTGCAGCGTCCGCGGCGTCAGGCAACCGTTGGTGGTCGGATCGTTGGCCGAGCACGACTGCGACGGCCACGAACCGTTGGCGTTGCGCGGGGCCGGTTGGGCGATCGGTGATGTCGCCGAGACGAGGCCGCCGGCCGTGGCGGTCCTGCCCACCAGCGAGAGGGCGCTCTCGGCGTCCTTCTTCTGCTTAGCCATGATGTTGAGCTGTTTGCTCTGCTCGGCGATCTCGGCGTCGATGGCGGCCTTGGCGTTGGTGAGCTGTTGCTTGGCCTCGGTGAGCCGGTGCAGCGTCTGGTCGTCGCGCATCGCCATGATGTCCACGGCCGCGGCGCGCTCGAGGAACGAGTCAGGTGACGAACTGTTCAACAACGCAGCGGCGACGCTGAGCCGACCGGTCCGGTACGCCGCGTTAGCGACGACGGTGACCTCGACCGTGAGTTGGTCGACGCGCTTCTCCAGCTGTTGCTGTTCCAGTACCAGAGCCATCTGGCGTCGCTTCGACTCGTTCAACGCCGCTTCAGCTTCCAGATACTGTTTTCCGGTTCTTTCCAACACGTCGCGTAACAGCGGTGTCTCGCCCTCGTTACCGGCCGAGGCCGACGGAGTATCCGGCTCCGCGGCGGCAGGACCGATGGGTGCCAACACCAGAGCAACGGCGGCGAGGGCCGTCGCCAACAACGCGAGGCGTGGCGGTCGAAATGCGGTCATCACTATGAGCGCTGTTCCCTCCGTCGGCCGCCTACCGAGTTAGCTGACGGGTTCGGGACGGAACGATCCCTACCGCTGTCGCGGATTCACCCCTGTTTCCGGTGGTTCCCCGGCTCGCCGTTGTCGGCGATTAGGCGGCAGCTCCGCAGGCGCCGGGGGGTCGTCGCCTGACAGAACCGACGGCAGCATACCCGACCTCGGCCGCTCTGCGACGGACAAGCTCGAAAGGGCGCGCGCGCCTTTGTGGCGGCTCAGGGGATGAAAAACCCAAATTACCGCAATAGCCACGGATACCGATCGATCACGTGACCCTCGTACAGAAGCAGTCGTTTGTCCGAGCACTGGACGATCGCGGAGGTTCCAATCAATGAACACGTGGATCAGACGTTCGCTCAACACCGGCGTACTCACCGCCGGGGCGCTCATCGCGGCCGGCATCTCGGCCCCGGCGCACGCGGACACGACAGCGCTCAGCACCGACAACAACGGCATCCTCAACGGCAACCAGGTGTACGCCCCGATCCAGTTGCCGGTCAACGTGTGCGGTGACGCGGTAGCGGTACTCGGCAGCGCGACAGCGGGTTGCGAGGGTGGCTCGATCGCGGCGCTCAACCCCGAGTGGGGCTACGACCACTACCGGACGACGATGCTGAGCAAAGGCAACAACGGCATCCTCAACGGCAACCAGGTGTACGCCCCGATCCAGGCCCCCATCAACGTCTGCGGGGTCGCTGTCGGCATCGTCGGCAGCGCCAAGGCGGGTTGCGACGGCGGTGCGTCCGCGCATCAGGGGTCTGTCCACAATGGAGGACGGCACTGCAAGCCGGTGAAGCCCGCGAAGGTGGCCGGCTACAACAAGGACCACAAGCAGAAGAACTGTGGACATGACAAGTACCGCAACGAAGTCACGATGCTGACGACCGGCAACAACGGGATCGGCAACGGCAACCAGGCCTTCACGCCGGTACAGGTACCGGTCGACGTGTGCGGTACCGCCGTCGGGGTCATCGGTTCGGCCGTGGCCGGCTGCACCGGAGGCGCTTCGGCGCACCTGTAACCAAAGTGTCGAGGGGCGGCCCGGGCGCGGGTCGCCCCTCGAGCGTATCTGAAAACAATCAGGCTTGACTGTTTGTTCGCAGAGGCGCACGCTCGGAGGCGTGGGCCGGATGCCGCAGCAGGAGCGCAGTCGCGTCACCCAGGCGCGCCTGCTGGAGGCCACAGTGGAGTGTCTGGTCGCGTACGGGTGGTCGGGCACGACGACAACCGTCATCGCGGAGCGGGCAGGGGTGTCCCGCGGTGCGCAGCTGCACCACTACCCGACCAAGGCGACGTTGGTGATGGCGGCCGTCGAGCACCTGGCCGAGCGGCGCGCCGCCGAGATCCGGGCCGAGGCGGCCGGGCTACCCGACGGTGCCCGGCGACTGGACCGGGTCGTGGACATGCTGGCGACGGCGTTCACCGGCCCGCTGTTCGTGGCGGCGCTCGAGGTCTGGGTCGCCGCCCGCACCGACGCCGAATTGCGGGCCGCGCTGATACCCGTGGAGGCCCGCGTCGGCCGGGAGATGCACCGCCTCACGGTCGAGCTGCTCGGTGCCGACGAGCGCCGACCCGGCGTCCGGGAGGCCGTCCAGGCAACCCTCGACCTGCTCCGCGGGCTCGGCGTGGCCAACCTGCTCAGCGACGACTCGAGGCGCCGACGGGCCCTGCTCACCACCTGGAAGCGCCAGCTCGCTACCGTTCTCGACAGCTGAGGGGAGTCCACAATGGATGTTCAAGAGGTCCTCACCGATCTCGAGGGCGAGTCGGCGAGCGTCGACGCGTTGGTGGCCGAGCTACCGACGGCGGAGTGGGCGAGACCCACCCCGGCGGAGGGCTGGACGATCGGTCACCAGATCGCGCACCTCGCCTGGACCGACAGCGTCACGCTGCTGTCCATCACCGATCCCGACGCGTTCAACGCCACCCTGAGCGCGGCCGCGGAGCACCTGGACGGCTACGTCGACCGGGGTGCGGCCGAATTCCTCGACGAGCCGCCGCGGTTGCTCACCCGCTGGCGCGACGGGCGGGCCAAGCTCGCAGCGGCTCTCGCGGGCGTACCGGCGGGCCAGCGGCTGCCGTGGTTCGGCGTCTCGATGACCGCGCCGTCCATGGCCACCGCCCGGATCATGGAGACCTGGGCACACGGGCTGGACATCGCGGAGTCGCTGGGCGTGACCCGGACCCCGACGAACCGGCTGCGGCACGTGGTGTTCCTCGGCGTACGCACGATGGGCCACGGGTTCGCGATGCACGGGCGGCCGGTCCCGGACGCCCCGGTTCGGGTCGAGCTGACCGCACCCGACGGTACACTGTGGACATACGGCCCGGAGGACGCCGAGAACAAACTGGTCGGGCCGGCGGTCGACTTCTGCTTGCTCGTCACGCAGCGGCGGCACCGTGACGACCTCGCGCTCGTGGCCACCGGCCCGGTCGCGAACGAGTGGCTGGACGTGGCCCAGGCCTTCGCCGGTCCGCCCGGTAAGGGACGCGAACCGCATGAAAGTCGGTAACGCCTCCGGCTTCTACGGAGACCGGTTCACCGCCTGGCAGGAGATGCTCGACGGCGGCGAACTCGACGTGCTGACCGGCGACTACCTCGCCGAGCTGACGATGCTGATCCTCGGCCGCGACCGCGCCCGGGACGCCAGCAAGGGGTACGCCAAGACGTTCCTGCGCCAGCTCGAGTCGACGTTGGGCCCGGCTGTCGAGCGCGGGGTACGCATCGTCACGAACGCCGGTGGCCTCAACCCGGCCGGGCTCGCCGACGCGATCCGCGCGCTTGCCGACCGGCTGGGCATCACGATCGACGTGGCGTACGTGACCGGCGACGACCTCACCGCCAACGCCGCCGCGCTGGGGCTCGGCATGCCCTTGACCGCGAATGCGTACCTCGGTGCGTTCGGCATCGCCGAGTGCCTGCGCGCCGGCGCCGACGTGGTGGTCACCGGCCGGGTCACCGACGCCTCGCTCGTCGTGGGACCCGCGGTGGCGCACTTCGGCTGGACGCGTACCGACTACGACCGGCTCGCCGGCGCGACGGTCGCCGGGCACATCCTCGAATGCGGCGCACAGGCCACCGGTGGAAACTACTCGTTCTTCACCGAACTGCCCGACGGCGGACGGCATCCCGGGTTTCCCATCGCCGAGCTGGCCGACGACGGCTCGTTCGTCGTCACCAAGCATCCCGGTACCGGAGGCGCGGTGACGACCGAAACCGTTACGGCACAACTGCTCTACGAGATCGGTCCGCCCGCCTACCAAGGTCCGGATGTCGTCGCGCACTTCGACACCATCGCGCTCGAGCCGGAAGGACCGGACCGGGTACGGATCAGCGGGACCCGCGGCTCGCCACCGCCGCCGACGCTGAAGGTAGCCGTCAACACGCTGGGCGGCTTCCGCAACTCGATGACGTTCGTCCTCTGTGGACTCGACATCGACGCCAAAGCCAACCTGGTCAAGCAGCAACTGACCGACGCGATCGGCGCAGAGAGTCTACAGTGGACACTCGCTCGTACCGGCCGGGCGGACGCGCCGACCACGGAGGAAGCCAGCGCACTACTGCACGTGCACATCGTCGATCAGGACGGCAAGCGGGCCGGGCGCGTGTTCTCCCAAGCGGCGGTCGAGCTGGCCCTCGCGTCGTACCCCGGCTGCACGCTGACCACCCCGCCGGGTGAGGCGACGCCGTTCGGTGCCTACTCGGCGGCGTTCGTCCCCCAGGATGCCGTGGCCCACGAAGCCGTCCTGCCGGACGGGAGCCGGGTCGACATCGGCCCGCCGCCGGTGACGGAGGATGCCACATGACCAGAGCCGCGCTGGGAACGGTGGTCGGCGCCCGGTCGGGAGACAAGGGCGGCGACGCGAACCTCGGGGTCTGGGCACGTTCCGACGAAGGCTACGCGTGGTTGCGAAGCTTCCTCACCGTCGACCGGCTGCGAGAGCTGCTCCCCGAAGCGGCCGAGCACAGGATCGAGCGGTACGAGCTGCCGAACCTGCGGGCGCTCAACTTCATGATCTACGGGCTGCTGGGGGCCGGGGTCGCCGCGTCGACCCGGTTCGACCCGCAGGCCAAGGCGCTCGGCGAACTGTTGCGCGGGCGCGAGGTGGACGTTCCCGAGGAGCTGCTGTGAGTGACCCGTTCGAGACCGAGGAGCGGCGCGGGCTGCGCGAGCTGACCCGCCGGTTCGTCGAGCGGGAGGTGCGGCCACACCTCGACGACTGGGAGCGCGCCGGCGAGGTACCACGGACACTCCACAAAGCAGCGGCGAAGCTGGGCCTGCTGGGCGTCGGCTACCCGGAGCACGTCGGCGGTGGCGGCGGTACCCTGCTCGACTCGATCGTGGTGACCGAGGAGATCATCCAGGCGGGCGGATCGTCGGGGCTGATCGCCGCTCTGTTCACGCACGGCATCGCGCTCCCGCACATGATCGCGAGCAGGGACGAGGCGCTGATCGACCGCTACGTGCGGCCCACGCTCGCCGGGGAGACGATCGGCGCGCTCGCGATCACCGAGCCGGACGGCGGCTCCGACGTCGCCGCGATCAGGACCACGGCACGCCGCGACGGCGACGGCTACGTGATCAACGGAAGCAAGACGTACATCACCTCGGGCGCCCGAGCCGACTTCGTGGTGACCGCGGCGCGCACGAGCGACGCCGGCCTGGACCTGCTCGTCGTCGACACCCACACGCCCGGGTTCTCGGTCACCCGCCGGCTGGACAAGCTCGGTTGGCACTGCTCCGACACGGCCGAACTGTCCTATGTGGACGTCCGCGTGCCAGCGGGCAACCTGGTCGGCGAGGAGGGTACCGGCTTCGTCCAGATCATGCGCGCGTTCGCCAGCGAACGGATCTCGATGGCGGTCCAGGCGTACGCCACCGCACAACGCTGCTTCGACCTGACCGTGGAGTGGTGCCGGCAGCGGCAGACGTTCGGTCGCCCGCTGGCGAGCCGGCAACTGGTCAAGCACCGGCTCGCCGACCTGGCTACCAAGATCGACGTAGCCCGAACGTACGTCCGTACCGTGGCCATCCGTGTCGCGGCAGGTGAGCCGCTCGTTAGCGAGGTGGCGATGGCGAAGAACACCGCCGTCGCGGCGTGCGACGTCGTCGTCGACCAATCCGTGCAACTGCACGGCGGCTACGGCTACCTGCGTGACGCCGAGGTCGAACGGCACTACCGGGATGCTCGGATCCTGAGCATCGGCGGCGGGACGACGGAGATCATGAACGAGATCATCGCGAAGCGACTGGGGCTGTGACGCCATGGGCACGCTGACGACCGCCCTCGACCCGCGTACGGCGTCCTATGTGGACAACCGAACGGCCATGCTGGAACGGCTGGCCGAGTTGTACACCGCACTGGACGCCGCTCGTGGCGGGGGCGGCGAGAAGTACGTGACGCGCCACCACGCCCGGGGCAAGCTGCTCCCGCGCGAACGCATCGAGCTGCTCATCGACCGCGACTCACCGTTCCTCGAGCTGTGCCCGGTAGCCGCCTGGGGCTCCGACTACCCGACCGGCGCGTCCGTGGTGACCGGGATCGGCGTGGTCGAGGGCGTGGAGTGCGTGCTGATCGCGAGCGACCCGACGGTGCGCGGTGGCGCGGTCAACCCGTACACGTTGAAGAAGACCCACCGCGCGGGCGACATCGCGGCGGCGAACCGGCTACCGATGATCAATCTGGTGGAATCGGCCGGCGCGGACCTGCCGGCGCAGGCGGAGATCTTCATCCCCGGAGGCCGCGCGTTCCGGGATCTGACCCGGCTGTCCGCCGCGGGCATCCCCACGATCACGGCGGTGTTCGGCAACGCGACGGCCGGCGGCGCGTATGTCCCCGGCATGTCCGACTACACGATTTTCGTACGTGGCCAGGCCAAGGTGTTCCTCGGCGGCCCACCGCTGGTGAAGATGGCCACCGGCGAGGAGACCGACGACGAGACGCTCGGCGGCGCGCACATGCACGCCACGCGGTCGGGGCTGGCGGACTTCCTCGCGGAGGACGAGCGCGACGCGATCCGGCTCGTGCGGCAGTGCGTGCGCCGGCTCAACTGGCGCAAGCTCGGCCCGCCACCGCGCGGGGCCGGGGCCGAGCCGAAGTACGACGCCGACGACCTGCTCGGCATCCCCAGCGCGGACCTGCGGATCCCGTATGACCCGCGCGAGATTCTGGCCCGCGTCGTGGACGGCAGCGAGTTCGACGAGTTCAAGCCGGCGTACGGCACCGCGCTCGTCACGGGTTGGGCCGAGCTGCACGGGTATCCCATCGGCGTGCTCGCCAACGCGCGTGGCGTGCTGTTCAGCCCGGAGGCGCAGAAGGCGACGCAGTTCATCCAGCTCGCCAACGCCTCCGACACACCGCTGGTCTTCCTGCAGAACACGACCGGGTACATGGTCGGCAGCGAGTACGAACAGGCCGGCATCATCAAGCACGGCGCTCTGATGATCAATGCGGTGTCCAACTCACGCGTGCCACACCTGACGCTGAACATCGGCGCGTCGTACGGCGCCGGCAACTACGGCATGTGCGGCCGGGCCTACGACCCACGGTTCCTGTTCGCGTGGCCCAACGCCAAGTCGGCGGTGATGGGTGCGGCGCAACTGGCCGGCGTCATGGAGATCATCACCAGGCAGGCGGCCGAGTCGAAGGGCATACCGTTCGACGAGGAAGCGGCGTCGAGCGCCCGCGCGATGATCGAGTACCAGATCGAGAAGGACTCCGCGGCTCTGGCGATGTCCGGCCGGCTCTACGACGACGGCGTGATCGACCCGCGGGACACCCGTACCGTCCTGGGAATCTGCCTCTCGACTATCCACAGTGGACCCATTACGGGCGCCGAGGGCTTCGGCGTCTTCCGGATGTGAGGAAGCGATGATTCGCAGGCTGCTCGTCGCCAACCGGGGAGAGATCGCCCGACGGATCTTCGCCACCTGCCGGGTGGTCGGCATCGAGACGGTCGCCGTCTACTCCGACGCCGACGCGGGCGCGCCGTTCGTGGCCGAGGCCGACTACGCGGTCCACCTGCCGGGCAACTCGCCGACCGCCACGTACCTGCGCGGCGACCGCCTCGTCACGGCGGCGCTCGAGGCGGGCGCGGACGCGATCCACCCGGGCTACGGCTTCCTCTCCGAACAGGCCGAGTTCGCCAGCGCCGTCATCGACGCCGGCCTGACCTGGATCGGCCCGCCGCCCAAGGCCATCGCGCTCATGGGGTCCAAAGTGGAGGCCAAGGCGCTGTTGGCCGACGCCGGC
>Ga0209382_10005198_pt1 | contig 16994 bp, 16 predicted proteins | sample SoiMetdeltSBSDD5_FD_187599 | JGI IMG/M metagenome (GOLD analysis project Ga0209382, IMG submission 187599) | Bulk soil microbial communities from a Populus tree surrounding site in Tennessee, USA - Soil MetaG P. deltoides SBSDD5 (SPAdes) (version 2) | ecosystem: Environmental > Terrestrial >...
CGGCGCTCCATGTTGAGCACGGCGACGAGGTGCATGTTGACGCCGATGGCGACCGATGCGTCGCCGCGGGCCAGGCGGCTCGACGCCACCACCAGGTCATGGGCGGACGACACGCCGAGCCCCCCGAGCGCGGCCGGTACGGGGGCGGCGAAGAAGCCGGCGTCCTTGAGCGCGTCGATCGCCTCGAACGGGTAGCTGCCGTCGCGGTCGTGCGCCTCGGCGCGCGCGGCCAACTCGGGCACAAGGCCATCGGCGAGCGCCACCAGGCGGGCGCCGGCCTCGGTATGGGCGGTCAGTTCAATCGGCATGGGGCAAGCTCTTTCGTGCTCATCAGAGCCCCGGGCCGAGACCGCGCCTCGGCCCGAGGACCGAAGGCGAGCGTCACTCGGTGCTCACCTCCACGGCGACCGGCACGCCGTTGGTGACCATGTCGTAGACGGCCGAGCGCTTGCGGGCCCGCTCCACGACCTCGCGGAGCTTGGCCTCTGGCGCGTGGCCAGCCACTCGGAACGAGACGCGGATCTGTTCGAAGCCGTTGCGGGGCTCGGGGTCCACGCCAAGGGCGCCGCGCACGTCCATGTCGCCGGTCAGCGTCGACTCGACCGAGGTCATCTCGACCTTGCGCGCCGCCGCGACATACACGATCGAGGTCGTCAAACAGGCGGCCAGGGCGTGCAGCAGGTACTCGGCCGGGTTGGGGCCGGTGTCGGTGCCCAGCAGGATCGCCGGCTCGCCCGCGTCGAGCTCGAACGCCTTGCTGCGAGTGGTGTCCTCGCCGCCGGCGGCGTAGAAGCCCTGGATCGTCGAGCGGTTGTGGGCGCCGTCGATCCAACGGCTGGTGGCCCGGAACTGGAACCTCGCCAGCTCCGGCTGCTGCTTGATCAGGTCCAGCGTGGCGAACATCTTCTCGGTGTCCACCCCGTTGCGAATCATGTCCGACACTGTCGTCACTGCACGACCTCCTCCGGTGTTTGCAACGAGGGCGTGAATCGCGGCGGAACGATCGTTCCCTGCGCAGCTCACAAGGCGCCGACGCGTCAGGCGCCGTCAATCGCCCAGCGCGTCAGAGCGACCAGCTGGGCGGCGGGGCGCCAGGCGTGGCGTAGGAGCAGAAGCGCCCGGTGTGGATCGAGGCCTCGAAGTGCGCCGCCAGATCCGGGCTCTGCTTGCCGATCAGCCTGATCGCGGTCCTGATGGCCTTCGTCACGCTGATGCGCGCCCGCTCGGCGGGCGAGGAGAATGCCCGGTCACGGCCACGCAGCCCGACCGCGCGCGCGAGCTCTTGGGTCAGGAGGTCGAGCTCGCCTTGCAGGCGGGCGGCGCGTTCCGCGTCTCCCCAATCACGCGCCTGTTCGAGCTCGACCTCGAGCTCCTGGAGCCGTCGACGGTAGTCCGCCTTGGCTCGATCGTCGAGGACGGGATCGCCGTCGGACGCCAAGGACCCGACGAGGTCGTTCTCGGCCACCCGGGCGCGAGCATCGGCCGGCCGCCCCGTCGCGACGCCCACGAGCTCCAGCACGTGCACCTCGCGTCCGCCGGCGGCGAGGAGCGAGGCGATGTAGCCAAGACCCTTGACGTCGCGCAGACGGAACATCTGGCCCCGGTAGGCGATCGTCCAGAACTCCCCCTCGCGCCGGAAGACCGCATCCACCGCCGCCGCCTGCGCCGGATGCGGGTGGAGGGCCGAGAAGCGCTCGAAGAGAGCGGACATCCCGAGCTCGTCGCAGAGATGCGCAGCCTCCTCGACCATCGCGGCGATGCGTTCGCGATCGCCTTCCTCGCCGTGCGCGGCCAGCGCGCTCGCATGCTCGAGCAACACGCGCGCGCGAATCGCCCGCGCGCAAAGACGCTGGCAGCACTCGAGAGCAGTCGCGAAGTGCCGGTCGGCGTCCGGCCAGCGCTCGAGCATCGCCGCGAGCTTGCCGAGGCGGAGGGCGACCGGCCCGAACGGCTGCTTGGCGTAGGAGGCGGCGTTGTCGCCGGCGTGCGGAAGCAGGAGCTCGTACATCTCGACTCCGTGGCGCTCGTCGCCGACGAGGACGCATGCGTCGGCGAGCCCGCACATGTGGAGGATCCAAAAACCGTCGCGCCGGACGCCGGCGAACCCCCCGGCCGCGTGGCGCTCCAGCTCGCGCCGCGCCATCTCCTCGTCGCCGAGCTCGGCGGCCGCCAGCGCTTCCCGCCACCGCGCGATCCACGGGAACCGCTCGCCATGGTCATTGACCTCGGGCCAGTGCTCCGGCAGGCGGCCCTGCGCCCACCGGATCGCAGGTATCTGCGCATAGCGGTGGACGTACGTCGTGAACTCGCTCTCCCGCAGCCTTGCGAGCTCGAGGGCCTCGTGCGCGAGTCGCTCGGCCTCGGCGAACCGGCCATCCAGCGTCGCACCGAGCGTCCGCCCCCCCAGGCACACCGTGTGCCAGCGGTAGAACGGCTGTCTCATCCGCTCTGCGATCTCCGTCATCGCCTGCGTCTCGGCTTCCACGCCCGACCGATCGCAGAGCTCGAGGTAGCAATGCAATCGCGCGTCGTGCGCCAGGAACTCGACTTCCGGGTTGACCGTCTCCTTCGCTACTCGAAGCATCTCGTCGGTGTGCGCCAACCGCTCGCGCGCCCGTCCCGGAGCCGTCAGCGCCCAGCTACGGGAATGCAGGCCGGCGACGAGCGCCTCCGAGTCACCGAGGCGGCGCGCCATCTCGATCGCTTCCTCGCTGATGGCCACGCGCCGCTCGACGGGCTCGTTCCCCGACCACATCTCGAGGGCAAGATGGGCGAGAAGACGGGCGCGCGGCGCGCTGTCGCCCGCCGGAAGGGCGGCGAGCGCCTCCTCCAAGAGCCCCATGGGGCTGCTGCCCACCGGGAATCGCGCATAGAGCAACAGGCCGCCGAGCGCGGTAACTAAACCAAGCACGCCTCGCGCAAGCATCTGCGGATCGGCCGAATGCCGTGCGACCTCGATCGCCCGCTCGAACGTCAGCCGCGCCCCGCTGACATCCCCGGAGCGCCATTGCGCGTCGCCCAGGCGAAGCATCAGGTCGCCGCGCCGTTTCACCGAGCCGCCTCCCGAGGCGGGGAGAAGATCCAGTGCCCGCCGGAAGTGGATGGCAGCCTCCTCATAGGCGAGTACGGCGGCCGCGTGATCGCCCGCGCGGACGAGGTACTCGGTGGCCGGGCCCGCATCGCCGAGGGGCGCCGCGAGGCGCAGGTGGTGTGCGATTTCGGACAGGTATGGATCGAGGTCGTCGCCGTACAGGCTCTCGAGCAGGCGACCCAGAGCCCGGTGGAACTCGAGCCGCCTGCGCGGCGGGAGGTCGTCGTACAGCGTCTCCCGCACAAGGTCGTGGGCGAACGAGTACCGCTGTGGCGTCGCGGAGACTTCGACGATGAGTCCCGCCGCGGCCGCCTTGGCGAGCACGGACATCAGCCGGGCAGGGCTGAGCGGGCTGGCCCGCTGAAGCAGGTCCAGGTCGAACTCGCGTCCGATGACGGCCGCCAGCCGGAGGGCTGCGACGGCCTCGCGCGGCAGCGCCGCGACGCGGTCGCGGATCACGGCTCGGACCTCGTCCGGAATGCGAAGGAGGCGATCCTCGCTCGGCTCATCGAGGCGCTCGAGCGTGTCCTCGGCGGTCAGCAGCCGGGCGACCTCTCCGAGAAAGTACGGATTGCCTCCGGTGACCTCGTGCAACCTCGCGACGGCGCGGCTGCTCAGGTTCGACCCGGTCACTGTCACGACGTACGCCTGGATGTCCGCGGCCGTCAGGCCACGAAGCGGGAGCCTCCGTCCGACCCGCGCAAGCTCGGCGAAACTGCTGGACAGCGCGCGCACGCGCTGTTCTCCTTCGCGATAGGACGCCACGAGCAGGACCCTCGCGTCGGCGAGCGCGTCGCCCAGAAAACGCAGCAGCAGCAGCGACGGCTCGTCCCCCGCGTGCAGATCGTCCAAGACGACGAGGAGCAGGCGCTCGGAGGAGGCCACGCGCAAAAAGCTCGCCACGGCGTCGAACAGTGCAAGCCGCTCGCCCTCCGGCACGACCACGGTCGGCGCGGCGCGCGCCCCAGCGCTCACCGCGAGCTCTTCGAGATCCCCGCCCAGGGCACGGACGATCTGAACCCAGGGCCAGTACGGCGGGGCGCCGCCCTCCTCCCAGCAACGACCCGTCGCGACCCGCCCACCACGCTCGGCGGCGGCGCGAGCGACTTCGCTCATCAACCGGGTCTTGCCGATGCCCGGCTCACCAGTGATGAGCACCAGCGAGCCGTGGCCGGAGGCGGCCTCCTCGAGCGCGGATCCCAGATCGGCCTGCTCCTGGTCGCGCCCGACGAACGATCGCATCGAGGTACGCCCGGCGTCGACGGGCGCAGCGATCTGCTGGCCCCCTCCCGTGTGCATGGTCGAAGTGTCGACCGGACCAAGCGTGCTGTCCAGGAAAGGGGTCGTCGGCCGACGGAGCCGGCCCGCACCCTGTGTGTAGTTCGAGCCGGCTCCCTGGGGCTTCGATCAGCGTTCGGCCGCCGTCGGCGTGCCCTCGGGCTCCTCGAGCGTCACCTCGCGCTCGTCGGTGCGCTCGGGCTCGCTGACTGGCTGCGTGCGGTCGAACTCATCCCACAGCCGCCGTGCCTCGTCGGCATCGCGGCGGCGCCGCCACATCGACCATTCCTCGCACATACCCAGGACCTCCTGGCGTTCGGGATCGGGTCCATGGTGCTCCTCGAGGGTTGTGATCGCAACCGTCCTGTCAGCGCGGCGGAATGTTCGCCTACGGGATCTAGCGCCCGAGCACGCGGGTCAGCTCGCGCGCGTCGCGTTCAACGGCGCCGAGGTGCTCGCGGACGTCGGAGAGCGCGGCGCGCAGCTCCGCGTCACCGACTTCGACCGGGAGCATGGAGTCCTGAAGCTCGGCCAGCACGTCGTCGGCGGCGCGGGCCTCGGTCACGGCGCGATCGATCTGGGCGTGGGCGTCCCGGTGGCCAGGCGAGGGCTGCGCGAACGCCCTGGGGGCGAGGCCGGCGCGGGCGGCAAAGGCGTCGTGCGCGCGGCGAGCCCGTCCGTACGCGACCTGCACGGGCCGGAACAGCGCGCGCTCGAGCCGGTCGCCGGTGGCCTCGTCAACGAGCTCATAGGCCGCACCCAGTGCGGCAAGCGCCGCGCCGAGGTGGTCGGCGGCCTCGGCGGTGCGGTCGAGGATCTCCTGGCGGGCTTCGGCGGCGCTGTAGGCCATAGGCCGTTGTATAGCGCGATCTGGGTGACGCTGAGGACCGTCGGCGCTCACGGGCGGTCTCGGTGCCGTCGGAGCAACGACCTCGGGCGTGATCACCACCGCCTCTGGATCGGGGACGGCTCGTCAGTCCTGGTCGGCGGCCGCGATGCGCGCTGCGACCTCGACTCGGGAGCGCACGCCGAGCTTGCGGAAGACGCGCGAGAGGACGGTCTCGATCGTCTTCTCGCTGAGGTACAGGCGCGCCGCGATCTCGCGGTTCGTCCGTCCCTCGGCGACCAGGCCGGCGACCTCGCGTTCGCGCGGGCTCAGCGCCCCGATGCCGTCCGCGGCGCTGGCTCGCTTGCCGCCGCGGCCCACGCGCCGGCCCAGGCGCCGCTGCTCGCGCAACGCCTCGTCGCGCACGCGGGCGGCGCCCGCGCGCTGGGCCGCCTGCTCCGCGGCGGCGAGCTCGCGCAGCGCGGCCGCGCGGTCGGTGGCGGCCAGCGCTCGCCCCATGATCAGCTTCGCGCGCGCCGCGTCCAGCGCTCCGCCGACGCGCTCCGCGGCGTCGACCGCGGCGCTGGCGAGCTCGACAGCGACAGCGGGGTCGCCCGTCGCGAGGGCGACGAGCGCCTGCGCGCGTCCCGCGGCCGCGCGCGCGCCGGCGAGCGGGGTTGCCTCGGCCAGCGCGGTCGCATGATTCGCGTGCGCGGCGGCCGCGGACGCGTCCCCGAGCGCGAGGTCGGCCTCCACCAACGGCGGCGTCCACCGGCAGCGCCAGCCGGGCTCGAGGTCGTAGGCATCAAGCAGCGGGCGGCCCCGCTCGGGCTCGCCCTGTGCGACGAGGACGGCGCCGAGGACCGCCCGCGCGATGGTGGCAAGCGCCGAGTCGTCGAGGCGTTCGGCCAGCGCGACGCTGCCCTCGGCAGCCGCGAGGGCGCCGTCCAGGTCGCCGCGCTCAAGCAGCGCCCACGCATGCATCCACATAGCCCACTGCACGGCTTGGTCATTGCCGGTGACGCGCGCGGCCTGCTCGGCTTCATCGCCCGCGGCGACCGCCTCAGTGATGCGCCCGAGCAGGCCGAGAGCGCAGATCGCCGCGACGTCGAGCGCGATCGCAGCTGGACCGTTTCCGGTGGCGCGGATCGCCCGCGCGGAGCGCCGCGTGACCGCCACCACGTCCGCGAAGCGCTCTACCGCGAGCACGCCCCAGGCGACCGCGGTCAGCAGCTCGCCCGCCGCCGCCAGCTCGGTGTCGCTCGCGGCCTCGATGGCCTCCACGGCGATGTCAGCCTCGTCGCGCGCCGCGTCGGCGCGGCCGGCGAACGCGTGGGCCGGCGCCAGCAGGGCCGCGGCGGCCGCGCGGACGATGCCGTCGGCGTCGTCGGTGGCGCGTGCCCGCTGCGCCCAGCGCGCGGTCTCCTCCGCATCACCGCGCTCGTAGGCGGAGAGCGCGAGGTGGGCCATCAGCAGGCCGCTGCCCGGCGCCTCGTCGAGCACCCGCTCGAGCCGCCGCCGTGCGGCGTCGTGTCGCCCGAGGTGCCGCTCGACGGTTGCGCCCGCGATCGCGAGCCCGACGCGATGGTCGCGGTCGGTGGCTACCTCGGCCGAGGACGCCTCGTCCACGACGACGAGCGCTGCCTCGAGCTTGCCCGCCTCCACCAGCGTTTCCGCGAGCGCGCGCCGACCGTCGGGGCCCAGGCGCGGATCCGCGCGGCGGGCGGCGATGAGCCAGTCCGCCGCGATCGCCGGGGCCTGCGGGCGCACCAGGGAGGCCGCGGCGCGCAGAGTCGCCGCCCCCTCGGCGTCTCCGGGCGCAGCGGCGTGCGCGAGGTGGTGGGCCCGCGCGGGAAGCGGCGCTCTCGCGGCCTCCAATGCACGCGCCGCACGCTCGTGGGCGGCGATCTCCTCGCCAGCCGGGACGGCCGCGTGGACCGCGCTTCGCACGACGGGATGGCGGAAGGCAAAGCGCCGAGCAGCGTCGGCGCGCCGTACGAGCCCCCGCTCGACGAGCACGTTCAGACCGGCCCGAGCCTCATCCGCATCCAGCCCGGCCGCGGCCGTGGCGAGGTCGAGGTCGAACGGGTCGCCCGCTACGGCGGCGCCGTCGAGCAGGGTGCGGGCCGGCTCGGGCAGCGAGGCGCGCTCGGCGCCGACCGCGGCGACGAGGCTCTCAGGAGCCTCGGCCCCGGGACCGGCACGCACGAGCTCCTCGAGTAGCAGCGGATTGCCGCCGGACCGCGTGTACACGCGCTCGCGCTCGTCCGGATCGTGGAGATCCGCCAGCAGCGCATCGGCGACGTCGCGAGCGAGCGGCCCGAGGTCCAGGGCGGCGGCGGGACGGATCGCCAGCAGCCGGTCGGCCACCTGACCCGGGCGCACCGCCGCCGCCAGCACGTGCGGGCGCTCCGGCGGACGGCGCATCAGGTGCTCGAGCAGCTCCAGCGTGGCCGGGTCTGCCCAGTGGACATCGTCGAGGACGAGGGCAAACGGGCGGCCTCCCGGCAGCGTGTCCAGCCGGTCGCGCAGCCCCCGGTACAGCCGCCAGCGCTCCGCCGGCGACGCCGGCGTCGAGAGCTCTACGTCGTCGAATGGCTCCAGGGCCTCCGCTACGGCCGCGAACGGGATGTCGCTCTCCAGCTCGGTCGCGCGACCCCGTAGGACCGCGACGCGGCGCTCGGCCGCCCCGTCGGAGAGCGCGTCGAGGAGGCGGGTCTTGCCGATGCCGGCCTCGCCGCGCACCAACAGCACCTCGCGCTGCCCGCGCGCGGCCGCCTCGATCAGGCGGCGGATGGCGTCGAGCTCCACCTCGCGTCCGATCAGCTTCGTCCCTGACACGGCCGCAGGCTATTCCAGGGATGTCCCCGATGTGCGCGGACAGGCGCGATGCGACCGTGCTCGTCATGACGACCACCAACACCCCCATCACGGCCCTCGAGCGCAATCAAGCGGTCTGGAACCAGGCCGCGGCGGCGCTCTACGCCGGCCACATCGACGAGTACCTCGCCTACTGGCAGCCCGACGGCCGCTACGAGGTCGCATATCCGATCGGCGACATGCCCTCGGCTGTCGAGGGCCATGCGGCGCTCGAGCAGCTGTTCCGGGCCTTCGCCGCGGCAGCCAACTCGATCGCGGTCCACGACGTGCGCTTCCACCAGACCGACGACCCGGACGTCGCCTTCGTCGAGGAGCGGATGGTGGCGGAGCTGAGCGACGGCGGTCGCTACCAGAACCGGCTCGTCATTCGGGCAACGTTCCGCGACGGGCTCATCGCCGAGCTGTTCGAGTATTACGGCGAGCGCGCCCACACCGAGTTGCTGGACCGGCTCGGCCTGGCGTAAGCGTGGGCGGCCAGCGCGGAGGCCGCTGTGCCTCCGCGCGGCTCCGCCAGGCTTGGTGCCGTGGACCGCGTCGAGCGCGCGCTAGCTTCCTCGGCGTGGACGAGCTCGACCCGCTGACCCTGCAGGACTGGCGCCGGCGCGTCTTCGAGCTGTACGCGGCGATCCGCGCCGCGGCGGATCCCCGGGCCGCGTGGCGACGGTGGCGGACCGAGCGGGATGCGCTGTTCGCGCGCCACCCGGCCACGCCGCTGCCCGCCGACGTGCGCGACGCCTTCGACGGCTTGCCGCTCTACGACTACGACTCGGCGGCGCGCGTTCTGGCCGACACCGAGCCGGCGCCCGAGCACACCATCGCGCTGGCGGGGAGCGATGGCGCCGCCTTCGGTGCGCGGCGGTTTGCCACCGCCCGCTTCACCCTCGGCGAGGCCGACCTCGGCCTGGACGTCTACTGGCTCGAGGGCTACGCCGGCGGCCTGTTCCTCCCGTTCGCGGATGCGACGAGTGGCGAGACGACCTACGGCGCCGGCCGCTACCTGCTCGACACGGTCAAGGGCGCCGACCTCGGTACCCACGACGGCCGGCTGGTGCTCGACTTCAACTTCGCCTACAACCCGTCGTGCTCGTACGACCCCCGCTGGAGCTGCCCGCTCGCCCCGCCCGGAAACCGGCTGGCCGTCGGGATCACGGCGGGCGAGCAGGTGGCCTGACTCGATGACGCAGGAGGGCATCCAGGGCGTGAACGCCGCGCGGATCGCGCTCCCTCCGCCCACACCAGGAAGGCAGCGACGGGGCCTGGAGGATCGTTTGGCCGTCCGTTTTCCGGCGGGGCTCCGTCTTCTGACCCGCACGACCATGAGGCTGTCGCCGCGCTCTCGACCTCGGCGGGTCCTGCTCGCGCGCCGCATAGTGCAGACGTATGCCGCGGTAAACCGACGCGACTTCGACGTGATCCTGGCCGGCTTTGACCCGGCGATCGAATACCGCCCCAGCATCGAGCTGATGCCGCCTGACCTCGGGACGATCTCTCACGGCCACGACGGGTTCCGCCAGCTCTGGCGCTACTGGATGGATGCCTTCCCGGATCTGCGCTGGGACCCTGAGGAGATCCTCGACTTCGGCGGCAGGATTCTCGTGACGGCGAGGCAGAGCGGACGTGGTTCGGGCAGCGGCGTGGCGGTGAGCGTTTCGGTGTTCCAGCTGTTCACGGTTCGAGAGGGCTTGGTGACCCGGCAAGAGGACTTTCTCGAGCGCTCGCAGGCCCTCGACGCCGCCGGGTTGCCGCGCGAGACCGCCGAGCGCCTGGACGTCCCATGACCGCGCTCGTGCTGTCGAACTCGATCGGCACGACGCAGGCGATGTGGGACGCACAGGCCGAAGCGCTCGCCGGCGAGTTCGACATCGTTCGCTACGACCATCGCGGTCACGGGTCAGCGCCGGTGCCACCCGGGCCGTACTCGCTCGCCGACTTGGGCGGAGACGTGCTCGAGTTGCTCGACGAGCGCGGGATCGAGCGCGCGCACTTCTGCGGACTGTCGCTCGGCGGCATGGTGGGGATGTGGCTGGCCGAGCACGCGCCCGAGCGAATCGACCGCCTCGTCCTGTGCTGCACCGCGCCGCGCATGGACGCGGGCATCTGGGCCGAGCGCATCGCGACGATACGCGAGTCGGGAAGCGTCGAGCCGACCGCCGACGCCGCCATGGAGCGATGGTTCACCCCTCGCTTCCGGGCCGAGCGGCCCGCCGTCGTTGCGCGTTTTCGCGCGATGGTCGCCAGCGCGCCCGCGGAGGGCTACGTGGCGTGCGCCGAAGCGATCGTCGGCATGACGATCGAGGACGGGCTGGGGTCGATCACCGCGCCGACGCTCGTCGTCGCCGGCGCCCACGACCCGTCGACGCCGCCCGAGCAGGGCGAGGCGATCGCACGCGCGATCCCGGGTGCCCGGTTCGAGATCGTCGATGCGGCCCACATGGCCAACATCGAGCAGGAGGGCCGCGTCACCGCCCTGATGAGGGAGCATCTCGCCGCGTGAGCGGCGGGGATTGAACATCTCGCCGCGTGAGCGGCGGCGATTGAGCGCTCATCCGGACTGAGCCTCGGCAGGACGCTCCCCGACGGCCTCCGCCATGGGAGCCCCACCCCGTCCCCAGTTCTCCGCCTCTACCTCGTGGAGGACGACGGCGACCTGCTCCTGGTCGGCCTGCGCGACGTCGACCATGACCCGCGTGAATTCCTCTATGAGCGTCCGCTTCTGCTCTGGGGTGCGTCCCCTGAGCATGTAGACGTGGACTTGCGGCACTCAGCCCGACTTCGCGGTCGCGAGCGAGGACGAGGCGCCTGCGCTCTCCAGGATGTGGTCGGCCGTCCGGTAGGCCAGCGCCATGATCGTCTCGGTCGGGTTGTAGCTGCCGTAGGTCGGGAACTGCCCCCCGCCGAGCGCATACAAGCCGGGGCACTCGTGGCACTGACCGAAATGGTCGACGACCGAAGCGCGGGGGTCCTCGCCCATCCGGTGGGTTCCCACCTCGTGGGTCGAGAGGTGGTAGGGCGGCTCGAGCGGCGCCTCCCAGATGCGCTGCATGCCCATCTCTTCGGCAATCGACCGCTTGAGCTTCTGGATGAGCGTCACGGCCTTGACGTCGTGCTCGACCCAGCCGTGCGTGATGCGCAGGGCGGGCTGGCCGAAGCGGTCGGTGACGGTCGGATCGAGGTCGCAGTAGAAGTGGCTCGAGGGGAAGGTCGGCGTCTGGGAGTACATGCTGAACGTGCGACGGTAGTTCTCCCGCAGCCAGTCCTTGAAGCCCTGGCCCCAGGTGGGCGCATCCTCCGGCATGTTCAGCGTCGCCTCGATCGGCTGGACATCGCCCGCGAAGCCGATGATCGGCGAGCCCCAGAGCACGCCCTCGTCGTTGTCCGGGACGAGCTCCGAGGTGATGTCGTCCATCACGTTGCAGGCAACCGCCGGACCCATGAACGGGTTGGTCCACTCCGGCAACGTGCCCGTGAACCAGCCGTAGTTGTGGGTCATGAAGTGCCGGCCCACCTGTCCGTTCTCGTTGATGCCCGAGACCAGCAGCAGGCGAGCGTTCTCGAGCGCATAGCAGCCCAGCACGATGACCCCCGCCTCGAGTTCGCGCTCGGTGCCGTCCGCATCGAAGTAGGCGACGCCGGTGGCCCGCCCGCTCGGATCGCGGTTCACACGGAACACCCGCGCGTACGGGCGAATCTCGAAATTGCCCGACGCGAGCGCCCGCGGGAGCGAGGTGACATGAGTCGAGGTCTTGGCGTTCACATGGCACGGAAAGTCGCGGCAGAAACCGCAGTAGACGCACGCGGAGCGCCCCTCGAAGTCCTCCGAGGCGATCCCCGCCGGCGCTGGGAAGGGGTGGTAGCCGAGGGCGCGGCAGGCTTCCGCGAAGCGCTCACTCGCCGCGCCCTGCCGCAGTGGAGGCATGGGGTAGTCCCGCCGGCGGGGCGCCTCGAAGGGGTTCCCGCCGGGCTGGAGCTCACCGTTCACGTTGCCGGCCTGCCCCGAAACGCCCTGCTGCCACTCGACCCGGTCGTAGTAGGGCTCGAGGTCGTCGTAGCCGATCGGCCAGTCCACGAGCGTGCTGTCCTCCGGGATCGCCGACTCCCCGAATCGTTCGGCGATCGCCGTGCGCATCTGAAACTCGGCCGGCCGGAAGCGCCACGACCACGCGGCCCAGTGGACGGTGCCGCCGCCGCTGCCGCTCGAGGGCGGCAGGAACAGCGGACCCATGGCTTGCGCTCCTACCGCCCAGGGCAGTACGGCGGCCTGCTCGCGGTCGCTCGACCGCCAGGTCATCGGATCGGTGCCCATGTGGGGCGAGAGCGCCTGGCGCGTGAAGTAGCGCAGCTCGTCGTGTTTGAAACGGAAGTCGTGCCCCGTGAAGTGGGGCCCCTTGTCCAGCCCTACGACATGCAGGCCGGCGCCAGCGAGCTGCTCCGCCAGGATCGCCCCCGACGCGCCCAGTCCCACGACGATTGCATCGACCTTCTCGCTCATCGATCACCGTCCGATCGTCGCTCGCCGCGGAGCTCCTTCAGCGTACTGACCGGGATCGTGGTGGCGTCGAATCCCAGTCGCATCTGCTCGGCCGAATACCCCCACTGCGCGCCGGGAAAGCCCAGCAGCCTCCAGCCGACTGCATCCCGGTTTCCGCCGTAGGCGGGATCGCAGAACGTGCCCTCGATCGTGTGCTGGCGCACGGCGGCAAAGAACTCGGCGAGCACTCCAGGGCCCAGGTCAACGGCCTGCCTTTCCCCCGCTCCGATCTGCAGCTGTGTGGGGAGCTGGCTCTCCGTGGCGGCGTCGATGTGGCTCAGGACCTCGTCCTGGTGCTCCTCGTCAAGCTCCACGAAGGGCCCTCCATGCTTCGTCCGGCAGTAGTGGTCGAGCTCCCAGAGGCCCCGGCGATAGAGCTTCTCGAAATCCCCGTATGCGCCGGCCAGGGCGCGGTCGATGTACACCACTGCGCCGGCCTCCCGCGCACCGGGATCGGCGTCGTCGCCGGGGATGATCCTCGCGGCGACGGCATCGACCGTGCGCGCCTCCGACTCGTTGAAGAAGACCAGCTCGTCCGAGATCACTTCGGCACTCCTCGAAGCATTGGCTACCCGCGCGCGGCACATCTCACGCGCCGGTCACGGCGCCGCGCGACGGCCTCTACGGCAGGAGCGCCCGCGGCAACGGCGCACCCACCTGCGCCGTCGTCGCCACCATCGCCTCGCGCTCGACCAAGCGAACCCCCAGCCGCGCGGCCACTGCAGCCGCCGCGGCCCGGCGCGCGCCATCTCGCTCGCCCGGAAGGGCAAGTGCCTCGACGCGGGCGTGCTCAGCGCGGAGCCCGTCCCGGTGGACCTCGAGCCGGCCCCACACCGTCACGAGCCCCTCGACCCAGAGCCACTCGCCGTAGTAGGCCTGGGCGCCGGGCTGGTGGTAGGCGTAGATGCCGCACTGGCACGCCGGATGCGGAGAGGCGTGCGGCGCGTCCAGCCAGCCCTCGCCGCGGAGGAGCGAACGGTTGGCCGGATAGCACTCGGCGTGCATCACCGGCCCATCCCACCGGCACGGGATGTAGGGGGAGAGCAGCCGGTCGTCGATCACCTTCCAGGCCCGGAAGCCCACGACGGGCTCCACCAGGTCGGGCGCGTCGGTCACCCGCGGCGTGGGACGCCACGAACCGGTACGACAGGCCGCCGCCGCCGCCGTCGTGGCGCAGGCGCGACCGTCTCCCGCGAGACTGGCAGCGCGGCGCGTCGGATTGGCTCCACCACGATGGTGCGCGAGCGTCCGGCGAGGCTCATGTCTACAGGGTACGTGCGAGCTCGGCCAGCGGGACCGCATCCGACGGGTCGACGATGCCTTCCTCGACCCACGCGTAGCGGCCCTCGAGCAGCCGCTGGGCCGCCTCGTAATTCGCGTCGTCGTCGTTGTGCCACAGCGCCTCGAACAGCGCGTCGATCCGGCGGCGCGACTGGATGCAGAACAGATCCGCGAGCTCGGTGGTGGCCTGCGCTCGCTCGGCCGGCTGCTCCGACTCCAGCGTCTTGGAGTAGACGACCGTGGCAGCGATGGCGAACAGTTCCGCGCCGATGTCGACGACCCGTCCGAGGAAGACCTGCTTGCGTTCCATTTTCGCCTGCCAGCGCGTCATGCCGTAGAAGATCGCACGCGCGAGCTTGCGGGCATGGCGCTCGGCGAACCGGACGTGGTCGGCGAGCTCGCCGAACTCGCGAAATGTCGCGGGCGGCTGGCCCTTGCCGACGATGAGCTGGGGCAGCCACTTGCCATAGAAACCGGCCGCCTGCAACGCCGACTTGGCCCTGGCCTTGAGTTCGACGTCGGGGTCGAGCAGGTCGCCCGCGACCTTCAGGTGCTGGTCGACCGCCTCGCGCGCGATCAGCAGGTGCATGATCTCGCTTGAGCCCTCGAAGATGCGATTGATGCGCATGTCGCGCAGCGCCTGCTCGGCCGGCACCGGCTTCTCGCCACGCGCGCGCAACGACTCGGCCGTCTCGTAGCCGCGACCGCCGCGCACCTGGACGAGATCATCGACGATCCGCCAGCCCATCTCGGACGCCCAGAGCTTCGCGATGCCCGCCTCGATGCGGATGTCGTTCTTCTTGTCGTCGGCCAGCCGGCTCGCAACGTCGAGCATCGCCTCGAGGCCGAACGTCGTGGCGGCGATGAACGAGAGCTTCTGGGCCACCGCTTCGTGTTCGCCGATCCGCCGGCCCCACTGCACGCGCTCGTTGGCGAACTCGCGCGAAACCTTCGTCGCGAACTTGGCGACGCCGACGCAGATCGCCGGCAGCGCCAGCCGGCCCGTGTTGAGCGTCTCGAGAGCGATCTTCAGGCCCTTGCCCTCGTCGCCGATTCGCTGCTCGTTGGGCACGAAGACATCGTCGAACCGCGTGACCGAGTTCTCGATCCCGCGCAGTCCCATGAACTGGTTGCGTTTCTCGATGACGACGCGCTCGTCATCGCAGGGGACGATGAAGGTCGTGATCCCTCCCCGGTGCCCGTCACCCTCCGGCACGCGCGCCATCACCACCGCGACGTCCGCGATCGCACCGTTGGTGGCCCACAGCTTTCGCCCGTTGATCACGTACCCCGACCCATCCTCGGCCGGTGTCGCCACCGTCGCCAGGCGCGCCGGATCCGACCCGACGTCGGGCTCGGTCAGGTAGAAGGCCGACACGTGGTCCTTCGCCACCCGTGGCAGCCACTCGCGCTTCTGTTCCTCGCGGCCGGCAATGAGCAGCGGCTGGGCCACGCCGATCGACTGGTGCGCGGAAAGGAACGTGGACAGCGCCGAGTGGCAGCCACCGGCGACCATCAGCGCTCGGTTGTACGTGACCTGGGAGAGCCCGAGCCCCCCGTACTCCTCGGGCACCTTCATTCCGAGCGCGCCCAGTTCCTTGAACCCCTCCAGAACCGCGACCGGAATCCTCGCGTCGCGCTCGATCTGCAGCGGGTCGACCTCAGTCTCGAGGAAGCGGACGAGCTTGCGCAGGAACGCCTCGCCCTTCCTCGCGAGCGCGTCGTAGAGCTTGGGCTGAGGGTGGATCAAGTCGATCCGCAGCGCGCCGAGGAAGAGCTCCCGGCAAAAGCTCGGCAGCTTCCACTCGCTCTGCCGCGCCTCCTCGGCGACGCGACGTGCCTGGCGTTCGCTCACCTCTGTGGCCATACGGCTTCTGGTACCCCCGGGGACGGGCTTGGACGCAGCCAAGCGGCCTGCTGCTCAGTGAACGGACCACGACCAGACCCGGGTTGTTCTGCTCGAGCGTGCGCACGCTCATTGGCGAGCGTAGGCTGGCGGCTCCCCATCGAGGAGTGGTCATGTCCGAGGTCCGCATGGACGACGTGCGCGCCGAGCTCGAGGTCCGCAGCGACGACTTCCAAGAGACGAAGAGCGTCGACCTCCCCGCGCGCGCATTTCGCATCAACGACGAGACCGGCAAGGCCGAGTTCGTCGACGACGAGGTCCGCGCCGATCTGCTGGACAGGGTGTCGGAGGCCATCCTGCTCGTCGTCGCCCACAAGCACGCCGAAGCCGGTCCCGAGTAGCCGCTTCGGCTGACCCAGCCACGTCCACAGCGACCGGAGCCCGCGGGCCCGCCGCCCGTAGTTCTCCGCGCTCGACGGCGTGGTTTCGCCCAGCAGCGTGGTCGCGGGTCGGCAGCCTGCTTGGGCGAGACGGGCGCCCACCGTCGGGGCCGCCACGCGGCGGTATGCGTCGACCTCGGTCGACGCCCTGCGGCACCGCGCGGGTCGATGGTCATGCCACCCGACTCGAAGTCCGCGTCGAAGCGGGCCATCCAGGCCCCCACGCCGTCTGGGTGGAGATGTCAGGCGCTGTGATCGGCGCCGCTGCCGTCCGTTCGATCCGGCCGCGGGGCGGGCGTAGAGTGTCCTCGACGTCGACCAGAAGGAAGTGCACATGAGGAGACCGATCCTGGCGCTCGAGATGGCGGTGGCGGTGGCCGCGGTGGCCGCAGCCGGCTGCGGGGGCTCGAGCAGCAGCACGACGGCCAAGTCGGTGACGGTGAGCACGAGCGGCGCTCGCGCGGTCAAGCTCTCGGCCGACCCGAGCGGGGCGCTGAAGTTCAACACCAAGACGCTGAGCGCCAAGGCGGGCACAGTGACCATCAGCATGAACAATCCGGCCCCGCTCGAGCACGGCATCGCGGTCGAAGGAAACGGCGTCAACAAGGACGGCAAGATCGTCGGCCAGGGCAGCACGTCCGTCCTCGCACTCCAGCTCAAGGCCGGCAAGTACACGTTCTTCTGCCCCGTTCCCGGCCACCGGCAGGGGGGGATGCAAGGCACCCTGACCGTCACCTGAGCCCGGGCGGCCGCGAGCGGCCGGCGGCCAGAATCGGCGCACATGGTTCCCTCATGCGGGCGCCGTCATCCTCTTGGGCGGCGGG
>Ga0209382_10005199_pt1 | contig 16993 bp, 18 predicted proteins | sample SoiMetdeltSBSDD5_FD_187599 | JGI IMG/M metagenome (GOLD analysis project Ga0209382, IMG submission 187599) | Bulk soil microbial communities from a Populus tree surrounding site in Tennessee, USA - Soil MetaG P. deltoides SBSDD5 (SPAdes) (version 2) | ecosystem: Environmental > Terrestrial >...
AGATGCGACGTTCGATCCAGTCGTCGGGTGCTCCCTTGCCGTACTGCTGCACGCAATCCGGATTGCGCGCCTCACGCTTATAGAATTCAGCGCCTTCGAGCAGAATGCGTCGCAATCCGGCAATGACCGGGCTGTGCGGATCGCCTTCGATGTCCGCGAAGGCGTGGTGCTTGCGATGCACCGCCACCCATTCGCGCGTCAGCATGCTCGAGGTGAACCAGATCCAGAATCGAAAGAAATGCCGCAGGGCAGGGTGCAGATCGAGACTTCGATGAGTGGCATCCCGATGCAGGTACACGGTGACCGCCATCATGGTGGTCTGAACCATGGCCAGCGAGATCCACACGTAGCTCCAGAAGCCAAGGTGAATCAGTCCGTATAGCCAATCGAGGTTCATGGGCGCGCGTTGTTCCCGCAGGCACGCTGCGCCGAGTTGAATCCTCCCTTCTGTACGGTAACGCACAGAAGGACTTGAGGGCTCGAGGATGCCGGCGCGCCGATGCCCTTGGCGTAGAGTTGCCGGGCCATGACTGGACCAATGCGATCACCCCGAGCCGTTTCTGCGGCACTCATCTTATTGCTGGGTGTGGCGCTGGCCCTCATTACTGGGATCGTGTTTGGTGATGGCGCCGCGAACGTCATCCACTTGGCACTGGCCGCCAGCTTTCTCGTGCTCGCGTTCGCTGTCTTCGACTTCAGACTCCAAACGTGGATCAATTTGGCTGCGTCCGTCGCGACCGGAACGCTCGGAGCTATCTTCCTCTTGCAGGGCGCGAGCGACCTCGCGCATTCGGCCCGGTTGCAGCATCTCGCCTACGAGGTTCTCGGGCAGCGCCTGGAGAAGGTGCTGGGCGATGCATTTCTTCTCTGGTGCGTGGCAATGCTCTTCTGGGATTCTACGGGGAGGACGAGGATCCTGGGCGTCGTGGTCCTTGCGACGATCGCTTTCGTTGAGATCTACAGCAGTGTCACTGCGTATGTTGGAGGCGAGGCACCTGGCGTCCTGAAACTGTTCTACCTTCCACTCTTCATCTGGCTCCTGCTCGAAGGGATCAGCCTCCGGTCTCAAACCCCGGATACAGAGTCATCCCTCCGTCGATAAACAGTGTCGTCCCAACCAAATAATCCGTGAAGTCCGACGCCAGCCACACTGCAGCCCGCCCGATCTCCTCCACCTCCCCAATCCGTTTGTACGGCACCAGCTTCATCAGCTCCGCATAAGCCTCCGCTGTCGACCACGCTGCCGCATTGATCGGCGTGCGGATCGCGCCCGGCGCAATCGAATTCACGCGGATGCGCTTCTCAGCAACCTCCTGCGCAAGACTCTTCATCAACAGCATCAGCCCGCCTTTCGACGCGGCATAGTTCACGTGCCCAGCCCACGGAATCACTTCATGCACTGAGCTCGTGAAGATGATCTTGCCGGCCGCGACCGAAACCTCGGGCCGAACGCCGCGACGCAGGAACTCGCGCACGGCTTCGCGCGCGCACAGGAAGCCGCCGCGCAGGTTGACGTTCATGACGGCATCCCATTGCGCGACGGTCATCTCGTGGAACGGCGCGTTGCGCTCCATGCCCGCATTGCTGGCGAGGATGTCTATCGTGCCGAACTCGCGCACGGCTGCGGCGAACATTGCCTGCACTTGCGCTTCATCCGCCACGTCGGCATGAACGATCATCGCGCCTTGACCGTGGCTGCGAATCTCTGCAGCCACCGCTTCGGCCTCTTCGGGCCGAGCGATGTAGTTCACGATTACATTGGCGCCCGCTCTGCCGAGTGCGATTGCAATTGCGCGACCGATGCCGGAGTTGGCGCCGGTCACCAATGCAGTCTGGCCCTTGAGCAAGCGCACTACCTGCACGGCCGGAACGAGCGGCTCCGGCAGATTCATGCGCGTGTAGTAGTTCTCCATGTCAGAACTCCTTCTGCGCCGCCTCCGCGGGGGCTCGCAGCGTGTCGACCTGGTAGAACTTCGCCCAGCTGTTCGCGAGCGAGAACAGCAGCGGCTTGCCGATGATATTGCCGAGGCCGCTCGGCAGCGCGAAGTGCCGCTGATTCGAGAAGTAGTTGAAGTACTTCCGATAGTCTTCGTCGGCCTCGCCGAGCACGTTCCTCGCCGCAAAGCTGCCGCAGAAGGTCGCCCACGGAATTCCCACGCAGCCGAGGATGAAGCGCACGTGCTCGAGCCCGGGAGGCCGCGCGATCACTGGCAACAGGTCGCGAGTCACGTCGATCTGTCCCGGCCAGAACTGAATGAAGGACACATCGTCCAGCTGCGGAAAGTGGCTGCGGAAATCCTTGATCACCCGCCTGATGACGCCGGGATTGTTGTACGCGTCCTTCAGAAACGTCGTGACGGGAGTGCCGCCACCGAGCAGCAGGCGATTGTCCCCCGTCAGCCTGAAGTACGAGTACACGAGCTTCGAGTCCCAGCACTGCATCTGCTCGCCGGACGGAAACAGGATGCGCAGCTCGCGGTCGGTCAGCGGCTCGGTCACGCTCAGGAACGTCTGCGCGTGGAACGTTTCGTCGGCGAGCGAACTGATCGAGTCGGGCAGCTTGTCGACTGCGATGATGATGCTTGCAGCGGTCACCGTGCCCGCGTGCGTATGCACCGTGTGGTCGTCGAGCCGATCCATCTCCGTGCTCTCGAAGACCTGCATGCCGTTGTCGATCAGCAGATCCTTCAGCCCCTGCAGGCACAGCAGCGGATTTACGCCGTACGTGCCGCCGTACCTGATGCCCGCGGTGTAACCCTGGGCGCCGAGGATCTGCTGCAGCTGACTTTCGTCGTAGATGCGCTGATCGGTGAAACCGACGCTTTCCCGGCACTCGCGCTCAGCGTCGACCGCGTCCGCGCCGCCGGCGCCGAGTCCGAGGAACAGTGAGTCCTGCTGCAGCAAGCCGCATTGAATGTCGTGTTTCTTCAGTGTGCTGACGATGCGCTCGATGCCGCGGCAAGGCGCTTCCCAGATTTCCGCAGCTGCCGCCGTACCGTAGCGGCGAACCAGCTGATGCAGCTCGAGCTCGCTGTCGGGAGTGAGGAAGCCGGCGCTGCGGCCCGATGAGCTGCCGCCGACGATGTTCTTCTCGATGAGCACCACGCGCAGTCCTTTGCGCAGGAATTCAGCGGCGGCGCTGATACCGCTGAAGCCGCCGCCGACGATCAGTACGTCGCACTCGATGTCCTTGGTGAGCGGCGGACAATACTTGTAGCTGCTGACCAGCAGAGTGGTGATCCACCAGTTCTGATTCACCATCCTCGTGTTCGGGAAGATGCTGCGACCGATGGCGTGCGATGAGGTGGAACTCATGGACCCGAAGCAGGGTAGGTCGGCGGTGTGCGGACCGTCGATAGGGGTCGAGGGCAAACAGCGCGCTGCGATTCGGATTGCGGTCATGCAGCTGTGTGGCTCAGCTCGCGATGGCAAGCAGCAGCAACAGAACGACGAATCCACCCGTCGCGAGCATGCCGTTGAGAGTCGGCGTCTCGTGGGCGGCTTCGGGGATCATCGTTTCCACGGTCATGGAGAGCAGCGCTCCGGCTGCGAACGCATCGACGCAGCTTTCGGCCGCTGCGGGCATCCTGACCAGAAAAGCAGCGCTGAGCGCCGCAACGGCTGACATGAAGAGCGTTGCTGCCAGCCAGACGCCGAGGATGTACCGCCGGGATCTACCGGCAGCAGCCATTCCGGCAGTCCCCGAAAGTGCCTCTGGGAAATTGCCGAGCATGAACGCCGCCAAGACGGCGAACTGAGGCCCGCCGGAGCGCGCCGTGTCGATGCCCAGCACGATCCCTTCGGGCGCGCTGTCCAGGATCGTCCCGATCGCGATCGCTAGCCCGCTGCCAGGATGCTTCGATTCAGTAGCCTGTTGCACGCATCCACCGCAGCGCTTTCGATCTTTCGCACCTCTGCGCGCAAGCCAGGCGTTTGCCAGTGAGAACGAGCCGGCGCCGAGCGCGAGGAAGACTGCAGTTTGTAATGCTCCGCCGCGGCCGATCGCCGCAATCGTGAGATCGAGCGACGCTGTCGCGAGCAGGACGCCCGCGCCCACAGCCATCGCACGCGCGATGCCACGGTGCTCGAGCGGACTGAAAAGGCCGGCAAGTGCGCCAACGACGAGGCCGAGAGAGGCAAGGCCGCCCCAGCCCGCAGCTTCAAGCCATGCAAGAGATTCCATGACTCACCTCGGCAGCGGCAATCGACAGTGCGCTATCAGCGCCGAGCAGATGATACGCCGCAGTCCAACCCACCTGACCAAAGTCAGCAACAAAGCGCGACGCCCGTACATTTCACTCGTCGATCGATGCTGCAAAGATCTCGGTCAACACAACGACGTTTGATTGGGAGAGACAATGAACTTTGCGATTCGAATTCTGGTAGGCGCCGCATGTGCCGTTTCCGCCATCGCTCACGCCAGCGACCCGGCCGGCGAGCGCGAGGCGAACCGCTCCGAACGGTATGCGCACGTCGCATCGTCAGAACAGCGCGTGTGCGAGAAGGTGATTCGGGGCGAGATCTTTGCGCGGACCGAGCTGTTGTTCGGCTTGTCGCGCTCCGGCGGACCGGATATCACCGAGGCCGAGTTTCAAGGCTTCATCGATGCGAAAGTAACGCCTCGTTTTCCGGAAGGACTCACGCTGCTGGCCGGCAACGGTCAGTTCCGGGACTCTGCAGGCAACATCATTCAAGAAGGCTCGAAGCTGCTGATCCTGCTCTATCCATTCAGCAAGGACAGCAGCGCGCTGGTCGATGAAGTGCGCAACGACTACAAGGGTGAGTTTCAGCAGGAATCCGTGCTCAGGGTCGATGAGTTCTCCTGCGTGTCGTTCTGAGATCCCCGCGCCGACATTCGCAGCTGCCGGCGGGGGAGGTGAGGCCGCTCCAGGCCGGCCTCACTGATCTCTTGCTACTCGTGACGGCGGTTCAGTCTTGCCCGTCTGGCGCAGGTAATACGCCGTGAGCACCGGCGCATCGATCTCCGCTACCGAGCGCGCAAGCGCCGGCTCGATGCATTCGCGCCAGTTCGTTTTCTCCCTGAGCGAATCGCCTCTGAACGGCGCGCAGACCTGCGTTGCCGCCATGCGGAGGCGTCCGTACAAGGTCCGCGCGCCCGGTTCGCCGTTCAAATTCAGATCCGCATAGCTCACGACTTTCGTCAGTGGCTCGCCATCCCTTTGGTCTGCCATCGCAGGCGTCGTCGAGGCGATGCCGCAAGCGATCGCTGCAAGTGCAATGTGGAATTTGGCCTTCATGATCCTGTCCTCGCGTCTTCGATGGGACGAGCATGCAGAGCGGCAGCGCGCCGTGCATGAAGAGAGAGCGAAGATCAGCCGAAGATTTCGCGAAGGAATCCGGATGCTCCACGTGTCCCGCGAGTAGATAGAAAGGGTCCCCGTCCTTGCGGACAATCTCTCCGTCAGGCGCTGCAAGGTATGCTTTCCCGCGTCATGCAATCGAATGTCGGTCGTGGCGCGCCACGGGCGTTGGAGGTGTATCAAATCTCCGACCTCGCGATCGACCTTGCGCGCCAGCGTGTCACGCGCGCCGCCGCCGAGATTGCTCTCCCCAAGCTTTCCTTCGATCTGTTGCTCGTGTTGATCCGTGCAGCGCCAGCCGTCCTTTCGAACGACGAGCTGATGGCGCAGGTGTGGCCCGGACTCGTCGTCAGCCCCGAGACTGTCAGTCGACGCGTGAAGCTGCTGCGCGATGCCCTCGGGGATGATCCGCGCGCGCCACGGTATATCGCCGGGCTGCGTGGGCGCGGCTACCGACTCATCCCAGATGTGAGATCGGTCGAGGAGGTTTCGCCGCGGCTATCGTTGCACTCGATCGAGACTGCTCCCAGTCTCACGGCGCTGAAGCAACTCGCGCTCATGCGCTCGTTTCAGGGCGAATTTGCCGAAGGGGTGATGCTCGCCGAGCGCGCCATTGCAGTCGACCCTGTGAATCTTTGGTCGCACTCGCGACAGAGCGCGTACAGCAGATATCTCGAACTGGGTGATCTGACGGCCGCGCGCGATGTGGTCGCGGGGTCCAGCGCTGCGGGCCTTGCGCCGTTTCAGGTGTTCCAGTATCTCGGCGATTGGCGCGCAGCCGGTGAAGCTGTCTACGACGTTCCTGAGCAATTACGCAGTGCCTGCAACTACTGGCTCGCTGCGGAAGCTGTGCGCGACCTGGCGTTGCACACGGGCGACTTCCCGCGTGCGATTCGCTTCATTGACAGCGGTGGCCTTGGCATCGCGGCGCCGAGAAAGCTGAATCCGCTGACGGCATTCTCTGCGGTTCCGCTCGCTCATGTGCTGCAGGCAAACGGTCAGCGCGCCGAGTCTGAAAAACTGCTGGACGATACGCTCGCTTGGATTAGTCGCACGCCCGACCCGACGCAGGACTACATGCTGTGGTGGCCGTATCGGCGTGTGCGTGCAGACGCACTCGCGCTGCAGGGACACCACGATGCCGCAGTCGCGGAGCTCGCCGAGGCATTTCGATCCGGCGAACGCACAGACTGGTGGTACACCATCGAGCGCGATCCGGCGTGGGATGCAATGCGCTCCGATCCGCGATTCCAGGCGATCGCGGCGGAAGCGCGCACACATGCGGCCCACCAGCGAGCCCTGCTCGAGGAGATGCGGCGTAATGGAGCAGTGCCGTACAGATCACGTGGACTACCAGCGCGCCGTCAGGCCTGGTAGTTGCGCTGCTGCTCTCGCCTGATCCGCCGCACGTGGGCGTAGCCGACCAGCTTCCTGCTCCGCTCGTCCCAAAAGTGAAATGTCAGGCACTGCAAGCTGGCCCACAGTGTGATGGGCTTGACTTGCTGGAAGAATCGCTCGCCGTCGTGACACTTCTGCAGGTTGTAGTTGGGAATGCGCGGACTCAGGTGATGGATGTGATGGAAGCCGATGTTGGCCGAGAACCATTGCAGCACGCGCGGTAATTTGTAGAAGGAGCTGCCGCGCAGCGCAGCCGCGGTGTAATCCCAGTCGTCGCCGCGCTCCCAGTAAGCGTCTTCGAATTGGTGCTGCACGTAGAAGAGCCAGATACCGGTGGCCCCCGCCACCAGCATGATTGTCGACTGAATCAGCAGATACGGCCCGAGGCCATAGATCCAGCTCATCGAGACCACCGCGCCCACGAACACCAGGTTCGTCCACCAGACGGACCGGCGCTGTCGCGGACCTGCCCCGGGTGAACTGCAGCGGTGATTGATCAGGACGAGATAGAGAGGGGCCAGCACGAACAGCACCAGCGGATTGCGCGACAGCCCATACGCGAAGCGACGCCACCGCGACGCTTCGAGGTACTCCTGCACGGTCATCGTCCAGATATCCCCGGTACCGCGCTTGTCCAGATGCCCCGCCGTGCCGTGATGGATCGCATGCTGCCAACGCCAATGCTCGTAGGGGGTGTACGTCAGAGCACCCATGATGAACCCGACGATGTCGTTGGCACGGCGCGAGCTGAAATACGAGCCGTGGCCACAGTCGTGAAAAATGATGAACAGGCGCATCAGGAATCCGCCGGCCAGAACGGCCAGCGGAATCGTCAGCCAGAGCGAGATTTCCATTGCGTGGTACATCACGTACCAGAGCAGGAAGTAAGGGATCAGCGTGGTTGCCAGTTGCCACAGCGCGCGCGTGATCGAGGAATCCTGATACCGCGCGACGATAGCGCTCCACGCCGCCTTATCCATGCGATCAGGCGCGCCAGCCGAACTCGAACTGTCAGTGCTCATCTACGGACTGCGAGCCGTCGTGCGGTCGGCCCGCTTGGCTCTCTTCGCGGCGCGCTTCTCTTCGAGTGTCTTGGCAGGCTTACGTTTCTGCTCTCTCTTCTGGTTCATGCCTTTGCTCATGTGCATCTCCTCCACAGTCAGCGTTCAATATAGCTCTGGTGCCAGGAATGTGCCGGTGTTTCGGACTTGCCCGGTTACTTCTCTCTCTCGATCCCTGCCGCTGCCCCCGGCAACTTACGCCCATAGACCCCAACTCGCTGGACCAACGCAGCAAACCGCGGGTCGGTACGGAACGCATCCAACATCGGATCCTGCGCGAGAAGGACCAGCAGCGTCGATCGATCCTCCACGGCGCGATCGAGCCACAAGAACGTATTCTCCGTGTCGCCGAGCGCCGCGTAGATCAAGGCGATGTCGTACGCGGGGACGTAGCGCTCTTTCGATAACTTGAGTACTCGATCCAACTCCGTGAGCGCTGCTGCGCGCCGCCCCGATAGTGCGAGCGCTTGTGCGCGGTGCGCGTTGCTGCCAGGCATTTGCAGCGGCCGCTTGTCGTACTCCGCAATCGCGCGATCGTAATCTCCCTTGACGATGAGGCTGCGAATCAGAAAAGAGCGCACGTTGTCGGCGCGCTCGTCGAGGGCGAGCACCTGTTCGCAGAGCCGGATCGACTCGTCGTAGCGTGTCGCAAGGTAGAGGAAATTGACGGCGGCGCCCTTGGGCGCGATCCAGAGCGGCTCGAGCTGTTGCGCTCGGTCATTGGTTTCGATGGCGTGATCGATATCACCCTGCATCGCGTACAGCAAGCCGCGCCGGTGATACGCACTCGCCAATGAGGGATCCAGTTGCAGCGCGCGCTGGTACTCGCGTGCCGCACCGTCCCAATCGTGGTCGTACATCATATTGATATGTCCCAATGCGGAATGTGCTGCCGCGAGATTGGGATCGATCGACAGTGCCTTTTCCACCGCACGGCGCGCCTTGGGAAACACTTCATGGGGAGCGCGCATGCCGAAGATGCCGAGCAGAGCATAGGTATCGGCAAGGCTCGCGTAGGCGAGGGCGTAGTTCGGATCTCGCTCGATGGCTTGCTCGAAGAAAGTGACTGCCTGAAGGAGGCTGGGTTCGGTCTGCCGCGTCCAGGCAAATTGGCCGTTCGCGTACAGCGCATACGCTTCCGGATCCTGCGTGTAGGGAGCTCCGCGCGTTGCGCCGCCGCCGACCCAGCGCAACGAGACCGCCTGCGCAACCCGAGCCGCAATGATGTCCTGCACATCGAAGATCGTCGTGAAGTCCTGATCGAAGCTCTGCGCCCAGAGTTGCCGTCCGTCCGCAACGCGTAACAGTCGCACCGCAACTCGCAGGCGATCGCCGGTCCGCTGCAATGAGCCGTCGAGCACCGTATCGACACCCAGCTCGCGACCCGCCGCAATCGGATCCTGATCGAGCGCCCCATAGCGGCGCACCGAGCTCAGCGGACTGATCGCCTGTCGGCTGTGCTGACTGAGCTGCGAGATCAGCGTTTCCGCCATGCCCAGCTCGAGCGATTCATTGCGCTCGGCCGGAAGCAACGGCTTGAAGGGAAGAATGGCCAGCGTCCTGGCGAGGGGAGCGGCTTCGCGCGGTCTCGGGGCAGTGGTAAACCAGGCGAGTGCCGCGATCACGGCAATCAACATCGCCGCGCCAGCGATGACCTTAATCATCCGTCGGCGTGCAGCGTCGGGCACTACACGCTCATCGCGCCGCGTGACCTTCGCGACGAAGCGATACCCCTTGCGAGCGACCGTGGCGATGTACCGATTCTCGCCGCGCGCTTCGCCTAGCATCTGACGCAGAGTCGAGACGTTCTGCGTGAGGCTGTTCTCCTCGACGACCACGCCCGGCCAGATCGAGCGCAACAACACGTCCTTGTCCAGCGTCTCGCCCGCGTGCTCGACGAAATAGAGCAGCGTCTCGAACACCTTGCCCGTGAGCACGGTCGTCTGTCCGGTGTCCCGGCGCAGCAAACACTGCTGACCGACGTCCAGGGCGAAATCACCAAACTCGTAGTGCGCGCCCGTGCGGGTCATAGAGGGAGGAAAGTCCGGATCAGAACAAAATCACAACTTTTTCATCGACCGGCCAAGGATTCTTCCATGCATCGCGCTCCACAGTCACGTCCGAAAGGCTCGACTGGTGAAGGCTGACTGGGGAGACATCGATGAATTCGCTGCAAGCTGCTGTTCGCACACTCCTTATCCCACTCCTTATTTACGGCGCGCTGGCAAGTCCGCTGGCCTGGTCGGACACGCCCCCAAACCACGAAAGCACCGACCAACGGTGCGGCGGCGAACCCTGCGGTGCGGTCATTCGCGGGCTGTTCGCCTTTTTCGACCGCGACTTGCGTGGACTCGACGGCAATGGCCGTTCCTGCAACGACTGTCACATGGTGACCGAGCAGTTCCGGCTGACCCCGGCCGCCGTGGAGAGCAGGTTCCAGCTGCTACAGAAGCGGCGACGTCACAACCCCAACGCCGACGATCCGCTGTTCCGGCCGATCGACGCCGATGACTTCCGCATCAATGGCGAGCACGCCAGCGACTACAGCAATCTGCGACAGAACGGCCTGGTCCGCATCGTCTTCGCGCTGCCGCCGAACATGCGACTGATCGATCCGGCCACGAATCAACCCTCGGATGAGACCGCCGTCGACGTCTGGCGCATGGTGCCGGGCGTGGCAGATGTGAAGCTCACGGGCGCGGATGGCTTGAATCCCTGGCCGCGCGGCCCGAACGCGACGGGTGGCTTTCAGCTCGACGGACGAATCGCCACGTTGCAGGAGCAGGCGCTGGGTGCGTTGCTCAACCACGCGCAGGTTCACAACCCGCCGCCACAACGCCTGCTCGACGATCTGAGCTCGTTTCAGCGTGTGCTGTTCACGAATGGACGCGTGCGAACGCTGTCAGAGGCGATCGATCAGGGTGTGACGTCGCTGCCGGATGCCGATCCGCCACTCAATGCACTGGAACAGCAGGGCAAGTCGGTCTTCACTCGATCGTGCGCGCAGTGTCATGGCGGCCCCGGGCAGTCGTCGACGCAGCCCCCGGTCGTCCGTTACCACGACATTTCGTCTCAGTGCCCGCGGCCCGTCGACACGGTGACGCCCGCGCGCTGGAATTTCCATACTTGTCCGCCGCGTCTCGCGCGGAACGCGCGAACTTATGAAATCACTTTACCCACTGGCGCCAAGATTCGCCGAATCAGCTCGGATCCCGGCCGTGCACTGTTGACGGGATTCGCGGGCGTGGGACCGCCGGCCAATGACGATTGGAACAAGCTGGACGTCACCGGCCTGCGCGGACTTCGCAACACGGCGCCGTACTTCCACAACAACAGCGCCGCTACGCTCGAGGAAGTGGTTGACCACTACGTCGAGTTCTACAAGCGAGTACAGGTGGTCGCTCCGCCCGGCGTCGTGCCGCCGGTCGCTTCGACAGACGGCGTGCACTTCGACCGGATCCCGCTGCCGGAAGAGCGCGCGGCACTGCTGGCGTATTTGCGGAAGCTGTAGCTGCGGCGCAAGCTGCGCTCTTCACAGGGGAGGAGCGCAGCATGGACCGATTCACCGGCGGTTGCCTGTGCGGCAACGTGCGCATCGTGGCGTCAGGACGCCCATACCGAGTCGGCATTTGCCACTGTCTCGACTGCCGTAAGCATCATGGGGCGCTGTTTCACGCTTCCGCGGTGTTTGCGCAGGATGCGGTGACGATCGATGGCGAAACACGCGACTACGCGGGGCGGGTATTCTGTCCGCGCTGCGGCTCCGCCGTTTACTCGCGCACCGGAGACGAAATCAACGTGAACGTCGGATCCCTGGATGCTCCTGACCAATTGCAGCCAACCTACGAGCTCTGGACCATCCGTCGCGAGTCGTGGTTGCCGCCGTTTCCGCTCGAGAGACGATACGACCGCGATCGTGAGAGCGCGGGTCGCTCTGAAGACTAGGTGTTCCCTTTCTCTTTGCGTGCGTAGCGAAAGTCGCAGTGGCTGGCACCCTGCATGATCGTTTGTGTGCGCGTGAGCTGCACGTCTGCGCCAAAGCCTTCTGCCATGTGAAAGTCGGCGCTGCAAACGAGCAGGAAGCCCAATTCGGGCGCACCGATCTGCTTGAAGAACTCTGCGTAGCGACACCCTTTGACGTTGATGTCGAAGTGCTCCGGTGTTCTTCTGAGTACTTCGCAATCCAGTGCGTCTGCGGCTGCGAATCCGTCGAACGCCGACGCCATCGCTGCGCCGACATCGGCTCCGCCGTGCTCCCGCCACCACTTCTCGCCAAACTTCCGATACAGATCCGCGAGCGCCTTGCGCAGGATCGAATTCGCTCGCTCCTCACCCAGCTCGGTTCGCAGAGTCTTGACGAGCGGAACCAGAACCCGAGCCTGGATCTTGACCTGTTCGATCAGCGGAATGTCCGTACGTCGCTCCTCTTCAAACGTAGCTGAGCCACCAGTCTTTGCGCCGTGACTTCACGCCGGCGACCCATCGGCACAGCGGGTAGAGGATAACAACAACCGCGATCCAGATCAGGTACACGCCCAACAGCCCGACACCGAACCCTTGCGGAAAGAATCGGTAGTGAGTCAGGAACTGCTCCGCTGCAAATCCCTGCGCGACGCCGAGCAACATAGCCATGGCGTGGATGAGATACAGATGTGGGAGGTAGAACGCCAGTGGCGCGCGTCCCAGTGTCATCAGTGCATTCTTGATCGGAGCATAGAGTCGATCGACGTACGCACAAGCGATCGCGGCAGGGCCCAGCGTCATCAGCAGATACAAAAGACTCGGCGGGTACTTCGTCGTGCCCAGAAAGGACATGATCGAAGCTGCTGTGCTGCTAGCGTCAGAGTCCCACGGCTGCGGATCACCGTACACATTCAGCGCACGGATCAGAAGGAACGCGATGACCAGACCGATACCAATCCGGACTAGCCATGCGTTCCGCAGTTTCTCCGGTAGCTCGAAAAGCCCCGCGGCGCCGTAGCCGAGGAACATCACACCGATCCACGGCAGCAACGGGTAGGAGAAGAAGATCCGGAACGCGCCGACCTCATAGAGCTGTCGCGCATGCAGTGCCGCCCACACGCCGGCGGTGCTTCCAGTAGTACTCGCTGCCGGCCACACCGCGTCCAAGAGATTGTGCCCCAGCAGGATCACCGCACCGATCGCGAGACACGCGTGCCGACCAAAGAATTGTGCGCCGGCCAGGAGCACCATGCTGGCGCCGATCACCCAGATCACCTGCAGCGCTATGTAGATTCGTCCGCCGGCTTCGGCGATGCCGGTCGGCGCGAACGACCAGCTTGGGGAAATGACGAGGATCTCCAGGACGAGCAGCCACAGGCCTCGGGTCAACAGAAATGACGCCATCTCCGCGGGGCTCTTGCGGCTTCCCATCAGGCCTGCACTCGTGCCGGCAAGGAATACGAAAGTCGGGGCGCAAAAGTGAGTGATCCAGCGGGTGGCAAACAGCAGCGGGCCAGTTGTCGGATCCGCCGTTGGGTCCTGTACGGCGGCGGTCATGACGAAGTCACGAACGTGATCGAGAGCCATCACCACGATCACCAGACCGCGGAGGATGTCCAGCGATGACATCCGGTACGCCCGCCGATCGGAGGTCGGGCTGGCAGTAGCATCAGTAGCGCGTAGCGGCGGGCTCGATACCGCTGAGTGGATTGAGCTCATACCCAGGGCATCGTATTTTTTGGCTCAATCACGACACGTCGCCGACCTTGTACTATGTCGGTCCATGAAATGGATCGCCCTGGCCTCAATCGCATCGTTCATCGTCTTCGCGTCCGGCTGCACCAGCGTCGCATTCCTCATCGCCAACTCGGCGACCTTGACCGGCCGATACGACCGCTCGACGAGTCACGCCTACGGACCCGAATCGCGACAGCAGCTCGACGTTTATTCGCCCGAAGACGCCAAGGATCGGCCGGTGGTGGTCTTTTTCTACGGCGGTTCGTGGACCGCGGGGCGGCGAGGGCTCTACCGCTTTATCGGTGCAGCGCTCGCGGAGCGTGGAATCGTGACGGTGGTGCCCGACTATCGGCTCTATCCGCAGGTGAAGTTTCCTATCTTTCTCGACGACGGAGCGCTGGCGGTCGCGTGGGTGCAGAAGCACGCGCAGGAGTTCGGCGGCGATCCACAACGGATCGTACTGATGGGTCACTCTGCGGGCGGGCACGAAGCCGCGTTTCTCGCGTACGACCAGCAGCTGCTGCAGAAAGCCGGCGCCCATCCGGAGTGGATCGTCGGCCTGGTCGGCCTGTCAGGTCCTTATGCGCTGGAGCCGAATTCGCAGATCTTGAATACGATTTTCGCGAACCCCTACACCGAGGCCGACTGGCAGCCCGTGCGTTTCGTGACGCCGCAGTCGCCGCCAACGTTGCTCGTACACGGGACCGCCGATGACGTCGTCTCGATCAAGCACACTGAAAAACTGCGCGACGTCTTGCAGGAGAATCACGTGCGTGTCGAAACGCACTTCTATCCGGGCAAAAGCCACACCGATACCGTTGCGGCGATCTCCGTGCTGGCCCGAGGACGCGCGCCCGTTCTGGATCAGAGCGTGAGCTTCATCGAATCCGTGACGGCGGCGGGCGGACGGACCGCGCGTTAGGACTCGACGAGCGCCGGAACAGCCTCCGGCCGCGTGGACCACCAGATACACGCAAGCAGCACAACCTGGGCAACCAGCCGCCACGCAAGAAAGGTTGGACTGATTTCGGGGAAGAGCTGCGGGTTGAGCCACATATATATGTTGGCTGGAGTCACGCACACGGTCAGCGCAACGAGGCCGATCCCAGCCCACGACCGCCACGCCGGAACCCATATCGCGACCGCGCCGATGAGCTCGATCACGCCCGTGACGTATACGGTCGCGAGCGGCAACGGCACGTAGGGTGGCACGATGCTCACGAAGAACTCGGTCGAGGTGAAATGCGCCCGTCCGCCGACCAGGAAGAACAGCGAGACGAGCACCAATCCGGCGTATTTCAGAATTCTTTTCACGGCCTGCCCCGTTCTGGTTGCTGGCGCCATTGTAGACGCCGAGCGCTGCCGTAGCGTTAGCGTCGTGCGCGGCTGCTTTTTTACAGAACGCTGAAGTCCCAATTGACGATGAGGCGCAGGTCGATGACGTCATCGCCGCCAACGGCGTCGTCTTGATCGACGTAGGCTGCGCGGACGCGCACCCACAGATTCTTCGCGGCTCCTTCCTTGATCCGATAGTCCAGCGTCAGGTCGTACTCGGTTTCGTCGGGACTGGCGACGGGTCCGGTATCCGGCGTCTCGCCGGTCACGATGTTCGCGAACATGCTGAGCTCGCCCGGCCCCACGCGCTGGAAATTGTAGTTGCCGCCGATCATCCACGCGTCCTCGCTCGCGCGATCGAAGTTCTCGATGATCACCGACAGATAGTTGGCCGCGTTGCCGTACGGCTTCTGTATGCCTTTCTCGCTGCCGGTGGTGCTCGCGCCGAGCCGCAGCGTCGCGTTACCCCACGCGTATTCGACCTTGGCTGCAAGCAGCCCGGTTTCGAACTCTCCGAGCAGATCGTCGCCGACGCTGCGCTGATCCGTGTACTGCAGAAACGCTTTCAACGACCGCTCGTTCGCGAGCGTAAATCTTCGCTCGATCTTCGCAAAGAGCGTGTTGAAGACGTCGGTCGTCTGCTGGTCGATGGCGGCGATCTCGGTGCCGTCTGCAAAGACGTAGCGAGCGCCCGCCATGATCACGCCGTCGTCGCCGTTGGCGACCCCCGCAGCTTCTGACATCGGGATGAAGTCGTCGTCGTTCCTGCGCTTGATCTTGTCGACGTAACTGACGATGTAAGCGAGGCCCTGCTGCGAGGCATTGCCTAATGCCAGCGCCTCGAAAGTATTGGGAACCATCCGGCTGTCATCGCTCCCCAGATAGGGAAGCTCGAAGAGCTGCCAGCCCGCGCGGAAGACATCGTTCTCCGTAAAGCGCAGCACCGCGTTTGCTTCGCCCAGAACGGTGAAGCCTTCCGGTCCCGGCAGGAACAGTTGCGTGCCGTCCTTGTCGCTCGGGCCGTAGATGTCCTGGGAAGTGTAGGCCGTTGCACGCAACTGCAGCCGGTCGAGCGCCCAACCCGACACATACTGAACTGCGCCACCCAACGCGAACCCGACGTTATCCTGATTCTTGTCGCGATCGCGGTCCATGTAGTACGCGCGCGGCTTGAGGATGAACTTGCTGCCAGCGAGGAATTCGACGCGTCGCGCTTCTATTTCCAGCGGAGGCAACTCGCTCTGCTGGTTCGGTTCGACAGCGACGTCGCCCTCGACCTGCGCAAGCGCCGGCACCGCGAGCAGCAAGGCCAGCGCGCTTGCAACACACGTGCAGTGTTTCATGGCGGCCGCAGTGTCCCTTGCCAGGGAAATGCGGGGCCATAAGTAGGTAGGGCACTACCGAAGCGTCGGCGCGCGAACGTACTCGATCGCGAACGGCCCCGTGCTCATGATCTGCACGACTGCGCCGCTGTCCGTCGTGGCGTAGTGCGGCTCGTCCGCACGCAGCCGGATGAACGCACCGGAATCGAAGCTGCGCATCTGCGCAGCATCGAACGATGAGCCGTCGCCGATCTTCAACCTACCCGCCAGCACTACGATGCTCTCATCCGAGGAACGGCGGTACGGCGAGATCGAATAGCCGGGCGGCAGCTCTGCACGCAACACAAAAGGGCCAGGCTGTGCAGGATCGCCAGTGATTGCCGCGAACCTGACGCCCGCTGGCATTCCCTTAGGTCCTTCGTGCCACGCAGCGTCATCGAGCGGCAAGACGGCGTGCTTGGATGCTGCAAAGCTCTGGCTCGTGCTGCTCACCATGTGTGCCACGAGCAAGAGCACCGCACCGAAGCCGACCAGCAGATAGGACCGTCGATCCATCAAGCTTGCATCCTCCAATCGCTTCAATGCGATCGAGAATGCGTGAAGGCAGCAATGCTCGACAGAGACGTTCGTTACTGCCCGTGACGCACTTTCAGCAGCGTCGAGCTACGGATTGAAGGACAGGAACAGATACGCGCCGAGCAGCGCCAGATGCACGCCCCCATTGCCAGCACGACAATCGCCAGCACCGGCACGATCGCCGTCCACCAGCTAAAAATCCGCATTCTTCGGCGCCCGCGGGAACGGGATCACATCCCTGATGTTCGTCATGCCTGTCGCATATTGAATCGTCCGCTCG
>Ga0209382_10005202_pt1 | contig 16985 bp, 14 predicted proteins | sample SoiMetdeltSBSDD5_FD_187599 | JGI IMG/M metagenome (GOLD analysis project Ga0209382, IMG submission 187599) | Bulk soil microbial communities from a Populus tree surrounding site in Tennessee, USA - Soil MetaG P. deltoides SBSDD5 (SPAdes) (version 2) | ecosystem: Environmental > Terrestrial >...
ACGTTCTCCAGGTGCGGGAGGAGAAGATCGAGACAGCACCGGACTCAGCTACCAGAGTCCACATAGGACATCCAGCCGACACGCGGGTCATCCACAAGATCGTCGCCAGAACCCATGATCGTGGCAGGCGACATCCGCTAGCCGGCGGTCCCGCGGCGGACAGCGGCGAGCGCCTTGACGATGACCTGCCAACGGAACGGGCGCTCCGGCGTGTCCGGTCGCAGCGCCTCTGTCTCGGTGAGGTGGACGCCTGCTTCGCGCAACACATGAAGGCTCCTGGCGAACGCCGGATGGGACGCGAGGGCCGGCTTGGCATACGGTGACACCACGATCGGTAGACCAATTCCCAGAGCCTCGTTGAGCACACCGAGCGCCAACGTGTCGTTAATCCCCGCAGCCCACTGGTTGATCGTGTTGAACGTCGCCGGAACGACCGCAACCGCTGCCGCCTCAGGCAGCGACGGCGAGTCGTCGGGTCCGCGCCGTTCCACATGTACGCGGTAGCCCGTCTGCACGGTCAACGCCGCTCGATTGATCCATTCGCCTGCGGTCGGAGTGGCGATCACTTGCACGGACCAGCCGTCCTGCTGCAGGAGGCTCACCAACTCCTCGATGCGGCGGGCGGGTGGTGCCGCGCAGACCACCAGGTAGACAACGCTCACTCCGCGAGTGTCCCGGCCCGAACGGCCAGTGCGCGCAGTCCCGGCGTGGCCACCCGCCGCTCGTGGCTTAACAGGTCGGCGAGGAGCTGACGGGCGGCGTGGTTGACCTGCATGACCTGAGGAGCGATCCGCTCGGCCTCCAGGAGGTGCAGCACAGCCACGGGATCCGACCGTAGTTGGGCGAACGCGGCGGCAAGGTCGAGGTGCACCTGGGCGCGGCGGCCCACCAGCGCGGCTGGCAGCCCAGACGTGTCGACCCGGTCCCCATACTCGACCGCCTCGTCCGGACGCGCCAATTCCACCGCGACCGACACTCGGTGGATGGCGACGTTGGTCGGACCGAAGCCGCTCCACATGTCGTTCCGGTCCTCGTCCAGCATCGTCGCGAGCTTGTCCGCTTCGGCTAGCATCGCCGCCGCGCTGCTACGGTCGCCCGCGCGGCCCGCAACGATGGCGCCTAGCAGAAGCAGAGCGCCGCGTGCGGACAGCTCCGCTTGTGTAACCTGCACAGGCCTGCTGGTGAGTTCATCGATGGCGCGTCCGATCACGTCCTGGGCGTCACCGAGGCGGCCCGGCAGCCGGAGCATCGCGCACGCCACCTGATACGCGGCCACTGCGGCGAGCGGTCGATCCTCGATCGCCACTGCGGAGGAGATGGCACGGTCGGCCGTCATCCACGCCAGCGCGCCGTCGCCCATCTTCGCGATTAGCTTCGATGCCGCCACGTTGGCCACCGCCAGCGCCCGATGGGCCTCCATCACGGCCTGGCCGGATAGGTGACGGACCTGCTGCTCGCCCGCCGCAAGCGTGGCCGGAAGAGTCTTCGCTGCCGCCGTGTAATCCGAGCGTTGGTAGGCGTCGTGGGCATATCTCGCCTGCCGCTGCACGGCGCGCGGGCCCGCCTCGACGAGGGCCAGATCGTCCGGCGCTCGGCGGGTAACCAGCGCCCTACGGAGTTGTTCCACGAGCGGGCCCGAGGGCCTGGCGTCCGGGCCTGCGGTTTGATCGCGGACCCGGGTTCCGACGGGTACAGGCACGCGAACCATAGCCGCCAACTCGCCGCCGGCACCGAGCGTGTCGTCCAGCCGCTGGGCGGTCTCGATGGATGGTTGGGCCGCGCCATGCTCGAACTGGTGGATGTGGGAGCTGCTCGACAACGTCTGTTTGGCCAGCGCGCGTAGGGAGATGCCTTTCAGCTCGCGCAGTTCGCGAAGGCGAGCGGGGAATCGTGGGTCCACCACCGGGCGGCGTGGCATCGATAGCTCCCTGGTGAAGCAGGGCATTGGTGCTCCGCCGCCCCGTCCGACGGTGGAACCTCGTGATCGGACAATACCGCACCGTAGCGGACTGTGGCTTTCAAGACATCAGCGCAGACCGTCTACTGCGGCGACAGGGGAGGCAGTCTACGGCCGGGGATCCATCGACCCCGATGAGGGTAAGGTGCCGGGACACCTAGCGGCCGAGGCATCTGGCCCTGATCCGGTTCGATCGTGCCAGCGTGGTGCCCCCTGGCGACCCGAGAGTCACTTTCCAGTGCCGAATTGGCGCGTTATCTACGCGGACGGATCAGCTTGAGGGTGTTGGAGCCGGATGATCTTCTGCCCTCCGAACGCCAACTCATCCAGCGATTCGACCTTGGGCGAGAGGTCGTCCGCCGGCCCGTGCGGGTGCTTCGCAGCCCGGCCTGTCGCCCGGCCGGGCACGGCTGTATCTGGCAGACTCGTGGCTCGTGCTACGTACGCACTGGCACGAGCTGACCCCAGACGTCCGCGCGGCGATCGAGGATCGCACCGGGCCGGTGCACGACGCGTACACCGCGTCGGCCGGCAAGAACTCCGCGCTCGCCGCGATCCTGAGCACCGCCCAGGGGTCGGTGTTCGTTAAAGGTCTGCGCCGCGACGACCCGCGCGTGGTCAGCCAAGGCCGCGAGGCAGCGATCACGCCGTACGTGTACCCGGTCTGCCCCGCGTTGCTGTGGCGTACCGAGGTCCACGGGTGGAACCTGCTGGGCTTCGAACACACCCAGGGCCGGCACGCGGACTACAGCCCCGGATCGGGCGACGTACCCAAGGTCGTCGCCGCGGTCCGGTGCCTCGGCGCGATGCCCCGTCCCCCCGAGCTACCCCAGCTCAAACGAGCCGAGCAGCGGTGGGCCACACATGTCGACCGCGCGGATGAGGTTGCCCTCCTGGCCGGCGAGACCTTGCTGCACACCGACTACAGCCCGGATAACGTGCTCATCCACGGCCCACACGCCCGGTTGGTCGACTGGGCCTGGCCCACCAGGGGCGCCGCGTTCATCGACTCGGCCTGCCTCGTCGTCCGGCTCCTCTTCGCCGGACACACTGCGGCCCAGGCCGAGCAGCACGTCGCCTCGCTGCCGGCCTGGCGAAGCGCCCCGGCCGGCGGTCTGGACGTATTCGCGTCCGCGCTGGCTCGAATGTGGGTACAGATCGCCGAAGCCGACCCCAGCCCGTGGAAGACGGGGATGGCGCGGTCGGCCAGCGCGTGGCGAGCTTTCCGCGTGACCGCCTGACCGACAGTGTTTCCCGTATGACGCGGCGGCCGCACGCTCGGCGGCGTCGGTTACGTCGGGGTCGCGGCCAATGAAGGACACGCCGATGTACGCGGTGTTGTGGCCTTCGGCGCGGGCGCCGATGACCAGCCAGCCGCGACCCTCGTAGATGCGCCCGTCGCGGTCGACGAGGAAGTTTGTATCTGATGTCGGACCAGCCGCGGGTGTCCATTGGTACGCCCGGAACACCCCGTACGGTTTGGGTGGGCTGGCCGGCGGAGTAGTGCACGCGGGGCCGGGCCGCTTGTCCCCTCATCAGAGTCGGGGGATCATGGCGGGCGTTGCAGCTCGTAGCGAGTCATCAATGCACCCGAACCACTGCTGGGCGTGCGCTCCAGCGCGCCCGTGTGGGCGTTCTGTGTGACTGGCCCTCGTCCAATCCGTCTTCGTTGACTGTGCGCCTGTGCGCCTGTGCGCCTGTGCGCCTGTGCGCCTGTGCGTCTGCGCGCCGGCTTGCCTGGTTGGCCGGTAGCCTGCACGCTCGCGACTGTGGCCCGGGTATCGAAGTACGACGCACTGCGTGACTACCTGGCCGGGAGTGGCCGCCGCGAGGTGGAGTTGACCTACGCCGACATCGACCGGCTCGTAGGTGGGCTACCGCCCGGTGCACGCGACGGCTTGGCGTGGTGGTCCGACGATGGCGTCGCCGTGCGGCACGTGCAGGTGCGTCATGGCTGGGGCGCTGCCGGATACCAGATCATCAACATCGACCTCGAAGCCGAGTTGGTGACCTTCGCCCGCCGGCCTGGCGGCTCCGGTCGTGTGCCCGGCGGGTAACCGGCCGGTTTTCCGGGAGCGGCATCGCCGCGGAGATCGCCGCCCCGGATTGCTTCCGTGCTGTCGGGGTTGGGTGGGAGGCGGCCGTGGCAGCACAAGGTGATGGCCGAGCCGAACTCGTTGACCGCCTAACCGGTCGGCAGGGCACTGTTAAAGCGATTCCAGCCGAAAGAGTTCCTGCAAGATCAATAATGGGCGACTCCCGGGCCAATAGCTGAGTAGGACAATTACTGGCTTATTGAACGTGCGATCGGAGGTGAATTGGCCACGGCGGGTGATGGTCCGTTTGGCTCTTGCCCCGACGCTCGTCTTGGCTCTAGCGTGCGGCTCCTCTGCTTTGGTTGGCCCTCGGGGAGGTCGGCGTGTCGGCTGTCGTGCAGCGTCCCAGTGTGCGTTCGGGATTGTCTGGATTCCGGTCGCGGGTGTTCGTTCGCCTGGGCGCGGGCGGTTGGCGGCGGGCAGCCCGGCTGGGCGCGCTCGCGTGCGCGTTGGCGGTGTCGGCCAGCCTGATTGGGGTGCCGGTGTTACCGGATCGCGCAGATGCGGTGCCGGCGGCGGCTTCGCCGGCTGTGTGTCCGGTGGAGCGGCCGGATGCGGTGTCGGCGGCGTTGACGGCCCGCCTGTGTTCGAAGCGGATCCGCGTGTCGAGCCTGTTGTCGGAGACGACGGAGGTGTGGGCGGAGCCGGGCGGCGCGTTCACCGCGGAGGTCCAGGTCGAAGAGTTGCTGGACCCGGTCGACCTGGCCAAGGCCGTGGTCACCGGCGACGCCGCCCACACGCTGCCCCGTACCGCCGCCTACATCCACCGCCGCGACGGTGACTACGTCCTGACCTTGAAGGCGAACCAGCCGTCTCTGCTGGACAGTGTCACCGCGAAACTGTTCGCCACCACCGGCCCCGCCCACCATCTGGACATCGACACCAGTCACGGCCGGACCGTGCACCGCCAGATCTGGGCCACCGACGCCGACGGCATCGACTTCCCCGGTGCCGCGCAGGTCTTCCGGATCCGCCGTGACGTCCGGCCAGCGGATCAGCAAAGAGATCGTCCACGGGATCACCAGCCTGGCCGAAGCCTCCGCGCAAGCCATCGCCCGCTGGGTACGCCAGCATTGGGGCATCGAAAACAAAATCCACTGGGTTCGTGACGTCGTCTTCGCCGAAGACCACCAGAACGCCTACCTCGGCGCCGCCGCCCACGGCATGGCCCTGTTCCGTAACCTCGCCATCGGCCTCATCCGTCTTGCCGGCCATACCCAGATAAAAAGAACGGTAGAACGCCTCGCCGCCGACCGAACCAGAATCCTCCCGCTGCTCGCAGCCTCCCGCCCATGATCACTCCGACTTTGCCTTTGCCGTGGGGTTGCGGTGTGCGCACCTGTGGCTACAGGATTGCGGAAACTGCCGGTGAGCTGCCTCTGCTTCGCCTGGCCACCACAATCGTGCGTGACTAGACTCATGGAACATCCGGAACGCGTAGAGATGCCGGCCAAGAGTTTGTAAATGTTCGACCGCCGATGTGGCAATGACGTCGACATAAAAGGAAGACACAGGTCTAGCGGTGTCCTTCCGGTCCGGCCTGTTCATGGATCAGGTGATACTCGACGTCGGTCGTTATCGGCCGATTCTGATCGGCTCGGCTTGTCAGTGGCAGAGGGCCGGTATATGCCGACAACCCGTCTTGAACTTGGCATCACACTGGTAGTAGTCGATCAATTTGGATCTTCATCAGCGCCTTTATACGGGGAAACGCAATGACCGAATTTGCCGAACTACTCAAACAGTTACGCCTGGCGGCTCGGCTTACCCAGGAGGCGCTTAGCGAGCGAGCCGGATTAAGCGTGCGGTCGATACGAGATATTGAGCGTGGCCGAGTGCGGTACCCGCGTCCGGAGACTGTGCGACTGATTGGTCGCGCTCTCGGTTTCGCCGACGCTAGGCTGGATGATCTGGTCTCCCAGGCGCGCGACGCATACTGGGCTGACCGCCTCGGCAGTGGCCGGGGCTGATGGCTAGCGGCCCTGCGAACGCTCTCGGATCCGAGCCCTACCTGCCTGGTAACATAGCCAGCTTTGAGGTCGGCCGGAGCTGGCACGGACGTCGGACTGCCTTGCTGCGGCGTGGCCCGGGGTCAGCCAGCCGAAAGCGCTGTGGGCTAGATCCATGGTGCCCTGTCCGCAGGTTATGGCCTGATCTTCCGCCTAATCCTCCGGCTGTACCGCCTGGCGATTCGAGGTTTATGCGGCAAGGATTTCCCGGCAGACGTTCCAACGCACAAAGGCGTCACTGCGTCGGTGATCTACCGGGATGGGACATTTTCGAAAGCGCTCTTGTCCAATTCGAGTCCGTTTGATCATCGTTGCCCTAACACATTACGCGGATTTTGTGCGGATGTCGCCGCAGGGTGGGTGGCAAGGAGGGGATGCATGCTTGAGACCGCAGTAGCCAGTCTTCGTTTCGGCTTGTCGATGGTGTTTGGCACCCCGTTCCACCGGCGCTCGCTCGACCAGATTCTGGTGGCAATGCGCGCCACGTACCAGGAGCTGGGTCCTATCGGCGGCGATGGGGAGGATCTGCTCGGCGGGCCGAGGCTCGACGACGACACACGCCGCATCGTGCAGGGACGGCGTTTCCGCAGCCAGGCTATGCGCGCCGCCCGGGAGACATTGTACTACGCCGATGTGTTCGGCGGGGCGGGCATCGACGCGAAGCGCCTGCATTACGACGACATTGCGTCGGTGCCGATCACCACCAAGGAGGCGCTGCGGGACGACCCTGAGGGGTTCGTCCGTAGCGGGGCAGTGCCGCATCACCGCAGCACGACGACCGGCACCACCGGCTGGCCTACCACGGTCTGGTTCTCCGACGACGAGTACCATCTGATCGGCGCGTTGTCGGCGATCGCGTTCCTCGGCCGGGAGATCATCACGCCGGACGACTTCGTCCAGATTGCTATCAGCACCCGTGCGCGGCTCGGCGTGCACGGTGTGGCTTTCTCGGCCGCGGCGATCGGCGCCGCGTTGCACGCTGCCGGCCTAGTCGGCCCGGAGCACACGCTCGCCCTGCTGACGGAACGGCACCGGCTACCGCGTTGGAAGCCGCGGGTGAGCGTGATGTCCACCTACCCGTCATACCTCGGCGAGCTGGTCGAGACCGGGCGAAGGCGCGGCCTGCGGGTTGGGGACTTCGGGCTGGAGCGGGTTTTGCTCGGCGGCGAGATCCTCACCGCCGGCCTGCGCCGCCGGGTGCAGGAATTCTTCGGCCCGATCGAACTGATCCAAAACTACGGAATGACCGAGCTGTTGCCGTTCGGTGCCAGCGTGTGCAACGAGGAACACTTGCACTTCGAACCGGCGGTAGGCATTGCCGAGATGCTCACCCTGAATGGTTCGGGCGCGCCGGCGCGGCCGGGCGAACCGGCAGTGATCGTGGCGACGCCGCTGCCGCCGTTCCGCGAGACGACGATCCTGTTGCGGTACAACACCGAGGACGTCGTACGCACTTTCGACCGCCCGCTCACCTGCGACATGCGTCGGATCCCGGCCTCCAGCAACCTGCTCGGGAAGCTCAAGCTGGCCGTCGAGCACGACAGCGGATGGGTGTTTGTGCGAGACGTGCTAGAGGCGCTGGAGTCGGTTGACGCGGTTATCCTGCCAACCCGGTACGGGTTCTGGGCGGTGCCCGGTGGCGTGGCTGTGGAGGTTGTGGCGCGGCGGCAGGACACGGCGACCCGCGAGGCGATCGGCACGGCGCTGCAGGAGCGCGGGGTGCCGCTGCGCCAACTGCACGTCGTCGGTGACCGATCCGAGTTGACCCGGCCGCTGCCGTTGCGGTGTGACCTGAAGGAGGGCTCGACGGCGAAGCTTCACGACAAGCCCGCACCACCCACACCGGCGATGCTGAGCACAGCGAACCGGAGGCACTAATGCCACACTCCTACTACGTCGTGATGGCCTTCGTGGCTGCGACCGCACTACTGAGCTGGGGTTTCTACCGCCGCGCCGCCGCTGACCGCCCGCCGATCGGCGTGGTCACGCTCAGGGACGTGGCGATTCTGCTGATCGTGCTGGTGCTGTTGCCGTACCTGTACCTGAACCTGCCAGTAGCCGCCGTGACCACCGTGCTCGCGCTGGGCGTTCTCACCGCGATGTACGTCACGTTGGAACCAGCGCTGCGACGCGCCTGGCTGGCCTGGACCACCGGCGTCGGCCTGGTCGCGGCCGACATCACACTCGGCGTCTCGCAGGGCGTGACCGGCGCCCCATTCCTCGTGATCAACAACATCATCATGGTCATCACAATCGTGGGGGCGACCAACCTGTGGGCGCAGAGCGGCATGCGGGCGCGTGACGTCACTGTGCTCGCCGCCGGGCTGACGGTCTACGACGTCATCGCGACGCAGTGGCTGTCGGTGATGACCGACGTGATGCAGCGGCTGTCAACCGCGCCGCTCGTCCCGATCGTCGCGTGGGGCCTGGCCGACGAGCGGACCGCGCTTCGTATCGGTCTCGGCGATCTACTCCTGCTCACCGTATTCCCGCTGGTGATGCGCAAGGCGTTCGGGCGGACCGCCGGAGTCGTGGCGCTGGCAATCGGGCTGGCGACACCGGCGGTCATCCTCGGCGTGCTGGCCGCAACCGGCGCGACGGTCCCGGTACCGGCCATGGCGTTCCTCGGTCCATCGATGGTCGCTCAGTACCTGTGGTGGCGCCGCACCCGCACCCGCGAGCGCACCACCCGGGAGTACCTGCTGGCCGAGCCAGCGCCCCAGCGGCTCTGGCAACGCGCGTGACCCGGCGTACGTGACCGAACCCTGAGGAACTGGCCGCAGATCCGCGGTCCCATCCGAAGACCGCGCGGCCCCGCGAGAGAGAAAGGAGGTGTGTAAACATGGTCAAGGCGCACCTGCGGTACTTCCGCTACGCGCTCACCGCGCTCTCCGCGGTTGGCTTCGTCGCCTGCAAGTCCTCATGACGGTAGCGGTCGAACAGTGAGTGGTGCCGGCTACCGACCGTAAGCGGGTAGCCGGCACCGCGTCCCTGGCCCAATGCCGCGACCGCGGCCGTGGAGCTTGGCCGGCGCCAGCGCAACAACGGGATCGTCGCGGTGATGCAGTCGGCCGCCCTCCGCAGGAACCAGCAGTGCTCCAGGACTGGAACTCGCTACAGAAACGGCAGTACACGGCCGCCCGCGCCGTGTTAGCCGGCTCACCACAGCTACTCAAGATCACCGGCCGCTACAACCCGTCAAGCGTCCTGCCGCGCACCCGAGCACGTATCCGGCGTCCGATCAACACGAGGCGAGGTCTGGGTAGATGACCATCGACGAAACGACCATCTGCTCGGAGACCTCGCCGCCGACGGAACCGTGCGGCAAACCAAGATGTGGCACCGGCCGCGAGGGACGCGCTCGGCTACTTCAACCGCTTCTGGTTTGATACTTGTCTATAGATGGGCTTGCGCTCCCCGCTCCTCGCGGCCCATCGTGTCGGTCGCGCAACACGTGGGCTAGCCTGCGTCGTCCACGGTCATCGATCAACTCCAATCACTGATCGATCAACCTACTTGGCCGGCGCGCTCTTGAACCTGACTGGAGTCACTAACGCGACAGGTCGCGGTTCTGCGTTGGACGCAGACATCGGCATCAACAATCATTGGGAACTAGACATCAATCGATCATGGGCGATGTATATGAGTCGTGGGTGACGGATGAGCCTTGGAGTGTTCGCTGATAACATACGCCTGCTGCGGCTACGACAGGGGCTAACCCAGGAGGACCTGGCCGTAGCAAGTGGTGTGAGTCTTCGCACGATCCGCGATATCGAGGCCGGCCGGGTCGCCAGACCGCGGCCGAGCACGGTGCGGTTGCTGGCCGATGCGTTGGGCCTGTCCGGCGCTGAACGCGACACCTTCCGGCAGAGGGCGCTGCTGCCTTCAACACCATCAGCCCCCTCCGACGCCGCGGATGTTGGTTCGGCGGGGCCTGAGGTACCGCACGACCGTGCGCCGGCAGAGCTGCCTCGTGGCCTCGCCAGCTTTGTCGGTCGTGAGAAGGAGTTGGCGCTGCTGTCGGACACGGCCGCGAGCGCCACCGCCGATACGCCTTTGCCCGTGTATCTCATCGGCGGATTGCCTGGAGTCGGCAAGACAGCTCTCGCGGTGCACGCCGGACACGCGTTGGCGCACCTGTTTCCCGATGGCCAGTTCTTTGTCCGGTTGCATGGGCACACAACCGGCGTCGGGCCGGCCGACCCTGGCGATGTACTGCGGGCCCTGCTGGTCGCCGATGGAGTGGAGGCGGCGCTCGTCGCGACGCTGCCCGACTGGCAAGTCACGGTGGATCGTCGGGCCAGCCTGTGGCGGACCCGCATGACCGGGCGAAGGGCGTTGGTGATCCTCGACGACGCGGCGAGCTCCCAGCAGGTGGCACCCCTGCTTCCACCGGCTGCGGAATGCCTGGTCCTGGTTACCAGCCGGCACCGGCTAATCGGCCTGGCCGACGCCGCGGTCCTGGAGTTGGCGCCGCTTTCTGCCGACGAGGCGGTACGCTTGTTCAACAGACTGAGCCACCGTCACGACGCCGCTCACCCGTCCGATGACGAGTTGGCCGCTGTTGCGCACGTTGTTCGCTCGTGCTGGTACCTGCCGCTAGCCGTGGCCGCGACTGCCTGCAGACTTCGGCAACGCCCAGCCTGGCGGGTTCAGGACCTGGCCACCGAACTGGGCGACGCCCGAACCCGGCTTTCGCTGATGCGTGACGAGCAGGCCGCCGTCGCGGCGGCACTTGACGTGTCCTATCGAAGCTTACCGGCGGCCCGGCAGCGACTGTTCCGGCTGCTCGGTTTACGCCCCGGCACAGACATCGACCGCTATGCCGCGGCGGCGCTCGGTGGAACGTCGGCGGCTGCGGCAGCACAGCACCTTCAAGCCCTTTACGACGACCACCTCCTCACCGAACCCATGCCAGGCTGGTACCGAATGCACGACCTCATCGCCGAATACACCGGGGCACTGGTCGGGACCGATCCAGCCGGTGAACGCCATCAGGCGCTGCACCGGCTGTTGGCGTACTACCGAAGCACCGCTACCAATGCCGCGCGCCACATCTGTGACCCCCGCGCCACCGACCATCAGTCATCCACACCGGCAGCCGAAGCCCAACCAAGGATCGCCAACTGGAGCCAGGCCATGGCATGGTTTCACGCCAACATCTCAAGTCTAATGGCCACTGCGCATCGCTGCGCCAACGACGGCGAACACCGGTGGACCATCGCGATCGCCTCGGCCACCGCGGACTTCTGCGGCCAGACCGGCCGCTGGAACGAAGCCATCTGGCTTCACCGCGCCGCACGCGCAGCTGCTGAACTCCTCGAGGACAAACCGAGCCTGGCCGAGTCAACCTACAATCTCGCCAACGTGCTGCGGATATCGGGGAACTCCACCGAGGCCGCCTACCTGTTCGCCCACGCATTGAGCGCCTACCGCGACATCGGCGATGATGCCGGTCAAGCGTGGACACTGACCAAGCTTGGCGCACTGCGCTGGGAGACCGGCGACCACGCCGCAGCCCTCGACATACTGACAAAGGCACACGACATCTTCGACCATCTCGACAACCAACTCGGCCGCGCGCACGCCCTTGCCGACTTGGCCGGAGCGCACCTGGTAGCCGGAGACGGACGCGCGGCCGCCGGCCCGGCGCGGCAGGCCCTCGACCTGTTCAGGACTCTTGGTGACCGTAACGGGCAGGCCGCCGCCCTCAACACAATCGGCGGAATCCAGCGGGCCAACGGGGCTTCGCCCGAGGCAATCTCCTCGTTCCGCAAGTCCCTCGAGACATTCGAGGCAGCCGGAAACCGGTTTGGTCAAGCGCAAGCCCTCAACAACCTCGGGCACGTCACCCTAGACACCGAGGAGTACCCCACCGCAGCCGAATATCTGACCCTGTCGGTCGAGTTGTCCCGCGCCATCGGCGACCGTAACGGCGAAGCATACGCACTATCCGGACTAGGCGTCGCCCTGCAGAGCCTCACCGACGCGCCAGCGGCAATCGCCACGGTAACCCAGGCCCTCACCATCTTTCGTGAGACCGGCGACCGCCGCGGCGAGGCCATCGCTCTGACCAGCATGGCCACTATTCTGCGACACCAGGAAAGGTTTAACGAGGCCAAAGTGATCTACGATCGCGCAGCGAACGTTGCCCGACAGACCAACCATCCCAGCGAAGAAGCCGACGCCCTGTCAGCGGCAGGCCGCTGCGCCGCCCAACTCAACGACACCACCACCGCCACGGCCAACCTGAAGGAAGCACTCAAGATTTACCAGCGGATCGGCGCCACCGCGCGAACAGCCGCTGTGCTCGACGAACTCCGCTCCTAACCTTGATCAATCTCGCGCCCAGCGGGCACCGGAACCCAGCCGTGGCCGGGAGGTGAGCCGCAGTGGCACCGACGTGGATCGGAGGTATGACCTGAAGTTGTGCATCGGCGACCTGCACGAGGGCGTGGCGTGCCTTCCTCATTGATGACATTGAGGATGCCGACACGCCGGACTTCTACACCTTCGCCAGGGACTACAGTGTGGGCGATCACCTAATTCGGTTCTGGCGAAGATCTTGTGGGGCGGATGCGGCAAAGGGGCCGCGATGGGGATTACGTGTTGAGTAGGATTCTCTTGCGTAGCAAGGAGAAGCTGGCCCTACCGTACATCGATCGTTTGATGGTTTTGATTCTGTTGACGGCGCCTTCGACGGGGCCGGAGTTCCAGGGCATGGTCAGGCCGGCGATGACGGCGTCCAGGTCGCGACGCATCCCGGTGATCAGGGAGTGTAGTGCTGGGAGTGGATCGGCTTGCACGCGGGTGATCCAGTCTGTGAGTCGCTCGCCGCAGTGCTTGTTCATCAGGTCGGCGAACTCGCGGACGTGCTCGGCGGTAGCGCGTAGTTCCGGGCAGGCGCTCAGCGCCGTGGCCAGCCGTTCGGTGTCCGCCTCGCTCAGGTGCCGCGGATCCGTCATGAGCCAGCGGGTGAGGTGGCGGGGCTTGGGCACCTCCGGTCGTGGCGGGACCGGGTGTGAATGGCGCGACGGAGACGAAACGGTGTCGCGTAGCGGGTGTAGAAAGCGGCGGACGGTCTGCACGCTGCCGGTGAACCCGCGCTGACGCAGTTCGGCGTGCAGGACCACTGCGTCAGTGACGCCGGCGTGGAATCGCGTGCGCAGGTGCTCGGTGTACCCATCCAGCTTCCCGGTCCGGTTGGTCGCCTTGACCAGCAACTGTTCCACACAGGTGGCCTCCGCGAAGCGGCGCACGGTGCCCCGGTCCAGCCGTAGTTGCTGCGAGATCCGGTTCAGCGAGTGCCCCTTGGTGACCAACTGCTGCACCGCCGTGTACCGCTCCCGGGTCCGTACCACCAGGCGGCGTTCCCGCCCGCACACGTCCCGGGTACCCGCCGCCTCCGGTTGCCCGCCCAGCTCGACATTCGCCTCCAGCGCCGGCTGTGGCGATGGTGGCGCTGGTGGTGGCGCCTCAGCCGATGGGTCCATCGCCTGCACCGCGGCGCGTACGCAGGCATGGTGGGCTGCGACGGTCTTGTCGACCGCCTCGCCCAGGTTGTGCCAGACATGCCAGCGGTCCGCGACCTGCAACGCCTGCGGTGCGCCGGTTCGTGCCCCGTCCGCGTAGGCGCCCGCGCGGTCGCGGCACACGATCTGGACGCCGGGGTGTTCGCGCAGCCAGTCCGCGACCGGATCACCGTCGCGTCCGGGCAGCACGTCGATGGGCCGGTGGGTACGCATGTCCAGCAGTACCGTGCCGTACACGTGCCCTCGACGTCGCGCAAAATCGTCGATTCCGAGTACGTCGACCGTGCCTTGCGGCGGGTCGGGCAGCCCGCGCAGCAGGTTCAGCAGCGTGTCCCGTCCCGCCCGGATACCCAGCGCCGCAGCCAGCCGGGAACCCGCGCGGCCGGCCAGGGCCACTGCGATCGCGGTCAACGCCGCACGCATCGGCGGACTATATCGGGCGTGCGGCGTGGTCAATCCCGGTACCTGTTCGGCGAATGTACGACGCGGGCAGGCCGCGGCGTCGCAGAGGAACCGGCGTACCGTCAGCCGGATCGACACCGGTGTCCCAGCCAGTGGGGCGTCTCGTAGTACTCGCTGGTAGCGGCCATGCACCCGCACAGCAGTGCTGCCGCAGCCGGGGCACTCCGCCGTCGCCGCCGCCACGCTGGCCGCTAGCGCAATCCCGCCGGGATCTCGTTCTACCTGCTCAACGACCACGTTCCGAAGGTGCGGCAGCAGAAGATCGAGAAAGCACCGGACTCAGCTACCAGAGTCCACATAGGACTTCTAGCCGGCACGCCGGCACTCCACAAGATCTTCGCCAGAACCGAATTACGTGATCGAACCCCCGCTCAGCCGGGGGAATTACATGATCGCGGACACTCGTCGATGACGAGTAGTCGTGGTCCGCAGTAGAAGCGCATGCAGGTGTCGAACCGGCCTTCCAGTTGGGCTTTGCGGGCGCGGCGGGTGAGGTCTTCGGCGGTGGTGAAGTAGACCCGGTGTCCGGCGTCGACGGCGGTGCGAGCCAGGATCGCAGCGAGCATGTCTTGCCGGTGCCGGGCGGGCCGATGAGCAGCACGTTGCCGGCATCTTCAAGGAAACGCAGGGTGGCCAGCTCGGTGATGAGTTTGGCGTCCACGCCGGGTTGGGCGGCGAAGTCGTAGTTGGCCAGCGTCCATGACTGGGGTAGGCAGGCAAACCGTAGCCGGCCGGTGAGCCGCCGAACTTCGGTGGCTTCGATTCGATGGCCAGCAGCTGTTCCATCGCCGCGATCAGCGACAGGTCCTGGCTGCGGGCGTTGTCCAGTATCGAGGTCAGGGCCTCACCGGCCGCGCCGAGGCGTAGGAACGCCAGATGCGCGCGCAGCCGCTGATACACAGCGGCCTCGCTGGTACTCATCGGCGTGGGCACCTCGCCGTCGGGGGCGACGTCGGTGTTGGGTTGGGCGCGTCGGGTGCGCGTACTCACCGGTCCTCCCCGTGGTAGATGAGGCTGAACAGGGCCTGCTGCATGCGCAGCAGATCCGCGCCCTCCCGCAGGGGCGGGTAGCCGTGGCGGGCCAACACGGCGGCCACGTCCAATGCCAGACCCACACTGAACCGGGCATCGCTACCGTTGACGGGTCGCGCCACCGGATAGGCCGGCGCTGTGGTCGCGGCGTTCACCGGCCACCACCGTGCTCGCCCGCGGCGGCGTCGCGGCCCAGCGGGCGGGCGGCCGCGGCGTAGGCGGCGAAGTCGACCACCTTTGCGGTCGTGGCCACTGCGGCCTTGGCTTGGCGGATGCGGTCGGCTTCGGCCAACGCCGCCGGGGTGAGCGGGCGGCGGTCCTTGCGCCGGCACGGACCCCGGTCAGTGAACGCGCCCAGCACGACCGTGGTCAACGCCGCGACGTGCTCATCGGAACGAACCAACATGCCGGCCCCGTCCGGGGCGCGTAGATGATGGGCTACAGCACACCACGGCCGCTCACAATGTCCACAGTAGATGAACCGAGCTGGTGCCGGAGGATGACCTGTTGGCTGGCGTGCCCGGGTGGCACCGAGTAGGAGTTGCCGCGGAAGGAGATCAGCGCCTGCGTGCTGACCTTACGGGCGACGTCCACGGTCGCCGCGAAGGGTGCCGGTGCCGGGCGCAGCGGTTCGGACTCGGCGAGCACACCGACCGTGGTCGGCCGGCCGTCGCGCATCCGCCTGCGCCCGTCCAGCTTGACGCAGACCCGGTCCAGGCTGGCCTGCGCGCCGGCGAGGGTGGCGTCGTCGGCCAGTGTGCGCCACCAGCGTTGGGTGATGACGTGGATCGCCTTCTCCACCACCCCTTTGCGCCACCCGTGCCCGGGCGGGCACAGGTCCACCCCGACGCCGTAGTGCATCGCCACCGGCGCGAACGCCACGCGCAGCCGCCCCGAGGCGGGGTGGCACACCGTGGACATCCGATCAAAGCGCCACCGGGCGCTGACCCCGCCCAGGCGGCGCACCACCTGATCGAGGCCCTCGACCAAGTGCCCAGTGTCGGTGCGCTCGGCCAACCAGGCCCGCCACCGGCTCGAGTACGGCAGGGCACCCACCAGCACGTACGCCGTGGCACCCCAGCCCCACGACGCGGGAGGGTTGGGCAGTTCCACCCAATCCCACTGGCTTTCGGCTCCCGGCGGATGCTCGATCACCGCCCGGTCCTTCGTCCGGGCCGACCCGCACGGCGCGCAATGCGGGCGAAGGCAGCGGGCCCCGCAACCCCCGGGTAAACGAGGGATACGACCCGCCGTAGCCCAACGCCACGACCTCCTCGTACAACGTCGTGGCCCACACGTGTCCATCGGCGGCCAGCCGCAGCCGGCAGTACGGAGCGAACTCCTCGAACGGATCAACCACCGACCGGACCCGCTGACCCGGCGTGCGTCCGTTCAGATAGCGGCGCACCGTCAACCGCGTCGCGCCGACATGACGGGCGATCGACGCAATCGACCACCCCTGTCTGCGCAAGGCATGTACTTCCACAACCATCTCCCATGACAACATTCCTGGGGGCTCCCTCGAACAACTCCGTGATCTAGTCGTCCGGAGCATCGAGGGGGCCCGCCGTCTACAGATGGACCTGCATCGGCGGGTCGCCCAGAGTGGTCACTTCCACTGAGCAGGAGTGGTCACGTTCAGATGAGCGGGGGCATGGCCGTGACGGCTGGCCGCACGGGCTTCGAGCCGGCCTGGCGCCGGGCCGCCGGGGCTACGGTTCGGGTGCGGTGGGTGCGGGTTCGGGGACCGGCTTGAGGGCGATCATGCGGAGGTTCTCGGCGCGGTACAAGCTGACCGTGATGATCTCGATGTGGTGTGGGTGGGTGCTGCGGGCCGGGTGCAGGTGGCGGCGTTCACCATCGGCGTGCACGCGTACGACGGGTTGGTGCCAGAGGC
>Ga0209382_10005203_pt1 | contig 16981 bp, 12 predicted proteins | sample SoiMetdeltSBSDD5_FD_187599 | JGI IMG/M metagenome (GOLD analysis project Ga0209382, IMG submission 187599) | Bulk soil microbial communities from a Populus tree surrounding site in Tennessee, USA - Soil MetaG P. deltoides SBSDD5 (SPAdes) (version 2) | ecosystem: Environmental > Terrestrial >...
AGGCAGTCTGTGGCTTTTCGCCACCGGCCTTGTGAACTGCCGGAGATCTGCCCCAAAGGCTACGGGGGCCACTGCAAACAGCATTGAGTACGTCAGGCTACTCCCCCGATCCTCCAATTCACCAGCAGCGAGGTTGCCGGAATTTGGTTCGGACACAGGCGTCCGGTCCTATTAGGAGATCGCTTCACGTCATCGGAAGGTCGCCGGCTTGTTCGGGAAATGGTTCAAACTCAGCCGGGAAGCAGCCTGGTCACTGCAATCTACGACAGCGGCGGCGGCAATGGCAACGGCGATACAGATGCTCTCGCTGATTTCTTCTTTTGTGGCCCCGAGAGCCAAAGCCTTCTTAATATGGCCGTCGACACATCCTTCACACTTGGCAACGAGCGAGGCTGCAATGGAAATGAGCTCCTGAACTTTTGGATCTAGAATCCGTCGTTCGGGAGTGTAGTAGAGCTCTTTGTAGAACGCTCCATAAATCTTCTTCATGCGCGGTTCAAGCATGGAGTAAGAGCTAGTAGGCTCCCCCGCTGCCGTAGGAATTGATTCTTGACCGGCTTCGCCCCGACCCGCCTTCTCCGCGGTGTTTCCATCATCCATCGAGCGATCTCCTTTGAGCAGCATTCGAAAAACTCGGCTACAAGCTTAACAGGCCCGAAAGGGTTTCTGCAAATGACGATTGTGCCGACTGCGGAGACCGCAGATTGCGGATTGCCGAAGGCGGATTGTGAAATGCGGATTTGCTGGGGTTGGTCCGCGGCGGATCGACGATGGGCGGATGAGCTGCTGCTGTGCCTTACCAAACATGTCACCCTATAGACCAACCAACTTTGGCGCTCTTGTCAGACCATCCAAATTCTGCAATTCTCAATCGCATTCCGCAGTCCGCCAATCCGCAATCATCGGGTTTTCTTGGAGGTTCCTTTAAGAAGATCGATGCTACCGTTGCTGTTGGCGAGACTGAGATCGCACTCGGCTTTGCCAATCTTGCCGGAGAGGGCATCTCCACCAAGCGGGCCTGCGACAGTCAGCGGCAATTCACTGTTGATCTTTCCGAAAGAGGTGCTGGCAGTCACGTTGAAGCCCAGCCCTTCGGGAAGGTAGACCCGGATGGGAGCAAACGAGGTTTTCAGAATGAAGGCAGGGCAGCGCTGGGCACTTACAGGCTTCCACGATAGGCCTGAAACTTCAATCGAGCCGTTGGAGTTGTAAACTTCGACGCCGCCGCCTATTGTATCAAGAACAACCGGAGCAAATGACGTGCGCACCGACGCATTTCCCTTTACGTCACTTGCATTCACACTTCCATTGGTGTTTTCCACTGAGAGACCGCCGACGATGCGCTCGGCGCGCACCATGCCGAAACTGGTCTTGACATAGGTCTCATCGCCCGCGTCAGAGACTGTGACGCTGCCGTTTCCGGAAACAATCTTCACGGTCTTTCCCACGTTGCTGAGGGTAATGCCGCCGAAAGAACTACGCACATCGGCAAAGCCAGTGACATTGCTCAGCTTGATAGCGGCGTTGCTGTTGCTAACGGTGGCGTTGCCTGAAATTCCAACCGCTTCTACTTCTCCAAACCGGGTTTTTAGCAGCGCGTTTCCCGCAATGTTCTGAACCAGAATCTTGCCATTGTTGCTTTCAATGTCGACGCTACCGCTAACGTCCTTGAGCTCGACCGCGCCAAAACTGTTGCGGATGCTGGCCGACTCTCCAAGCTTGGCTCCCGTCACCCGGCTGTTGGAAGCGGAACAGGACAGCCTCTTGCCGATATCAAAAAAATTGACCGAATTGAATGACGTGTTCAGGGTGGCTGCGCCTGATACAGTTCGCACATCAACCGAGCCGTTGCTATTGTTAACCGTCACGTCGCCGGTCACCTGGCTGACGGCTACTGAGCCAAACGCATTCGTGATGGTGGACGGTCCCGCCGTTCCATGCAACTCCACCGCTCCGTTGCTGTTGACTACCGTCGCCCCCTTTGTGACGTCTCCGACACTCACTTTGCCAAACCGGTTCTTCAAGGTGAGCGCGCCTCTTACCAGCCTTATGCTTACGACTCCATTGCTGTTCGTCACAGTGAGATCGCCAGTGTTGTCAGTTACCTCAATCGCGCCGAAGGAATTCTCCAGCCGTTGAGTTCCTCGTCCTTCACGAAAGTTGAGTTGTCCATGAGCGTTAGTGATGTCGCCATTGGCCTTCAAACCGGACACCGAGACATTGCCAAAACTGCTCTTCACAGTCAGAGGCGCATCCTCCGGCATGAGGATGTCGTAGTTCACCGAGAAGGAGATGTTCCGGCGCCTCGAAAAAAAACGATCCGGCGCTTCAGGGTATTCCGTGCGAACCACGACTCCAGAGGCCCCTGGCTCAACCAGGATCTGGATGTCGTTGCCAAACTGAGTTGCCTCTTGCCGATTGTCGGCCGAGACACGGATACTTGCCTGAACGTTCAGTTCGCGGCTGGGGTGTGTGCGGATGGTCACATTCCCCTGACGATGGTCCACCCGTACGGTCTGGCCTGCTGCCACCGCCACCGATTTCTGGAAGTTGCGAGCAAACTCTTCCCGGTCAGCCGCTTTGGACGCTAGAGGAAACAGCAGACTTAAGGTGCCGTACAAGGCAACAAAAGAAAGTGCCACCCTGCCTTTAGCACGGGGGGACGGATGAGCATCCCCCAACTTGAGAAGGCGCGGACTCAGTCGTCTGCCTTCCAAAGCCCAAGAAATTCTATTCACATCAATTCTCATGAGCTTCATCCTTGACCACTTCCTCGAGTGTCTGCTGCTTTTCCCTATAGATCGAAAGCAGCTCGTTCCGCAGGTGGGCGTTAAAGCGGTTGAGCTCGATATTGGCTCGCAGCTCTTCAATCGCAGAGTCGATGAGCAACAGCTTTTCACGATAGATGCCCAGCAGGGCCGACTTGGGCTGGTCGATCCGCGGCGCTGCCAGAGTCGAGAGCTTTTCGATTGACCGCAAATAGGCAGCTTGCGTCTCCTCGATTTCGGTCAAAGCTTGTTCCGTTAGCAGCCGTCGCTCATCCTGGAGCCCCGGTTCGTTATCAACAGCCGGCCCCGATCTCTGCAGCACTATCCAACTCGCTACAGCAGATACCAGCAAGAGCGCGAGGCACACTGCCAGAGCCTGCCACTGGCGCCAAATCGGCTGTGGCTTTCGCTGTCCTCGAACTATCCGATCAGCATGTCGAGTCTCCTCGATGAGTGACTGCTCGATGCGGGGCCAGAGTTCCGAACTCTCCCAAGATTTGCGCAAGCCTGGCGCTGCCGTCGAAATCTCCTGCCATAAACTCCAGTCCTCGCTGCAGTCAGGACATTCCCGAACATGTTCCATGATTCCCTCAGGGAACTCATGTATTCCTTCTCGCAAGGCTAGTTGAAAATCACTACACTTAGGCTTCATCGCTAGTCCTCACTATTCGAGACCGCTTCAGCCGGTCACGCAGTTCCCGCTTGGCTTCGAATAGTGCGTGTTTCGAGGAGGCCTCGGAAATCTCCAGGATCTCGGCGATTTCTGAATGCTTGAAACCTTCCACCTCGAACAACAGAAACACGTGACGCAGTCGCGCGTCGAGGCGGCCGACCAGTTTTTCCAACGTCAAACGCAAAGGATGATTCGACGCCGGCAATGCAGGCTGGGCAATGCCCGCGACAGGGGAGGGCTGGACCACATCGTGAAGGTGGCGTTTACGCTTCATATCGATGCAAGTATTGATGAGGATGCGGTAAACCCAGGTCGAAAATGAAGACTGCCCTCGAAAGGTTTTGACGTTTCGATAGATCTTCAAAAAGGCCTCCTGAACCGCATCCTCGGCATCAGTCGGGTTGCCCATCAGATTACAGGCGATGCTTTTCATGCGCCCTCCATGCCGCTGGTAGAGTTTGTCGAAAGCCGCCAAGCTGCCCTTTCTGCACGCCTCAACGGATTCCCAATCACCATCGGCCGTCGCTGCGGGTCTGAGGGAATGACTCAAGCCTGTCTCCTGTGTCGGCTGCAGGGTCAATGTGTGTTCCAAAGGCGGCCTATATCTCCGAATCCCAACTGCCAGCTATCAAACATTCCTTTAGACGAATGGCGAGACCAGAACGTTAAGAGAGTCAAAGGACGGGTTGCAACCAAAACGGTGGGTGCCGTGCCAAAGCCGAGGTACCTAAGTGAGATTGAAGTGGCTTCACAAGCTAAGTGCCTGGTCCAGAAACCCGACCAAAAGTACCGCATACTCCTTCGGGTGCAATCGGGCAGCGGCGCCGTGGCTCACTTCGTTGCCGAACACCTCGATTCTCTTCAAGGGTGCCTTAGCCTCCTGAAAGAGGCGGCGTGCAACTTTTGGTGGCATACGTCGGTCTCCTTCGCTGGCAATCACCAGCAAAGGAACAGGCTGAACGCGAGCGATGCACTCAAGGGTATTCACCTCGTCGACATCGAATCCGGTGAACCGCTGAAACCAAAATAGAAAAATGGGTGGGAAGATGAAGCGAGGCAGGTTGAAGAAGAGCCAGGAGTGGTGAATGATGGTCTGCCGAATGCTGGAGAAAGGGCTGTCGATCACCAGCGCAGCGTAGCGATCAGATTGGGCTGCTGCTCGCAACGTGGCGACTGCCCCCATCGAGACCCCCATTAAGACGATTTTGGGAGACTGCGGCGAAACCTGACAGCGATGCTGGAGATAGTCGATGGCGCCCAGCACATCCTGAGTTTCATAGAAGCCCAGGGAAACAATTGCCTTCTCGCTAGTGCCATGATTCCGCGAGTCGTACAGAAGGGCTCCGTAGCCCGCTTTGGCCAGTGCCACGGCTCGCGACAGCATCTCCACGCGCGTGCGAAATAGTCCGTGGGTCAGGATCACAATAGCATTCTTTTGCGCAGGTGGGATTAGCCAGCCACTGAGCTCCTTCCCGTCGCGAGCTTTAAACCGCACATTCTCATAAGCGATTCCTGAATCGGCGGGTGTGTCCTTTAGCAGCCGATCCGGCTGTCGAGTCCCAGCACGACTCACAAAGCGGGCCATGAAAAACGGACCCAGTCCCAGCAATACAACAGGGATTACGGCCAGATAGAAGATTCCGGTCCAGCCAAGAATGGCTCGCCGCCTGGCCTTCCAGAAAAGGGCCAAGCCACCTCCTATGAGGAGAAACGGAATGAAAAGGACGGTCAGAAGGATGAGCAAGAACATAGATCTGCTCTGCGAAGGCTCGTTGCGGGTTGGGGGCCCATTGGACCCGGATCCTTTTTGGGAGGATGGGGAACACTCTGCCTCCGGAAATACGTTTTGTAGTCATCGGGCATCACTTCTCAAGCCACCACTTTCACCATCAGATCGGCCACTAACTTACTGAATCCTGAAGGATAAGCCAGAGCACTGCCTTCTGCGAGCAATGCCTGGCCGTGAAGCAGTTTGGCGTAGTCCTGAAGCTCGACAGACTTGAGGTCTTTTTCGAAGATCGCCTGTAGTTTCGGCAGCAAAGGATGAGATGGATTCAGTTCGAGAATCCGCTTGGTCTTGGGAATTGTCTGGCCCATGCGGCGCATCATCTGCTCCAGTTGCGGGCTGAGATCATGCGCTTCGCCAACGAGACAGACCGCCGACGAGGTGAGACGGCTGGAAAGACGCACCTCTTTGATGTCTTCGTCGAGGTGAGACTTCAAACATTCCATCAAATCCTTGAAGGTCTTTCCCTTTTCCTTGCGAGCCTCTTCGGCCTTCTTCCTCTCCTCTTCAGACCCCAACTCCACTTCACCCTTGCCGACCGACTGAAACTTCTTTCCCTCAAAGGGCCCGACCCGTTCGACCCAAACTTCATCGACCGGATCCACCAGGTAGAGCACTTCGTAGCCCTTGTCCTTAAATGCTTCGAGATGTGGAGAACGCTCCACAGCCTCCCGCGAAGACCCGGGGAGGAAATAAATGGCTTCCTGACCCTCTTTCATCCGGCTCACATACTCCTGAAGCGTGGTGAGTTCTTTCTCATGGTGGCTAGACTCGGACAAGAGCAGCGGTAGAATACGATCTTGTTTTTCCTCCCAGTCCAGCAAACCATGTTTCAAAACGGGTCCGAATTCCTTCCAAAATGAAAGATACCTGTCCTTCCGCTTCTCCAGCATTTCCTTAAGGATCTCGAGAACCTTCTTCACCAGGAAATTACGAATGGCCTTAATCTGCCGGTCCTGCTGCAGAATTTCGCGAGAAACGTTCAAAGAGAGCCCTTCCGAGTCGACCACTCCCTTGATGAAGCGCAGGTATTCCGGAATCAACTCTTTGCAATCGTCCATGATGAAGACCCGCTTGACGTAGAGTTGAATACCCTGATGCGTCATGTCGCGGCTGTAAAGATCGAAGGGCGCCTTCGAAGGAATGAACATCAGAGTCTGAGCCTCGAAGTTGCCTTCTAGTTTGGCGGAAATGATTTCGAGTGGCTCATTCCAGTCGTGAGAGATGTGTTTGTAGAACTCCTTGTATTCCTCATCAGTCACTTCGCTCCTCGGACGTGTCCAGATGGCTTTCATGGAGTTGAGCGTCTCCTCCTGAACGACGGTCTTTTCTTCGACGCCAGGTTTAGGTTTGCCATCATCGTCTCGCTCGATTTCCTTTCGCTCCACCCTCATGCGGATGGGATAGGCTACAAAGTTCGAGTACTTGCGAACAATCGACTTGAGCACAAACTCGGACACGTAATCTTTCAAGCCATCTTCTGAGTCCTCAGGTTTCAGATGGAGGGTCACACTAGTACCGGGTTCCGGTCGCTCTGCTTCTTCCAGCGTGTAGCCGCCAGCGCCGTCCGACTCCCAGCGAGTCGCCTTCTCCTCGCCGGCGCGGCGCGTGAGAATACCCACTTTGTCAGCTACCATAAACGTCGAATAGAAACCAACACCAAACTGGCCAATCAGTTCCGGCGGCAGGTTCTGTTCCTTGCGTTCACGAATCAGTTTCAAAAACTCCTTCGTTCCCGAGCGGGCGATCGTTCCGATGTGCTCGATGAGTTCCTGCCGCGACATGCCAATGCCATTGTCGTGAATGGTCAGCGTTCGACTTGGTTTGTCGAGCTCGAGAAAAATGTGCAGCTCCTTGTCGGGCAGCGTTTCTTTCTTAGTCAAGCTTTCGAAGCGAAGCCGGTCCAACGCATCGGAACTGTTTGAAATGAGTTCACGCAAAAAGATGTCCTTGTTCGAGTACAGAGAGTGAATCATGAGGTCGAGCAGTTGCTGGACCTCGGCCTGGAAGACATGCTTTTCGGTGCTAGTGGCCATGACGCGTTCTCCAATCGACGATCTTAGCTACCCAGAATCCATCAGGTTCTCGTCAGAATTGCACTGCCCGCTCGGCAAGCATTTGCTAATTGACGATCGACTAGTGGTAATCGTGCATTTTTTCAATAGCGAATTGTCAAAAACGACGGCCGATAGACAGTGCTCCGTCGCATTTGTTCCCGCCCATTGCGGTTGAATGTTTGGCACTGACTTTGACATGACCTTCTCTTCAGAAGGGGTTGTCTTGCCAGTATCCGAATGGGAAATCAGGTCACAAGAAGATGGTCTGTATCAGTAACCCGCCGTCACACCATCGGCGCGAGGGTCGGAGGCACCTAGGCGAACATTGGATTCAGGCTCGATGAGGATACCCTCCGCGTCGCCCATGAAGTTGCGCGTGACGACCTTGTGGCCCCGGGCTTCGAGAGCAACCGTCACATCCGCGGCAAAGCCGAACGGCTCCATACACAATTCGTCAGGGAGCCATTGGTGATGAAAGCGTGGGGCGTCAATTGCTTCCTGAATGGTGAAGCCAAAGTCAACTATGTTGAGAATGACCTGCAACACAGTACTGATAATAGTAGGCCCACCTGGGCTGCCGATAGCCAGAAACAGTTTGCCGTTGCGGATGAGAAATGTCGGGGTCATTGCCGACAGTGGGCGCTTCCCCGGGGTGATGGCATTGGCTTCACCCTGAATGAGACCGTAGGCATTAGGCACCCCACGTTTGGAAGTGAAGTCGTCCATTTGGTTGTTCATTAGGATGCCAGTGCCTTCGAGTGTTACTCCAGCTCCAAAACTGCCGTTCAAAGTGTATGTGTTGGCCACTGCATTGCCAGCTTTGTCCACAACCGAGAAGTGCGTCGTCTCGCTAGCTTCAGGTTCCGGCAGCAGGCGGGCCGGCAATGACAGGCTGGGAATGGCTTTCTCCAAATCGATGCTCTTGCGCAGTTCGATCGCATAGGCCTTGCTGATCAATCGGCTCAGCGGGAACTGGATGAAGTCGGTGTCGCCCATCAGTTCAGCGCGGTCCCGAAAGGCGCGTCGCATGGTTTCGGCGACGAGATGGATCGTTCGGGAAGAGCCTGGTCCCATCTCGACCAGAGGAAAGGCCTCCAGAGTATTTAGCATCTCCAGCAGCACGGTTCCGCCAGAACTGGGCGGCGGCATGGTGATGACCTCGTAACCACGATAGTTGCCGCGGAGAGGTGTACGGAACTTCGGTTCGTAGTTGGCCAAATCACTTGCAGTAATCCAGCCGCCGTGTTTCTCGTAAGCGACAGCGATCTTCGCACTTACCGACCCCCGATAGAAGCCAGCTGGACCGAAATCCCTGACGGCCTTCAAACTCAAGGCCAGATCCCTTTGGACGAGAATCTCGTCGGGCTCGAAATGCTCTCCATCGCGCAAATAGATCCGCTTGGACTCGGGAAACTCTCCCAGGAGTTTGGCCGCTCCTTTGAGCGACTGGCTCAGATCATAGCTGACTGGGAAGCCGTTTTCAGCAAGCTCGATGGCCGGCTGCAAAACCCGCTTGAGCGGGAGCAACCCAAACTTCTCCTGGGCGAGGCAGAGGCCGGCCACGGTTCCGGGAATACCACTGGCGCGATATCCACGAGTGCTTGCTTTAGGAATGACTTCACCTGAGCTGTCGAGGTACACGTTTTTGTGAGCCGCAGCAGGAGCCGTCTCGCGGTAATCGACGCACGCAAGCTCGCCAATGGCTAGGCGGATCATCATGAAGCCGCCGCCACCCAGATTCCCGGCGGCAGGATGGGTGACTGCCAGAGCGAAACCAACAGCCACCGCCGCATCTATGGCGTTGCCCCCCTGTTTCATGATGTCGATGCCAACCTGGGAAGCAAATTTCTCGGACGAGGCTACCATCCCGTGCTTGGCGCGCACGGGAGCTTTGGAGGCAGCGCAAGTCTCTTCACGCAGCGGGAACAGTATCGATTGCACCGAGCAGAGCACCATCAGAACAGAAATGTCCCACGGGCTCTTGGAATGCGTATTCACCCGACGTTCGGCCGCACGTTTTTGAGGACAGCGTCCCCACCTTGCCCAGACACGGCGGAGGGCCGCTACACTGCCGGAGCCCACCCTCCTATGCCCTCTTGCCAAGTAGGAATGACCCTTCTCATCCTTGGAAGTGCCGTCCAACGGCATAAATGACTCTCCGCTGATGGAGGCGTAGATCCTCCCTGAGCATTTATCCCTTGTCCAAAGCAGGACCGTTCTTTCTGCGCGGCGCGTCCGCCGCGTCTTTTGCGACTTGATTCTTAAGTGGGAATTCTGGCTCACTGCTTCTTGCTGACGATGATCATGCGAGGGCTGGAGACAGAATAGGGGGTCCTCTCCTTGCTTCCAAAGGTAGAAACCACCTGAAGACCAGCCTCCTCAAGCATGTCTTCCAACTCGGCGTGCGTGTAAAGCTTAATGTCATAGTCCACGGTCCGACGCTGGCCTTTGTCGAAGATGATTCGCTTTGTGTGGATGCGAGAGGTGTGCGCGTTGAAGCTGATATCCTCCAACAAAAAGAAATCGGGCTCAATTTCATCCCAACGCCGCGGCTGGTTTTCCACTTTGTGGATGGTCCAATCGCGATTGACGGTCTCTAGCAGGAACATACCTCCCTTGACCAGTGCCTTGGTAACACTCTCGAGGATTCTTTTGTTATCGCTGTCATCAAAGTATCCAAAGCTTGTGAAATAGCTGTAGGCTCCATCAAAGCGGTTGACAAAGTAGCTCTCCCGCATATCTCCCACCAGGAACTCCGCATTTGTCAGCTCATTCAACTGAGCAGCTTGCCTGGCCCTTTCGATGAAGCGCTCAGACAAATCGATTCCCATGACATGGTGGCCCCTTTTTGCCAATTCAATCGCATGCCGTCCGTGTCCGCAAGCAACGTCGAGAACCTGACTCCCTTTGGGGAGCAGGAGCACCGACTCGATGAACTCGGCTTCTGCAATGTTTCTCTCAGGCGTGAAAGCTGGGCCGTAGACTCGATCGTAGTCTTCGTTGAACAGCTCCTCGTACCAGTTCATCCCCTATCTCCAATGAATTGTGTCATGGGTGCGCAAATGATAGTGAAGCCCCACAGCGAATTCAAGCGAATTTGCCAGAATCTGGCATCGGCTAGTCACTCCGCAATTTCGACAGCGGCCGTGTCTTCGCCCGCTGCAAAGGACTTCCGCCATCTGGAATTGCGCAGCTTGCTGCACCATGCTGGCAGCAGATGGGGCTACTTTGGATTGGCTTTGGTAGCTCTAAGTCAGGCGCAAGCGAGCCGCTTGAAGGAGTCTTTCAAAAAAGCGGCAGCGATGTGCCCCAGTCCCAGGGGCAGCCCGCCTCTACTAGTGCACTGAGAAATCTACAGAGGAATCGGATCCTAGTAAAGCTTGCTGCCTCAAGGCATACACGCTCTCTCACTTCAAGGATCCCATAGGCGCGGTTTCCTGTTTCAAGTCCGCCGATGGGTCCATTTCGGAGGCGTCTCGAACGATTTCGTACAATTTGCCAATTTGGAACAGGATGGCTTCACAATGCTGCCCGTAGTGAGGCGTCAGTTTGCCGAGCCGCAAGTAGATGGTCTGTACTTCCTCACGAATCTTGTCCAAGGGAGGTTCGACGGCCTTCGACAACTCGACACAGTACTCCCGATGCGACTGTTTGAGCTTGAGTGCGCCATCGCACCGAAAGAGATTCTTCACAGTCCCCGAAAGCGTATTCCGCAGCACACCTAACAGCTTTTGATCGTCTCTCGAAAATCCGCCCGTCTTGTCCGCCAGAAGAACAGCTCCAAGCAGTTTCACGTCCTCGAGCAGCGGAGCAGCCAAGTAATTTTCACAGACAGCAGAGGCTAGGCGCTCCCTGTCGCCTGGAAAGAGCGCAATCGCGTTTTCGCAGGTGACGTAATGCGACCGAACCAAGGCGTCAAATAGGTACCCCTCCTTCAACTCGAGCGCTTCATTGCCTTGGGCGCGATTGGCTCCCTCAGCTTCCAAATAGGAAGCTCGAAGGACCCCTTCGGCCGGTGAATACGAAAAGAAGCTCGCATGTCGCGACGAAAAAATGTCGGACAAGGCCGTCGCGAGCCGAGAGAGATTCGACACCAAAGAATCACCTGCGTGGAGCGCCGACAAAATAGCCACCTGATGCGAGAGTACTTTCAGCTCCCTCTCGATGTCTTCCTCGGGCGGCTGTTCTGCTGTCTCCTTTCCTTCGTCCTGGAGGATGGCATCCCGAACGGCCTCGACCCGGTTTCGGGCGGATTGGAGACTCGCGTTGAACTTCGGAACGACCTCACCGATCAGCACTTGCGAGCTCTCGACCAGAGCCAAGTGCGGATTCAGATCTGACAATGCAGCGTACGGCTCAACGAACTTCCCTACAGCCTCTCTGGCATGTCGCTCAATTCCCGATATCCACCAGGCATTGAGCGCCAACACCAACCCGCACAGTATGGTTCCATAAAATACCAGCATTCTGGACGGCACTGCTGCCGGCCTCATGGTCTCGACTTCCGCCTGAGGCAGTACCATCAGTAGCCTGACTGGCAAGGTTCCACCTGATCGGGTCAGCCAGAAGAATCCTGCTTGCCTTCCAAAACTTCCATCTGGAGGCAGATTGTGAAAAACGGGTTCGAGGCCAGATGCCACTTGAAACTGAAGATCCTGGAAAGTTGTCACGGCAGGCTGAAGCTCCGGGTGTAAGAGGGCCTGCCTCAGGCCTTGGCTCATACCCAATACAACATTTTTGCCCTTCAACACCAAAGCGAATCGCTGTTGCGCGTGAACTTGGTCAAAAACACGCGCTGCAAGTCTGCCGGCATCGATACCAATGGCAACCACACCACGAAACGTGTGTTCCGCAAAGAAGGGAGCGGCACACACAATCTGAGCGTCGATGCTTCGAATGCCGACCGTTGCCTCGTCGCAAATAGCTTGCTGTCCTGGATTCACGGAGGGCATCGCCTTGGAAAAGAAAGACAACTCAGTGACTGAAAACTGACGCTTCATCGCGCCGGACGCGATGAGGGTCTTGAAATCGAACCAAGGGTAGCTCCGAACAAGCGAATCAGTCGTGTACAAGCCGATCTCCCGGAAGATCGGATTCAGGCGAGCAGAAGTCATGAAGACCGGATTGAGGTACTCTGACAGCCGAATCTCGCGAAGAATTTCTGGATTCAGCGAACTGGCGCCGCTCAGCAGGAGTACCGAATTGCCATCGTTGCGCACTGAGCCATAAATCCCTGTCGCCGCGTCGTAGTCATATTCGCTGGGCTGGGCAGCCAAGCGATAACTTTCCGGGTTGGTGAGGATCTGGCTGGTCCATTCCGCAAGTGTCTTCGCTTCGACTTGTGCTTTTTCGAGCTCCATAACAACCTGGTTCCAGATCGGCATGGAATCCCGTAGGAGTGCCGCTTGAATTGAAGCGTCTGCGGACAGCTTTTGATCCCTTGCGCCGGAACCTGACGGGACAAGGAGCCAGATGAGGAAGAAGGCCAGCAGGGCACTTGAGGCCAGATTAAGTATTCGCAGCAGTCGAATTCGTGATGCTGTTGAATGAAGCATGACCACGGGAAGTTAAGTAGTTGCCAACGCGATTCGCCTCGAGCGAACGGTCTTCATTACTCCCACAACAGTAATGAATGTCCCCATAGCAATTATCGGCGGCTTCTGGGGCGAGGAACAGACCTTGCTTTGTATCTATGCCAGCGACAAAGAGCGATCCCCCGCGCCCCCGAGCAAGCCGGGATCTGGACTCTTCAGGTTGGATCTTCCCGGAGAATCAGGCCAGCCTCGCCTTGCATCCGAAAAATGGCTTTTCGCGAAGGGAAGACACAAACGGCCGCGTCAGTTGCAAGAAGTCTGGCGGCATCTTGTTCACCTGGATGTCGAAGCCGGATGGTGGGCGTGGACTGAAAAACGAGCGCTCCTCAGTGGTCTCACTCCTCTATCTTGGCCTCATCGATCAACATGACCGGGATGTCATCCTTGATGGGATAGACCCGTTTGCACTTGCTGCACTTCAGTCCTTGATTGTCAGGAGTCAGCGTGACAGGTTCCTTGCATAGGGGACAAACTAGGATTTCCAGCAATTCTTGGCTGATTGGCATGATTCACCTCGGAAAAAGTCTGGGCCACTCAAGAGCCTCACAACGCTTCTTCGGTGCTCAAAAAGAGTCCTAGCGGACTCACGGTAGTAGCAGAGGTGCAACGAATCCTACTTTTCAATAAGGTCGTCAGGTTTGAAGTTGAGATCCTCGAGAATCTTCTTGTCGACTTTGTAGACGGTGGTCCCCGCGCCGCTCCTGACGAAAACCTGCTCTTTGTCCATTTTTCCCAAAGTCACTTCCGTAACCTTGCTGTTTTTGTCAACGAACTTGATCCGGGCCGACGGGCTTGCAAAGCCGTACTTGGGATCGTTCAAGTTGGCATTGTCGATAAGCTCTTTGCCCTCCAAGTCTTCCAACGGCCAGAAGATCTTGTACTCGATTATGTGCTTGCCCTTATAACCTTCCGGCTTGCTCATCTTCCATTTCTCGTCGGAGCCACGGAAGAAAGAGAAATCTTTGTCAGCGAGCTTGATGTCGATTTCCTTTACGTTGGCCCGTTCGAAACGCACTACCTTCTTGTCTCGAATCTTTGACGCCTCGAAATCGAGCTTCTTCTGCAGGTCTTCCTTGACTTTGAAAATTACATCACGAGATTCGTCTTTCGCATAATACCGGCTTTCGACCTTGTTCCCGATCAAAAGCGTCTTGCGTGCCCGGTTGTCTCCAAGGAATAGATCAACCCGAATGGCCGGCGAAGCCAAGCCATAGCTCTTCAGATCAGACGAAGGTGAATCGACGAATTCTTCGGCTCGAGCGAATTCGAGATCGCTGACTATGGAATTGATTTCCGTGTTGTCGCCACGTGACTCGAATGGTTTCTTCACAACCCAGTCATCGCTGCTCTTATCGAAAATGTATTCCTTTCCTTTCGTCAGGATGTGCATCGCTTTCAACTGGTCGCGCTGAAATTCGACAACGTTTTTGTCGCGAAAGTCAAAAAGCTTCTTCGTGGCGTCGGTATGTAGCATTGAGGACAGGACCAGCACTTTTTTCTGTCCTGGGATGCGGGCAAAGACGGAGCTGGAGCTGAAATCCTTGTCTCCCACGTCGAGCTCGTGAGTCTTGCCGTCACTGAGCTTTGTGATCAGCTTGACTGCGGGCGGATCGAGACCGAAGTTTTTCCAGTCAAGATTAGGTTCATCGATTGTCCTCTCAGTCTTGGCCATAGCGATATCGCTCGCCAAGCTGTCGGCGGTCGACTTATCTGCTTTCGTTTCCAACGGTCTGAGCATTTTCCAGATGTCCTTTTCCTTCTGCAGGACTAGCTCGCCATCTGAATTCTTCACCGTGATTTGAGTAATCTCTTTTTCTTCGAACTGGAAAACCTTCTTCCCCTTCTCAGCGGCCTCTTCTCGTTTCTTTTCTCCTTTGATTTCGTAGAAGTAAACCCAGGCAAAGAGGGCCGCGAAAATGGCCGCAACCATCGCAAGATTCTTCCATTTCATGCGTTACCGTCTCCTTAACCAGACAAGAATTCCGCTGATCAATGCGCTGCCCGGCAGCAGCACCAAGGTCATCCAGAAAAGCACGCTGGAATTTGCACGGGTCAGGGAAATCGATCGGTTTTCCTGGCTTTTCGGCCGGACCGAGATAAGATCTTCGTCTTCTGCGAGCCAACTGACAGTGTTGAGGAAAAGGTCGCCGTTCCGTTGCTGTTGGAAGTAATTGTTGCTTGCGAAGTCTGAGTCGCCAACCACGACGACACGGGCTTCCTTGCCGTGCTTCTTCTCCTTCTCGTCGCTACCCACAGTCTTAGTACTGACGATGCCGAGGGGTACAGGGCCTTTCGTGTCAGTTCCCTCATCAAAGCGCACCGAGCCACCCTTCAGGTTCTTTTCACCCCAGCTGGCCTCGGATGTCTTGAATAGAACAGACGAACTAAAGGACGAGCTCGGGTTCTCTACCGTCTTCACCGACCGTGCCAACGGGAAGAAGGTCATGGTGCGGGAAAGGTCCTTGGTGATGGCGTGAGATTCATAACTCCCTACCAGGGGTGCTGCAGGTCCCATACCTAAAAGCTGCCCAATGCCGCTGGCATCGACAACCGTGTCGTTCTCCAGGCCGATTTTCCATTTCTTCAGCAATTCTTCCAGCCCGGAAGTTGTATCCGGGTCCTGGAGCAACAGCACCTTGCCCCCCACATCAACATACTTGTCGACGACAGGGATCTCTGTTGGCAGCAATCCCACCTTAGGACCGGCAATCACCAGGACCGCACAATCGTCCGGAATTGCAGGGTTCTGCGACAGGCTGAGAGTCTTCACTTCGTAGTTCTGGTTCTCAATAGCCTTCTTAGCCACTCCATAACCCTTGGCTTCCTGGCTATCGCTGATGTCGCCCTCATTGTGGCCCTGTAAGAAGTAGATCACCTTGTTCTTTTCACGGGTCACTTTCAGAATTGCATTCGTGATGGATTCTTCCTGCGGGGTCTCAACTTTTTCGGTCTTGTCGCCATAAGCCACGACCGTTTCTTTGAAACGACTGATGTTATACTGCTTGGCCTGGCCGGGATCTTTCTGCGGGTCGATTGTCTTGAAGTTGACCTTGGAAGCATTGACGCCCCGGTACTCTTCCATGAGGTCGTTCAGGGTCTGGTTCGGCTCGCGATCGAAATAGAGAATCTTGACCTCGCCTTTCAATCCCTGTACCACCTTCTTCGACTGATCGGAGAGGCTGTAGAGCTTGGCGCTGGTGAGATCCATGCGCTTGTGATGCTTCTTGCCGATGAAATTGATCATGCCAAGAATGCCGAGGACGACGAGCGTCATTACCAGCGAGTTTGTCCCATACTGGGTCGAGCGCCGTTTGAAAGCGGATCTGATCTTGTCCAGACTGAAAAAGAGCAACAGCAGAGTGAGCGCGGCGCCCGTGTAAATAACGATCTGGATGGGAACGTTCCAGACATTTTTGATCGAATAATAGACGTAGCCCGCGATGAGCATTGCCGGGCCAAAGGATGCAATATTCTTGAGAAGTTTCATCGATTACTGCCTCCAACGAAGAGATTCCATCGAACGGTAAGTCAAGAACAGCCCTAAGAAAATGAAGCTGCCGTAGACAACGAGACTTGCGGTGTCGACAACTCCCTTTGAGAAATCCTCGAAGTGGTTCAAGATGGAAAGATAGCTCACAATCTCTTGCACGACCGTTCCACCCGACCGCGCCGACAAATCAATCACCCAAAGAATCAGAAAGGCCCCGAAGGTCACGCTGGCAGCAACGATCTGGTTCTCGGTGAGAGTTGAAATGAAAATACCTAGGGAGATTAACGCTGCTCCCAGCAGTAGAAGCCCGAGGTATCCAGACAGTATAGGACCGAAGCTCATCCTCGGCGAGCTGTACGCGTAGACGAAGATATAGTAAAGCAGCGTGGGCAGCAGCATGATCAGAAAGAAAGTGACCGCTGCCAAGAATTTTCCCAGAATGACTTGAACGTTTGTAATGGGTGAGGTGAGCAGCAGCTCGATGGTGCCGCGCCGCTTTTCGTCCGCAAAGGTCGCCATCGTAATCATGGGCAACATGAAGAGGATAACGGTACTGACGACGCCGAAGAAGTTGCGACTCACCAACGAAGGCACGTCCATGGCTGGCGGCGGG